>ERZ767285.642-NODE-642-length-11350-cov-2.720216_pt1 | contig 11350 bp, 11 predicted proteins | sample MGYA00374953_ERZ767285 | MGnify/ENA primary metagenome ERZ767285 (study PRJEB28947, sample SAMN06267186) | marine metagenome | isolation source: Columbia River Estuary | place: USA:Columbia River Estuary, USA | collected 2013-07-23 ...
TCGTAACCTAATTCATGGGTGACTTGTTTCACATCACTACCATCAATATTCATAGTAAACAATTCTAAATCACCAGTTCTCATGGAGGTGAAAACAATACGGTCACCTTGTGGAGACACTGTCGCTTCTGCATCATATCCGGGCTCGGTCGTTAGCTGATTTGTGATATTACCATCTAAATCTGCTACAAAAATATCATAGCTTTCATAGATAGGCCAAACATATTTTCCCTCTCTACGAAGAGGTGCGTCTGGGCATTCATCACCACCTAAATGTGTTGAACCATACACAAACTGTTTGTTATTTGGTAAAAAATAGGCACAAGTCGTGCGTCCTTTTCCAGTACTTATCATAGGGGGCATACTTGTGTCAAAAACCTCATCACGATTCATTAAAAACATTTGATCACATTCAACCCCCCATTCTTTGTTGTTAGATTGGAATATAATTTGGGAATCATCAAAGCTCCAGTAAGCTTCAGCATTGTCACCGCCAAAGGTGATTTGCTTGATAGATTTAAAATGTGTTTCTTCAGGATAAATCAAAGAGTCTACCCATTTTGTTGCCCCTGTGTAAGCATCGTTTTCTCCTTTTTTTTCAGATTTACATGACACGGTTATTAGTACAACAAGTGTTAAAAGTGATATGGTTTTCCTCATAATTATGTTTCTAAATGGCAATTAATACCTAATTTTGCGCAAAAATAACACATAAATCATGAAAAAAATATCGCTACTCGTTCTTTTTTTGTCGCTACTAGGCTGCAAACAAGAACACACTACCCAAAATAAAATTCTAGAAGATGTCACTTTTCTTGCTGATGACAAACTTGAAGGTCGTCAAACAGGCACCGAGGGAGAAAAAGCTGCCGCTGCATATTTAGTACAGAGGTTTCAAGAACTTGATTTAGAACCCAAAGGAACTGAAGGTTATATTCAAACGTTTAATTTTAAACCTAAAACTAATCCACACGAAGATGTAAAATTTACAGAGATGTCTAGTGACAGTACAATTATAGGTCGTAATGTATTAGGCTTTATTGATAATAAAAGTGATCAAACAGTTGTTATTGGAGCTCATTATGACCACTTAGGTTACGGAGGAGATGGTTCTTTGTTTAGAGGTGATGAGAAAGCGATTCACAATGGAGCAGACGACAACGCAAGTGGGGTTGCTTTAATGCTAAATTTAGCTAGTAAATTGCACGCAACTAACATTAACAATAATTATTTATTTATTGCTTTTTCAGGAGAAGAAATGGGTTTATTGGGTTCTAATTATTTTGTTAAAAACGCGACTCTAGATATAGCCAAAATGAATTACATGATCAATATGGATATGGTTGGAAAAATGAACATAGATAGCACCTTAGCTGTTTACGGTGTTGGCACTTCTCCAAGGTTTAAGCAAACCCTTACGGCTAACAATCAGTTCTTTAAATTAGTGGAAAATGAATCAGGTGTTGGACCATCAGACCATACATCATTTTATCTAGAAGATATTCCTGTTTTACATTTTTTCACAGGACAGCATGAGGATTATCATAAACCTGGAGATGACGCAGATAAGCTTAATTATGAAGGTATGAATATGATCTCTGATTATATTTTTAATATTATTACAGACCTCAACAGTAACGGAAAGCTTAGTTTTAGAAAAACCAAAAACGAATCAGGGGAAACCCCTCGATTTAAAGTAGGGCTTGGTGTAGTGCCAGACTATTTGTTTGATGGCAAAGGGATGCGTATTGATGGTGTGAGCGACGATAAACCAGCGCAAAAAGCAGGGCTTCAAAAAGGGGATGTTGTTGTGAAATTAGGAGATAGCACAGTGGTTGACATGATGAGCTATATGAGGGCTTTGTCTGTGTTTGAAAAAGGGAACAGATCTAAAGTGTTAGTGTTGCGAGACGGTAAAGAAGTTGTTTTTGATATTTCATTTTAGGGATCAATTATGCATAAAGTGGTTATAGATAAAGCATCATTATTAGTTTCTTGTTTTATTGTAATCCCAGTGTCTTTTGTTTATGGTTTTTTACCTTTTAAATACTTTGAAATTTATCCAGATACAGTTGATGATAACAATTTATTAAAAGCTGTAATGGGCTTGTACTTAGCCTTTGCGATACTATGGCTATTAGGGCTTTTTAAAGCTCAGTATTTTAAGGTAGCCCTGACTTCTAATGTTTTTTTTATGTTTGGCTTGGCTTTAGGAAGAGCTCTCAGTATGATACTTGATGGAATACCATCTATTTTATTTATATTTGGGTGTCTTGGAGAGCTATTATTCGGAGGATATGGCTTATGGGTTTTAAGAACGAGAACTTAACATTTGAAATTTACTGCAGCCACGATGAAAGTTGTTTTTATTATTGGAGTTTTTCTTACAGTTTTTCTAGCGGTCCAAATATTTGGGTTTTTCAGCCAAAGAGGTATTCAAAAATACCCTTATAAAACGGTTGAGGTTTATGATGATTTTGAAGTTAGAGAATACGAGCCAAGTCTATTTACGTCAGTTAAGTTAACAGCGAGCGATTATAAAACAGCTTCTAGTCAGGGTTTTTCAATGTTAGCAGGCTATATTTTTGGAGGAAACGAGTCGGAAGAAAAAATCGCAATGACCTCACCCGTGTCTATGTCTATAGGAGATTCTGTGACTATCATGTTTATGGTGCCAAAAGAGATGAAAAAAGAAGATCTGCCAAAACCGAATCAACCTAATATTGTTTTTAAAGAAGAGCCAGCAAAGACAATGGCTGCCATTAGTTTTGGCGGTTGGGCAAATGACAGTAAAATTATGTTCTTCAAAGATAAATTAACCATAACCCTCGAAAGGCAAGGCATCACTCATCAAAACCGTTTTTATTTTTTTGGGTATAATGCGCCTTACGAAGTATTTAATCGATTAAATGAGGTTTTAGTAGAGATAGAGACACCGCATGATAATTATTAGACACATTGTTGGGTTGTTGCTTGTATTCGCTAGCCTGAATAGTCTTGATGCACAGGTGTTTTCAGTCACCGAACAATTTTTATTACCCAATGAGTTAAGTGAATCTTCAGGGGCTATTTTTTATAACAATAAGCTTATTACTCATAACGACTCTGGGAACAACAATGTGTTATATGAATTGGATGTAGAAACTGAGTTAGTTACTAGAGTAATTACTATTAGTGGCGCAACTAATGTGGATTGGGAAGACATGGCTCAGGACGATTCTAGTATTTATATTGGTGATTTTGGTAATAATAGTGGTGATCGAACAGATTTGAAAGTTTATAAAATCAGTAAAAGCGATTATCAAAGCTCGAATGTAGTCACTGCTGAAATCATTAGCTTTACTTATGCTAATCAGATTGATTTCACATCCAATCCTCAGAATACCACATGGGATGCCGAAGCACTTGTTTCTTGGGACGCTTCAAGTTTAGTATTGTTAAGCAAGAACTGGGTTTCTGGCACTACAAGTGCTTATGTGCTTCCAAAAACACCGGGAACATATGTTATTTCTCCTTTAGAAACAGAATTAAACGCGAATGGTTTAATTACTGGAGCGACTTATGATGATAATGCAAAACGGTTATTGTTGGTCGGATATTCGAACCCTACTTTGCAGCCTTTTGTTTGGTTTTTTGAGAGTATTGAGGATGTCGATATTTTATCTGGAACTAACACCTTTATATCTCTATCAGAAAGTTTAAGTTTTGAGCAAATTGAGAGTATTGCTTATAAAACTAATACAGTTTATTATATTACTTCAGAGTCTTTTGCCTTTGGAAATTTATCTGATAATGCAAAGGTTATTGAGTTAATCATTGAGGATTCGGTGCTATCACTTCAAGGGAGTTATAATAAGCGTATCAACATGGTACATCCTAATCCGGTGCAACACATATTAGAAATTAAGGATGATTATGTGAACACTGTTGAAATCTTTGATGAAAAAGGAACGTTTTTGTACAGAGGAAAAGGTAGTCGTATTGATATGAGTCCTTATGCACACGGCGTTTATACGGTAAAACTAATGTTAAACAATGGTTCTTTGCTTATAAAAAAAATTATTCATAATTAAGGTTACGTTTCTTTTAAAAGCCATCGACCTCGCTTGTGTGTTTTCCTTAAAAAGATGTAATTTTGCCTAAAAATAAGTCCTTTGGTAAAAATAGACAAGATAGAACTTTCTGACTTCCCACTGCTTTTAGCGCCTATGGAGGATGTAAGTGATCCACCATTTAGAGCTCTTTGTAAAGAGCAAGGAGCTGATGTGGTTTACACAGAGTTCGTATCTAGCGAAGGGTTAATTCGTAACGCAGCTAAAAGTGTTATGAAACTAGATATTTATGAGAAGGAACGCCCTGTCGGAATTCAAATTTTTGGAGCCAACTTGGATAGCATGCTTCGAACTATAGACATTGTTGAAAAATCTAATCCAGATATAATTGATATTAACTTTGGTTGTCCGGTTAAAAAAGTAGTTAGCAAGGGGGCTGGAGCAGGGATATTAAAAGACATTTGTCTTATGGAAAAACTGACTGCTGAGATAGTGAAGCGGACGAAACTTCCAGTTACTGTAAAAACCCGTTTGGGTTGGGACCACAGCTCAATAAAAATTGTCGAGGTTGCAGAAAGATTGCAAGATGTTGGATGTAAAGCTATTGCAATTCATGGTCGGACACGCGCTCAAATGTATAAAGGCGACGCCAATTGGGACCTTATTGCTGCGGTAAAAAATAATTCAAGAATGCACATCCCTGTTTTTGGTAATGGTGATGTAGATTCACCTGAAAAAGCCGTATTAATGCGCGATAGGTATGGTTTAGACGGCGCAATGATTGGACGAGCCACAATTGGAAATCCGTGGTTTTTTAAACAAGTAAAGCATTATTTTAAAACAGGGACTCACTTACCGTCTGTATCTATGCCTGAGCGTGTTGAAGCAGCCCGAAGACATTTAAAAATGGCTATTGCGTGGAAAGGTGAGATTCTAGGAGTGTTCGAAACCAGGCGACATTATACGAATTATTTTAAAGGGATTCCACACTTTAAGGAATACCGCATGAAAATGGTTACTAGTGACGCTTCCAAAGATGTTTTTGCAGCTTTTGATGAGGTGTTAGAAAAATTTGGGGATCATCAATTCGCGCTATAAGGACTAATGCCTTGTCAGTGATTTGGAAATCCGTATTGAAGCTAATTTTGAGGCAAGCAGACCTAATATCGCGATAGTGACAAATACAATTATAATATTGAATATTTTCAGCGTAACTGGATAAGACAGTGTACTTGTAATCATTATTAATCCAAAACTTTTTTGTAAACTAACTAGCATTATGGCTAATATGATACCGATTAAGCCACCCAACAAGCTCATTATACTTCCTTGGAAAAAGAAAATTTGACGAATTTCTTTGGCAGTAAGGCCCAGGTTAAAAAGTGTTGTTATGTCATTTTTTTTATCTAAAATCATCATAATTATAGAGCCTACCACATTGAATAATGCAATAATTAGTACCAATGTAAAAATGAGGTACACAGCAAGGTTTTCGGTATTAAGCATTTTATGAAGTGCCCCATTGAGTTGTTCTTTGGTTTTTATGGTGATGTTGTTTCCAAATATGCCATAAAGCTTGTCACGTACTTCGTCAAGAGAGTCATCAGAGTTTAATATTAGTTCTAGGGAGCTTACAGTGTCTTCCGGATAATTCAATAAGGCGCTTACCATGTCAATATCAGCATAAACCATGTCATGATCTAGGTCTTCATTAATTTCAAAAATACCAATATTAGCTGTTGAAATTTTATTAAAAGCTTCCTTTTCTGAAGTAATCTGACCCTTTCCAGGTTTTGGTGTGTACAGCTTTAGTATTTTTCCATAATCCATGACGCCAAAGGAGAGGTTACTTGCGACACCCCAGCCTGCTACAATTTGACGTGAACCAGGAGTCATCCAAGATCCTAGTGATATGATACTGTTGATGGTGTTTTGAGGATATAGAGAATCAACACCTTTAAGGGTAATTATTTGCCGTTTGTTATTTGAAACAAGAACGGCACGTTCTTCCACAATCTTAGAGTACGAAACAACACTATTTATCTCATTAATTTGAGCTAATGCGTTTGATTTTAAACGTATGGTTTTACCTGTTCGAGGGGTTATTTTTAAATCAGGATCAACGATAGATGAAAATTGTAAACTAAAGTCCTTTAAGCCAGCAAATCCTGAAAGAACTACAAGTAGGGCAGCAGACCCCACAACCACACCAATTGCGGCTATAATGGTCATGTAATTAATCGCATTATTTTTGCTTTTAGAAAACAAATAGCGTTTCGCAATGTAGAAGGAAACATTCAACTATTTCTTTTTTCGTTTATCTAATAAGTCTGGACTGTTCATAGGGTTTTCCAATCCTTTAAGGGATTGCTCTATGTGATCAATATATTCTAGTGAGTCATCTATGTAAAATTGTAATTCTGGCATGCGTCGTAGCTGATGGCGAGTTCGCTGTGCCAATTCATGCTTAATAATACTGGTATTAGACTTGATGCCTTCTATGAGCGTGTCGCGTTTATCGGTAGGAAATATACTTAAGTATACTTTTGCAATGGAAAGATCAACAGTTACATTAACTTTAGTCACAGAAATAATCACTCCAAGTTGACCACTACGAGCTGCGCTTTGCAGAACATTAACTAAATCTTCTTGTAAAACTGAAGCTATTTTTTTTTGACGGTTACTTTCCATATTGCAAAAATAAGACATTTTGATTGGTATTCTTTAAAAGGTAATGCAATTAAACTAAATTTGTATTATGATGAATAAAATTGAACATATTGGCATCGCTGTGAAAAACCTTAAGGATTCAAATAAACTCTTTGAGACTTTATTTGGCAAACCACAGTACAAGATTGAATCGGTAGTTAGTGAGGGTGTCAACACTTCGTTTTTTATGATTGGTGATCAAAAAATAGAATTACTTGAAGCAACAGATTCCGATAGTCCGATAGGTAAATTTATAGCCAAGCGCGGTGAAGGCATTCACCATATCGCTTTTGAGGTTCTTGATATTTTTAAGGAAATAGCGCGCCTAAAAAAGGAAGGGTTTCAAGTTTTAAACGATAGCCCTAAGCAGGGAGCAGATAACAAACTTGTGGCTTTTTTACATCCAAAATCATGTAACGGGGTGCTTATTGAGCTATGTCAAGACATTGCTAAATAGGATTAATTTTCTTGCGGAGAACTAAAATAAGTAGTAATATTGCAGCCTAAATTGGTCTCATAGCTCAGTTGGTTAGAGCATCTGACTCATAATCAGAGGGTCCAAGGTTCGAGCCCTTGTGAGACCACCTTAAAACCCTTCTTAATTGAAGGGTTTTTTATTTATCTTTATAACATGATATATGTTCTCTTAAATAAATGGCTGTACAGATGCTGTTTATGGACTGCCTTCGGGGTGTATTATGATTTAAAAATAGGCTTAAGCTATAAAATCAGAGTCAGGTTTTGGTGAAAGCTCCGGTAAAGTAAGCTTTCATCATTTTTGAGTTAAGCAAAGCACATTATTAGTCTCATTACGTAATAATATTATGTGATAAATTCTGCTTCTAGAGCTTCCAATGATTTTCCTTTTGTTTCTGGAAGTATTTTTAACATAACAAAGAAGCCAATAAACGCGATTGCTCCAAAAATAAAAAACGTAAGCGCATTTCCGAAGTTTGACAATTCCCATGGGAAAACCAATTGGACTAAGGAACTGATTAATGAATTAATAAAAGCAATCACACCTATAGCTAGTCCACGATATTTCAATGGGTATAGTTCTGATAGCAACACCCACATTACAGGCCCTAATGAAAACGCAAAACAAGCAATAAAGCCAAGAATTCCAAAGAGAACTAAGTTTGCGTTGATGGTGGTGGCAGCCTCTAGAATAGCGCCATCATTTTTACTGTAAGCTTGATTACCCAAAATAGTTTTAAGTTCATTTTTAAAGGTCACATCGCTCGAATAGATTTTGTCTGAAAGCGGCAGTAATGCATTGGCATTAGAAAATTCAAATTGACTTATTTGATCTTTTGATAGCTGATAAGTTGCTTGATTAAAACCATAGGAGCATATTAGTAAACTTAGGGAAATACCAGCAGTTCCTATTAAAAGTAATGGTCTGCGCCCCATTCTATCAATTAAATAAATAGCTAGAAAAGTGAAAATTAAAGAAATACTACTCAGCAATACTCCTGATGAAAACGCTGCATCGGTTCCAATACCTGTTTGTTTAAATATTGAGGTTGCGTAGAAATAAACAGCGTTAATCCCTGTAATTTGTTGAAGAACTCCAACAACTAGACCCACAAAGAGAATATAGCCCAAAGAGCGTTTGAACAACTGGCGAGGTTTTAACTTTGAACTCTCTTTACTTTTTTGAATGCTAGCCTCAATATTGGCAATTTCCAAAGCTCCTTTCTTGGGTCCGTAAAGAAGTAATATGACCTTTTTAGCATTGTTAAATTGACCTTTCAAATAAAGCCAACGAGGGCTCTTTGGAATAAAAAACAGAGATATAAAATAAAGTGTAGCAGGAATTAATTCTACTCCTAACATCCATTTCCATACATTCGTGTCAGAAAAAAAAGTATTGTCTGGGGTGTTGTATTTGTTAAAGAAATAGTTGCTTAAAAAAGCTACAAAAAATCCAAAAACAATATTTAATTGTTGTAATGACACAAGTTTCCCTCTGTTGTCTGCTGATGAAATTTCAGCAATATACATAGGTGCCAATACTAAGGCGGCACCGAAGGCAAGTCCTCCAATTATTCGAGCGATATAGAGCATTTCGTAGGTTGTCGCTAGCGCTGAAAACAGTGCGGAGATTGCATATAAGAGAGCGACTACAATGAGCACTTTTTTTCGACCAACAAGATCACTTATTCGCCCCGAAAAAAGCATTGCAAACATGGCTGCAAATGACGGAGCACTAACCACCCAACCAGACTGTAATTCGTTTAAGTTAAACTCTGGGCCAGCATAAGCCATCACTCCTGAAATAATACCAGCATCAAAACCAAAAAGGAACCCACCTAAGGAAACAACAGATGCAACAAAAATAAGTTTTTTATTCATAATATTCTGAATTCATGTAACAGCGATTTTATTAGAAATTTAACTCTCTGACATGACATTTTTTTAAAAAACTAAGATAACATAAGTAAACGAATATGTATTTTTGTTCACATGTTTCTTTGAATTATACACTAATTAAAAACATATAAATTCCTGATATACGTATCTGAAAAATATTTTTTAATTACTGACAAAATCTGCATTTTGAATAAGATATTTCTTACAAAAAGCATCTATTTATTGTGGCAAAAGTAACGTAAATAAAAGGTAGCTTAAGTAGTTGTTTTAACGTGTTAGTCTGATAATGTTTAAAAAACAGAGGGAACAGAAGGGTCAGGCACAGAGAATTACGGAAAAACCTTACCGGCCATGGAGTAGCAGGTTTTAAACCTTAACAAAAGGTTTTAATTTTTATGTCTTAATTATCCTATATTTGTAAATGAACACTAAAACATCATCCCTATGTTAGACAACATCAATTTTCGATCGACGTGTCCTGTTTCAAGCGTTATGGACATCATTGGCGATAAGTGGTCTTTAATTATTATTAGAGACCTATTTCTAGATAGAAATACTTACAGCAAATTTTTGAAATCTCCTGAAGGTATTGCTACAAATATTTTAGTAGATCGATTAAAGAAATTAACCTCTTACGGTCTTATTTCTTATTTTAAAAAGTCAAATGATAAGAAAGTAAAAGTATATTATTTGACGGATTTAGGGATTGACTTATACCCGATCATTTGTGAAATGACCATTTGGCACAATAAACATCTTAAATTTCGTGAAATGCATCCGCTAGGAGTAGACCAAATTACTCGAATAGAGAACAAAGGTCTAACTTGTGAAATTTCTGATACTGTGGAAGATTACCAAAAACGAAGGAAAGCTCTTTTAGAGACAGCTACTTTGTAAACGATATTTTCCCATCTTCTCATACGATCCATTTATCTTTTTATAGTTCCCTCTAAGCGAAAGTTCATTATTTATTGCTATATTTATTGTTAATTGCAATTCAAAACAATCTATTTACTAATTAATAATACTTTACTTATGAAACAAACAAATCTATTTTTAATGACATTAGTTATCTCGTCATTTGCTTTTGCACAACACATTAATACACGATTTATATCTGTTGATAGGGGTTCTAACGAAGCCTTTGAAAAAGGGGTTGCAAAAAAAACGAGCAAGTTTAACGCTAAAGAAGGGCAATTGCGATTTTATACGTTTATGGTAAATACAGGAGCCAATATGGGTAATTATGTGCGCGTGAGATATGAAGATGATATGAAGGGTTTTGACAGAAACCCTAGCAATGAGGCCATGAAGCTTTGGAATTCTGAGGTATCTGATCTGGCAACAAGCAAAAATACTCGAATGCTCTCTTTAAACAAAGAAGCGTCTCATGTCACAGTAAGTCCATTTTCAAAACCTTTGAGAACGGTTATGGAATACACCTTTCAAGGAGGTATGTCGGCTGAGTTTTGGAGATTTAGAAATAATGTTGCAAAGGCAGTAAAAGAATCAGGAGCAGCAATTTTTATGGAAGTTTGGGGTTGTGCTTCAGGCTGTGATGGTAATATGGTCATGGTAGTATTTGGTCATGACAATTATGGCGCATCAGCTGTTGATAATTCAATAGAATGGGAAAAAGTTTATAATACCTATAACAAACTTAACGGGGAAGGGAGTTATGACAAAGATATTAGCAATTTTGGAAAATCTTTAGAGATGTATGGAAGACGAACATATACCATGACGTTTATGCCAGAATTGAGCTCTCCTGAAGTGATGTCAATTGACAAATTATACACAAACTAAACATAAAAATTTTAAGTAATCTACAATGAAAAAAAGATATATAGTAATTACACTTCTTTTAGCATTCTTGAATTTACAAGCACAAAAGAAACATGTTAATGGTAAAATATATGATAAACATCCAGCAATCACTGTTGCTGACGAATTTACAGAAGCCTTTGTTTCTGGAGACACGGTTAAGATTAAATCTCTAGTAACCGACAATTTTGGTTGGTGGGCAAAAAATCAAATTAATCCCAGTAAAAAGAAATTAGCAAGTCTTTTAAGAAGGTCACAGTATTTGAGCAATAATGTAATAGGGTTTAATATAGTGAACAATGGGGGTGCATATTCAGATGCCATGGAATTTGGTGAAGATAAATCGGTTCACGTATACGCTTATCAACTGATGAAAGGTTTTGATAAAAA
>ERZ767285.653-NODE-653-length-11188-cov-3.570156_pt1 | contig 11188 bp, 1 predicted proteins | sample MGYA00374953_ERZ767285 | MGnify/ENA primary metagenome ERZ767285 (study PRJEB28947, sample SAMN06267186) | marine metagenome | isolation source: Columbia River Estuary | place: USA:Columbia River Estuary, USA | collected 2013-07-23 ...
CGGTACGATAGACGCACGCACCTGGCTGCCAATCCAATCACAGCATAAATTCCAGAATTCGAGAGTGCTGCCATGAACTGATCGTGTGTCTTTGAAGGATCCACGGCATAAAGACGAACAGCGGTTATGCCCATGCGCTTAAAATGTTTAATATCGTTTTCCCACACGTGCTGGAAGGCTTTCGTATAAAAATCGTAGTTATTGACGTTGAGTGTGCCATGATTCGGACGCGGATAATAGTCCACACCTTTGACGAAGACAGGAGATCCTGTGACAGCATCAAAGATTTTATATCCTTTAATAACTAGAGGATTCAATCCGTTTACCGAAATCAATAAACACAAATATACCACAATTAAATGCATTCTTGAATAAATAAAAAATTCAACTTTACGCGAAATTTCTTTCCACTGACGTGTTGATTTGATTGGCTAGCGATATAACCTTTCGCGGGAAGTAATGACGAAGCGTTTACTCGAAATTCTTCACGTTACGATTAATTCTTCTAATTCGGCAACAGTAGGTCTCCATTCTGCTACGTTTCCGATTCCGCTGCACATTTTCAGGTCCATAATAACTGACAGTTAGAGTCGAGACAAGATAAATTTCCAAGTTGATCCTTTAATCTTAACTTGTTGATCAAGTAGCTCGAGATACAATGTCATCAAGAAAAGAAGAAATTCTTCAGCTATTACGCGCCGGATCTTTCTTTGATAATAAAATTTCACATGGAGAAAGTGTCCGCAAACATTTACGCAAATCAGTCGCGAAGTTAGTAACAAAAGAGACAAAAACCAAGAGCCAACGTCGATGCTGATCCCTTGGCGCGCCGTTTCGCGCGCCCTCGAGAGTATACAAATCTCTTGATATATTTTGGCCAATAGGAATGGCTAGATATCTGCATTGGCCAATAGAAATGGCTCGATCCCATGCGCGTCAGGCGCGTCACTGTCGATCTTCGAAAGCTGCCAGTAACGGTCAAATAAAATTGACTTGGTTTTTGTATGGGATGAAATTTAGCGACTCTTCGATTTAGATCGCGAAATAAAATAACGATGAGAGTGCTAACGATACCGACATTGAGTATCACGGCATTTGGTGCGTTAAAGAATGTGATTACTGAAACAAGCAGAGGAAATTTAATTGGATATTATCCGTTGATCAACGACACTGCCGCTGATGGATCTGGTCAAGACGGTGTTGTTAACGGAAAAGTAGTCCAAACAAATATTGGATGGAATAATGCGGGGGGTATGGCGTTCTACGGAACGGGGATGTTGGCGACAGACGTTGCTATTGGTTACGAAGTGCGACGCGGACAAGCATTGAATGCCTTTGTACCAAGAATTGAGTACACACCTCAGCGTGATTGGACGGGCTCAGATGATTTGGTTGTTGAATTTTATCGTATGGGAAGGTCAGATCTAAAAACAACGACTCGTATCGAGATTATTGTGAATCCAGTCAACGATCCTCCGTATTTTGAATCTTTACCAGCGTCGTTTAATCCAAATCTCGACTCCAATGTATTGTTAACTGGTATTCGAGTTGCGGATATTGATGCGTTGGATCGAAGTGTGGAGTTAAAATTCAGTTGTGTGGCTGGTGAATTTGTATTTCTCTCGAATCCATATTGGATTCAAATTTCAATCTCAGAATCTGGACAGAAGAGTAATTCAATGAAACAGTTTAAAGCTATTGGATCGATTGATGGATTGAATCAAGCTCTTGAAATTCTAGCGTATCGTTGTTTAGAATACACACAAGATGATTTGATTAAACTTTCGCTCAGTGATTTGGGAAACAGTGGATCAGGAAAAATCTCTGTAAAAGACGAAGGGCATGTGACAGCATCTACTGAAACCTGGTTGATTCATGTAACAGCTGTGAACGATCCTCCGACTGTGAGTGTGTCTGAGGAATGTACCGCAAACGGTATATTGATGTCAGTCCAAGGTGGAAGGCTTATCACCGACGAGGATGTCTCAGCGAGTATGGATGGTGTATCGTTTTCCTTTTCAGCTGGTGAAAAATGTTCAGTTTCAAAAGATTCAGAACAATTTAGAGTCAATGTATCAGCTCGCATCGGATCCATTGTAAATTCGGAGACAAATTCCAACCTTGATGTATCTCTAGTTGACGACAAAACATCTAACAGTGTAATTGTCGAGTCTGGATCATGGTTATCGCTTGTGAATGCGCTCGGTGGCTTATTCTATGTTCCTTTTCCGAACTGGAACTCCGAAATCAGCCGAGCCAGAGATGAAATTCAATTTTCTATTACCCGAAGACCAACGAGCGGAGATACAATCTATTCTCCAGCAATTCGAACCGTTCAAGTACTGGTGGAACTTGTTTTTCGCGTGCTTGTTGAAGCGGATGGCGAAGATCGATGTATATCGGACCAAGTTTCGTATTTCATTCCAGTGAAGGTCACACCGGTTGACCAAGTACCTCAGCTCGTCACTCCAAAACGTGAATTGCATGGAGAATATCAAATCACCTCGACTTTTGAAGATACCGCTGTCTCAATTGCGGATATTAGAGTCGAAAGTGTGAATCTCGATCGTTTGATTCATCTTCTCTTGGTCGTGGGTCATGGAACGTTGCAAATGAACGACGACGACGCGGTGCATCAGTCCAAGAGCAAAAATGAAAGCATGATTTGTCTCGAAGGAACTTTAGCCTCTGTGAATCGCGCTCTTACAACGTTGACGTACATGCCAGATCCGAATTTCAATGGAATTTGGAGTGGTCAGAATGGAAATGTGATTTCAAGGCTTGAGAGAGAAGTACTTTGGATCTATGGAGCTTATCAGGATGTAAACAAGTTCCAACCTTCATCCTATCGTACTGTTGAACAAGTTCGAATCTCGGTTGAACCTGTGGATGAAGCACCAGAGGTATTGGTGCCGTCTAGTTTCGATATCTACGACAAAAGTTGCAGCAAATTGAAGATTACAACGACTGATTTCGATTTAATCGATTTATTATCTGTATCAGTGTCGGTTGATTCAGGTTACCTTGGATTTGCTTTAGTCTCAGCTCTTGGACCTCTGCGATTCTCTGAAGGATCGTTGCTGGAAGACGTTGAAGATCGAACGTCGTGGGCTTTTGAAGGAACTGAAAATGGAATTAATAGCGCGTTGGCTTCAATGTATTACTGTCCAAGGGAAGATTTTGCAGGACAGGATACATTGAACATCACGGTTGGACATGTCGGATCGGATTCCAGTCATTCTACACAAAAAATTGTTCCCATCTTTGTGATGAATGTAGTCAAGGACCCTGTGATCCAAATGTCTGACACAGCTGTGTTCACTTTAAGCGAAGATGAATCGACATTCCTTCCTGGTCTAGAGTTCAAAACAGATCCTGGTGAAACAAGAGATCAATTCTTTTTGAAAATTACAGCTGGCAATGGATTCATTGGCGTCGATGCATTAGGATCCGGTGTTGCCTACCTTGATTCGTCTACAACATTCGAATTACTTGAGATAGTTATTGAGGATGCAATTCAAGGAACGTTTCAGCTCTGTTTGGATTCATCGTGTGCACAGCGAACAGTTGATTTAACATTCGATGTCGCACGAGCTGATCTAGAAACAGTTTTAAATGCTCTGATATTGTCGACAACTGGTGTATCAGAATCCGTATCTGTCCAAAGCACTGGAATGTCAAAGTGGATCATCCGTCCAAGATCAAAAGCTGGATTGAGTTGTATTACATCGTTGCATTTGGACGTAAAAGATTTACTTTTGTCGATTAGAAGATTCGCCCATGAAATTTCGATTTATGGAACGACCTCAGCACTACAAGCGGCTACGAAGACGTTAAAGTACATCAGTTTAGAGGATTGGAACAGTCTCCAGAACGGAAGGGTCCAAGCAGCAAGAACAGTTTATGAATTGAGCTCAGCGACTGTTGTATCAGCTCATGTACATGTCGATCCTGTCAATGACGCACCTGAGATCTTTACTCCGTCAATCATTTCGGTATTTGAAGATGAACGTCAATTGATCAACACGATTCGAGTGCAGGACATTGATGTGGACGAATCAGTGCACGGTTTGACTGAAAATGCAGGCACTGTTGAACTGAAAATCTCGACCAAGTATGGATCCGTGGCGATGTTGACTTCACAGCAGCGATCCATTGATGGAGTGAGGTTTATTCAAGGTGAATTGGATATGTTTACAAAAGAAATCGTTTTATCTGGAAACTTGGCCAACGTGAATCGAGCTCTGGAAACTTTTCACTATCGAAGTACATCCAACTGGAACTCACTTGAGTCAGCAGCAGCTCAGTATGCTGTTAGTGTCATGCAGAGCAATGTTGTGACAAATATTGAAGAGCAGCACGTATTTACAAATGTCGAATCTGGATCAATTGAAGGCAATTTAAAACTGGAACTGGATCTTCGGCCGTTTTACTCTAGTTTTTCGAATCGATATTTCGAGAATGAAAATCAAGCGATCTGTGTCTCATCTGAAATTGATTACAATGCGGATAAAACAGATTTTGAAGGCATTCTTCGAGAGATGGAGTGCTGGAAAGGAAAAGATGGTCTTGCATCCCACAATATCTATCCAGAGATTCAGTCAATTGATGTATTTGCTAAAACTACAGACGTACGAACGGATCAAGGTTTCTTTTCGTTGTATTTTGGTGACGAGAGCTCCGATCGAATATCATTTGAAGCAGATGAGACATCAGTTGGAGCAATTCTTGAAAAGATCACAGGTATTTCTGGTGTAGATGTTTCTCGAACAGTTTTATCATCTGGTTCAAGTACTGGGATCTTTTATTCATGGACAATTACGTTTCCTCTTGTAGCTGGAAATGTTCCTCAACTGTTGATCTCAGAGAACAGTATGCATGAATCTCTCGGTTTAACAATACAAACGCTTCAAGAAGGTGGAAGCGATGATCCATTTCCTTTCCTCGTGATTCAAGTGGATGGGGGTCAAAAACCAGACCATGATATGGATTTACACGGCGCTTTCCATTGGCAGGTGACCTTTTTGAATGCACCTATTGGATTGCCGCTCTTGACTGTTCATTCAAACTCACTCACCATCACACTTGCATCAGCCAAAGTCCCTTCTGTTGTGGTAGAGAGACATAGAATTGGATCACAAGACATCAGTGGTCATTTTCGTCTCGAATATGGTGGTTTTAGTACACTTCGTCTTCCGTACGATGTGGATGGCGAAAGTCTGAGTCGTGAGTTTGCCAAACTAAATGTCATTCGTGATGGAAGTGTTTCAGTTGTACGAAAGTCGAACGAAGGACCATTTACATGGACATTGTCGTATCTTCCGGTTAATATTGAGAGTACCAGCGTAGTAAAAGTTGACACGACTGAATTCAATGGCATTTTAGAGGTGATGGCTGTTCAAAATGCACGACTGAATCTAGACGAAAGTGATATTCAAGTCAACGATCTCGGAAATATAGGAGACGGTATCGATGATACAGGACTTGCAACGATTTACGTCGATGTTCTTCCCGTCGACGACCCTGTATCCATTCAATGTGAGTCAATCATCTTTGACTTGGACGAAGACACTCTGCAGATTGTATCAGGTGTATCCATCGATGGATCCGACAAAAGTATTTCTTTTGATTCGACTTTGATCATGAAATTCGAGTGTTCAAATGGCCGGCTGCAACTCTTTCAAGATGTAACTTTTGCCATGTCTTTTAAAAACGGAAGAGAATTGTATCTTGTGGAATCACTCAATCAAATCAACGAGGCGATACGAGACTTTACATACCATCCCAACAACAATTTCAACGGAGTGGATTTTGTTGACATAACAGTAGCTCAAGTGGAGCCTGGCGTCTCGTTGTCAGCTGATGAATTATCTGATCGATTGAAAACAGCAACAATTACTTCAACTGTACAACTGACAATGCATATTTTGGCACTGAATGATCCATCAGTGATTCAAATTCCTTCTTTCTTGGCTGTGGACTGTGATCGATGGAATTCGATTGGTGATTTAATATCAATTCAAGATCCAGACATCCGTGAGAATCCCAAAGGAATGCTGGGACTCGAGATCTCGTGTTCTGGTGGAAACCTTTTGTTTGTGTCTCCTCAGAGACATTATGTACATTACATGCATGGAGAAGGCGATGGTCGTGATCAAATGTTGATGGTTGAAGCGTCACTTGAAAACATTCAAGCAGCCATAGCAACTTTGTCTTACCATCCAGACACGACACAACAAGATGATACGTTTCAAAGAAAGTTGGATATTCGTGTTTACGACGGAGGCTGGTCTGGATCTGGTGGAAATTTAACTGTGCTGAGCTCAATGGATCTGATGCTTAAAGATACAGTCTATCGGCAACCTGGAATCCAACTTCCAATGCCGACCTCACAGCTTTCAACGATACATAGCGATATTTGGACACTACCAGAGGATACGGCACTCGAGATCAAGGGAACGACAGTAAATCCATCCAAGTTTGCCGCGAATAGTGAGCGTATGGCTTTTGCGGTTGCTGAAATTGAATGCAAACACGGAGTTTTATCATTTATTGACAGTCAAGTCCATTATTTAACTGGTTCTCGTACTGGTATCTCTTCCAGTTCTTTTATCGGGTCGTCTGAAGCTACATCAAAAGCTCTGGATTCGATTGCTTATGTGCCACGTCAAAATTTCAATGGAGTTGATGAAATTACATTCGTTCGTTATAAAGTGTTTGAATCATCGGAAGACAAAGCACATCGTTTGGCTGATGCGATTCATGTTGACAGCTACGATGCTGATCTCGAATTGAAACTCATGACGAGATCCGGAACTGTGCGATTGCATGATTTTATTCCTGGAATTGGATACTCGGAAGATGCCGAGTCAAAGAATCTTGTCCTTATAGGGCGTCCCTCGTCGTTAAATGATGCTCTCTCAGTAAATGTTTACACTAGTGCCACGGGTGCGATTCAAAAAGACTCGATGGAGAGTGAAATGTCGGAGATTGGTTGTAGTTCACAAATGCCCAAGGCCAATAGGACGATTCACGTCCAAATCGATATTACAGGAGTGAATGGTCCCCCAAAAATTCTATCGGTCGGGTCAGTGACACAATTGAAGTCTACTTCAATAGGATCCGCACTGCAGTATCACATCCATCATATTGTATTAGAAGATGACGACGCTCAACCTGATGATTTGATGCAAATAACTCTTTCAACATCAACAGGAGCTATCAAGTTGGGAAATTCTTTTGATCAAGATTTAGCACAGACGAATCCGACATTGATCTTTTATGCGACCTTGAAATATGCGAATTGGGCTCTTCCGTCGGAAATTGTTCCACTACTCCAAGCCAGTTCTGATCTTCTTTTTCCCAAACGTTCTGTATCAATTGAAGCCAAGCCTCGTTATTTAACCAGCAACGACAACGATGCTCATGTCGCGATCAAACGGCTCAAGACGGGCTCAGGAAGACCGAAAGTAGTTGAATTGGATGTTCTGACTACAAAACACATCGATACGCGTTATAGTATCGAGACACCCGCCACTAGTCCATTGTCAGGGTCATTCAAAGTCGTAATGGATTTGTCAGAAATGGGATTTGGTATTATTGAGACGAAAGACATTTCATTTGATGCAGTTGCGATGCGAAAGGATGAAGATATTTCTCAACATTTAGGCGGAATGACTGGAGAATCAGTTCAGAGCAAACTCGAAGAGGTTATTCCCATTCCAGACCTACAAATACACGTTGACAGAGTCCCCAATGGTGGATCAAGTCCATCTTACCTCTGCAACGTCAAAAGTATGATTTATTTCGCAGCAACAGGTCTTGATACCAGCTGGATGCAGCCAGCAGCTCACAAGGACGCTTGTGGGAGTCAACGCAAGACCGTTGTCAACGATGTGGAAGTACTTTCTGTTGTTTCGGAGAGCAATACGTGGAACATGGATGATTTATTCGACTGTCCGTCAGGTTATCATTGGGCAGTCGGTCGAGAACTGTGGAGGAGTGATGGCACAAAAGCTGGCACAGTTTTACTGCAAGATATTTGGATCGGATCCCAAAGCTCAGATCCACAGGATTTGGAATCACATTCGGATGGTCTCGTGGATTTCTCAGCTACGTCATTGATCGGTCGGGAGTTGTGGGCAACAGATGGTGTATCAGTCAGCGATCAGCAAGTTGGTGAGAATTACGGCACATTCAATATCCTCGACATTTGCGCTGGAACTGGATCTTCCAACCCCAAGAACCTAGTCTCAACTTCAATTGACGGCGGAACAATCTTCTTCCAAGCTGATGATTGCATCCATGGTTCCGAACTCTGGAAGACCGATGGATCGTCCTCAGGAACTGTGATGGTCAAAGACATTAATCCAACGGCTGGACTCGGATCGAATCCATCGTATATTGTTGAATTCAACGATAACATTTATTTCCAAGCAGTGGATGGTGTACATGGAGAAGAGTTGTGGCAAAGTGATGGGACACAAGTCGGTACAATTCTTCTCATCGATATTTTACGCGGATCTCAAGGCTCTAAACCGTCGCATTTGAATATTGTGATACCTCCAACGCATTCGGATACACCTAACAGTCCAGTGTTGTTGTTCTTTGCCAATTCTGATGAAAAGGAACATGCTGAAATGTGGATCTCAGATGGAACAGCAATTGGAACGGATCGAGCATACGTTTCAACTTCAAAAAGCGTTTTCCTTGACACCGCGGAGTCACAACTGTTTACATGGGGAAATTCATTGATTTATTCAGCGATTGGTCGGTTGAACCAGCCGAGCGTCGATGTACCATCCGATTACGACGCACCACTGTATGAAGTTGAAATTGCAGTGAACGATGGATCTGTTTCGCTTGCGACTCCGGCTCAGATGTCATTTATCAACGGTTCAGGAGAGAATGATTGTTATGTCAAGGTCAACAGTACTCTATCAGCTCTGAATCAAGCTCTCGAGCAGTTGAGATTCACTCCAACCTTGAATTGGAACAGTGAATTAGGTCGTAGAGTTGCCAAGATCACGTTCACCATCCGAGACGGCGACGGATTACAGACGTCAACGACAGCTAATATCTTTGTCGAGTCAGTAGAAGATGAACCAGTCATTCTAATCCCTGGTGCAATTCTGGATGAGCGCAACTATCGGCCGGATCATGCATCGCCTGCAATTTTAGGTGTAACACCCTATGAAGTAGACGAAGATGTGCCTACGCGCGTGATGGAGGTTTTTATACGAGATGTGGATGTGGATGATAATACTCTTGGAACTGGTTTCTTCAACGCCCAGCATCATTCAATGTTGAGTCTCGTTGTATCTGTTGAACATGGCACCGTGTCACTGCCATCGGGATCTGGAGAAACATTGATGGGATCAAGCATCAGTCTGCTGGCGACAATGCGGCACATGAATTCAGCTCTAGAGTATTTGATTTACACCTCTGAGATAGATTACAAGAAGGATCGACTGTATTTACTCCCGAGGCTCGTTTTAAATGATCCTGATGTTGATCTGACTCTGCGGATGTCTATTAGCGTCTCGCATGTAACTATGTCGTTGAATTTCGGGCAAGAGAGTCAGTCAGAGCTAGAATATATAGCTGGTACTGGGAAAGATGACAGCTTCGTGATTGTGGAAGCTCCGATACTTGAAAGTGACTTTACTGAGATGGAATTTGCCGGAATTGTTTGTGTCTTAGGCGACGGACAGCATGTCGAATCAGAAGAATACAAGGAAGAAGAAGCTGTGGTGGATTGTCGTGACATTGGTGATGTCTGTCGAATTGGAGCCGGGTCGGAATTGTGGGCGACAGATGGAACGATCCAAGGAACCTTTCGTGTGGCGGATATCAACCCAGGACTGGTTGGATCGCATCCAAAGTTTATTGTACAGTACAATACTGTGATTCTGTTCCAAGCGACGACAGCGGAACATAGAACAGAGCTTTGGCGAAGTGACGGCACGTTGGAAAGAACAAAGCTTGTCGAAGATATTGTGCGTGGGGTTGGATCTTCAACTCCCCAGTATCTCCTATCGTTCAACGGGTTCGTGTGCTTTGCGTCTTCGAATCCGAAATATCTAGTCAAGACAACAACCTGTATGTATTTCCAGGCGAATGATGGTATACATGGAACCGAGTTATGGAGAAGCGATGGATCTCCATCAGGAACGTATTTGCTCAAAGACATCAAGCCTGGTCCCGAGAGTTCAAATCCGTCCTACTTGATTGAATACTATTTCCAGGCCGACGATGGATTGTATGGAGCAGAACTGTGGGTTACGGATGGAACTTTTGCCAATACATACCGCCTAAAAGTCGGATCAGGCGGTTCGCATCCTGCTTATTTGACTCGATTCACACCAGGTTGGAGAAGTACGGTCTTTCATCCATGGAAACTCTATTTTACTGCGAATACTGAAGTATATGGAAGAACGCAGATCTGGATAAGTGATGGAACCTCAGCTGGAACTTATCGGGCATTGAGTGACAGCGGTCCGAGAGATATAGATATCGATAACATAGCACTGGACCGCATGATGCCTGCCAGTATGGGTGAATTGTCGCACACGCTGTATTTTCCGGCTCGAGAAGGAGACGATTATGTTGTAGATTTGGAAACATTGGTCGTTTCACAAGCGATTGTCATTGGAGACGTTGATTGTTCTTCAGAATTATTGATTTACATGGAAATGAAATGTTCCAAAGGTCGTTTCACCATAGACGTTTTCTCAGGAACGCTGCCGCAAGTCAACTTAGCTTTGCGTCAATTGATTTACAAACCGAATCGATCAGAGTATGGTTATGACACATTGGTTGTATACGCAAACGATACGGCTGCTTCCGATACAGATGGATTTTCTTTCATGGCTACGCAGAATATCGATATCACTATTGAAGCCTTGAATAATCCTCCTGAAATCCATCTCGAGAGGCCGAGTTTCAAACTTGCTGTGGATGAAAGAGTTGGGATCTCAGGTCTTTCGATGGAAATGATTGCCGTCGTTGTTGGTGAATGTCTCCTGTCGTTTAGACATAAGCGACTTGTTCACGATCCTGGTGGATGATCTGGTCCTGGAGGTGGGAAAAAAGCGAAGCGAGTGTCGAAATCCAAGTTTATTAAACCTGAGATGGGCAGATACATTCGCACAAGAGAAACACGAAGAAAAAAGAGAAAAAAAAGAAA
>ERZ767285.654-NODE-654-length-11147-cov-2.540921_pt1 | contig 11147 bp, 9 predicted proteins | sample MGYA00374953_ERZ767285 | MGnify/ENA primary metagenome ERZ767285 (study PRJEB28947, sample SAMN06267186) | marine metagenome | isolation source: Columbia River Estuary | place: USA:Columbia River Estuary, USA | collected 2013-07-23 ...
ATGCGGAAACTCACAGGCTCCATCAGCCGTTCCAATTGTATGGTTATCTTTATTAACCAAATCAGGATGAAAATTGGTGTGATGTTTGGTTCGCCCGAGACGACAACCGGCGGTAATGCGCTCAAGTTCTACTCCTCCGTGCGTCTTGATATTCGCCGCATCGGTGCATTGAAGGACCGTGACGAAGTGGTCGGCAACGCGACCCGTGTGAAAGTGGTGAAGAACAAAGTTGCACCACCGTTCAAACAGGTTGAATTTGACATAATGTATGGTGAAGGCATTTCCAAGATGGGTGAATTGCTTGATCTGGGTGTTAAAGCGGGCATCGTCGATAAATCTGGATCTTGGTTCAGTTATGGCGATGAGCGGATCGGTCAAGGACGTGAGAATGCAAAGACGTTTTTGAAAGAGAATACGCGCATTTCTTATGAGATCGAAGATAAGATCCGCGCCGCACATGGTCTTGATTTCGACATGCCGAAAGAAGAACAAAAAGACGACGATGACATTTTGGAGGCGTAAAGCCCGCTGAATATCAACGTTAAAGATTTAAAGCGCTGCCATCTGGCGGCGCTTTTTAGTTTTATACCCACAAATCCCAATCATCCCCATCGGCCTGTGGACAGTGGCCCAGCAGGGGGGTATTTCAAACCAAACGCAAATCCGGCCCAAAAGGCGCATGTCCCATGGCAAGTCTTAACGATATTCGATCAACTTTCCTGAATTACTTTGAAAAACAGGGGCACGCGATTGTGCCCTCCAGCCCACTTGTTCCGCGTAACGATCCGACTTTGTTGTTCGCAAATTCAGGTATGGTGCAATTCAAGAACCTATTTACGGGCTTAGAGTCTCGCGATTACGCGCGTGCGACGACCTCGCAAAAATGTGTGCGTGCGGGTGGCAAACACAACGATCTTGATAATGTCGGCTACACGGCGCGGCATCACACGTTTTTCGAGATGCTCGGCAATTTCAGCTTTGGTAACTACTTTAAGGCGGAAGCGATTGCATACGCTTGGGAGTTACTGACGGTTGAGTTCAATATCCCAAAAGAGCGATTGCTCGTTACGGTTTATCACACCGACGATGAAGCGGCGGACATTTGGAAAAAAGTTGCGGGCCTGAGTGATGATCGCATCATTCGGATTGCGACGGATGACAATTTCTGGCGCATGGGTCCGACGGGTCCGTGTGGTCCGTGTACGGAGATCTTTTTTGATCACGGCGATCACATTTGGGGCGGACCGCCCGGTAGCCCCGAGGAGGATGGTGATCGTTTCATCGAAATTTGGAATATCGTCTTCATGCAGAACGAGCAATTTGAAGATGGAACCATGAAACCTTTGGAGATGCAAAGCATCGACACGGGCATGGGGCTGGAACGGATTGGCGCGCTGCTGCAAGGTAAGCATGACAATTACGATACGGATTTGATGCGCTCGCTGATCGAAGCGAGTGCAGATGCGACTAGTGTTGATCCTGATGGTCCAACAAAAACGCATCACCGCGTGATTGCGGATCATTTGCGCTCCACCTCCTTTTTGATCGCGGATGGTGTCATGCCATCCAACGACGGGCGGGGTTACGTTCTGCGTCGCATCATGCGCCGTGCCATGCGTCATGCACATTTGTTGGGTGCAAAAGATCCTTTGATGCACCGTTTGGTGCCTGCTTTGGTGCGCCAGATGGGCGCGGCCTTCCCAGAGCTTGGGCAAGCGCAGGCGCTGATCGAAGAGACGCTGCGCCTTGAGGAAACTCGCTTCAAGAAGACGCTGGAGCGCGGATTGAAGTTGCTCGACGATGAATTGGTTGGTCTCCCCGAGGGGCAGGTCTTCTCAGGGGATGCAGCGTTCAAGCTCTATGACACATTCGGTTTCCCGCTCGATCTGACGCAAGACGCGTTGCGTGAAAAGGGTCGTGAGGCCGATGTAGACGGTTTCAATCAAGCCATGGAAGCCCAGAAAGCTAAGGCGCGTGCTGCGTGGTCCGGCACGGGCGAAGCCGCGGATAGCGCGATTTGGTTTGATATAGTGGACGCTCATGGTGCGACGGATTTCTTGGGCTACGACACAGAAACGGCTGAGGGTCAGATTGCGACGCTTGTCATGGACGGTGCCGAGGCTGACGCTGCCAAAGCGGGGCAGGAGGTTCAGATCATCCTGAACCAATCCCCGTTCTATGCAGAAAGCGGCGGTCAGGTTGGGGACAAAGGGATCATCAAAACCGAAACCGGTACTGCGGTGGTGAGCGACACTAAGAAGAGCCAGGGCGTCATTATACATACGGCGACTGTGCAGGATGGTGAAATTATCAAAGGCAGTGCGGCGATCCTTGAGGTTGATCATGGGCGCAGAACGGCTATTCGGGCGAACCATTCCGCGACGCATTTACTGCACGAAGCCTTGCGTGCAGCCCTCGGGGACCATGTGGCGCAGCGCGGCTCTTTGAACGCTGAGGATCGCCTGCGCTTTGATTTCTCTCACAGTGCAGCACTTTCGAGCGAGGATTTGATCAAGGTCGAGAAAGATGTGAACACCTATATTCGCCAGAATGCTCCTGTTGAGACACGCATTATGACACCAGACGATGCCCGCGCGCTTGGGGCGCAGGCGCTATTCGGTGAAAAATACGGCGATGAAGTGCGTGTGGTGTCAATGGGCACGCAAGCAGGGTCTGGCAAAGGCAGCAATGGGCAAACTTATTCGCTTGAGCTGTGTGGCGGCACGCATGTGCGTCAAACCGGCGACATCGGAGCCTTCGTGTTGTTGGGCGATAGTGCGTCTAGCGCAGGTGTGCGCCGGATTGAAGCGCTGACAGGTGAAGCTGCGCTCGATCACATGCGCGCGTTCTCGGACGAGGTCCGCAGCGGGCAATGGACCGGTTACACGGGCCGTCGCATCGCCGACGTCGTGAACATCGGCATCGGCGGTTCCGACTTAGGGCCCCGCATGGCTGTTGAAGCACTGAAGCCCTTCAGCAATCGCGGCATCCGCATGCACTTCGTGGCGAATGTGGACGGTTCGGACCTTCACGAATGCCTCCTCCAAGTCGACCCCGAGCGCACCCTCTTCATCGTCGCCTCCAAGACCTTCACCACGCAGGAAACCATGGCCAATGCGGAAGCTGCGCGTACCTGGCTCATCCAACAATTGGGTGACGCCGCCTGTACGCAAAAGCAGTTTGTGGCCCTCAGCACCAACCTGGAAAAGGTCAAAGCCTTCGGCATTTCTGAAAAAAACACCTTTGGCTTCTGGGATTGGGTTGGCGGTCGCTACTCCGTGTGGAGCGCCATCGGCATGCCTCTTTGCATCTCCATTGGCGCCGAGGGATTCCAGCAGTTCTTGGACGGGGCCCATGCCATTGACCGGCACACCGCCGAAAAGCCTTTCCGCCAAAACATCCCTATGCTCATGGCCGCTTTGGGAATTTGGTACCGCAACTTCATGGATGCCGCAAGCCACGCAGTCCTTCCCTACGACCAATACCTCCACCGCTTCGCGGCCTACTTGCAGCAAGCCGACATGGAGAGCAACGGCAAGTACGTGGACCGAAACGGCGAGCGCGTCACCTACCCCACGGGACCTGTGGTATGGGGGGAGCCCGGCACGAACGGCCAGCACGCCTTCTACCAGCTCATCCACCAAGGCACGGAACTCATTCCCGCTGACTTCATCGCTTCCGTTCAGCCACAGCACCCCCTGCATGCCCACCATGCAAAGCTGCTCAGCAACTTCTTGGCCCAAACGGAAGCCCTCGCCATCGGCCGACCAAAAGCCGCCACGGTCTACAAAGTTTTTGAAGGCAACCGCCCGACGAGTACACTATTGTTTGACGCCCTGACTCCGTATGCCTTGGGCGCCTTAATCGCCTTGTACGAGCACAAAATCTTCTTCCAGGGCGTGATTTGGAACGTGTACTCCTACGACCAGTGGGGCGTAGAACTGGGCAAGGAAATGGCCAATGCCATCCTTCCCGAATTGGAAGGCGACGGTGAGCTAGGCGCACACGACTCTTCTACGATGGCCTTATTGAAGCACGTAAAGTCTTTACATTAAAGAGATTACATCCTACATAATGGAATAGGGATATGATCTATATTTATCGTCAGAACCTAACAGCTTCCCGATAAAGTGAAAAAGTACCCTCTCCTTCTCCTCTCAGGGTTGGCCCTTTTGGTGGCCATCGCGTTCACATCCTGCGAAAAAAAGGACCCTCCCGTGGAATGCACGGTGACGGGCCGATGGGTCCTTATGCCCACTACGCTGTATGAATTTACAGCCGATAGTCTCGTGTATACCATCTATTCTTCGAATGGGGCTTTCGGCAGCATTGCGGACGCCATTCCAAATCCCCACACGTGGTACATGGACGGGGATAGCATCGTGATCGATTTAAATTTTGGAAACATTTCCAAGCAGTACGTGGAATTCTCCTGCGATTGCAACGTCATGGCCTGGACCTCTGACCAATTCCAAGGACCATACACCGGGTATCTCTGGAAGGAGGGGCACGATACGGCCACCTGCAAGTAATCGGGACCCTCTAGCTACAGCGCGAAGCGCGAGCCCTCCAGCCCTCTAGCGGGAGCAAAGCGACCTCAGCCCCGCATCTTATCCAGCAAGGCGCTAAGCAATTGGGCATCCTCGTCAGATAGGACTTTGGGGAGATGCTCTTTGTGGAGTTTGTCCACAGAACGGATTTGGCCCAAAATTTCCAAGCCCCGAAGCGTCAAAAAGATTTCGGTGACCCGCTTGTCTTCCGGGGAGTTTTGGCGCTCGACGAAATTTAGCTTTTCAAGGCGGTCCAAAAGGCGTGACACATCGCTGGTCTTGTCCAATAAGCGTTCACGTATGCGGGCAGCCGCCATCCCCTTCGGGTGCGCACCGCGGAGAATGCGCAGCACATTGTACTGCTGCATCGTGATTTTATAGGGCTTTAAGGCTTCGGACATGCGGTCCTTAAGCCAATGGTAGGTGAAAAAGACATTCACCAAGGCGAGCTGCTGGTCGTTCTGCCATTTGCGTTGCTGAATTTCCTCCTGCAGGCTCTTCATGGGGGGCTTATACCTTCATGATTTCTTCTTCTTTGGTTGCCACTTTGGCATCCACGGAAGCAATGTATTGATCCACAATTTTTTGAATGTCGTCCTCCAAGGATTTGCGGCCATCTTCGCTCAGGCCATCTTTTTCCATGCGCTTGGCCTCGTCCATCCCCGTTTTGCGGATGGCTCGAATACCTACTTTGGCATCTTCCCCTTCGGCCTTGGCCATGCGCACCAATTCGCGGCGACGGTCTTCTGTTAAAGGCGGAATGTTGATGATGACCATCTCCCCATTGTTTTGGGGGTTAAAGCCCAAGTTTCCGTTCAAAATGGCCTTTTCGATGGTGGAAATCATCGTCTTCTCAAAGGGCTGAACGAACAAGGTGCGGGCATCCGGGGTGTTGATGTTGGCCACTTGGGTCAACTTCACCATGGATCCGTAATATTCTACCGCGATGCCATCGAGCATACTAGGATTTGCCCGGCCAGCGCGAAGCTTGAGGAGGGCCTTATCCAAGTGCGACAAGGGCTTATCCATGTCTTCCTTGATACTGTCAATGAGGAATTCAATTTCTTCTTCCATGGGAATCGGGGAGCTACTCGCTTAAGATTGAGTGACCAGGGTTCCAACACTTTCGCCTTGCACCAATTTCAAGAGGTTGCCGGGCTTATTCATGTCAAAAACGATGATGGGTAATTTGTTTTCATTGCTCAACGTGAAGGCCGTCAGGTCCATCACATTCAAGCCTTTATCGAAGACTTCTTTGAAGGAAATCGTTTCATACTTGGTGGCAGTCGCATCTTTTTCAGGATCGGACGTGTAAATGCCATCCACACGCGTCCCCTTCAGGATGACGTCCGCTTGTATTTCAATCGCCCGCAGCGTGGCCCCCGTGTCTGTGGTGAAGTAGGGGTTACCCGTTCCCGCAGCAAAGATGACCACACGGCCCTTTTCCAGGTGGCGGACCGCTCGGCGGCGCACGAATGGTTCACAGACCTTGTCCATCTCGATGGCGGATTGCAAACGCGTCTGCACGCCCATGGACTCTAGCGTGGACTGGAGCGCCAGTCCGTTGATCACCGTGGCAAGCATACCCATGTGGTCTGCTTGAACGCGATCGACGCCATCGCCCGCTCCTTGCAGGCCGCGGAAGATGTTTCCTCCGCCAATCACAATGCCCAATTCCACCCCGTGGGCGACGACGGCTTTGATTTCGGCCGCATAATCCGCCAATCGCTTGGGGTCCAGACCGAATGATTTATCCCCCATCAGGGCTTCCCCGCTGAGTTTTAGTAAGATGCGTTTGTACTTCATGGGATGCTTGATTCTGTCAAAGATAGTGCGCTCGACCCGAGGGCTCAAGTGGGAATACGGCACAAAAAAAGGCGCCGTGCGGAGGTTGCCCTCGGCACGGCGCCGGTATCATCGTTGAATAGGTTTAGACACCCAAGCCCACACGGCGGAAGCCGGTGACCACGAGGCCTGCCTGGACGCCATTCAAGTAGCTTGCTACAGATTGCTTGCTGTCCTTGATGAAATCCTGCTCAACCAGGGTGTTCTCTTTGAAGAACTTGCCCAATTTGCCTTGTGCAATGCGGTCTACCATCTCTTCGGGCTTGCCCTCTTGACGGATTTGCTCGCGGGCAATCTCCAATTCGCGTTCGATCGCTGCTGCGGGAACCTCGTCCTTGTTCAAGGCGACAGGGTTCATGGCTGCCACTTGCATCGCAACGTCCTTACCGGCCTCAGGAGCTGAGGCAGACAAAGCGACCAACGTACCCAATTTGTTTCCAGCGTGGATGTAGGATGCTACACAAGCGCCTTCAATGGACTCATAGTAGGAAATCTCGATTTTCTCACCGATAACTCCCGTTTGCTCGGTCAATTTGTCGGCAATCGTCAAAGAACCATCGAAGGACAAAGCCAACAAGTCTTCTTTCGTCGCAGGGAAGCCTGCAAGAGCCACTTCAGCCATTTTCGTAGCCATGGCCACGTAGCCTTCGTTTTTCGCGACGAAGTCGGTCTCACAATTCAAGCTAATCACCACACCACGCGTTTGGTCGGCGTTGGTCATAGCGATCACGGCACCTTCCGTAGCATCACGGTCAGCACGCTTGGCAGCGACCTTCTGACCTTGCTTGCGCAAAACGTCGATCGCCGCTTCGAAATCTCCATTGGCTTCCGTCAACGCCTTCTTGCAGTCCATCATGCCTGCTCCGGTCATTTGACGAAGTTTGTTTACATCTGCAGCAGTAATTGCCATGATTGTAAAAATTTAATCGGTTTGTAAAGAGAAACCGGGGCTGTTGCCCCGGTGTTTTTATTATTCGGCAACTTTCGCAGCAGCTTTTTCTAGCTTCTCGTTTCCGGCCTTTTCCTTCTCTGCTTTGCGCTGGCTCAAGGCTTCCTTGATGCCCTCGGATACAGAGTTCATGATTACAGCAATCGACTTAGAGGCGTCGTCGTTCGAAGGAATAACGTAGTCTACCAAGTTGGGATTGGAGTTGGTGTCCACCATCGCGAAGACAGGAATACCCAACGTACGGGCTTCTTCTACTGCGATGTGCTCACGCATGATGTCTACAACAAACAACGCGGCGGGAAGACGGCTCATGTCCGCAATGGAACCCAAGTTCTTCTCGAGCTTGGCACGAACGCGGTCAACCTGAAGGCGCTCACGCTTAGACAAGGTGTTGAAAGTGCCATCCTCCTTCATCTTGTCGATGTTGGTCATTTTCTTGATGGCTTTGCGGATGGTGACGAAGTTCGTCAACATACCACCGGGCCAGCGCTCTACGATGTAGGGCATGTTCAAGGCCTTGGCTGTGTCGGCTACGATTTCCTTGCCCTGCTTCTTTGTAGAAACGAACAAGATCTTGCGGCCAGAGCCGGCAATCTTTGCCATGGCGTCCGTAGCCGTTTGAAGTTTGCGCTGCGTCTTTTGCAGGTCAATGATGTGGATACCATTGCGCTCCATGTAGATATACGGAGCCATGTTGGGATTCCACTTACGCGTCAAGTGACCGAAATGGACACCGGCGTCGAGGAGTTGTTGAATGTCAGGCGTTTGAGCCATAGTTGAGTGGGGGTTTACGTTCACTTAAGTCAACCAGACAGTAGCGCCAAGCGATCTGTCCAGTTTGGATACTAAACCAAATACTCCTGCGATTAACGCTTGGAGAACTGGAAACGCTTGCGCGCTTTCTTTTGACCAAACTTCTTGCGCTCGACCATACGTGGGTCACGGGTCATCAAGCCATCAGGCTTCAACACCGCGCGGAAGTCAGGGTTGATCGATACCAACGCACGAGAGATGCCCAAGCGAATAGCTTCTGCTTGGCCGGTGATTCCACCGCCCTCTACGTTGACTTTCACATCATACTTGCCCAAGGTCTCCGTCATGGAGAAGGGCTGGTTTACTTTGTACTGCAACTGAGCCGTTGAGAAGTAGTTGCTCAGTTCACGCTTGTTCACGGATACGTTTCCGGATCCTTCTTTGATGTAGACACGTGCGACAGACGTTTTACGACGGCCAATGGCGTGAGTAGAAGTGGTAGACATAGATTACCGATCTTAAGCGTTGATGGATACAGGCTGTTGCGCTTCGTGGGGATGCTCCGCACCAACATACACATGCATGTTGCGGAACAGGGCGCGACCAAGGCGATTCTTGGGCAACATACCGCGAACGGCTGTTTCCAAAACGCGCTCAGGGTTCTTGGCCAATTCCAAGGCGGGCGTGCTGAAACGCTGACCACCGGGGTAGCCTGTGTAACGGATGTACTGCTTCGTTTCCATTTTGGAACCAGAAAGCGTAACAGCCGCAGCATTAATTACAATGACATTATCTCCACAATCCGCGTGGGGAGTGAAGTTGGGCTTGTGCTTACCGCGCAAGCGGCTAGCGATCAAGGAGGCCACGCGACCCAATGATTGACCATTGGCGTCAACAACGATCCAGGTCTTCTGGGCGGTTGCCTTGTTGGCAGAGATTGTTTTGTAGCTAAGCGTATCCACTTTTCAGCAATATTTTTTGGGGCTGCGAAGATACGCACATTAATTGCAAATAGCCAAAGGTTCAAGGACCTCTAAATGCAAAGTACCTTAGGGGCTCGCAAAAATACGCTTGAATCATGCTTCGTTTTCCTGTCATCTTCCCTGTTCTTTCCGCTTTCATCCTAGGTTTTTCAGGGCTTCACGCCCAAACCATACAGCGTTGTGGCGCGGATGAACAGCTTGCGTGGGAGATGCAAAATAATCCGCGACGTGCCGCCCTTTTGGCCGAGACGGAGGCCATCATGGAAGCGCAAATGACCCAGGACGCTTCCGGCGCGGAATCGGTCGTGCACATCATCCCGGTCGTTTTTCATGTCATGTGGTACGATCAGAGCGACAATATCTCGGAGGCCCAATTGCAAGACGCCATCGACATCCTCAATGAGGATATGCGACGCATGAATCCCGACACGGGTTTGTTGCGGGCCATTTTTAAACCTGTGGCAGCGGATATGGAAGTGGAATTTCGGATCGCGAAAAAAGACCCCAATGGTCGATGCACAAATGGGGTGACCCGCACGCAGACCAATTTGAGTCTGGCCGCCAATAACAACGTGAAGTCACTCATCGGCTGGGACAACACGAAGTACTTGAACATTTGGGTCGTTCGGCAGATCAACTTATCTGGGACAAGCCCTGGGTCCATCACATTGGGCTATTCGGCCTTTCCCTACAATGGCATTCCGCTTACCCAGGATGGTATTGTAATTCGGCACGACAATTTGGGCAGCATTGGCACCTCGGCCGGCACGCGCCATCGAACGCTCACCCACGAAGTCGGGCACTACCTCAATCTTTACCACACATTCCAAGGCGGCTGCAGCCAAGGCGATAACTGCTACGATACCCCGCCCGTTTCCTCTTCATCCAACGGGTGCAACAACAGCACGCAGAACACCTGCAGCAACGATAACCCCGACCTCCCGGATATGGTCGAGAACTACATGGACTACAGCGATGACAATTGCATGAATACGTTCACGCAGAACCAAAAGTCACGTGCCAAATCCGTACTCAACAGCCTCAACCTGCGCGGCAACTTGTGCACATCGGGCAATTTGGCCTTCACGGGGGTGGACGGGAATCCCGTCAACTGCGCCCCGGTCGCGGATTTCACCGTAGATCGAACGCTCTTGTGCACCGGCGAGCAAGTACAATTCACAGATTTGTCCGCGTACCAAACGCTCACCAGCTTCCATTACACCATCGCGGACCAAAACAACGGCAACCAGCAGCACATCATCACCGCCAACCCTTTGCTCACCTTCAATGCTCCGGGGGTATATGATGTGAAACTGGAGATCCAGAACGCCGCAGGCAATAGCATGAAGCAGTACGGCCAGCTGATTACGGTTCGGCCCGCAGGAGGAACCACCTATAGCCCCTTCTTCTCCGCGACCATGGAGGATGCGTTGCCAAACGGAATTTGGACCGTGGAAAACAACGGGGACAACATCCAGTGGGTGCGCACCAGTGCAGCGGCTAAATCGGGCACCCACTCCTACGTTTTGGACAACTTCAATGTAGCCGGAACCGGTGGCGGCGATGCCCTGATTGCTGGGCCCATTTCGGTGAGCAACATGACCGCGAAGCAATTGCGCTTCTCGCATGCCTTTGCCCGCAAAACCTCGTCTGACAACGACCAACTGAAGATTTTTACCAGCACGGACTGCGGCCAAACATGGGCACTTCAACGTTTGATCCCCGCCTTCCAATTGGGGTCTGCCACGTACTTCCCCAATACATTGTACGTTCCCATTGCGAGCGATTGGAAGGAGACGACCATCACATTCACGGGCATGAACAATGCCTCTTCGGTGATGATCAAATTTGAATTCATTAGTGGCGGCGGCAACAATGTCTACTTAGACGATGTCACCTTCAGTACGACGGTGGGCGAAGAAGAACTTTCTTCGCAGCAGCTCATCCTGGCTCCCAACCCAAGCGCGGGCGGCAGCACCCTCAGCCTCCCCAGCACGAATGGCCAAGTCTACGTCTTGGATGCGTTGGGCCGAACGGTACTCTCACACCCCGTCACCGAACGCCAAC
>ERZ767285.656-NODE-656-length-11139-cov-2.225366_pt1 | contig 11139 bp, 22 predicted proteins | sample MGYA00374953_ERZ767285 | MGnify/ENA primary metagenome ERZ767285 (study PRJEB28947, sample SAMN06267186) | marine metagenome | isolation source: Columbia River Estuary | place: USA:Columbia River Estuary, USA | collected 2013-07-23 ...
TCTCAAGTATTTTAGAAGGTAGTTTTACGATTGAGGTTTTTAACAACCCTTCTATAAACCAACCTTCTAATGTTAAACAATGTGATGATAATAACGATGGTTATTATACTTTCAGTTTAAAACAGTCATTGCATCTTCCATTCATTTTTCTGGTGTGTTTGTAGCTTTTGCTGGCGGTTTCATCATGTTATGGCTTTACGGACAAGACTGGTTCTTGAATTTTTCAATAGCCGATGTTAACATGCGACATTTATTTCAAATACATCCTATCAATCTCAGTGTAGCAGTTTGGGTAGGTTTTATTGCTTTATTTGGAATTGCTACCGATGATGGTGTTATTATGGGAACATACATCCATCAAGTATTTGAAGAGAAACAACCTAAAACAATTGAAGGTGTTAAATCAAGTCCTAACATAACAGGTGAAAGACCAGTCATAACATCTTGAATCCAATCTGTAAGAGAAATAATATAAATCCATGGCCGTGTATACGGATTAATAGTTAAAAACCAATACATTTTCATACGGAAATCTACTAGAAAGAAGAAATAACCATGGCCAAAAGAAAAGCAAAAAAAGCAATAAGAAAAACTGTAGGGAAAGGTGGTAATTACCGTAAGACATCTAAAGGTGCAGGTATGACCAAGAAAGGTGTTAGAGCTTATAGAAAAGCTAACCCTGGAAGTAAATTAAAGACTGCTGTCACTGGTAAAGTGAAGAAAGGATCTAAGAGAGCAAAAAGACGTAAGTCATATTGTGCAAGATCACTAGGACAGCTTAAAAAATCTAGTGCTAAAACAAGAAACAATCCTAAATCTAGAATAAGAAAAGCTAGAAGAAGGTGGAAATGCTAAAACCAAAAAGTTATGAAGATAGAAATTAAGGAAAGTAGTAAGAAAGATCATTACCATTTAACAATCAACAATATGTATCTAGGAGAACTTGAACGTTCAGACCTTAGACATTTAATTGAAACAATAGATAATAAAATTTAAGTTATGAGTATAAAGTCAGCAGGGCCTCAACTAAATCAGACACGTGATGATTTTAATAAGAGGGTAGGGAAAAAAAGTATGTTAGGTAAAAGTAAAAAAGTAATATGGGAGTCTAGAAGAAGACATTCCAACATTTAATAATTCCCAAAACAATAAAGTTATGATGCGTAAAAAAGCAAAAGCTGGAACTAAAGTAAAAAAAGCCCAAATGGGTGCACTGTTAAAACTTGGAAAAAAAGCTGCTAGGGCTGCTAAGACTAATAAAGCTAGAAAAGTTGTAAAAAAGAATAAACTTCCTGTATCAGATAAAACTCTTAAAAGTTTTTTGAAAGAAACGCCTAAATCTAAAACAGGAACTAAAATGAAAAAAGCTCAATCTGGTTCTACTCTTAAAAAAGCACCAGCAGGTTCAAAAGGAAAGGGAATGAGATCTCTTCCTAAGGCTGTTCGTAATAAAATAGGTTTTGCTAAGAAAGGTAAAACTGTAAAGAAAGCTGGATACGGTACTAAAGCTAAGAAAGCTAAATCTGGATGTAGCACTAGAAGAAAGAAAAAATAGGTATATTTGGTGAAATGAAAACCAACCTATTTATAATTGGAGGACAAAGATGTGGTACTACATGGTTATGTAAGCAACTAGATCTCTGTCCTTCAGTTAATTTATTGAAACCTGTAGCTCCTGAAACTAAATATTTCTTAAATGATGAGGTTAGTCATAAGGAATATATGAATCTTTTTGATAATAGCTCTGAAAACATACTCCTAGAGAAAGCTACAACTTACATAGAGAGGCCTGACGCTGCTTTAAAGATTAAATCACTCTATCCTGACGCAAAGATTATAATATGTCTTAGGAACCCTGTAGAGAGAGCATTGTCTAATTACTTTTTCTCACATAATAATGGTTTAGAAACTAGAACACTAGAAGAAGTGTTTCTAAAGAATACTCCTGCACCAGAAGTAGATTTATCTAAATTCTCAACTAACCCTTTTGACTATCTACAAAGAGGGCTTTACTCAGAATATATATCAGAGTATTTAAAGATCTTTCCTAAGAAACAAATAATGGTTACGTTTATGGAGGACTTTACAGAGCTTCCACGTAGATTCTATGAAATAATAACATGGATAGGAGCTCATCATTATCCAAGACTATCATCTTCAGAGAATAGTAGTTATAGAAAAAAAGTACATCCTGATATAATATCTCATCTAAAAAATTATTATATTGAAGATACCAATAACTTAATTAATGATTTTGATCTAGAACCACCTTATGCCAATCAATAAACACAGCCCTTATAACATTGTAAGAATGTTTGAAGAAGAGATGGCTCACTACACAGGAGCTAAGTATGCTATTTCTGTTGACAGTTGCACTAATGCACTGTTTTTATGTTGTAAGTACCTAGAAGTTAAGGATGTAACTATACCTAGTAAGACATACTTGTCTGTACCAATGAGCATTATACACTCAGGAGGAGATGTAATCTTTGATACTAGTCCTAAAGTTAATCACTGGAAAGGAATTTACCAGTTGAAGCCTTATCCTATTTATGACTCAGCTAAGAGACTTACTAAAGATATGTATGTTGATGGATCGTTTATGTGTCTTTCTTTTCATATTAAGAAACACCTACCTATTGGTAAGGGTGGTATGATACTAACTGATAGTCTTAAGGCAGTAGAATGGTTTAAGAAAGCCAGGTATGAGGGAAGAAGTGAGAAGTATTATAAAGAAGATAATATTGACACACTTGGTTGGAACATGTACATGACACCTCAACAAGCTGCTGAAGGATTATGTCTACTACAAAGTTATCCTGTACACAATGAAGACTTTTATGAAGTTAATGGGTATAGAGATCTGAGAGAATTTAATGTGTTTAAAAACCAAAAGACAATATGCTCCACATAGTAACAGCTTTATATAGACCAAAGTTATTAAAGAAGATATATAAAAGTTTACCTGATGAACAAGATATAACTTGGCACATTGGTGTATCTATAGAGGCTGAAGAAAGTGTCTCATATATTCCTAATGATATAAGAGTTCACCCATATATAATAAATTGTAAGGATAAAGAATCTTGGACTAAAAGGCAAGTTTGTTTAGAACGTGTAACTGATGGGTATTATTGTTTTGTAGATGATGATACAACTTTTCACGATCAACTGTATCAAGAGTATAAATTACTCAGGTCATCAGACTACAAAGGAATGGCTATTGGTGGACAAGTTAATAAGAATTGGACTAGAAGACTTAAACCTGCTATTCCTATGTTTTGTCAAATTGATATAGGTAATGTTATATGTCATCATTCTGCTAATGAGCACATAAAGTTTCCCAGTAAGCTAAAGAACACACCTTCAGCTAGAGATTATGAATATTGGAGAGATGTATATGAATTTTATAACAGTGAGGCTCTATTAATAGATAAACCTATTTCAATCTATAACAACTTACGATAAATGATCTTTTAACATCTGAGCGTAGTCTTTATTCCATTTAGGTTCTAAATGTATGTCACCTGTTGGAATCTTACCTTTTTTACGTTGGTTCTCTATATATTCAGAATGTCTTTCTATGATGTTTCTCTTACCAGGCTTATCTGTTCCTTGACCAGATTGATGATAACCTCTACCACCCCACATATAAAACCATGCAGCTTGTTCTTCAGGCATAGTAACATCTAGTCTACCTCCTAGTTTATGAATTCTATTAGTCATAGTCATGTCTCCTCCTGCATTCTCTAGGGGACTTTTTCCTATTTCTTTCCACACTTTCTTACTGTATACAATTCCTGAGTTACCCACACCTGTAATCTTGGTAATCTTAGGCTCATTATAAAACACTGCAGTATTCCAGTGTATAATGTTAGTGTCTTCTTTCCAGTGATCTGCTACGTTTTGAAGATGGTTACTAAGTGCAACATCATCATCGTCCCAAACAGCTATAAGTTCTCCTTTACAACGCTCAATAGCATAGTTCTCTTTCTCTCCTATTAATGGAAAGGTTTCATCAAGGTTATAAATAGTAACTTGTGGATGGTCAAATATAAGTTTCTGCTTAGGATAGTCATTAACTATAATAAGTTCACACTTATCTGCTGGATAGTCTTGTATAAGAAAACTATGTAGGGCCTCCACTAATGTGTTAACCCTTCCATAGGTAATCATTTTACATGATATGAATGGTAAGTCCTTCACTACCAAACGTGTATTACATCAAATGGAGAAATTAGCAATACATCCTTATCTTCAGACAAAGGAATAAGTAATGCATCTGTAAGCTTAGCTGGATTAACAAGTATAATGTCTCCAGGCTTTACCATACTAACTGAATCTCCTACATCATAAACTGTAAGTCTTGACATTTTCTTCAGCATTTCTTTTTGCAATGCTTCTTTAGTGTTTTCATCCACTATGATCTTACTTTCTTCTTTCTTAGGAACATTAACGTATATTCTGTTTCCTAATAGTTTTTCGTATCCTTTATTCATCTTAATCAAATTTAGTAATTGATTCAAATCTTTCAATGTCTCTACCCTGTAAGTAAACTTCCGTTTGGAACACTTCACTTACTTTTTTCATACCAATCACTTTATTTGTTTTGGTATTGATGTTAGGCACTTCTTTGATACGCTCATGGATGTCATCTAATAGAACAACTAAGTTCTCGTCATCCATTCTAACAGATCTAATAACCTTAGTTATATTAAGACTGTCTGTAAATTCTTTGAACTCTACAGGATCTGTGTCTTGTATTGGTTCTCTTCTTGTGTAGAAAAATTGGTTTTTCATGTTATAAATTATATTTGTTAATTAAATACTCTCTTAATTTGTTGATTACTTCATACTTATAAATGTCAGATTCTACATTTGCATGCTCATCTATTGTCAAAAGTATGATATTTTCCTTATCTAACCTAAGTTCTGGATACTTATTCTTTGGAAGTATGTGATGAAAGAACGCACTTGATGCTTCTTTTCCTAGATAATCACCACTTACTTCAGACTTATGAGGTCTTTCTTTCCATATATCAGTAAAGAATAAATGATCTTCATTGGGTTTATCAACCCTAGCTGTTGGTTTTGCAGCTAGAGTTGACTTTTTCAAACCCTTAGATTGTTTAGCTAGTGGTTTCTTAGGCTTATGCCTAAAACACATGTCAGATTCTGACTTAGCTCCACATTTCTTACATAACATACTTTAGAATAATTTAGGTTCAGGTGACTTAATAGTTGCTGGTGCTACAACCTCTATAGACTTTGTACTATCATAATCAATCACAACTTCAGTTTTTTTTTCTTCCTCTTCAGGTAGTTCACCTTTTATGGCACTAATGATCTTAGCTTTTAAAGCATCATAAAAATCAACATCTTCTAAAATGTCTTGCTTAAAGTCTTCTAGGTTGTACTTTACATCGTTATATGTGTATGTCTTACCATACTTTCTACCTAGTTCATAATCATGTAGTAGTTGTAAAGTTTCACTAACTCTATCAATACCAACACCATAGATTATCTCAAACTCTGACTTCTGATAAGGAGGGCTCATCTTATTCTTGGTAGCTTTTACCTTAGTAAGGTTACCAAGAACTTCTTGACCATCTTTTATCAATGATCTAGCAACTTCTATTCTTACATCAGAGTAAAACTTTAGTGCGTGACCTCCTTGTGTAGTAGTAGGGTTACCAAACATAACACCAATCTTTTCTCTGTACTGAGAAATAACTATAACACATGTATTTGTATCATGAGCTATACTTTTAATCTTTGGGTAAGCACTACTGTTTAGTCTAGCTTTCTTACCTATTGCATGATCTCCAACTTCACCATCTAATACAGATTTAGGAATCAAAGATGAATCTGAATCTATAACTATAAGATCCACTTCACCAGTTGACATTACTTGCACTGCAATGTTGAAACCTTCCTCACCGCAAGATGGTTGAGCTATAAGCATTTTAGTTGTATCAACTCCTAAGGATTCAAAGTAATTCTTATCTACAGCATGTTCACCATCTATAAATACCACCTTACCACCTTGAGCCTGACAACTAGCTACAGCATGTCCACATATAGTAGACTTACCTGTACCTTCCCAACCCATGAGTTCATACATTTTACCTCTTACAAATCCTCCAACTCCTAGAGTTTTGTAATCAAAACCAATACTTCCTGTAGAAAATACATCATATTCTCCTGTGGTTTTACTGTCTAACGCAAGTAGTGTTCCCACACCGTATTGCTTGTTTAATTTTTCTAACGCTTGTTCAAAAGTGTTAGGCTTTTCTTGTTTTTTTGCCATTATGTAATTATTTAATTGTTCATTCAAATATACGAAATATAGATAACATTGTTCAGTTATATAATGCAAAAAGCCTCAAGATTTCTCTCAAGGCTTTTACAACAATTAAAAACAGAACAGAAGTAATTAATTCAAATTATAACAAGAACTTCAAAGTTATAAAATAAATCTTAATACTAACGTTATTTTCTATTTTTCTTTTGGATATGCTTCTCTCATTTTTCTTCTCCAGTAAGCTGTAGTAGCTTTTTGAGTATATGAGAAAGTTAATCCTGTTAATTCAATTATTTCTCTATCACTCTTTCCCTGACTTGTCAGCTTCTCCACTAACAACTTCTTCTCCTGAGGTATTTTCTTTGCCATCTGTTAATAGTTTTTCTAGTTCAACAATACCCATTTCTAGAGCTCCTCTTTCACAATCAATTCTAGAAGCGTATGAAACAGTTACTTCAGGTGAATGATAGCTAGAATACCAAGTTTTATGATGTTTATCATATTTTATAGTTATAATAATTTCATGAGTGTCTAACAAATCAAAACATACCCTAGGACTGTCTGTCATAATAGATATAACTTGTTTTTCTGAGACACCTTTTGCCATCATATAATCTTTAAACGCCTCATCTTTATTAAAGTCTTTAAAACTTTGTGTAAGCTTATCAAAGAACCATTTATGTAACAACTCTGCTACATTAGGATTTTCTGCTAATATTTTTTCTGCTTTCATTTAATATTTTTTTAGTTAATGATTGTTCATTTTCTTTAAACTCTGACCACACTTCATATTCATCTTTCCAACTAACAGATGATCCTATCTTTTCTTGCCAGTACTCAAGCAAATCTTTAGTCTTATTAAAGATTCTATATTGTAAAGATAATTCATCTCTATGTAAACCATTCTTCTTCAACTTAACCACCTTAGGAAAAAGCTTCTGAAACTTTTCTGATGTTTTAGAATATTTACCTTCTTTTATTAGTTTAAAATCTTCATAAAAGGCTTCTTTTAATTGATATACAATAACAACAAAACCTCCTTCGTAGTCATAATCTTCTACTATTTGTTTTGTTCGTTCGTACTCACTATCTAAAAAGTCTTTAAACCTATCTAATCTTTCAGGTTTAAATAATACATAAATACAATCTTTATAATTGTTATCAGATAGTTCATCTTTCATGTATGCATTTATGAAACCATTTTTTCCCAAACTACCTCTTGGTAATTTTACAGTTGGTAGCATAAATATTGAAGTGTTTGTTTTTGTTAGATTCATTGGTTTCTACGTTCTAATTCGTCTAGAGTGTATAGTTTTAATACACCATAGTTCATTCTTATTTGTTTTTTACTCTCTTCAAAGTTTCCTTTGTTAGACTTTAAATAAGCAGTCATTATCGCTCTAGTAAATTGATAATCTGTCATATCTAAATGCATGTTCTTGTTACACCAAGCTTTACCTATGCCAAACGCACCAGGAATAGCGTCACCACTATCACCTATTACCACCTGAGAGGCTATAGCTAATCTACTTTGTTTCAAAGAGATGTGTTTGAATTCTCCTAGAGTGTCTTTATGACTTCTATAGTTATAGAAAGGCATGTCAGGACAATTATAAAATACATCCTTGTCCATAGCTGCTACAACACATTTACCTTCACTTACTACTGTAGCATCATACACATAGTCATCAGCTTCTGCTCCTACAGATGGTATGGCACCAAGTTCTTCTAACATATAGTCTGCAATGATTGGAATCAATTCATTCTTTTCTTTCCTGTTAGATTTATAACTAGGAAGTATGTCATATCTGAAGTTGTTACCACCTCCTATAAATATAAAAGTGTTCTTTATATTATAAAACTCTTCTATGTTATTCTGTATTTCTTGTAGCTTAGTTCTAGTTCTATACTTAGCCTCCTCTATTCTGTCTTCCTCTGTTGGAAACTCCAGTATAGAGTCTTCAGGAAAGTAACTAGCAAAATACATTATGCTATCTGCATCTATAATTAGCACTCTCTCTGTCTCATCATATTTACTAGGGCAGTTTTTTACCACCCTAGTAATTATTTCATCCCCACCTGTAGTGGGTCCTGTTTTCATCTTTCCACTTATCATTACTAGTCTTTCTCGTTTAAGAACTCTACATAAGCTATTTCTCTCTTCAAGTATTCAAGAGCTTTCTCTAGATCATGTAATTCATTATCCTTCTTACCAGCTCTAGTTACATATTTAACTATGTTACCACGAGTGAAGTTTAAGTCATATAGATGACAGAAGTCTATTACATCTCCACTATCTTCTATATTATCATTCTTGTAATGATTTGGTTGTGTTATTTCTTTTAATTTTTGTTTAAAATCTGACATTTGGTTTTGTATTTATTGATTAATTAATATGATAAGCATCCTTGGATCTCCCATGTACCATCTCTTTCTGTAGATGATTTCTTGTAATTGATTTCAGCTACTAGCGGTTGGTGCTGTTCTAACACCTTTGCAATGTATACTTTTAATTTCCAAGTAGGGTTCTTTTCAACTAGAGCTCTTGCTTTCTTAATAGCATCAGCTTGCTTTAGTTCCTCAATAATAGTTCCAGCCCAACGAGGATCATCAACCATATATTTAGTAACCCATTTTCTAGTTCCTTTAGCAGGATAGTTAGTTACAGTGGTTTTGGTCTTCATATTGTTTCCTATTGGTTTCTTAATACATAAGGCCCAAGCTGGTTCGTGTTTAGATGGTTCCTGATTCTCAAACTTATGTCTAGATACTTCTACTATACCTTGTGCATTATGCCAACCTCCATTATAGTAATCATTACCTAGCTCCTCTCTGTCTAAGTCTTGCAAAGCGTTAAAAGCTTCTCCCAATGTTCTTCCTGTTATCGTGTCTTCTTTGTGTATTGCTCCCATGTTTATTTTGGTTTTTTTAATTTACGTTCTAATTGTGTTTTTTCATTGTGGCATGTTGTACAAAGTGTTTGTAGGTTATCCACCTCACAAAACAATCTTTCTACAAAAGCAGGAAGGTCTTCTGAACAGTTAAGACTACCAGCAGGTTTTATGTGATCAATGTTTACTTCATCGCTTTTAAACCAATCAGTACATTTTTTACATTGATATTCCCACTTCTGTCTTTTGTTCTTTCCTTTATATGCTCTTCTAGATTCTTGCTTACATTGTGCTACAGGTTTCCACCATCTACTCTTTTGCCTAAGAGCACTTCTTATCATAGACCAGAATGCTGCTTCTGTTAATGTTCCAGCATTTCTAGTTCTAGGTACTCTTGGTTTTTTTACTTTCTTAGCCATAATTTTAATTTTAAGGGTTGTAACAAATTTAATTAAAATATTACAACCCCTAATTAATTTAATCTAACTCTACTATTCTATCCTCTATCTCATTTTTCATCTGATCTAGATTTATAATCACCTCACGTATGTCTGAGCTTGATATGTTTGGTAGGTTAAACTCATACTTAGATGATTCAACTGCATATCCTTTTGCCACTTTAGACTCTATGTCTGAAAGGTCATGGATTGCATACTCTTCATCTAACTCTAAAGTATCAAACTGACCATCGTGAAGAATAGTTGTAGCTTCTTCTCTTGGTACAGTCATGATTGGTAAGTACTCATAACATCTACCTTTATGTGCACCAATACCAACTACTTTCATAGGGTTGATAAGTACAAGAACAGATTGATCACCACATCCTACATAGTGTATTTGATCTGATGTAAAATGTAAACCAGCTGCAGCACAATCTTGTGTTGACCAGTTACAATCTTCCATAGGCATGTTAACCACTTTACCTACACGAATATCAAACGTTCTTGTCCAATCATCTGTGAAACGATTTTCTTTTCTATTTGGTAAGTCTAGATATAGATCTGTAAGACCTCCTAGGTTTTCACCATGATCTGCTAGATATGTTTCAGTGTAAGAATATTCTTCTATTTCACCTGTACCATCGCATACTTCACAGTCTTCCCAATCTCCATATTCTGGATCTTCCCAGCCAGATTCACCTAAACAATTTATACATGTTGTAGATGTGTGAGTCTCTTCTATTGTCAATGAATCATTATGAACTAAACTGTAAATATCATCTTTGATAAATACTGTATAGTTATCAGGACTCTTCTTCCATACAGCTTTTACTTTGTTGTATGTATTAGATATGAAATGTACAAGCTCTGGACTACCGTGTAACGTTACTACATTACGTAGAGCTACAAAGAATCCTTGCTTAGTAATACGAAAGCTATTCTCATCTAAGAACCTGTATAGCTCATTACTCACCTCAGCTCTTGGATTAAGACAACACCACATAAAGAATCTCTTCAATGATAAGTACTCTTCATCCTCAGAGAGGTTTTCTGATCTATCTACCACTTCTATTAGTTTTTCTACTAGGATTTGTTTAGTGTCTGTAGTTACTATTGCTACCATTTTTTATCTCTTCTTATGTAATTACTACGTCGGTGTCTGCGGAGTCTTTATATCCGATCAGATACCATTCTGAACCCGCCCACACTGCTTGTGTAGAACCATATTGACTTAGTGCGAAGTTTGTGCCATTACCGAAATTCGTTGGGGTGACTGTTGCTACAGCTTCGTTGATATTCAAAAAGATTTTATATTCACCAGTTGATGTGCCATCACCAAGAGTTGCAGCAATTGTGCCAGTACTATTAAACAAAATCAAAGTTAGAAAGATCGACACGCTTGAAATTAGTTAATTCAAGTTGTGCAAGGAAGTAAGTATCGATATAGAAGAATGTCCAGACACAGCCTCTCCAATCTACAGACTTCCTGCGCCTCAGAGCAAAG
>ERZ767285.657-NODE-657-length-11135-cov-3.583288_pt1 | contig 11135 bp, 2 predicted proteins | sample MGYA00374953_ERZ767285 | MGnify/ENA primary metagenome ERZ767285 (study PRJEB28947, sample SAMN06267186) | marine metagenome | isolation source: Columbia River Estuary | place: USA:Columbia River Estuary, USA | collected 2013-07-23 ...
GTTACGTCGCTTATCGTTGCCTTGATCTTCGTCATCATCGTCATCATCATCGTCGTCATCGTCGTCATCGTCGTCATCGTCGTCATCGTCGTCATCGTCATCATCGATTTCATCGTCAGTCTCATGTTGTTCTTCACGCTCTTCGACAGGACTGAAATTTTCCCAACAATCAAAATCAACAAAGTTTAGATTTAGATTTACTTGAGCAGGATTATGTTTGACATTTATCCTAACTAGTTCCAGTTCCTTCGAGGTGACAGAATATTCTTCTTTCCAACTCTTGAAATGATCATCGTTAACATCTTCAAATGATTTCAAATGATATTCAGCTTTATGATCATCAGTCGGATTCAAAACAATTCTGTGACTATGAAATTGATTGTTGACGAGACCTGAGCAATACCATTCAAATACGTCACCAAGAGTGCTCGTTTCATTCGAGACAAATCCCAGCTCTTCAGCAGCATGTCTGGTCGTGATGAAAACAGTTGGACGAAAACGTAGAGGTAGATTCATCTTATCTCGCCCATCTTTGACGTAGAGATCTTTATCGTTGAGTTCTCGAAATACTTTTAAATCTTCTTGTATATTTCGAAATTCATCGAGCTTGCTCTTCTTGTCACTTGGAAAATAGATAGCAACATATGGATGTTGATAGCCAGCTGCAAATCCATCGTGGAGAATGTCATGAGTTTCGTGCTCAGTCCAGTTGCAGTGCGGTACCTTCCAATTTGCAAAAACTTGATGTATGAAGACATCCATATTAGAATTGTAGATAAACAACCTCAGTACATCCATTGAGATAATCTTGAAATGATACATACCCCAAGGAGATATAACAGCGTCATCATCATCTTCGTTAATGACGATTGGCTTCGTATAGGTTGGTGATAAAGATATCAAAAGCATAGGCATGTAATGGTAGATGAAATCACAATTATCACAGAAGTCATCGTACTCCTTGATGTCTTGAAACATTATTCCAGTATTTCTAAGCTTCAAATTGAGCGCGTAGTTGAAACATCTGATGCCTCCATCACTGACTGTAGGATAGCATTTTGATTTATGTTTTAGATCAGATTCAGATTGCTCTTCATGATTTATCTTATCAATCAAGTAATCATGAAGTGATTCCTTCTGGTCATCAGTCCAGGTAGGATGATATGGACATGTCACTGGTCCAGCTTCAGGATCCACTGGTGCATTTGGATCAGCAGTCCAAATACTCCAACAGATTGGACATGATGTTGCTTCAACAGGACGCGCAGAATCACCAAGGATTTCATCAGCAATTCTAACTGCTCTTGCACAATATGTGATACCAGGACCATCTCCAATAGCGTCGCTACTGTATGCTTTGCCAGCTTTGAGTGTGAGTGATGTAGGCCTGTTCTTATCGAAGTCGAGACCCATAATCAAGGTTCTGAGATGCTTGAACTCTCTGATGGTCTTGAACGTAGCTCCTAGATCAGCAGGGTTGTTTTCAGAACTAATGTGCTCTAACTGTGCGATCCTAGCAGCAATGGCTTGTTGAAGTGCAAAGTATCTCCTCTCCATGTGCTTAGTGCCTTTGTAACGAGCAGGATGAGAACCATTCATAATCGTGATGGCACTCGAACTGTCACTGTGAAGAAGAGTAGGTCCATCTTGATCGAATCCAAGACTTTCAAGAAATGGTTTGTATTCAAGAACAATCTTTAGCATAAGAGCTAGCACATACATTTCACTAACACAGCTTGAGGATGTGACCCATGTGGTCCACTCACTATGCCAGTAGAACATTGCAGGCTTGTGAGTGATACTTCCAATGAAACCGAATACAGCATTCAGTGATCGTCGAGTATCAGGATTGTTTGCGTCGTCAGAATCGCCAACGAGGCCGATGATAGCGTCTTCCATGTTGCGTGGTCCATGCAAGCGTAATGGTTGATCATGCGTTTCACCAATGTAAGCACCAAGGCGTCTCATAGCAGCAATGTGTGGTTGACCTGGATCGCAGACGAACTGTCCAAGGATTTTGGCAGCGTGTAAAATGTCAGGGCGCGTGCACGTCAAAAGATAAATCACTCGACCCATGAATGATCTGTAGTTGAAATTTTCAATCTCGGCGCGTGCCTTGTCATCAACTTCCGCAGCAATACCCCCCTGAGTTTTGGATAAAACTTGTTGAGCAATTTCAGGCGATTCCACCTTACGGCCAGAGCCTTTCACATATCCCAGATCACGTGCAAGTTCGAACGCAAATGTTGATTGACATAAATCCACGTACCCCCCTTCGAGGTTGCGCGTGATACCAACTGCGAGAAACCATGATAGATCACCGCGGTCTTCAACTTTGAATTTTGCATTGAGATCAGCGAGAAATTTTGCTTTGAGATAAGGATTATTGGTAAACACAATCATATCATCCACAAAAATACATGTGATTATCCAACCGTCATCACATGTCATTGTATATAGACAATGATCATATTCTGATTGTTGAAAACCTAAATCATGTAATGTTTTCGTGAACAATTTGTGCCATTCATAACTAGCTTGCTTGAGTCCATATAGGCTTTTGTGTAGCTTGAGACAGTGACCTTTAGGTACTTGAAGTCCTGGAAAAGGTCGTAGATAGATGTCGTCAGCCAGCGTTGCCCATAGAAAAGCTTGACTAACATCGAGGTGATAGAAATATACTGCTTTGTTAGCAGCAAATAAAGATAATAACATTCTGACTGTCGTAAGACTGACAACAGGAGAATATAATTGATTATCTTCATAATTGAGTCCAGGAATTTGACTGCAGCCTTGAGCAACCAATCTGCATTTGAATTTATCCAGAGTGCCATCTGACATCGTCTTGATAGTGAAGATGGGTTTGGTTCCAATAAGTTTGCCCATCGATTTGTCATGTGGAACGATAGAGAATACGTCGCGATTCATCATGCCAAATAGTTCGATAAGATAAGCATCAAAGAATTGTGGACCAAATGGAGTATCCCAAATGCCTTTAAGAGTAGTTGGCAATTTGATATCATAAAGTGATTTACGATTATCTTTGGGTTCAAATGTTGCGATAGGTCGTTGCTGTTTGGATTTGGCCAGTGCATCTTTAACAGATTGAAGAGACTTGCCATTCTTAATCTTGAAGTCTTTGCCTTCAGCAACGAAGTCAATTCCTTTGTTTGGGAATTTCTCATTTAATGCAGGTATAGAGTCTGCACTGAGAGTAAGTTTGTGGGTAGTAGAAGAAGATGTTGATGTAGCAGACATCGCAACCATAGCTTCATCCCATGTGACGTCATGTTGATCACGAAAATACTTGGATTTTAGAGAATCACAAGCAAGTAAAACGTCGTCATAGGCTTGAGCAGCAAGAGAAGTGAGACCCATGTGGTCATGTGATGGAACGAGGTCAGACTCAGAATATTTCGTAGAACATGTGGCCATTGCGATGGTACCATACTCATGAAATGTGTTGTAGTCCTCGACTGCCAAAGGTAGTAGATCATCCATCGTCTTCGTGTGCTTCTTCAGCCATTTAGTGAGAATGTCACATTCATTAATAGATGAAATCGGTTCATAAGTTTTCTTCTTGTAACCTTTCCATTGAATGCGAAGATACATCTCATACTCATCACTGCCGTCGAGCTTTGGACGCCAATTGAAAGAAGGGTTTGCTTTATCAGGAGCATGTATGTACTGAATCTGATATTGCTTGGCTTTCTTTTCAGCATTCACTCGTAGACGGTATTTTGATCTGGCATTTGAACGTGCGCCACGTGTCTTGGTTCCAGGAATAGTCTTGGGTTCAAAATCTGTCTCAACATCCTGTGAATACATTTCGTCTTGAGTGATCTGTGAGTCGTTTGAGTCAGGAACCGGATTATCGATGTCATCGACAGCATCATGATCAGCATTAGTATCGTCGACATCAGGATCTGCTGCGTCAGACTCATCAGTTACATTGTGTTCCACGTTGCCGAGTTCAAGAGGCTTCGAAACTTCATCAGCAATTTCTTTGTTCTCGACAGGTTGTAGAGGAAATTTTGCTCGTCGTAGATCTGGGACATCTTTGAAATCATCATCATCCAAAACTTTATTGAAAACCATACTTTCACTGAGTTTGAAGTGCTGAAAGAAATTTAATTTCCATGCAGGACCATCAGGCAAGGATTGACTTCTGAAATGGTCGACAGCTTCTTCGTAGCCAGGAATTTCACCACATATGTCGATAAATTCAACATTCTTTCGAGGATCTTTCCAGTCAAGTCCAAATGACTCCCAGACACGTTCGTCGCGAAAAGGGAATTTTGACTCGTCGAAAGATGTTCCATTTGTTCCAACAATAATGGCTCCGGTTTCAAGAATGAGACAGTAATGACCTTTGTAACCATCGCGATCAGCGAGACCAAGGTTCACTGCATAGTTAGAAGATATAGAGAACTTACTTCTGACTTCTTTCGACAGTGGTGGAAAACATAGGCATCCAATAGGATAGATCCGTTCAACCATGCCTTTGCCATTCTTGTTCCGAAGTTCATGACCAGGTATTTGCTCAATGGAAGATTTAGCGTCTGGACTTCTGCGATGACGATTGATTATACTGTTATATTGAAATGCACAGTAAGTCCAGAACGCTGTAGGTAATCCAGCATAATCCAACATCGTAGCGACGCATCTGAGCAGCGGTCCATGTTGTTGTTCGCCAGTACCAAGTTGAGAGTGATGTCGTGGCACAATGTACTCAGGAGTAATGCCACGTTGCTGTAACCATTCACGAGTTTCCTTCGAATTGAAGTCAGGTTGATTGTCCATTCGTAGAATACCAAGATGAATAGGATTGGCTTTGGTACCTACATGAACAGCTTCAGGTTCGCCATTTATGTTAGCATAATATCTTGCGATATGTGGCTCAATACCACGCCATTCACTTGGTAGAACAGTTGCATACATCATCTTGTAAAGATTCTTTGTGTCAGTGATGCAGAAAAGAAATCGTTCCCCATGTATAGATGGAGGCTCGATGGGTCCTATAGCATCAAATACAAGTATTTGTCCAACGCGAGTAGGAATACGATGAAATCCAAGTGGTCCTTTCATCCATTGAGCTTTCATCTTTCTGCACCATTCGCAATCGTCAGGATCCAAATCTTTCTCGCCATGATTTCTGAAGAAGTGTGCCATGTGAGTCCGATTATGATTGCATTCTGCCTCAGTCATGTTACCACGGGTAGATCGTGAAACAGCAGGATTAGCAGATTCAACCTTAGCATCATCAAGCGGTTGATCGTCGCCGTCCTCATCGCTATCTTCACTGCAACTGGAGTAAGAATTCTTGCGAAACTTCTTATGCATCTTGACAACAGTAGGGTGAAGATTGTAAGGAATAGGAAAAACATGGTTATCAGCTTCGACAGTGATGAGGGTGTTGCCTTCAGAGTCCATCAACTTTAAGTTCTCTTCACTGATGACAATAGAGCGTCCTTTTGACAACCTTGAGACTGATAATAAGTCGTGTTGTGCTTCAGGAACATACAGTGCAGGAGAAACAGTCATCGTCGTGTCGTTGATGCAAATCTTTACAGTACCTATCTTGTTGGCATGCAGAAGATTGTCTCCGACACCACTGATAGTGACAGGCTTAGGTAACACTTCTAATGACTCGAATACATCAATATTACAGAAAATATGCACGCTGCATCCAGTGTCTAGTAACACAGTAGCAAAGTAGTCATGATCCTTGGGCAAAATGCATTTTGACTGAAATGCTTTATTTTCCTCATGAAAATCCACTAGACGTTTCTTCTCATCCATAACGGTGATAAAACACTTGGCGCTTGATGCCATGGTGATGTCGTCGACACCAGTAATAGTCGCAATAGGCTCTCCAAATTCAGAGTTATCATCACTTGAAATAGCATCCAAATCGAGGTCGCTTTTTGACTCTTCATCATCGCTTGACATCAAAACTTGAGCTTCAACTACGCCTCCAGGAAAAATACAGCTATCAGGGCTTCTGGAGTCAATAATGGCTTGTTTTACCTCGTATAAAGGCGCAGGAAAGTTTAAGGAGGTGTCAAGTAACGATTTGATATGCTCAGCTCCCTCTGAAGTTGCCTGGTTGCCGATATCACTTTTGTCATGACTGCATATATATGAATCTTCAATTTCTGGGTCAGAATTATCAAAAATACCATTATTTGAGCTAGCAACATCAGTTTTAGGCCGAATTAGGTGCTTCTTGGGGCAAGAAAAGTTGCTGGGTGCATCCACGGACGATTTCCAACCTTCAGGAGGCTCAGAAGTAGCTTGGTTGCAGACTTCGCGATAAATATCTTTAGTATTTTTAGCATTTTTAGTGCCAAAATTAAGACATTTTTCCATGAAGAATTCCTTGTCAGAAGCATCTTGGTCAGACTGGCTTGTGCGGTTAGAAACACTTGCTGGCATTGTGTCAGAAGACTCTTTGAGCTTAGAGCAATTCCTATGGGATGTAGGTTTTACACTAATTACAGACACATTGCCATGCTTAGCATTAAATTTATTGTTCTCGTGAACAATAGCACTTTTAGCAGAATGTTGTTGCTTGTGACGATCTTGACGCGGTCCAGTGTACTTTGACTTTTGCTTTCGCACTTCATCTCGTAGAGATCTGCGACTATCTTTGCAGTTCTTGTTCCAGTGATTTCCTTCACAAATGCTGCATTTGACTTTGTCAGTAGGCTTCGTACGGTTGATATCACCATATTTGGGGTCATGGTGATATTGACATGTCGGTTTTCCACGTGGACAGCAGCCAAATCGTTTGAACAGGAAACATTCCTTCTGAGGTGCATTCTTGCCTTTAACTGCTAAAGCTGCATTAACTTGTTGCGCGACTTCAGCCTTAATAGCACCAATTTCCTTCTTTTCTTTGCTCACTTGCTTCTTGATCTGTCTTTGATCGTCAATAGCAGAACGAGCATGATAGAACGTAGATTTGGACTTCTCTCCACCAACTCTAGCAGCATGTTCGTAGTAGTTAGTCTCGACTTTGATTAGCTCAGCTTTCGTGACATGGAGATCATTATACTTGTCATCATCGCGAATTGTTTGTATAATATGGTCAAATTTGCGATCGGTGTATAAGCCTTTAAGAAGCAGTTTTCTGAATTGCTCTTCGTCAAACTTGATGAAACTTGTGCTATTCGCTTTCTTCCACATATTTTCTGCTCTTTCCATGTATGGAATAAGTCTTTCTTTACTGCGAACTTTGAGGTCCATGAGATCTCTAGCCAAGTTGTAGTTGTGGTTTTGATCGCGGTTGTAGAAAGTACTCCAAACATACGTCCAAACAGACAATACGTCGCGATGTTTGAATTTCTCGAAGAAAGTTGCTCCTTGCAGTTGAAAGCAATGTTTGAACAGCGTCCAGATAAAAGTCCTTGATTCTGCGTCGTGTTGGGGCTCCAAATCAGATTCTTCAGGTCGTTCCTTGTTGAAGTGAGAGAGATAGTACAGCAGTCTGTCATTACCTTTAGTCATCACCCTTTTATGATCAGCCTGCGCTCTTTTTGCAATATCTGACTTGGAAGATCCATTGCCATCATCTTGTAGTGAAATCTTGACGTTTGGGCCACCAGGAGTGGTAAAATGGGCCATATCCGAGCTTCTGACCCGAGATACGTTTTCACTGAGTAGAGTTTGTTTCACCCATCCAGGAATCGACTGCGTTTGAGATTGCAAATCGTACAACTTGATAGAAAAATTTGTAATGCCTTCCTGGAGCCTTTCCGCCTGTAAATTCAAGTTAGAGATGTGTTGTTTAAGAGCAAACAGCATTCTTCGTGTTTTAGTACTTGAAGAGGTTTTGTGAAATATTTTGGGGGACACATCAAATCCTTTTAAGACGTTTCTTAAAGAAGATTTTTCCGTGTCAATTCCAAAGGTCGCGTGTTCGAGTCCCTCAGCGTCTACACTTTTTAGTGATTCGTCTTGTTGATAATTTGATTCTTTTGACTTTTTAGACAAATTAATTTGCAAATTCTCAGCCGAATTAGATTGGAAAGTCCCCAATTTTTCATAATCGTCCCCAAAATTTGATGATTCTTCCTCAAAATGTGATGAATCGTCCCCAAAATTTGTAGACTTTTCTTCAAAAACTTGTGAAATTTTCATGTTCGTCCCTCTTCTTCGAGACTCAGAGGCACCACCCACAGTAGGCGGTATGAAATCTTCTTGGATCTCTTTAAGAGTTTGTTGCATCTTCGTCGATGATGCTGCTCTCCTTTGAAACGACACTGTTTGTGGAGAGGTATGAGGTGGTGTCGCAGTCTTGAACTCACGACTTTGACCTCGTGTCATTGTATGACCATTTTCATCCATATAGATGGATGTATCCTTTTGTTGAGAGGATAGTTGTTCCAAAAGCTCGTTAACAGGTTTCATATCAGATGAAGTTGAGCTCGCTTCTTTCACAGTAGAAGCTCCTCCATGAACAGTATCAGGAGGATTGGTGTCAGAAAATTTACCATTCGATGATAAATTTGATTCAACATTAGTATTTGAATCTCCAGTCACAGGACCTACAGAGGCATTAGGATCTGACTGTGTATTTGTCTGAGGATTTTCGCTTGCATCTTGAAACTGTTGTCGTAATTCGAGTTCTTCTTCGATGGCTTCCTCTTGTAGAACAATACACTGCGTACTAAGAGTTGAGATCTCGTTTTCAATACTCTTTAGTTTGCTTTGGTGCTGAGATATCGTCATATTCAGTCTTATAACATCACGCTTGTTACGCTTGTTGTTGGCCTTTATTGTGCCAGTGATATGCTTAGCAAGAGTGATCAGTTCTTGTTTAGTGAGACATACACGGACTTCGTTATCCTGCAGTAGATGGGCAGCATCCTTTTCAGAAAGAATGTCAATAATCTTCTCCGACCAAATAACAAGATCCACTCCAACATTCAAATTTCCATTTGATTTGAGGACCTAGTCTCTTGTCTGAGATGACTTGTTGTGCCGCTTTGTATCCACTACCAGGCTTGTCTAGTGCAAGCTTCCGTTGGCTCGTACCTGAAACTCCCTTTTCAGATTGATTCGCTACCATGCGAAAATTGGTTAATGACCGGATGTCATCATTACCGTGGAGTGCTGGTGTGGCAGCAGGAATAAAATTTGCAAATTGTCGATAGTTATCCATGGGTTAATTCAATCAGCCAGTGCTTCGCTAACTATAAACGCGACTCTACTCTGCCAGCTTATCGGTGGGTTAGCTACTCCCACCTCAACCTGGTATCCCGTAGTAATCGGAGTCAGCAATTGAATTATTTATTATATAACGAATATTAGTATTAGGCTCATATAGAATACATAGCAATATGAGAGAGAAGCATAACCTGGTATCCCGTAGTAATCGGAGTCAGCAATTGAATTATGAATCAATCACTCCGAGTACCACGAAATACCGAGAATGATTCAGCTAAATGCGTTACAATTGTGCTTATCGACTAAGGGCGACTAAGACATAAAATATAGTTAAAGCATTCTAGCTGCGCAATAGATTTAGCTTAGACACATAAATTCTATCCAATGGAAATAATTCAATGGTCCACAAAATCCTCAAACATTGCGATGCACTTTCACATTGAAATGTAAAAGAAGTATATACTACTATAAGACATACAGTATATATATACGACATACATACAGTAGTTTATAGTAGTCTTATATACAATACATTACATAGGTGTATCATACATAAACATATATATATTTAATTAGGTGAATTAAATATATTAGTTATGTGATTATACTATGTCCAGATGTATTGGTATATGGTATCATATAAATGACATGTTCATAGTATTGAAACTGTAAACATATATAACATTATGATTAGTATCATTACAAAACAATCACTATATATAATAACATAAAGGATATCATTATATAGTAAACAGTATATATAATATCACAGTAGATATCATAATAGAGTAATGATTAAACATAATATTATAATAGATGTCATAGAAGACTAATCACAATGTATAATATCATAGTAGATATAATAACATAGTAATAAGTAAGTATCATATCATAGTAGATATAATAACATAGTAATGATTATACATATCATCCTTAGTATATACAACATACTGATAAGAATGAATATAGTAGTAATCATCACTATAACTATGCAATTAATAACACATAGATCAATTAATATATATCATGTATAAATATATAGATACATTTATCTAGGAATAATTGCACCCCCCATACGTTTACAATCGAAGATAGGAAATGTACAAAACAATTAATAGATAAATTTATATTTATATATATAACACATGATAAATGCATTATCTAATGATCATGTCCTATACATGCGTAATGGCTACGGTATCCTTTGGCTCTGGCTTCACGCACGGTGAGGATACGGTGGTGATGAGGAAATTGAACAATCCGACAGTTAAGACTGTGATAGTATCTGCTTCCTCGGAAAATGAAACAGTAGTTCTCGATGTGTCCTTGTGATCCACATAGAGTAAGGGATGCGACAGTGCATTCATGATTCATTTTCTCAATTGATCTAGTCGATCCATATCGAGATGAGCGATAGTTTCTGTGACCATTGTCTGGGTTTCTACGATTGCGTTGGTTCCTTGATCCATGATGAGATGGTGAACGCGATCTTCCTCTGGACCTTGATCTAGATCTAGATTTAGACTTGGATTTTGATCTGGATTTTGACACGCGTGCTGGTGCATTATTGCGCTGTCTAAAGACCTTAGGTCGACTTGATGAAGAGGATGATTGTCCAGCTTGACTGCAATTAGGAATCTTCTGCGTCTGGGACAGTGCATGATTTAGAGCAACCGTGTTAACATAACTTATGAATGCCGAACGATCATTATCATAACAGTGAGGCGTCGCAGGAACAGCTTCATCCATCTTGATTGTTTCTTCTTTAGCAGTTTCACGTGATGGTGAAATCTCTCTCTTTGAGAGTGACCTTTCAGCGCGATTAGAGTTGATACGTTTGTTACGTCGCTTATCGTTGCCTTGATCTTCGTCATCATCATCGTCATCGTCATCGTCGTCATCGTCGTCATCGTCGTCATCGTCGTCATCGTCATCATCGTCATCATCGATTTCATCGTCAG
>ERZ767285.664-NODE-664-length-11080-cov-6.274289_pt1 | contig 11080 bp, 6 predicted proteins | sample MGYA00374953_ERZ767285 | MGnify/ENA primary metagenome ERZ767285 (study PRJEB28947, sample SAMN06267186) | marine metagenome | isolation source: Columbia River Estuary | place: USA:Columbia River Estuary, USA | collected 2013-07-23 ...
GGGTGCAGCATCGGCCTCCTTTGGCCAGCGACGACGACTGACGATCGAGAGCAGACGAAGCAGGCGCATCGCCGTCTCGTCGGTCTGCGCCGGGCGCGCGATCAATGAGCCGTCGGCGATCATCCGCTCGATGACCTCTTCGCCCAACTCTGTGCGGACAATGGTCAGCGTCCAGTCGTTGTCCTCACCGATGCCGCCCGTTGCGACGTCGGAGTGTTCGGCCGCGAAGTCGGGGCAGCTCTTGCAGCCCTCGCGGGTCCAGGCGTGACATTCCTTCAGATTGATCTCGTGATACGAGCCATCCTTCATCCAGATCTGGAAGGCGCCCTTGATGTTCATCTTGACCATGTCCTGCTTCTTCAAGCCGTACTTGGCCTCGAAGAGCTCTTCGAAGATGGCGTCGTCAAAAGTCTTGGAGCAGAGCAAACCGATGTTGAACAGGAAGGGCTTGGACACCTTGCCGGCCTTGCGGTCCCACATGACTGGCGGCGAGGAGGTCTGGCAACCCATGCCGACCAGTGCGAGGCGTTCGTGGCCCTGCTCTTTGGCTTCGCGCAGCGCAAGCGGGTTGGCGCAGTATGTGTAGCGCGAACCGGCGGTGGCGAGAATCTCTTCGCGAGTCGACACGACGACCGGCTTGGCCTTCCAAGCGTCGTCTTCTTCGACGCCGGAGACGAGCGCAGCGTCGATGTAGTCGTGTTCGCGGAGCCAGATGAGCATCGCCGAGACGAGGCCGCCGTCCTGGCCCATCTGGTGGACGCCGGCGTCACTCGCCCGGGTGAGCAGGACGTCCTTGTAGACGCCGGACATCTCGTCGGGCTTGCGGGCCCGGGCGAAGAGGTGCTGGTCGGCGTCGGCGTCCTCGGCGCGGAGGGCGTAGCCGTCGGAGCCGAAGCCGACCAGCGGGTGCGCCAGCGCGCGCAGTTGGTGAGGCGAGCTGATTGTGATAGCATCTTCCTTGTTGCTTTGTGGTACCGATCGGTTTTCACAGAGTCACAAGTTCTTCGCTTCAAGTTGTGACGTCACGCCACGCACGGAGGAACACTTTTGTCAGATAGATTTCCTCCCGACAACTTCAATCATCTTCGCCACACTCGATCGACCTTACGTACCCTCTGCATCAAACCTACCGTCGCACAGAACACCATAATCGTCGAATAATCATCGGACTTGCGTACGTGGTGTTTATTAATGTTCCTTGCACTCAACTCATAATACAATTCATAATAAATGCGAAGAAGAACAGCGCTACATTACCAACATACAATAACAAACAACAACAACAACACACCACAACATGAACATGAACACATCTGAAGGAAAAGCGCAGCAATCATCTATCCTCGGCTTTGACAGGAAGGGCTCCAGCAGAAAGGCGTTCTACGATCGCATGCGGAAGGAGAAAACCACGGCAGGCAGCGTCGACTGGGCATATTTTGTCAAGTGGCGAAGAGTGAGGATAGGAGACATCGTATTCCGCGACATAGTAGCATCGACGCTCCAGCCCGGCGAAGACATTCCTACCGATGCTACTACTCTTCTTTCGGCCGCTCTTTCGTCTATTGATTGGTTTGGTTTATCCTACATTATGAGTCAGCTGGGCGTTACGGAACCTCCTCGCATCAAAGAGGATCGAGTAGCTGTTGCATTTCGCATACTTTCCAATCGGCAGCGATTGGATTCGGTCGGAAGAAACTCTCAGTTCTACAACGGGACTTTACCGAATCAAGTCCACCGCGCTAAAACTGCTTCTGCCTCTAAATTTGGCAGTGCTAGTGCTAGCAGTGATTCGTCGAAGTCGAATACTCTTTCAAAGATTGTTACCAATGATGAGGAGGTATTGGCTCTCGCAAATCAGTAAGTACAACTTTTAACCTTCGCTATTTAAAAACAGAGTGCCACTCCATTCTACTATTTCACAAGAGATTGACTGGTAGGTAGGTGGTCATGTCACACAAAACTAATCAGGTATCCCCAATTTCGTTTTTAACCCTTGAAGGAGTGTTGCGGGCAAAAAATCTCAACATCATGACGTCGTCGATGATCATCATGATAGTGATGATGGTAATATCCCCTACAAAATTGGAGCCAATAAGAAGAAGAGACTAAGGTACGACACTGCTTGCTCATATAATTCTTATTTGTAATCAACAACTTCATATCCTCACATGTCACCCTTGTTTATTAACAGCAAAGACACTATCCTCCAACATGGAAACTTCTTCCGTGATGTTGCATGTTGCGGTGAAAGAGAGGACGGCAGCGGCGGAGCGTCAATTGGTGGATTTGGTAGTAATGATGAGGCTCGTCAGGTTGGAGAGAATGTATACAGATTGGAGGAATTAGCTAGCAGCTATCCACCGGAGGAAACATATTTCGAAGTCAAGGCGGTCGATGACGATGTGGATGATGACTATTTCAGTTCCCTTCAAACTCGCTTGGAATTGCGTCCACTGACCAGTACGACGAGGGTTGATATCGCCGAAGCCTTGGCATCCTACTTCAACAAGGAGGGTGCTGTTGGATTGAACACGAAGAAGAAAGTACTCGAATTTGCTCACATGTTTTTGATTGAGGAATCTGAGGCAAGGAATGGAACTTATTTCGATGAGACAGACGATGATTTTGTGCATGAGTGGCTAGGGGATATGGACAATGATATTGTCAATCAAACAGCCCGCACAATCCAGTGGTATTTTTCTCTTGCCAACGCTCTAAGTCGATGCTTTGGGATGGACATTGTCCTCCTCTTACCACCCGATGGGAATAAAGTTGCTTCAGGTACTAGATTGTTTCATTTTCCCGATGACGATTATTATGCAAGCGGCACAATCTTATTGAGGGCAATCATTGATCGATCATTGGATACATCGGAAAGTAGGGGCGACGGAGGCTGCAACGTTGTTGGTGTAATGGCATATAGTTACACCAATTCTGCTGCTGCTGCTGCTGCTGCTGATTCATCTGCTGGTGTTGAGGTATGCGACATCGTTTTGGAGGATCCAGATTACGAAGACGAACCCAAAAGAAAGTCAGGCGGTGGTACTTCCTCAGAGCCTAAAGACAAAAAGAGGTCCAAAGTCAAATTCTCTGCTGCAAAGGAAGCCGGGTTGGAGCACAACAGCGAAGAGGTTGGCTTGAGCGCTTCGGCTTATGTAACACCAATTCAAGATATGACTGAGCGAGAAGAACCCAATTTGATGCAATCTACAAAACTCCACTTTGGGGAGGAGACACAAGACAGTCAACAAATTGACACATTGAAGAAGGATTCTCCCGAAAGCGATTCTCGGAAGCACTCCAATTCAGTGAAGGAAAAGGGTGACCCTAAAGGTGAGTCGAAATCGTATGTGTACGCTGGGATTACTTCTTGTATATCTCTCTCACATTTAATGTAATTTAGACTGCCACCCTGTTTTACTTTCAGCATGTCAAATATCCGTTCCGCATATAATACTATTCGTGACGCACTGGCTACAGGTCGTACTTGGTGTCAAGTATCTGAATCGCAGGGGCATAGGAAAGAAGGAAATCTCAAAACAAAGCGAAGCCGTTCGGAACATATTCCAAGATGGACATCGTGAGGCGAGGATCCAGTTCAACGCAAAACAACAATCTAAGACGCTCAAGGTCGTGATTGTTGTAGTGACTCTAGCAAACATCCTTGCAGTTCAGAAGCACCCCGTGAATGACTCTATTGCAAGCACAATTTGCGAGAACATGGTCAAAGTTGGTATACAATCTCAGGAGAATGAAATATCGCCAGAGTCGGCTAGCTTGTTTGAGGAGAGCTTTGCGCCACTCGTTGACGTCGATGACAACGACCGATGTTTTGTCCTTCCTTTCAAGTCGAGCAATCATAGTCTTTTATCGGCAGATGCGCGCTCATCGGATCTATCCTCCAGATTGACGAAGCTTGTGGGCAATGGAGACGTGTCATCGTTGTCTGGATATTTTGAAAACTCTCTGAAGGACACTATCAAAAAAAACTCTGTGGTTATTCATGGAATGGATCTGGCGACACTCAAGCCGCAGCAGTGTTTGAATGACGCGGTACTGGATTTTTGGTTCAAGTGGCTGGGTACACCCAGATCGCCGGATGATGGGACATCTCATGTTCATATCTGTTCAACCTACTTCCTATCAGGCGTATTGAACGATGGGTACAACAGCAGGCTCCAGAAGTGGCTGAAGAATGTCAATATATTCGAGAAGAAATTGGTAGTGTTTCCAGTTCATCTCGGCCATCATTGGAGTGTCGTAGCAGTACTCAATCCGGGATTGATAAAGAAGACGACGGCTCGATGGGGCCATGAGAATTACACTGGAGCTGTCACTGCTATGATTCACCTCGACTCTCTGGGGAGTGGAACCATGCACAACCGACAGAAGCTGGCGTGTGCTGTTCGTGACGTGCTCAACAAGGAGTGGGACAAATACTACAACAACAACGCTCTGGATAAATTTTCGAGGCCATTCACGCATAGGCACAAGTCGTTCCAACTGCATTGTCCCACAGGTGAGCAATATCAACTTGGGTCTTTCTTGCGCTTTACCATTTTCCTATTGATACCCTGTCTAATCAGACGCTCAACCTCTCATCAGTACCAATACAGGACAACAATTACGACTGCGGGTTATACGCTTGCCGCTACGTATTCAATCTAGTTCAGATGGTCAACATGAATGTGAAGATGAAGGACGTGATGGACAATTTATCCAGCAGAATCAGCGGGCATGATTTGTTTGATTTTGACGTCTCACACATCGATCGAATGAGGACGGAGATTTATGACGTACTGTCTCATATCACCGGAATATATCGTAATCACCGCCTACTTTCGCATCCAAATGCAGATGGTACGGCTCTGGACCTTGCGAGTGAAAGCGAAGAAGACGACGATGAGAACGATGTGACCATATTTTCCCGTGAGAGTCAGTCAATGGATGAGTCTGGCAATGACAAGGATCTGTACTCGGATGACGATGCATCCTTTCTGTCACAGTCACATGCAGATGACGAGGAAGATGATGTGCTTTCCGCCGATACGACAGGTAAGTCTGGACTCGACTTACTCAACAATTCTTTTGCTAGTTTTATAATGGAGCGCCGCTCAATTCTTCTATTTTCAGGCGATCTTGGACAATTTCATATCAGCTCAGACGACAATTACAATTACATTGACCTAGACTGCAATTTCGCCTGCGAAGACGAGGAGCAAGCATCGAGCGACTTGAATATGTTCATTCAAATGGGGGATATCATAGAATATCGGAGTTCGAAGCATGACGTACCGAAGAAGGGCGAAATTATCTCGATTGGAGCTCTCTCGTCGGACAAGATCATCCAAGTGTCTGACGGTACGTGGCTTTTCAAGAAAGTACACGACGTAAAACGCATTGAAATCATGCGAGCTGACGAGGACAAGAGGCTGGTGAATCCATCACCAAAGTGGAAGGGCCTAAACAAGGTGGTTGTGATTCCACCGTACGAGTCAGTTGAGGAGGATGAAGACGAGGACGGCAGCGTTGTGTCCACTAACTCCACTCAAGCCAACGAGTATGATATTGATGAGCCTCAAGCAAACCAAGAGGATATTGGCAGGAGCGAGAAGGTACCCATGAATACTTCAAGGTCGGACAAGAGCAAGAGGCAAAGAACGTCGTGCGGGGAAACAGGTCAAACATATTACTCCAAGACGAGACGGGTACGGAAGGAGGAAGCTGATCTTGATGAGAGGCGAGCGACGGAAGAGTTCATCCGATGGGCTGCTCCAGGGTCGGTCTACGTCTACGACTACGACAAGGCAAAGTCAACGATAAACAGACTATACTTGCTGTCGCTCAGGTATGGCATCGTGGACAAATTCTATGAGAAGGAGCCGCATGAAGCCCCAACCCACACTGAGTTCAAGAAGAGGGTGAAATCACTGAGGAACCTTGTGAATTATCGGATAAAAACGAGTGCCATTAAACTCACGATCAAAACTGACATCGTCTTTATGGACAATCCCGGCTACGGTCAACACGGCCAATCAAGGGAGACGAAGCGCTCACGGCAGACAGTTGAGGAGATCTATAAGTTTGAGTATCGAATGAGGACACTGCAGCTGCAAACCTGCAGTGTGTGTCGCGAGAATAAGCTCGAGTTTTCCTCCAAAGATAAAAGGCACGACATGCACGAATCAGGCAAGGTTGTGTGCGAGATGTGCCGCACGAAGAAACACGAAGAATCTGACTACTTTCTCAAAAACAACTTGCATCCAGTCTGGTACGAGCGGGACTCTGACGGGTGCATCAAGACAGACGAAGATGGGAAGCCAGTCGTTAGACATGACATACCACACGAGCTGAAATGTCTCACCATGGCCGAAAAGCTGCTGATTCGGAGATGTTCTCCCTTGATACCGTCCCATCACATCAAGAACGGGATATACGGTCTCAATGGACATTGCGTTTGTTTCCCGCAGGATATAGACGCCATGTGCTCCGACCTACCGCAGACTCAATCAAACATGGTAATATTTGTCCGTCACATCAGCAACCGTGACTCGGGAGTGTCTCATAGTCGTCATTTCAAAGTGAACAAGAAAAAGGTGCTGGCAGCTCTGAGGTGGCTGAAATTGCATCATCGTGGATACCACGACATTACGATCACCGAATCCAACCTAGATTGGATCAAGGAGGGTTCTGTGTATGACGTGGCGAACAATTACACACTGAGAACTAAGCCCAGCAGAAGGGATGCCGTAACAGACTCCCGTGAAACAGTCTCTGGCAATCAATGCGGGACAGGAGTGGATGACGACGAGTTAGAGATGGAGACGGTTCATCCGAATTATAAAGATAACGTACCAAACGAGTCTCAGAGCGAAATCATCAAAGAATTCGAAGCAATTGCCGAAGAGACGAATCAAAAGGACAAGATCCTCGATTTCCCTCCCATCGATCATAATCAGCCCAAGAAGTGAGTGGAGTGATATTTAACCAGTTGTATATTGCCAGCATTCTTGTTCGCCTTACTCACCATTGTAAACATCTACATGATGCACTGCGTAACACTCATTTTCTCGAAACACTCTAGCGAGTTTGATTCGACGGAGCAGGTCTTTGTCAATGCATATCCTTGGCTCTTTCCCGGTGGTATTGGTGACTTGTACGATCCGAGGCGAGGAAAGGTGAAAGACATCCATAGCTGGGCCACCCATCTTATACGATATCAAGACGGAAGGTTTATCAATGATCAGATGTTTTGCTTGTATGTCCTGAATGTACTGCAAAGACATACAAACAACTCACAAGGAAACTTCTTCTACAAAGACAAGAACTTCCTAGGCGCAAGTGTGAGAATGCCGCCGACGGTGGAAGAATTACAGGATCAATTGAAGGCGGGTGACATGACGTATCTCAACAAGTTGCGGTACCTCGCGAAGGGAATACGTGGATCCGACAGTTTTTGGAGGGGAAAGACAGAGGAACTGGAGGCTTGGATTGACTTCCACGTCTCCCGTGGACACGGTCCGCCCACTCACTTCTCAACTTTATCATGTGCGGAGAACTGGTGGCCGGATCTCCGCAGGCTCATGATCGAGCTTGAGCGGGAAGCTGGCAACTTGACTCAGGTGGAATTGCTGTCAAAGAATGATTTCTCGGCGATGTGCAAGTCCGTCAAAAGATTCACCGTGTATGTCAATGAATTCTTCATGAAGAGGTCGAAGGTATTTCTTGACACCGTCGTGAAGAACGCTCTTGGTATTGAACACTACTGGGCCAGGGTCGAGTTCGCGCCAGGCAGGGGTCAGATACATTTGCATTTATTGGGTATTGGTCGGGACAAGTCATATCTTTACGAATTCTACAGGGCAAAGACAGAGGAGGAAAAGGCGAAGGTTATGGAGAAGTACGCGACAAGCGTGTTAGACATGACAGCCGACGTAGACGTGAGCGAGAACCACGTCTCGGACAAGTCTCCTGATTCAGTGAATCCACTAATGCATCGATTTAGTGAGTGCATAGATAGTGGAGAGGATGCTCGCATGCTATGTCAGGAATGCATGGTTCATTCGTGCAATAACTACTGCCTCGGTGATAACGTCAAATGTGAACCTCGCGAATGCAGGTTCGAGTACGGAAAGGAGAGTGAGTATGGAAAATGCGACACTGCTGGCAAGCCGCTCTGCACCACGTCTGTTATTGTTGCAGACCGAAAGCGAGTGGAACACTTCCAGCTACGGCGAACTAAGTCACGAAAGGCCGTCCAGCACAGCAGGACTCTGTTGCAAAGCTGGAGGGGGAATGTTGACATCCAATTATTGATTTACAGGTCGCACCCTGACAAACCAGATGTCAGTGAGATTGAGAACGTTTGTAAATATGTCGTAGCGTATGCTAGCAAAAAGAATCACACCTCGAAAAAGGAGAAGGAGGCCGTGCAGAATATTGTTCAGAGGTGAGTAGTGTAGTATTCTTGTGCATGTTAGAATGGACTGCCGCTCCATTCTAATAATTTGAATGGCCAACGCTAACACCATGAATGTTTTTGATACTTCGTCCAACCAGCAAAAGCTCCTCCGATATCACTGGGGTTCAGACGCTGGTGAAGATGTCTTTGAATTGGATGACTAGCAAGAGGTTGATTAGCATCCAAGAGGCAGTGCATGAGATAGATCGATTGAGCTTGACTCTATGTTCAGAAATCATTACATACGTTTCGATTCAGAGCTGTCTAAAGCTTAGGAAATCATCTGACCCAAAGCCGAACGACCTGGTGTTCAACTACGCCAACAGGGGCGACGAATACTGTCATTTATCCTTGGACGAGTTCTTCTACCAAGTTTGGTGCAAGGAAAAATTCATGGTCGACAAGGACAGCAACAGACCCATGAACAGGATCCTCATCGCTCGTGGACTGAACTGCCGACCACGACACCCTATCGACTTTGATTACGCTAGAGGAATGCTGATACTGCACAAGCCGTGGAGCTTCAAGGAGCCACTCAATACGAGGGACCAAAGGAAGACCATCGTTATATTCAAACAGATGCTCCACGACAGAGTGGTTCCAACAAGCGTCTTGACAGAATACATGAGAGCTGTTAGGTATGCGCAGGAGAAGAGAATCGAATTAGTAGCGAAGCAGGGAGTTATTCAAGCAGATGTCAACCTAGACGAACTCGACCAGGACGAAGCAGATCAACATCTTAGCTGGATTCACTCGAGCCAATTCACTGACTCGAAGGTAAATCCGAATCTGACAGAGGACATGACAGTCGACATAGGATTGAATCACGATTGGTCGGTGAGCTCTTTCGAGGGTGAAAGGGAGGTATCAGTTCCAGGCTTAGACTATACGATAGACCTCAGAGAACAGCGTTCCAAAGTCAACAATGACGAGAATGCCAGCACCTCGATTCCAACCAAGTCGGACGGTAGCAGGTACGACATTGACGACTTGTCAGATGAACAAAGGATGATAGTACTCGCGACGATTGACACAGTGGTGAAGTTCCTCACCAACGACGAGGAGTACAAGCCGCTGAGGGCTACTATCACAGGAATGGGTGGATGCGGAAAGTCCCTTATCATCAATACCATCATATCAATCATCAGGGAATTGACCGACTCGAACAACACCGTGCAAGTTGCTGCACCGTCTGGCAGCGCCGCATACAACGTTAAAGGGTGCACTCTACACTCTCTTCTCGGTATAAACGTACAAGTCCCGTGGCAGTCTCTCAACGACGAGAGGAAGAAACAGCTCTCATGGAAGCTCAAAGAACTGTTGGTGTTGATGGTTGACGAAAGGAGTATGCTGAATTCGCACGTAACTTTTGGGGCGGAAGAGCATGTTAGGGAGTGCGCATTCAATGGCCACAACAGAAGAGAGCGTTGGGGTGGAGTCCCTGTCGTGCTGTTCTTCGGAGACGATTACCAGTTACCTCCAACTGATAAGAAGGGGGCCATTAACGGATTTCACAAGTTCCACAATAACAAGAGGCCGGAAACGATGACGGCGAGGAGCAAGAACAATCAGATATGCGAGTACGAGGGTTGCCAAATCCTAATCGATATGATGACAGAAGAAGTGTTCATGTTGACAAGGAATTTCAGGACGACAGACAAGGAAGATAGCGACTTGATGAACAGGATGCGAGTGGGGGACCAAACGATGGAGGACGCAGATCGTCTGATCAACTTGCACATCTCCAACTACCCGTTGAGTTTCAGGGAGAAGATAGAAGACGATCCAAAAACGCTGTGGGCCTTTGCGAAGCGGGATGATATGAACAAGAAAAATGTCGATATGCTCGTCAAGACGCAAAAGCGACATGGGGTGCCAATCGCCAGGCTCAGGTGTCGATTCAAGAGCAACATGTCTGGCGACGCAGTCGCTTATCCATCGCATTTCTTCGGCAAGAAGATATTATTCACACTTGACGTGTGTGTTGGCGCACATGTTTGTCTGGAGACAGCTAATATCGATCCAAACTCAGGCTTGTTTGTTGGGGCAATCGGGAAAGTGATTGACATCGTCTACGACAAGTCGGTAGGGCCGAACGGAGACGTTGATGAGCGCCTTCCAAATTATATCGTTGTGGATTTTCCTTCCTTTAAACCGCCGCCAGGCATTGAACCTTGGGACAGGAAAAATCCAACGGTGAGTAAAGATTCGTACGACCGAGAATTTGTGACATCACCACTAACAATGTACATGTGAACTCCTTCCTTATTCTACACAGCACGTGCCCATACCGCCCTATACTCACATTTGCGGCAAGGGTTGTTGCATCGCAACTTTCATGCCACTGCAGATCGCATATGCGGTCACGATTCATCGATGTCAGGGGCTGGAGGCCGGATTTGACGAAGGAGATCGCTGGACTCGCATGGTGATTGATCCGTCGGATACAAAATGGGAAATTAGCCAAAACCTTGGAACCATGTATTGCTCGAATAGCAGAGGCAAAACATTCGGCTCGAAAGACGAAATGTACCCGCAGGACAGTGCAATATATTGGACGGGGTGCAACATCTCCATGGAAAGAATACAAAATTGCAAGAGAAAGCAAGATGGTCAGCC
>ERZ767285.667-NODE-667-length-11039-cov-2.433954_pt1 | contig 11039 bp, 8 predicted proteins | sample MGYA00374953_ERZ767285 | MGnify/ENA primary metagenome ERZ767285 (study PRJEB28947, sample SAMN06267186) | marine metagenome | isolation source: Columbia River Estuary | place: USA:Columbia River Estuary, USA | collected 2013-07-23 ...
AGAGAGAGAGAGAGAGAGAGAGAAAGAGAGAGAGAGAGAGAGAGAGAGAGAGAGAAAGAGAAAGAGAGAAAGAACGACATTATGGTTTGCGTGTATGTATGTGTATGCACAATGCGTTTGCAAATGTGTGTGCATTGTGCATTCATTCATACCATGGTCACCGAGCACAGTAGCGAGCCCACATGCATGCACACGAGCACATTCGGAAGGTGCTTTTGGCGGATCACCAAGGCTAACAAAGAGCTAGACAAAAATGAATGAAGGGCCTGTGGAACTTTGACCTCCATGGAAACCGAATAGGCGTTCCAAGGTGCTTGAAGTCCTGAGCCATTTTTAATTCGCTGTCTTTGGGTCGCGACGTAAGCGGTTAGGGAACGGCTCCAAGGGGAGGTAGCTTGGAGCCAAGGGGGCGATGGGCGCGGTTGCTCCAGGGGTAGGGCAGGTTCTATCTCGTTTATCCCGGCAAACGCTTTGGGAATCGCCTCAAAAACTAAGTCGTCTTCCAATCGTTCTAAGCGGATAGGCAAGAACTCCAATGGCCATTTTGCCGCTTTTTGTTCTCTTGATCCCACCGCAGTGGCGATAGAAATTTCTGGTGCCTGCGGCTCTATTCTCAAAGCATTAGTGCTGGTGCGATTCGCCTCGCTGTTCGATTTGCTGGGTGCGGTCGATGTCGCAGGTACTGGGAGGCTCGCCACGGTATGGACCTCCGGCGCAGGAGCCTCTTTCTCCAGGGTAAACACCCACCACCCCGCGAAGGGAATAAGGAGAATAGCCGCTGCGGCACTCCATTTAAACCAGACACCCACTAGGCGTTTTGTGGTAGGTAAAGCAGCCTGGACGCGTTTCCACGAATCGCTTTTGGGCTGAATTTGGAGTTCATCCAAAGCCCGAATGGCGTTCAACTCTGGCACTGTCCAACGGTTGTCCGCGGGAAGCTGTATTTCCTGAATGCGCTCCCAAGAAGTTTCTCGAGGACTTTTCTCATACTCTGAAAGTCGCCCCTGAAAGGCACGATCGACGGGATGTTTAGGCACTTTTTTCATCCTTGATCCGATTCAGATTTCACGAGCGCCTTTTGGAGCCATTGACGGGCCCGGCTGAGTTGAGACTTACTGGTCCCCTCCGAAATTCCCAGAGACTCGGCAATTTCGGCATGCGAAAATCCTTCTATGGCGTACAGGTTAAAAACCGTACGAAAACCGGCAGGGAGTGACTGAACGAGCTTCAATAAATGCGCTGTGTCATGCTCCTGGTTGAGAGAATCTAGCCCCAATTCTTCATTCATGAAGGGCTGATGAATGGCTGAATGTTTCCGCAGGGTCATCAAGCATTGATTGACCGCCATGCGACGCACCCAATACTTCACAGGCGCATCACCTCGGTAGGTATGCAGCTTTTGAAAAAAGGTGATCATCGTTTGTATCATGTGGTCTTCCGCTTCATCTTCTTGAGGAAAGTACCGATGACAGAGGCCCAAAATATAGGGAGATAACGCATCGTACAGCGCCTTTTGGGCCTTAGCATCGCCCTGTATGGCGCCCGGAATATGTCGTTCAATCCGATCCAACGAGAAGAGTTTCAGCTCTAGGATGCCAGATCCCTTCCTGGGGTTGCACGCGGGCAAAAAAATCTGGTAGCTGCACGATTTCCTGTCCGCGCGGAGCGCGAGTTAACCAGCTAACAAGCTCAATTAAAATCCCAGCCGATCGCCAGTGAGCGCACGTAAACCTCTGGGGCCACAATATCCAAACGTGGATTGAATAAGGGCGTAACGGACTGGCGTGCGGTTACATGAAAAAACTTGAAGCCTATGCGCGCCTGTAAGCCCGCTGAAATTGGATTGCTGTAGAAACGGGAACTCACCTGTTCGCGCGTCCAGCCGTTGTTGGCATCTGCGTACTGCAAGGTTCGAGTAGGCTTGCCCAGGCGCAGGCCCGCATAGCCCCCCATGGCCAAGCTCAAGCCCTTTTTGCCGGATCTAGACCCGTTGTAGTAGAGCCATAGGGGAACCGTCACATAATTGACCCCCAAGGAGCTCGTTCTAAACGTCATGGAGGGGTCCTCCATGATATAAACTCCCCCATTGGTGGCGGCAGGATTCAAATCCGTAACCAAGTAGGATTGAGGGCCAAACTGGATTCCGTAGAAATCCCAAGCAAGACCCGAACGAACCCACAATGGACTGCGCCCCAGTCTTTTTTGGCGGTAGAATATATCATAGGCAATGGTGTAGACTCCACCTGTTTCAGGGAGCCAATCCGAGTCCACAAAATTTTGATCCACATCCAGCATGGACAGAGTCGGCGCCAAACCAATATTCCACGACGTTCCTGTGAATTGACGCTTCTGAAGCTTTCCCTTCTTTCCTCGCTTCCCGGATTTTAATTTGGAGTCTCCATCGACCAAACCATCTGCGTAGTTTTTGTTCGCCTCCCGCACCGCCGCATACGCCGCTGCGGTGTCCTCGACTTCGGGCTCGTCCACGTCTACCGTCTGTGCCCAAAGACCTTCAATTTGCAACAAGCTGTTTTTGAACTCCTCTAAAAGACTGGCATGCCATGAGGCTGCACTGTCTGCCGAAATTTTACCGTCTGCCAGCATCTCATCCACCATCTCTACTTTGCCTTGGTGCATGTAATAGGTATTTTCCAAGCTATGGTTCAACTCGTCGACGGTTTGAGCCCAAAGCCCCGAGGAGGAAACCAATAGAAGTATCAGAGTAGAATACGTTTTCATCGTCATCGTATAATTGAAGTCGCAAAGGAAGTAACAAGGACAATGCCATTTTTGCTTTTCGGAGGGGATGGCCCTTTAAAATGACCGACCTTTACAGAGAAGATGAAAAAATCTAAAAAGAACAAGGCACACCGCTCCATGGATGCGGGCTCTCTGGCTTCCCGCATCCTGCGAACCATGGAACGTCGGCCCAGCGTCGTATTTCCGCTGGCTGATTTGGCTCTAGAAATGGGCATGCTGGAGCGGACGGGACGAATTTTGACCAAAGCCGCCATGGATTTGTTGATTTCTGGTGGGCATGTCAAAGAGATCAAAGCGGAAACCTATCAGCTCGCCCTGGAAGAAAACCTCGTCGACGGGGTTCTTCAGCTCACGTCCAGCGGTACCGGCTATGTGGTGCCTGGAGGCGGTGCCGACGATGTATTCATCAAAGAGTCTGATTTAGGTGTGGCCTTCGGGGGGGATCGCGTACGGGTTCAACTCTATCCGAGCCGAAATAAACGCAAGCTCGAGGGCCAAATCACCGAGGTTCTTCAGCGGGCCCGAAGCCGCTATGTGGGTACGCTTCAAGTGACCCCTCAACATGCTTTTTTGGTCACGGATTCCCGAAAAATTGGACCTGACTTTTACATTCCTTTGAAGGAATTGCATGGTGGGAAAGATGGAGAAATGGTGGTCGCCGAACTCTTGCGTTGGGATGACCCCGAACGCCAACCACAGGGAAAGGTTGTAGAAGTTCTAGGTGAACGGGGTGATCACGATACCGAGATACATGCGATTCTGCATGAATATGGACTGCCTTACGCCTTCCCCGAGGCGGTCGAAAAAGAAACGGAGGCCATTCCAGAGACTCTGGACCCTCAGGAGATTGCAAAGCGTCGCGACCTCCGCGACACGCTGACCTTCACCATCGACCCCGTCGATGCCAAGGACTTTGATGATGCCTTGAGCATCAAAACGCTTGGCGATGGTCGGTGGGAAATTGGAGTGCATATCGCGGATGTGACGCATTACGTTCGGCCCGGCACAGCCTTGGAAGAGGAAGCGCAAAATCGCGCCACTTCCGTGTACTTGGTCGACCGCGTCGTACCCATGCTGCCCGAAAAACTCAGCAACAAAGTCTGTTCCCTGCGCCCCAATGAGGACAAGTTTACCTTTTCGGTCCTCTTCACCATGGACGAGGAAGGGCAGGTTTTGGACCGCTGGTTTGGGCGGACGGTGATCCATTCGGACCGTCGATTCACCTACGAAGAAGCCCAAGCCGTCCTTGAAGGCGAATCCGACCCACTGAGTGCCGAACTGCTCACCATGAACCGAATGGCCCAAGCCTTGCGCAAAGGGCGCATGAAAGCCGGCGCTATTGCCTTTGACCGCGCGGAGGTAAAATTCCGCCTGGACGCCAACAACGAACCCATCGGCGCATACCTCAAGCAGGCCGGCGACAGCAACAAGCTCATTGAAGAGTTTATGTTGTTGGCCAACAAGCACGTGGCCCATTACGTGGGCCGCCAGGGCGACGGCAAGCGCAGTACTCGGACCATGGTCTACCGAATTCACGATCAGCCCGATCCCACCAAGCTGGAGACCCTCTCCCTCTTTGTACGCCCCTTGGGCTATGCGCTTGCTACGCAGGGAACGCAAGCTGTCCGTAAGTCCATCAACGACCTGCTCTCCCGAGTAAAAGGCACTCCCGAAGCCAACATGCTCGAGACCCTCACGGTCCGCACTATGGCCAAAGCCGTCTACAGCACCCAAAACATCGGGCACTACGGCCTTGCCTTTGACGACTACACGCACTTTACCTCCCCCATCCGCCGCTACCCTGACATGATGGTCCACCGCCTATTGCAGGGTTTCTTGGACAAGGAAAAGAACCCCTCCGCCGCGGTCTTCGAAGAGCTCTGCGAGCATTCCTCCTCGCGCGAGCAAAATGCCTCCGAAGCAGAACGCTCCTCCATCAAGTACATGCAAGCCAAGTACATGGAGAAGTACCTCGGAGAGGCATTTGACGGCATTATCTCGGGTGTCACGGACTGGGGTGTCTTCGTTGAAATCCCCAACATGGGCTGCGAAGGCCTGGTCCGCTTGCGCGAATTCACCGATGATTATTATTACGTTGAAGCCGAGCAATTCCAAATTGTCGGAGAGCGAAGCGGCCGAACCTACCGACTGGGCGACCCCCTACGCATTGTGGTCAAAGAGGTGGATATCTTGAAGAAGACGATTGACTTTGGGGTCGCAGGAAGCCCCGGGGGCCTTGATTCCCCTGCACGAGGGGGCCGAGGTCGCTTCGCCGACACACGACCCACCGAAGCTGGTGGTCGCTGGTCCAGCGGGGGTTCTCGAAGTGGCGGCGGCTCGCGGGGGGGATCCTCACGGGGAGCCTCTTCCCGTGATAGTGGTGGCCGAGGCCCCAAATCCTTTAAAGCCAAAGGCCCGAAGACTACCCCAAAGAGGAAGCGGCGTTAAGGCGCTTCGCGCGGTAAGAGGGCTAGGTGGCTTGAGATCCTAGGTATTGATGGGTTTGCCAATATGCCCAACTAGCTCCCAGGCTCCCACACATTGTCCTCCCGATTCGCGTCGGCCGTCCAACGCTCGGGGTCGACGACGACACGCTCGATTTGATCGGTGGGAACGTCCACTAGGAAGGTGAAGTTTTTTTGCGTGTAGTTCCAGGGGCCCACGACCGCTTTACCGGGCTTTGCGCCAAACATGGCCGCCAAGGGAACGGTGTAGTGGAGTGTGGTTTTGTTCTTGAGCACAACATCGACGTCCACAGGTAGGGCAAGGGAGCCCTTTCGGGAAAGTTGGATGTTGGCCAAATTGCCGCCGGTGGTGTACACACTGTCGATGGCGACGTCCGGCACCTTGTTGGTTTCAATCCACTGGTTCATGTACCAGTCGAGAACCATGCCCGATTCTTGTTCGGCGATGCGCAGGAAATTTTCGGGACGTGGATGCTTGAAGGCCCACTCATTTTTGTAGCGCCTCATGGTGGACCAAAAGGCCTTCTCGCCAACGATGCCGCGAAGCTGCACGAGGAAGAGGGAGCCCTTCATGTAGGCCGCCATTTGGTAGGGGAATTTGCCGTCAAAGTAGTTGGCGAGGGTGCTGGCGGGCTCCATCCAGCCTTCGTGGGCGACCCGACCATAGCGGCCGAGGTAGCCGAGGTGGGCATTCGGGAAGTTTTTACCCGAAACCACATTCATGGCCTCGTCTTCCGCAAAACTGGTAAAGCCCTCATCCATCCAATAGTAGCGCTGTTCATCGGTGCCCAGCATCCCGTAAAACCACATGTGCGAGGCCTCATGGATGATGGTACCGAGCAAGCCGTCGTAGCTGCCATGCACCTCCATGATTGTGGCCATGGGGTATTCCATGGCGCCTTCACCGCCTTGAACCACGCTGAACTGGGGCCAGTCATAGCTGCCAAAGTGGTCGTGCATAAACGCGAAATAGGCCTCCACATCTGCTTGAAGCTTTTCACTAGCCATGTACTTGCTCGAAGCGCTATCGCTCTGGTAAAAAAAGTGAATGGGCAAGCCGGAGGCCGTAACTCGAATGTCGTGCTGCAGTTCCTTGTCGGCGACCCAGGCGAAGTCGTGCACCTTATCGGCTTTGAAGCGCCATGTGATGCGGTCTTTCTTTTTGAATTTCACCGGAGTAGGCGAGTATCCATGGCCAATTTCGTCGGGATTTTGGAGGACCCCCGAGCCGCCAATCATGTAGCTCGCGGGGGCCGTGATATCTACCTGGAAGGTGCCAAAGTCGCCGTAAAACTCCCGCGCCACATAAATGTCCGGGTGCCAGCCATCGGTGTCGTACACCACCATTTTGGGGTACCATTGGGTGAAACTGTAGGCGATGTCTTCGGGGTTGTCCCGGCCAGCGCGCTCCACCAACTTGGGAATGCGCGTGGTGTAGGTCATGTGGAAGGTGACGGTTTGGCCTGAAGCAATACGGGAAGGGAGTTTGGCATGCAGAATCGTCTGGTCCACCGTGAAGGATAGGGCTTCGCCATTGAGGGTCAAGCTTTGGATGATCTGCTCGCCGTACTCGTTTGGGGCGTAGTTCTCCACCTTGTCACCGATGGCACGGTCGGGGAACTTGGTAGGGATATTAGCCATGTTGGAAAGCATACTTCCAGGCTGGAAGGCATTCCAATAGAGATGAAAGAAGACCTCGTGAAGGTCGTCAGGGCTGTTGTTGGTGTAGGTCAGGCTGAGGTCTCCCGCGAGCTGGTGCTTGGTGTCATCCAAATCCACTTGAATGTGGTAGTCGACGGCTTGTTGCCAATACTGGGCGAGGCTGGGAAAGCTGATCAGGCCCAAAAGGGCAACGAGGAAGTGCTTCATGCGGGGGTCAGTCGTTTAAGGGACGGGTGTGGGCCAAGCGGGGGCCTTTTTCGGTAAGTTCGAGGGTGCAGGTTTCGTTTTCGGAGTCGTGTTCCAAAAATAAGCGGTAGCCGCCCTGCGCCGCTTCCGTCAATAGGGTCTTCTTCTCACCCAAGGTCACCAGGGGTCGGGTGTCGTAGCCCATCACATAGGGCAAGGGGATGTGTCCCACGGAGGGGAGAAGATCAGCCATGAAGACCACCTGCTCGCCGCGGTACTCCAAGATGGGACACATTTGGGCATCCGTGTGGCCGTTCACCACGAACGTGTCAAAACCCAAAGGGGTGCTGATGCGCTGCTGGCCTTCCGGGGCATCGATGAAGGCCAGTTGGCCGCTCTCTTGAAGGGGCAAGATATTTTCTGCGAGGAAGGAGGCTTTTTCACGCGCATTCGGCTCAGTAGCCCATTTCCAGTGGCGTTCATTCGTCCAATAGGTTGCCTGCGTGAAGACGGGACGCAAACCTTTTTCGGTGCGCTCCACGGCGCCGCCCACGTGGTCAAAGTGCATGTGGGTCAAAAAAACATCCGTGATGTCGCGGCGCTGGAAGCCCAAGGCCTTCAAATTGCCGTCCAAGGTATCCGTGCCGTGGAGGTGATAGTGGCTAAAAAATTTGTCGTCCTGTTTGTTGCCTATGCCCGTATCCACCAGGATGAGGCGGTCACCGTCCTCCACCAACAGCGAGCGCATGGCCCATGTACAGAGATTGTTTTCATCGGCGGGGTTGGTGCGCTGCCAAAGTTGCTTGGGAACGACCCCAAACATGGCGCCGCCGTCTAATTTGAAAAATCCAGTGTTTAACGAGTGCAACTTCATAGGGCGAAGCTAAAAAAGAAAGGGCCGTCCCCCGACGGCCCTTCCCAACCTAAACTTACGAACGTGTCTAAACGCACTAGAACACATTTTTCGTCTTTCAAAAGCTGTGCCATTTGGGGTGGCTTGAATTATTTCTTCCGCTTTGAGCGAAAAAATTCGGACATCAAGTCGCCACAGACCTCTGCTTCAATGCCCGTGGTGACCTGGGTTTTGGGGTGGAACTGACCACCCATGGTGCGGAAGCCCCGCTTCTCATCGCTCGCCCCGTAAACGATGCGGCCAATTTGGGTCCAAAAAAGAGCTCCAGCACACATGGTACAGGGTTCAAGCGTCACATACAGGGTGCAGTCCGGAAGGTATTTGGCCCCCAGGTAGTGGGAGGCCGCAGTGATGGCCTGCATTTCCGCGTGGGCCGTCACGTCGTGGAGCTGCTCCGTAAGGTTGTGCCCGCGCGCGATGATTTGGTTGTTGCTCACCACAATGGCCCCCACGGGTACCTCATCCGCCTCGTAAGCTTTGAGGGCTTCGCGGATGGCTTGGCGCATGAAATAAACGTCGTCAAACTCCATGGGGATAAAACTACGTAGCCCCACGGGCTTTTTTACCTTTGCACTTCATTTCACGACCATGTATCGTACACACACTTGCGGCGAACTGCGCCTTTCTCATGCGGGTCAAACCGTCACCCTAAGCGGCTGGGTCCAGCGCCGACGCGACTTTGGAGGCATGTCCTTCATCGATTTGCGCGACCGCTATGGACTGACTCAGCTCGCATTTAACGAAGGCGTTGATCCCGCTATGATGGAGCTCGCACGAACCGCGCAGCGCGAGTTTGTGGTACAGGCCACGGGCAAAGTGGTGGAACGTGAGAACAAAAACCCCCATATGCCTACCGGCGAAGTGGAAATTTGGGTAACCGAATTCAAGGTTCTGAACGGCGCCAAAACCCCTCCCTTCACGATAGAAGCGGAAACCGACGGCGGCGAAGAGCTGCGCATGAAGTACCGCTACTTGGACATCCGCCGCGCGCCAGTCCGTGAAAAATTATTGCTCCGCAACCGCATCAACATGTCGGTTCGGACCTACCTCAACGAGCTCGGTTTTGCGGACGTCGAGACGCCTTTCTTGATCAAGAGTACCCCGGAAGGCGCCCGCGACTTTGTCGTTCCTTCCCGCGTGCACCACGGCCAATTCTACGCGCTTCCCCAATCTCCTCAAACCTTCAAACAGCTTTTGATGGTCGCCGGCATGGACCGCTACTACCAAATTGTGCGCTGTTTCCGCGACGAAGACTTGCGCGCCGACCGCCAGCCGGAATTCACGCAGATTGACTGCGAAATGGCCTTTGTGGAGCAAGAAGACATTCTCCAAACGTTTGAAGGCCTCCTCAAGCACGTGATCCGCGATGTGCACGGCTTGGACGTGGGCGACATCCCCCGCATGACCTACGACGACGCCATGCGTCTCTACGGCAACGACAAGCCTGACATTCGCTTTGGCATGACCTTCGTCGAGCTCAACGACCGCGTTCAAGGGAGCGGCTTCCCCGTGTTTGACAACGCGGAATTGGTGGTGGGCATCAAGGTTGACGGCTGCGCCAGCTATACCCGAAAGCAACTCGACGCACTCACCGACTACGTCAAGCGCCCTCAGCTGGGCATGTCCGGCCTCATCTGGATGAAGGTGGACGAGCACGGACAAGCTACATCAAGCGTCAATAAGTTCTTTGACGAAGCCGCCTTGGCCGGCTGGGCGGAAGCCTTTGACGCCAAGGCCGGCGATTTGGTACTGGTCCTCGCAGGCAACGCAAACAAGACCCGAAAGGCTTTGAGCGAACTGCGCATGCATTTGGCCCAAGACCTCGGCCTTCGCAAGCCGGACGTCTTTGCCCCCCTGTGGGTGCTAGACTTCCCCTTGCTCGAATGGGACGAAGAATCCGGCCGCTGGTTCGCCATGCACCACCCCTTCACGAGCCCCAAGCCCGAAGATATTCCCCTCATCGACAGCGATCCCGGTGCTGTGCGCGCCAACGCCTACGATTTGGTTCTCAACGGCAATGAAATTGGTGGCGGCTCCATCCGTATCCACGACCGTGCCCTCCAGCAGCGCATGTTTGACCTGCTCGGCTTCAGCAAGGAAGAGGCCTTGGAGCAGTTTGGCTTCTTGATGAACGCCTTCGAATACGGCGCCCCTCCCCACGGCGGCATCGCTTTTGGTTTTGACCGCTTGGTGGCGCTCATGGGCGGCGACGAGGTCATCCGCGATTACATCGCTTTCCCGAAAAACAACGCCGGCCGCGATGTGATGATTGACGCTCCGTCCCTCATCAATCCCACGCAGCTGACCGAACTCTCATTGGGCATCACTCCGGAAAAGCCGGCATGAAGCACAGCCTGCAGCTCTGGATCCGACGTATTCTGATTTGGCGGGCTCAGCACCTGCCCATGCAGCATTTCATTTTTGTCCTGAGTATCCTAGTCGGACTCATCTCGGGCCTGGTCGCCGTGGTTTTGAAAAACTCGACCCATGCCATTCAAACCTGGATTCGGTCAGAGCGGTTTGAGGATTATTACCAACTGTACTATTTCGCCTTCCCGCTGGTCGGCATCCTGCTCACGGTCGCTTTAGTCCGTGTGTTTAAGCTTCGCGCCGGCGAGGGCATTCCCTCGGCTATTGAAGCCATTTCGCGCCAAGGAGGCATCATCCCGCGTTCCCGCATGTATACGTCCTTCTTGACGTCCGCCGTCACGGTGGGCTTCGGGGGATCGGTCGGATTGGAGGGCCCCGCGGTCGGCACCGGATCGGCCATTGGCTCCAATTTGGCCCGCTGGATGCGTTTGGGCTTCAAGCAGCGCATCTTACTGATTGCCTGTGCTACCGCCGGGGCCATCTCGTCCATCTTTGGTGCCCCCGTGGCGGCCATCATTTTTACGTTAGAACTCTTCAGCATCGACTTGACGCTGAGCTCGCTGGTGCCCTTGCTCTTGGCTTCGGCTACGGGCGCCCTGACCGGTTTGATGACCAGTGACGGCAGCAAGCTTTTCTATGCGGAGGGCATTGAGGCCTTTGATCCCGTGAATTTGCCCTACTAC
>ERZ767285.669-NODE-669-length-11020-cov-7.424746_pt1 | contig 11020 bp, 4 predicted proteins | sample MGYA00374953_ERZ767285 | MGnify/ENA primary metagenome ERZ767285 (study PRJEB28947, sample SAMN06267186) | marine metagenome | isolation source: Columbia River Estuary | place: USA:Columbia River Estuary, USA | collected 2013-07-23 ...
ACCCTGACCGAGGCCAGTGAAAAGCCGAAGCTACACAAGACCGAACGGCCAGAAACGACTCGCTGGAAAAAAATCAGAATCTCTGGATAGACTGGGCTTCAAGCAGTCCCTGATCGAGGGGCCCGCTTCAAGCTATCTATTAAGATTCCAGCCCCGGTGAACTAGTTGTGTTCTATAACTGAATCCATGTTGATGTATTTTGACTCCAAAAGAAGTGAGCTTTCATGCTCTCCATTGGATTGAGGTGCGTATCAGTCAGATTCAAATCGAAGTGGTCTTGTAAGTGTACAAGACGTTTTCTCGTTTCCGATTCGTCTCTCTCCTCCACGCCTCTTACATACATCACATGGTTCCATTTCTGAGGGCCCTCCTATTGAGCTCGCCATACCCGCCGACCCGCCCGCCAGTTTAACGGTAATTTTGACGGGCGGGTCGTTGTTCCGGGAACACCGACCTATTCAGCTTTCACACTTGCGTGAGCGTGCATGCCCGCCCGCTTCTGTGTCATCAGTCGGTCATCTCTTCAGTCATCAGCCAACATGCAACAAGTTATCCATAATCACCATGGCTTCCTTCCGGTTGCCTAACAAAAAATAATGGCTTATTTATTACTATTTTCCGCCCGTTTATACGCCTCCTCCAAACACTAATTACAATTGACAATGAAGGTGGGCCGTACACGTGAAAGCAGTAGTTAGATATGACGTGCACGCGCAAAACATCGCCGATGAGCATGAATATGATTTAAACTATCAAGCCAGAAGCAAAGAGTTGCAGTTGGCTATGCCTCCGTCATCGCAAGCATTACCGCATTGATTGTATCATTGCAGGTATGTCAGCCTCTAACCATCGGAGGAGATTATCGTGTGCTCAGACGGCAAAGAGACAGCGGCTTGATAGATATCGATGATTTGTGCCGAATATTGGGTATCTAATGGAAAAAGACAGCTCCTGGAACCTCCTCCATAATATTGAGGATCACATCCCAGCCACAGGCGAGAATAGAATGAAATGCTCCCATGTTGATTTATTTGTTCGTTGCTGGTTTAATAGTTATCATTTGAGGTCTAGACTACTTTAAATAATAATAACAACGTGTTGGCATCATGCATCATAACTAGTCTTCCCTTCACTATCACATAAATATGAAAGATAATCCGTCAACTGTCTAGTATAATTGTGTGTTGTGTGATTCGTCGTAAACTGGCTTATTGTTGTGTTTTATCATATGAATTTGTTGTCCGATTTTTTGCACAATAATTGAAGTATGCCGTTTAAAGACGTATATGTCACATAAACGGGGGTTCTATTGAGAGTTATAATGATCATCTCATAATATAATCGGCGGTCGAGAAGGGAACAGCTTTATTCATCATGTATCCCTAAATGGGTGGACGAAGAGGAGTAATGTTGATGCGGCAGATCTTGATGAAGGATGAAGGGGATTGGCGACTCGTTAATTCAATAACGAGGACGGCGACGATGTTGTGCCACCTCCAATACCTTCCATAGACACCATCTATTAGATGCTCACACAATATACCAAGATTTATGTTCAACATTGCAAGTAGATGCCTTGTCTTTGGGTGGATGTCATGATAATTACATGTTTTTGAATGATGTTATGATGGAAAGATCTTTTCATAGGGAGGTTTAGATCTAAAGCAAGACGGGTCGTCTAAAATAGTTTGATTTGAGCCAACCGGAGCGGGTCGGCCCGTGCCGGTTAGTGATTGGATTTCATTCACGAACCGGCATCGACCATCCCGCTTTTTGACCGTTTTTTTACCGTTAACGGCCGTTATCAAAAACGGGCGGGTCATCTATTCTGCGCTTCCGTCTTCTCCTTGCTCGGGGCCAGATTTATTGCATAATCAAGCCTAGAACTTGTACTAAACCCAGCGTATTACTTGACTTAGTAAACTATAAATATCGTAGGGGAAAATGACCTAACTTTTCTCCTCCCATTGCTATATAGTCCAGCGTGCACAGACGTCACCTATTGGGGTACCTTGATTGTTTGAAATACAGGTCAGGACTCTTCGCTCGAGCCGTGAGACCCAGCGGAGCATGCAATCGCTCCGCTGAGCCAAGGAGGGGGCGCGTAACCGCAGCCCATGTCTCACTTAACCTGCCAATAGTATTCCCGACGGCTGTCCCGAGCACGACTGAACCCAACAATATGTGGGAATCGAAAGCTTCGCATCACTACCCCCCCGGCATTCATAGATTTCTCGAATACTCCAACGTAGCCTCCACCGCTGTCAGCGCTTGTGTGTATACTTGTCGCATCTCCAGACCCGGTTCCGCTCCTCGGGCCGCCTCCCTCTTCCTCCACCTGTTGACCATCGTTATTGTTGAAGCAGGTGTCTTGTTGTTGTGTGCTTGAGTAGTGGATCCCCTTCTCAACGATCGTCGCAAGTTGTAGTCCTCTACTTCCACTTCACTAGAAAAGGCCCCAGGATTCCTTTCCATGGCCTTCCCTACAAATTCTTGGAAGGCATCGTTGAAGTCTCTCATCTTCGCTCTCTTGCCTTCTCTGTTCACAAACAGAGGTCCTTCCTCCACTCCATCCCCCTCCAGCCTCAACAGTACCAGCCTGTGTACCCACCGTCTTACCCTTATCCCGCTGCTCGTAATATCCACCAGTGGAACCAGATGCCACTTCAAGTTGTTCTCTCCCTTGAATAGTCCTCGCAAGGTGATCATGACAAATCCCTTTGCCATAGTTTCCTTCCAGAAGGTCATGAGACCCTTCAAGGACACTAACGGCACTTCCTCACCTCTGAGCGAAGCGCAGAACCCTATCACAGCGAAAGCCATTGTGTTGGCTATTCTCCTCCTCTCCTCCACTCCCTTCGCTTCCTTCCACAAGTGCTCCCCCAACTCCAGCAACGCCCTCATCTGCTCCGAGGTTATTGCTTCGTCCTGCTTCCGCACAACTCCCATTCTCCTCTTCACTCCAAGAACAAACCTTTGAAACCATTTTGTCCTCGTAGGTGCGTCGCATGCATGCATAGTCCTATCATCTGAGGCAAACACCGAGCCTTCCTCGCCCCTTTCAATCGCCGTCCAAGCCTGCCACGCCCACGACACTGTCTTCCTGACCGTATCAAACTGGAGGTGGTCTCTGTACACTCCCTTTCTCAACGACGCATGCAGCATGATGATTGCAAGTCCCATGCCATCTTTATCAACCATTTCCGGGTTTCCCATCCTGGGGAAGATTTGTCCCACCGACAAAACGTCGTTAGCCTCCGTGCAATCTTTCCTCATCCTATTGAAAGTAGATCTTACGGTTCCCTTGGTGCGGCTCCACATCACATCCAGTGACACCCGTCGGATGTATCGCAAAGTCCTTACGTCCTTGTCGGAGTTCCAGCAGACGTCTCTTTCGTTCACGTTCCTAAAGTTGCACACATCACACTCAAAACACACCCCCATAACATGGTCTCCGTCTCTCCCATGCATGAACATTCCTTTTCGTTCATCATCTACCTCGAATCCCCTTTCCCCTTCTTCTGCGTCGTCGTCCAGTGTCCTTTGTACTGGAAATAGGTTGTCCCCGTAATCCCGGTAGCATTCCCCGTGATATGCCACTTTGCACAGGGGGAAACGACCTTTGTGCGTGAAGAAATTTGCGCAGAAGATTCCACGTCCATTGATAATCATCTCCCCGCAAGTCAGGCATTGACCCTTCCAAGTCAAGAAATTCCTCTCGTCCATTTTCCTTAGGTCGACGGAACTCGGCGTGTAGCAGCCTAGCAGTTTCACTTGTGTCGGGCCTGTCTCGGACAATCCAGGGTCCCTGGTAGCTGTTTACATAAGACAAGGGGAAGATCATAACGACGGTGAGAGGTTCGTGCATTGAACGGGGCCAAAAAGGGGCACCCGCTTGTACGTAAAAATGCAGGTCAGCGTCTCGGAGCATGTGCCTCCTCCACAGATGTGTCATTAGCCGGGGGACGACGAATACGTGCGCCAAGTGGGGGTTGACCAGATGATCCTCTGCAAACAGTTCCATGACTGTTTCCATTGCCGCTGGGGGGGGAATCCACAGCCTGTGACCCTTCACCTCATGTAGCCTGAACCAATCCTCTGGTTCCAACCGAGCTAAACCCTCCGATTCCCACCTCGTATTCCCCTTTCCTCTCTCTTCCCTCGGTGCGCACCAAGCTTCTCCAGCTTCGTCATGCCACCAACTGTTCACCCATTTCAGCACCCTTCCCTCGGATCTGCTGTCGGCATCCTCGTTTAACGGTATGTACGACCATGGGTTGGCTCCTCCCATTATTCCTTCCACAAAATCCTGTCGTGACAGTCCATCGATGCCCGCCTCCTTCATTCGTGTGCCTGCGATGTGGACAACATGAATGATGCAACCTGTCCTTCTCTCAACCATCCTCAGTCTAAAGATGATCCCAGTGAGCTTCTCCGACGTGCTGTAACCCTTGAAAAAAGTTCCCTCATACGTCCAGTTGTCCGTGAAGATCCACAGTTCTTTTTCCGTCAGTATTCCCTTCGCGGCCATCTCTTCAACCTTCCTGGTAAGATTTTCCGCCTCTCTCCAATTGGATGATTCTCCCCCGCAGTCCCTGCTCCAGGACCCTGCTGAGTAGACGACCTTGTCTTCATCCCACATCGCTGCCCCGAAGCCTCGTCCACTAGCGTCCCCAGCCAAGTACAGGGCGGTCAACGACCCCTTCACCCTACATCTTTGAGTGGCTGGAGCTGCTCCTTCGGTTAAGTTCACCAAAGCTTCCACATCTCCCGCAAACCTGGGAACCTGTTTCGCTGTGACTGTCTCGGGGGCGGCTTCTTCCTTTTCTGCGTTGCCAAACCCTTCTAGGTTGTCCTCCCCTCCTCGCTCGAAGGCTTCTTCTGCTTCCTTCAGCGCTAACTCCTCATGGATTGTTGACTTTGTTTTCTTGTAGCCGCCAATCTCCCTATTATCTCTCCAACCATCTATCACAAGGTGCAACCCCTTCAAATATGGGTTCATCCATCGATAAGTCCTCCCGACGTATATGAGAAAACCTCTGATGCTCAACAAGGTCTTGTGGGGCAAGGCCTCATCGTTTTCTCTCATCATATCAGCAAGTTGCTTAATCAATCCTTGTGTCTTCATCCATTTCAGCTCAGTTACCGTAGCAAACACTCCGCCTTCAGTTAGGGTAACTGTCCCTGCCCAAGGCCCAGGCTTGGTGCTCGGTCCCGTCCTCTTACGAAATGCATCTTGGATACCCAACACGGTCAGCACCTTGCTAAACCACTGAGCCGCTCTCCAGCATTCGAGCTTGCTCCACCCTGTAAACTTTCCATCATCTACATAGATATAAACCTCGCACGCCAGATGACCGTCCTCCCTGACTTTCATTACCCAAGGCAACGAGGGGTCGTAATCAGGGTCTCCTGGAAGATTCAAAACCACTGATTCCCATCGGAAAGGATTTTTCTTGTCCTTCCTATCACCGTAGGCCACAAACTTCGCCATGATCATCATTTGTAGCGACCTGTATGGGCTATCTCTCAATCCCATGAAGTTTCTCACCCACCTTTCCCAGAACCTCGTTCTATCCTTGTCCCAACTCTCTCTGTCCTCGACATTATCCGGTCTTACATGCGTGATGTCTACTCCGGCGTAAGGTCTCAACATTATCCCCATCCACCAGTTGAGGAACATCTCTCCCACATCCAAATCCGCGGAGTAATACCCTTCCTGCAGACTTCGCAGCGTATGTGCCATAACCGGAAGAGAAAAGTGGGGCGCGAACAGGCATGCGTTCAAACCTGACTTGGTTCCGTCGTAGACCATTCTTATGTCATAGAGTCCCTTCAGAACCGAAAACATGTTTGTCAAACACAGCACCACTCCCGCACAGATGTAACCACGCATCCGTACCTTATTGACCTTCTTGTTCATCATTTCCTGCGCTTCCTCAGTAGGCGCCCGACGCTGCCGCTCCGTGCTCTCAGGCAACGGAGAAATGGTATAGTGCGGCTGCCCTTCTCTTGCCCATTCTTGATGTGATTCGGGCCAATTCCAGAAGAACAAGGAAGAACCTCCTGACCACTCCCACCAAGTGGCCTGTACAACTCTTCCCAAGGCTTCCTTGCCTGACTCCACCAACCCTTCGCGCTTCTCTGAGCCTCGGGTTTGCTCCCAGCATGTGTTGTATGATTGTTTTCCTCCACGACACCACACATACTTCTTTCCGTCCCATCGGACCTCCTTCTTTGGAACGGGCCCAGCTCTCGTCCGAACCCTTAGAAATTTGCATAAGGATCTCGTCACCAACCTTCTCCACCAGAAGATTAACCAAGAGCTTCTCAGCACCTCCAAACTCCACCGCCACCTTGGTAAGTTGGACTTGCTATCCACCTCGTATGGTTTTCCCCACCAGTTATCCATACTCTCAAAACCCTGATCTATCCTACTTATCATCCACATTGCGTCCCATATCTCAGTGGGTACCTCGGCCTCATCAGCCTTCTGCCCTTCCTCCTTGACCCCCAATTTCAGGTCATCTTTCCTTTGGTTCGCTGCTACTGCCCCTGCACGCCTGATTCGAGCCAGAACTTCTCGATGCGCACTTCTTTCCTCCGAAACTTTCCTAATATCAGTCACAGACGACTCCCAACCCCCCCGGCAACAACTAGACAATAAATGATCAGTTCCCAAATGTAGAATCTTTCCAGGATGTCCCTGTGTCAACATTTTGAGAACTCGCTCTCCTTCATTTCCCAGCCTGAGCGCAGCCTCCTGTACCAAAATAGGCACGTCAAACACACTTGCCTGCTCTGAGGACGTTAGTCGTCGAGTACCCCATCGATTTTTGTGGTACACACACGGGGTTAGGACTTTGAGAGTGTCCAAACCCTTTACCGGCACAACTCCTCTCGGATCCAACACCCTGGATACGTACCGAGGAGTTGGGGACCATGATATTGCTTGAGCCATCCGATCCCACTTCTGGGAATCATCACAAGGGTCAGCAGACACTGTACTGTCTAACACGTTCCACAACCGTGACGGAGCCATTTCTGGAATCCCCGCTCCCAGGTCCTGCCGTTTACCGTCCCATCGCTCCATCGGAAGCATTAAGCACAGGCGATACAGTCCCGCTGTAAGACCTCCAAGCCGGGCGTGGGAATAGTCCACTACCTCAGCGTGCCAACCCTGTTTTGTGGCCAGCTTGTCACCCTCGACCAGCGTCCCTATATGTGGGACCCTGAGCTCCCTCCAGTGTTCATCAGGCATACCTAAAAGGCTTTCCCAATCTCCGAACACGATTTGGACATCCGTAGCTTGCCAGGATCCAATTGCTCGCTTGTGAATGGAGCCCACCAGAGACCTGAATACAACATCATCTGTGCAAAGAGCTAAGACCTCAAAACCTAGCGCTCTTGCCACAAATGGCCACACACTCGGCGCCGGACTAACAATCAAACACCCTCCCCTCGACGTTCGATGAGGAAAGGACCCTGTCATGACGCCGCCCTCGGCATGGCTTGCTCGTTCCAGATCAGAAAGGCCAGACCACAAATCGCCGTCGCCAGATGTAGGGGGCAAGATATTTATTGGTCTCGGTGTTGGAGCAACCGGCTTAGATTCAGATTGTACTAGTGAGAGGGGAAACCCATGACATAAATTCGAAGTCGCTAAGTTACTGTCTGAGCGGTCGAGGCATAGGTCCTCCTCTCGCCCTCAATCGCGACCCTTGTCCTTTCGGCCCTTCCACTTGCCGCCATCACCGTCATCTCCACCACCTCCTCCCCCACCTCCTCCCCGTTCCAACTGCTTCAACCTATTCAACACATTATCCATCTTAGTTTGAAGCGTGTCCACCTTGTTGACTGTGACTCCATGCGCCTTCTTAAGGGCCATGAATTCTGTTTTCGAAGTGTGAGACTCGAAGATGAAAGTCATCAGCTTGGGGAAGATGCGCGGATGTTCAGAGAAGTTGTTGCGTTCAAACGCCTTCATAATACTCTGCGTGCGTGCTGCAGAGTAAAGGCATGTAACAAGCGCTTCCCTAGGGGCTGCCAAGTAAGCATTTTTGGCCGGTCGCCTAGTTTCCCACAAGACCTCGAACACCGTCGCAATCATGGTCAAAACGAGTTTCCAGCATTCTGCCTTCTCCTTGTCCGAAGAAGCCCCTGTGTTCACAACCATCACTCGGTAATAGTTGCCAATCCAGCTGAAGAATGTTCCAAGGAAATCGAACGTGGAGTTTAAGAAGTGCATGGCCAACTCTTTAAGTTTTGGAAAGTTGCTAAGATCACCAGCTACTCGTTCTTGTTCTTGAGCCCTGATGTCTCTCAGCGCCTTCTGGAGGACCACACCCACTCCTCGCTCGCCATCCCCTGCGTCCCAATCCTCGTAAGTTTTCAATTTGGACAGTTGGTTCCCTCCCTTGATTGTTAAGCACGACGGAAGCATTGACTGAGCCGAAGTGGCGTGAGTGGAATCATATGCCGCTCGTCCAACTCTCTTCGCGTGTACCTCACTTTGTTGGAACTCCTCTCGAGTCATGGTCCCATTTGACTCTGCCTCAAGTAACAATTGGTTTGGGTCTTGACATAACAAACCAATGCCGAAACCAAAAGTATTGCAGCCCATCGGGACCCCGCTTTGGTCCAACCAGTCGCTGGCACCCTCCTTTCCATTGAACACCCATCTCCCTCCATCCACCTTCACAGTTTCACGTTCGGAAGCTACAGCCGACGCCTTTTCTAGCTTAGCCAACCTGCGACCAACATCCGCTGGTACCCCTTGAGCAGGAGGGGACGACGTAGGGGCAGCCTCCAGAGCATCCACCCGAACTTCCAAGTCGTTAAAGGATCTCACAGTGACCCCTCTGGTCGGAACTGCCACCGCAGCATTAGCTCCTATGGATGTGTTTTCTAGCTTGACCACCTGCCCCTTGAGTGTCTTGAAGGAGGCCGACAAATCCATCACCGTCTGCAACTGCATGATGAATGCCTTGTCTATCTTGGGTATGCGATCGTTCAAGATGTAAGTTACGTCGTCATTCAGAGTATCGACATCTACCTTCACAGTACCGAAGTTTACTTGGTGGTTCTTTTGAAATACCAAGAACCCATCAGCTAAGTGGCCCAAGCCAGTCACTGTTTTCTCCAGGAGCTGCAGTTGTTCCCTCAGGGGTGGATCCTCGGATCCGACCGTTCCTTGGGCCGCAGACACCTTCTTCACTGCCATAAAAGCGTCGCTAAAGTTTTTGTCTCCTTCAGCCTTTTGCTCATTGATTTCCTCCTTGATTTCGAAGACCTGCTCTGCCAGTGACAAGCCACTGAACCTGTCCATGTCATCCTCTCCCGAGGACTTGAAACTCCTTGCTTTCATTGGAGTTGTCCCCGCTCGAGCCCGGATGGCCTGCACCTCATCAGAGTTGTGTTCACCCACTTCAGAGGGCAAGGGGTGATGTACCATCAAGTTGGACAGCACATCCTCATAGTTCTTGAGCATAGCCTGCCTTTCGGCACCTCCATCCGTGTCGTGAATTTCCTGAATGGCCGCTTGTACTGCCATCCATTCGTCCCTGGAGAGGTTACGTATCATCATGTCTTGTACTCCGGCCAATACAGATGAGGGGAGGCCTGCCAAAGACGCTCCCTTTTCCCACACCTTCTCGTCCCCCGCCATTAGATGAAGTCCATTCTCCCTTTTGGTAGGCTTGTGAGACTCGGTGGTGCAGAGCCCTCGGACCTTGATGCAGAACTTGCCCTTTCCTCCAACCCTTGCCCCGCAAATGTGCCCTATGTCAGATAGCACTACCGCGTGCACGGCTCCAGCCTTTGGGCTTGAAGGAGAGAAACCTTGCAAACCTGCTTGGCTCCCTGCTCCCGGTCCCATCCCATCTTCGTTGCCTAGCTGTGAAATCAGGGTACCTGTCAACATGGATACAGAAATGAACGAAGTCAGAAGTGTCGTCAAAAGCCATTCTTGTACATCTCGAGTTTCGTCCGTGTGCACATCATCCCATTAGTTTTAGACACTCTCCCACCAACTGCGGATCTTATAAGGCGTCCGTGCTACCTAACTTCCTGTGTCTAAAACTAATCGAACCGCACTCCAAAGTTCACCCCTTGGTGCGACATGACTTCCTCCACCCTCACACCTAACGTCCCCCCGGTGGTTTCTTCCCCCTCATCCGTATTCCTCTTTTCCTCCTCTTCTACCACTGTCCCAGCCCAAGGGGCTGGACTTGGTCTTCTCCCCTTTCTGCCCCCGTGGCACAACACCCCTCCCTGCCCTAGTTCTGCAACTCTCACGCTGCTCCAAACATCGGGGACTCCCTTCCACCAATCCAACCCTAAAACGCCCACCGCGTATTTCCATACCACCCTCACTCTTAATTCACCAAAGTGACCTCCACTTCCCACACCTCCCATATCCTTCGCACATGAGCAAGCCAGCTCATCTCGAAGGCGAGGAAGACCCCGGCGGATCAACCACCCGTCCCTGGATAGGGGCGGCAACCCCCCCGGCACACACACACCAGACAATACCATCACATCATCCAAATAAAAGAAAGCACACTCACCAGCCAACCCATCAACAGAGACCGCCCCAGAAAACCCAGTGCTCACAGGAGTGTCGAAAGCCCCGCCCGGCATGGAAAAAGAATCCACGCCGGTACCTCCCACCTCCGCTAAGGCCGCGAGAGCAGCCTCCGCATGGGCGAGAGGATCCAAACCACCGGTATGGCGGCGGCCGCCCCTCTGACGAGAGGCGGGGGTAGAGGAGGCAGGAGACGACGACATAATGTAGAGGAAGTATACCGATGAGTAAGCACTGGAGGGAGTAACTATTTATGAGAGTTGTGCTAGGGAGTGGCGGAAGGAACCCTCATAAGACGAGGGTGAACGGAGAGTTAAAATTGCGTTCACCCGGCCGTTCATTTCGCGGCAAAGCCGTTCAAAATAAAATATGAGTTCCTGCGTCAACATTTCCAAGAGTTGATCATGTCCTTGGTATTAGTAAAGCCCAGAAGTT
>ERZ767285.676-NODE-676-length-10963-cov-3.387929_pt1 | contig 10963 bp, 6 predicted proteins | sample MGYA00374953_ERZ767285 | MGnify/ENA primary metagenome ERZ767285 (study PRJEB28947, sample SAMN06267186) | marine metagenome | isolation source: Columbia River Estuary | place: USA:Columbia River Estuary, USA | collected 2013-07-23 ...
TGATAAGTTTTCAAGAATTTTTTCACGAGTATCTTCATCTAACTCTGTAAGAATTTCTGATGTTTTTTCGCTATCTAAAAGCTTAATGATGTAAATAGCTTCATCAAAACTTACTTCGTCTAAAACTTCAGCGATATCTGCGTAATGAACCTCTGAAAATAAATTTTTAATTTTAGAATCGTTGTTTTCGTATATAAAACCAACTAATTTTTCTAAAAACTGATTTGTAATCTCAAATGCCATGAGCTGCTATTTTTTGCGTGAGTAAAATAAAGGCCGTAACCGACAATTGTTCTGGTCTTTTCGTAAATATAGGATCTGCTTTTAAAGTATCCGAAAGGTTAAAGGATTTTAGACTAGATCGCAACATTTTTCTTCGCTGATTAAAGGCAGTTTTTACCACTCTAAAAAATAATTTTTCATCAACGGGTAACGTGTAATTTTCTTTTCTAGTAAATCGTATTACTCCAGAATCTACTTTTGGAGGTGGGTCAAAAACTGCTGGAGGTACTGTAAATAAATATTCTACATCAAAAAAGGCTTGCGTTAAAACAGAAAGAATTCCGTAAACTTTGCTGCCTTCTTTTTCTGCGATTCTTTTTGCTACTTCCTTTTGAAACATACCAGCAAATTCAGGTACAAATTCTCTATTTTCGATAGCTTTAAAAACAATTTGAGTAGAAATATTATAAGGGAAATTACCAATAATTGCAACCTGCTCTTTATTGAAAACTTCTTGAATATTTTTCTTTAAAAAATGTAACAAAAAAAACCACCGATACAGAAATAGAATGGAACGATCAAATATATAGAGGTATCACTGGAGTAACTTTAGGCTTTGATGTCAATCTTTTTCGTTTGTTTTTCGGAAGAACAATAAGTAAAGGCTTAAAACATGAATTAGGTATCGGTTTAGGCACACACATTTTAGGGGTAAATTCATTTATCGAAGGTGATGCCTATATTAATAATGAAAATACGGGTGAAAATGCAGGTACCAATATAAACAGAAGCAGTGTTAGTGTAATAGCTCCACTACCAAATATTGGTGTTTGGTACTATTATGCCCCCCACCCTAAATGGTTACTTACAACAAGAATAGACTGGTTTGCAATAAGTATTAAAGAGTATTCGGGAGGTTTATGGGATATAGGTGCCGGTGTTAATTATCAATTTCACAAGCACATAGGTGTGGGATTAAATTACAGGTATTTTAAAGCCTCAGCAGCGGTCAATAAAACAAATTGGGAAGGTGAATTTTCTTTGATTTATCAAGGACCATTATTAACAATAAATGTAAATATTTAGTCTAATAAAAAGATTTGTTTTTTAATATAATTTGTATATTCGCAGCCGCAAAAGACATCATTATCTTTTGTCAATGGGCTCGTAGCTCAGCTGGATAGAGCACCTCCCTTCTAAGGAGGCGGTCACAGGTTCGAATCCTGTCGGGCTCACAATTAATCTCCTTTTGGAGATTTTTTTGTTTTACACAACACCAACCTCAACTCTAAGTAACGTTGATTAATCACAAAAACCAAAAGATGAAAAAACCAAAAAAGAGAACCTTAACCGTTTCAGAAAAACAGATTGCTTATGGAATGTTTGGGGGCCTACTCATAGGTATTTTTACTGACAACATTGGTCTATGGCTTTCATTGGGGCTTGTTTTTGGGGCAGGCTACTCATCGATAAAAAAAAATAAAAAATAGCCTCAAGTGATATTGTTAAGTATCTTTGTAGTATAAACCACCGTTATGCAACTATCTCAAATACCAAATATTAAACATACAGAGGCTAACAACTTTTTTTTACTTGCTGGGCCGTGTGCCATTGAGGGTGAGGATATGGCCATGCGTATTGCTGAAAAGGTACTAGAGATTACCAATAAACTTGAAATTCCGTACATATTTAAAGGGAGTTTTAAAAAAGCAAACAGAAGCCGTATTGATAGCTTTACGGGTATTGGAGATGAGAAAGCCTTAAAGATACTTAGAAAGGTTAGTGAAACCTTTAAAATACCTACTGTTACAGATATACACGGAGTCAGTGATGCTGAAATGGCAGCAGCATATGTAGATGTATTACAGATTCCTGCATTTTTAGTGCGCCAAACAGATCTTGTGGTTGCCGCAGCAAAAACTGGAAAAGTGGTGAACCTTAAAAAAGGACAATTTATGAGCCCGGAGGCTATGGGTCACGCGGTACAGAAAGTAAAAGATACAGGAAGCGATAAAGCATGGATTACAGATAGAGGTACCATGTTTGGCTACCAAGATATGGTCGTAGATTTTAGAGGCATTCCTACCATGAAACAGTACGCTCCAGTGATTCTTGACGTGACTCATAGCCTGCAGCAACCCAACCAAAGCACTGGTGTTACAGGAGGAAGACCTGAGATGATTAGCACTATTGCAAGGGCTGGTATTGTAACGGGCGCAGATGGACTGTTTATAGAAACTCATTTTGATCCTGCAAATGCAAAGAGTGATGGCGCTAATATGCTAGATATAGCAAATCTTGAAAAACTACTTACAGACCTTGTTGCTATTAGAAAAACAGTAAACACCCTATAACACTTTTTATAGGGCTAATTATAGGACTACTGCCCTAGCCTGCTTGTTAACATAGCGCATAAAAAAAGCCCAACATACATTGGGCTCTTCTTGGTAAAATTTGGGAATTTTACTTTTTAAGCAATTGCTTAACAACTTGACCATACTGAGTAGAGATTACAACCATATACATAGCGCTTCTTAACTCTGAAATAGTAATAACCACTGCGTCATTGACTCCAGATACATTGCTATGTTTTACTTTTCTTCCTGTAACATCAAATAGCGTTACCTCAGTAAGGCCTACAAACTGCGGGTTTGTGATGGTAATGATATCACTAGCTGGGTTTGGATAGATGGTGATGTCTTGTAATAGAATTTCAGTGTCTTGATTTGATAAAAGATCGTTTACAACAATTTCAAACTCACAGGTACTTTCAAAACCTCCATTATCTGTTGCAGAAAGCGTGATGGTATACGTACCATTTTCTAGGAGTGTTCCTGGACTTGGGCTTTGGTCTGTCACTAAAGTAGTACTACAGTTATCTAGGGCTAAAGCCTCACCTGTTGCAAAGTAATCTGGCAATGAGTAGGCTCCCTCTGATGTGATTGTTTGATCTGCAGGACATGTAATCTCTGGCGCCAAGCCATCTATTACATTTACATATGCGTAACACGTGTCTGACTCACCTATAGAATTATAAACGGTAAATTCTACCAGTATTGGAGCGCCAACATCTGCACAGCTAAACTCTGAGATATCTACGCTATATCCGTCTTGACATCTTACTCCAGAAGACCCGCCATCTAAAGAGCTTGCAGGTATGGTAGCTGTACCGTCTTGTTGAAGCGGCACTGTTACGTTTTGACAAACAGCCACTGGCGCAAACACACCCTCTTGGATGTTCACTATGATGCTACACGTAGCCTCATTACCACTTGAGTCTATAGCTGTAAGGGTTACTGTATTCTCTCCAATGTTTGAGCAATCAAAAGAAGTGATATCTGCACTTCTAGTTTCTATAGCGCAGTTGTCTGACCAACCTGCAAACAGCTCATTGAGTGTTAAGGTTACTTGCAAATCATCCTCTAGAGAAACCGTGATGTCTTGACAATCCATGATAGGAGCTGTAGTATCTAATATGGTGACAATAGCACTACAAGAAGAAGCATTACCCTGCATATCTGTAATAGTAAATACTACATTGTTTTGTCCAACATTACTACAATCAAAAGTATCTATACTTACTGAGGTTGTAACGTTTGAACAGTTATCTGAGCTTCCTTGGTCTAAATCATCGGGGGTGATTGTAGCCAGACCATTTTCATCTAAAATTAGAGTAATGCTCTGGCACATAGCCGTTGGATAGATAGCATCTACTACCGTTACAGTGGCTTGACATGCGCTGGTGTTACCATTTACATCTGTAACAGAAAGTGTTACCGGGTTTGTACCAATCATTGAGCAATCAAAGGTGTCTATATCTAAAGACATACCGGCGATACCACAGGCATCAAAACTACCTCCATTAATATCTGTAACACTTACACTAGCCATACCGTCTTGATCTAGCGTTACAATAACGTCTTGACAAACAACTGTTGGTGCAAGGGTATCTTCTACAGTAACCAGGGCTATACAACTTGTGGTAAGACCGTTTGTTTCTGTGATGGTAAAGGCTACCTCATTTACACCAATATCGTTACAATCAAAGGTGTACTGGTCTAGCTCTATGGTTGCTTGTTGAAAACATGTTAAAGTACTACCACCATCAAGATCTGCGGCTGTAATAGTAGCCACTCCGTTGCTATCGAGTTGCAGGGTAATATCTTGACAGGCAGCTACAGGAACGTTATTGTTTACCACAGTAACCATTGCGGTGCAAGATGAGCTATTACCACTAGCATCTGTGATGGTAAAGACTACTTGGTTTTCACCAATTGTTGAGCAGTCAAAGTTTGTTTGATTAATTGCTATTTGGCCTACGGCACAGTTATCATAACTACCTGCGTCTATATCTTGAGCAGAAATAGAAGCATTTCCAGAGGCATCCAGCTCTAGGGTAATGTTTTGACAAACAGCCGTTGGAGTTATAGCATCTATAACAGTAACAATAGCTGTGCTAGCACTTGTATTTGCTGAAGCATCTGTAAGGGTTAATGTAACTTGGTTAGGACCTGTGTTTGAGCAATCAAAACTAGTGGTGTCTAAACTATAAGATACAATACCACAGTTATCTGTGCTACCTGCGTCTATATCTTGAGGGGTAATTGATACCTCTCCATTGGCATCTAGGTACACAATAATGTCTTGAGTAAAAATTTGAGGTGCCAAGGTATCTACTACAGTTACCATAGCGTTACATGTACTTGTAAGGCCACCTTGGTCTGTAATGGTAAGTACAACTAGGTTATCTCCAATATCATTACAAGAAAAAGTAGTACTATCTAGACTAGATGTAATGCTACCACAATTGTCTGAGCTACCAAAATCAATATCACTGGTAGCGATACTTGCAAGACCATTTTGATCTAGAGGTAGTATAATGTTTTGACATATAGCTGTAGGAGCTGTTTGGTCTGTAACAATAATAGTAAAGCTACACAGGGTATCAAAGCTTCCATCTGATGCTGTAACGGTAACAGTGGTTGTTCCTGCAGTTAAGATAGTTCCTGGCAATGGATCTTGTGTAACGGTAAGGGTGTTACAATTATCTGAGGCTATTAGAGAAGGTACATAATTTGGCAGAACAAAAGAACAAGAGCTGTCTACGGTTTCTAACTGGTCTTCAAGACAGGTAAGGGTTGGCGCAGTTTGATCTATAATAGTTACACTAGTTGTACAAGAATTTGTATTTCCAGAAGCGTCTGTAACAGTAAGGGTTACAAAGTTTTGACCACTGCTAGAACAATCAAAACTAGTAGTATCTATACTATAAGATACAATACCACAATTATCTGTACTACCTGCGTCAATGTCTTGAGGGGTGATATTTACTTGGCCGTTTTCATCTAGTATAAGTGTAATGTCTTGACAAACAACCTGTGGAGCCATTGTATCTACAACCGTTACAATAGCAGTAGCAGTACTTTGCAGCCCGCCTTGGTCTGTAATGGTTAATATAATTTCATTTTGTCCTATATCATCACAAGAGAATATGGTGGTATTTAAACTTTTTGTAATGGCACCACAATTATCTGAGCTTCCTGCATCGATATCATTTATAGCTACCTCAGCGTACCCATCTATATCTAGGGCAACCGTGATGTTTTGCGCAGTGGCTGTTGGCGCCGTTTGGTCTTCAACGGTAAGGGTGAAAGCACACACACTTTGGTTTACACCATCATTTGCTGTTATTGTAATTTGAGTAACTCCTGTAGATACAGTAGTTCCTGGCAATGGGTTTTGTAAGACAGAAACAACACCACAATTATCTTGGGCTGTTACCTGAGATAGGTAATTTGGCACTACATAAGAGCAAGCAGTATCTACTGCTACTACCTGGTTTTCTAGACAGGTTAAACTTGGGGCGGTTGTATCTACAACTGTAATGGTTGTATCACAGCTATCTGTATACTCACCATCATCAATGGTTAAAACAACTGTAGTTGTACCGAGTGGATAAGGCCCTTGTGGAGATACAGTGAGCGTAAATGGAGTGTTATCTGGATCAAAGGATCCATTGTCAAAATCTTGGGCAGTAGCTTCTCCCTGGCAATTTTCATTGGCAGAAACAACTAGGGCTTGACATAGTGCGGTTGGCAACTCATTACAAGCAAATAATGGATCTGTAATAGTTACTGTTGTGGTACAAGAGCTTGTATTTCCGTTGGTATCTATAATGGTAAGGGTTACTGGGTGCGGGCCTAAATCATCACAGTTAAAAGTTGTAATATCTATACTCATAGAGGCAATATCACAATAGGCATTTGATCCTCCATCTACCTGTGAGGGCGAAAGGGTTGCAGTACCGTCTGCGTTTAATGGCAGATTAAAAGGAGCGCTACATACCGCATTTGGGGTGGTTGTGTTTTGAACTTCAATCTCGAAAGTGCAATTTGCAGTGTTGGCCCCGTCACTGGCGGTAAGGGTAATGGTAGTTGCTCCAAGACCCACTTGAGTGCCAGGGGCAGGAGATTGGCTAATAATAACTTGGTCATTACATCCATCTTGGGCGGTGGCTAAGGCAGTATAATCTGGAATGATAAACATGCAATTTGCTGCGTTTACCTCCTCTATTTGGTTTGAAGGGCATGTAATGGTAGGTGGTATTACATCATTTTGTAAAACCATAAAAGAACAAGACCCTGTGTTACCGGCGTTATCTGTGGCGTTTATAGCTACAGAAACATTACCAGTAATTAAAGTTCCTGGAGCTGGCACCTGGTTAACTGTAAAAGGACCTGGATAACAGGTATCTGTTATGGTAGCTAGAGATGTGTAATCTGGGAGTATAAACTGGCAATTAACGTCATAATCTTCCAGTTGGTCTTCTGGGCAAGTAACTATAGGTGGTGATGTATCAAGCACCGTGATATTAAATACACATGTTGTTGTGTTAGGGCCGTCTGTGGCTGTTAATGTAATTTGTGTTACTCCAATACCAACCTGTGTACCTACCTCTGGTGATTGTGTAACCAAAACAGTAGCACAGTTATCATTGGCATTGGCAAGAGAGGTATAATCTGGAATGGTAAACAAGCAATCTAGGGTTGCCAGTTCTTCCCTATCTTGGGGGCACGCTATAGAAGGCGCAATTACATCACTTAAAATAACATTAAAAGAACAGGCTCCTGTATTACCGTTGCTATCTGTAGCAAGTAAAAATATCATGGTATTTACAGAAACTACCGTTCCTGGCGCTGGGTTTTGAGTAACTGGTATCGTACCTGCACTACAAAAATCTACGGCGCTACCAAGGGGTGTATAATCTGGGATGATAAACTCACAATTTTCATCTGTTACTGCAAACTGATCTACAGGACAGGTTAAAGAAGGTGAAGTGGTATCTATCACCTGCACATCAAAAGAACAAGAAACCTCACTAGTACCGTCATTGGCAGTTAAGGTAACGGTGATGGTACCAAGACCATACAAAGAAGATGGCAGTGGTGATTGGGTAATCACTGGCTCTGCCCCTGCTCCAGTAATACTGGCAAGAGCAGTATAATCTGGGAGTATAAACTCACAAGAGGGTGTTGCAGACTCTGTGAAAGAAACTGGACACTCTATGTCTAAGGCTAGATCATCTAATAAAGCAGTTGATATAGTATTTGGCGAGTTGCTAGCAAAGCTAGCCGTGGTAGATAGTAAACAAACCAATAAAATTTGTAAAACCTGTAAAACTGTAGTGTAATAATTTTTCATACAATTGATGTTAGTATTAATTCCCAACATCAAATAACGATATAAAATCTATTAAGTGCACATTTATTCGATGAAATGCACTTTTTACTCTATTTTTAACATAATTTTAACATTTATAGCTGTTTTACTGTCCATTTACGTAATCTTCTAGGTATCTGAACTTTGGAGTAAGGGCTCCATCTTTTGAGGTCATTTGTGCGCGAGAGAGAATGCCTTGGCTATCACCGTTAAAAAAAGCAGGGATCACATGGTTTAAAAACATATCTCCAAAACCTTCACTGGCGTCTTTGGGAAGCTCACACGGCAGGTTATCTACGGCCATCATGGTAATGGCGCCTGGGGCGTTAAAGGCAACCTCTTTTTCTTGCAATGGGTCATAGCCATAAAAGGGATTGGCAATGGTAGATGCTTTTATGGTGGCGGCCACAGGGCCGTCTATATCACAGGAAATATCTGCAATAAGGTTTATATTAAACTCTGGAGATGCGGCATCTTCTCTGGTAAATAAATAAGGAGCGCCATTGCCGTAGAAATGCCCAGCTATAAAATAGTGAGACTCTTTGGCATAGGGCATAAAATTACTCTGGTAGCCTGAGGGGTCTTTAAAAAACTCATTTTTGTTACCTGCTTTGCCATCTAGGCGTTTGTTATACTCCATAACATCTATCATGCAATATACGGCCTGGGTAAACTCACTAGTTAGGTAGACGGCGTCTGAAACCTCAGGGATATTTAAATGATCTAGAATCTCTTTGGCTCCTTTGGCAACTTTTCCTGTTCCAGACAACACAATTTTAATAGGTGGCAGGGTGATGGTATCAAGGGCTGCTTTTACAGCTTCTAGATCTGGCAAGTGCTCTACCTTAGGCAAATCAAAAAGCCCATCTCTGAGCCCTAAGGCTCTAAAGCCGTTGTAGGCTCCTACCAAACCGGCGTACCTCCCAAAACCAATAAGGCGCGCGCCACTGGGTTTTGTGATGGTTTCATGGTCATACATTTCTATATTTTTGGCAAGCATGGCTTGTAAAAGGGCTCTGTTGTAGGGTTGTTTTTTTATGGTATGGCTAAAAAAGAAATACTTTTTATTGGGCAATAGCGCGTCTATGGGTACTTCTTTAACGCCAATAAGTACATCTGCCTGGCTTATATCTTGCAACACCTCAAAGCCAGCGTCTTTGTAGGCCTGGTCTGGAAAGATGCGCACATCACTAGACTCTACTATAAAGCGGGCATCTGGATACTGCGCTGCTGCTTGTTTTAATTTACTAGGAGAGAAAACAACCCTTCTATCTGGGGGGTTTTTACGTTCTTTTATAATGGCAAAAGTGATTGGCATTTGATGTCTTTTTTGAATTTTAAACTATGGTGGTAAAGATAGGGTTTTTCGTGTATCTTTACAGACCACTTTTAAAGCGCATGATTGCTTTTTATAGTGGTACTTTGTTTTTAAAAAACACTTTGTTGGTGTTTTTTAAGGGTGAACAAAAAAGTGTAAGGCCTTGTGGCTTTGTATTTTTATAACGGGGTCGACTGGTTTTGACAGCGGGTTCACTAGTATGGTAAGCATGTAGAGCGCTGGAAAACAGCTCTTAAATCTCATTTTTCATACTTTTAAACGGCGAGAATAACTACGCCCTAGCTGCATAATCTGAATTATAGTAGGATTACGCCTCGGTCTACAAGGTAGACAAGCAGGAAGTCACTCAAACACCTTGGTTTACGGTTTTTGATATAGTGACTTCGTAAAAGTAAACCTATTGAGGGTGGTGTCTAGACGCCCTTAAGACATCTAAGTTAGGATAAGGCATGCGTTGGTGGTTTTTGGCCGGCAATTGCTCGAAAATTTAAACAAAAACTAAACATGTAGAAGGCTGTAATAGTACACGTTTGGACGAGGGTTCGAATCCCTCCGACTCCACGACACTCACAATTGGAACGTGTGGGTAAAAACTTAAAAAAATCCAACAAGCATTTTCGCTTGATTGGATTTTTTTGTTTTTTAGACACCAGGGCTGCAAGGCCCTGGCAATTGTATTTGCAACATTGGAGCCTCAGGGATCTATAATCCTGCCCTTTTAAACCACAACAAAAAAACTAAACCCTACCACAATAAAAGCACTTAAATATATGGGATACTATGGTATGCCGTATTATTTAAGTGATACTTAAAAAAAAGCTCGATATTGATTGCAAATTAAAATATCACAGGAAAAATAGCTGGGTTTTAATTTTAAGAATACACATTAGATTTGCACTGTTTATTAATTGCGATACAGGTGTTATTTGTTATATTTGAGTTTATTAAATAACAACTACTAATTGTATACCAGAAATTTTATAGGATAACAACTATAACATTTTGTTATAACAAGTTACCTGCAAGCGAAAAAAGCCAACCGCACAAAACAAAGAGTGCCAAAAAAGGCACACATTGTTTTTCTCCTGCCCTACTCCAATGATATTGAACATTAAATCACTCATAATATGATATAAAACATCAACTTTTGTTACATTAGCAATTGGAATAAAATCATTTCTAAAATGAACCGAATAAAAGAAGTTTTAGAAGAAAAAGGTATAAAGCAAATTTGGTTATCTGAGCAATTAGGAAAAAGTTACAATATTATGAATAGGAAATCTGGTTATAGCTCAGCTGTAAAAATTAGTAAAAACTATCATTTAAATTAAATCTATTGGTGTCCCTTGAAAATACTGAGTTGATTAACTCAATAAAAAACTACACCACCTCACTCCACTTCCTAAAAAAGTTGTATGAAAAATTAATTGTAAATATTTATATTTCAGTAAGTTAAAATTAAATAGAGCGATGACCATTCTTGACTGCCAGCTAAACATTCTAGCTAATTAGAACTATTGTCTCCTTTAGAAATAAAACCCTGAAGCTAGTTGTAATGTCTTGAAATAGGAGTCATTTAGTCTAGAAAGGATAGATACCGCCTACTAAAGTAACATCTGTAATAATAGTACAATAGGTGGTAAATGAAATTCATGCGTTTGTTGAAATCAAGAATTTATTTTG
>ERZ767285.682-NODE-682-length-10866-cov-3.665585_pt1 | contig 10866 bp, 6 predicted proteins | sample MGYA00374953_ERZ767285 | MGnify/ENA primary metagenome ERZ767285 (study PRJEB28947, sample SAMN06267186) | marine metagenome | isolation source: Columbia River Estuary | place: USA:Columbia River Estuary, USA | collected 2013-07-23 ...
GTCTGATGCCTCGGGCACACGTCTGATCGAGATTCCCGCGGCGTTGGCGGCGACGCTGAAAGTGTCCGGGGGATGGCAGGCGCTGACGGAACCGCTGCGGGACCACCTGGTGGCCACGGGCGTGGATCCCGGATCGCTCCTGCAGGTGACCACGTTGTTCAACCTGCCGGCCGTGTTCATCATCTTTGTGGTGAGTGACGTGGCGTGAGTTTAGTTTAAAAGAATTTAATAATTAACTATTAGCTTTAATAAATTATTAAAATAATAAAAGGATTCAGTAAATGCTCCTAAAAAAAAAGAATTTGGAATATTTGGGGCAAACTCTCTAGATGAAATTTCAATTGACTCACCCTGGCAAATCTCCAAATATACAGTACTTATTGAGAATATATGAACCAACACCTGAAACCTACCAACACTTGTTAAACCTCCTAAGGTCTGCTCAGCATAAACTAGTTCTCCATTTACTAAAGGATCAGTGCTATCAAGTGGAATACCACCAGTAGCAGAATCGAACCATGTAATTATCCCACCTGGATCCTCATTAACGATTAGATCGTTTACTGTAGCACTATCACAAAAACTTTGTATCGATTCTCCAGTTGGAATAGGAGTAATCGACTGATTTAGAATGCTTTCTTCTATTAACCCTTCATAACTATTTTTCTGAATACTTAAGGAAGCTCCATTAAAGAATGACAGAAAAAAAAAGCAGAATGTGAAAAATAATTTTTTCATAATTGTAGGTTTAAATTTGGAGATACACCCTAAAACTGTAGAGGGATAATTTTAAAGTGTATTTTGTCTTATTTTTTCTTATTTAGTCTATTAATCGATGTTATAAGTATTTCAACTACCTGATTTACAGGAGTATAACAAAGATAAAATATAACTAAACCATTTTTTTTATATTAGATGAATGACAAATTACTGTAGATGAAATATACTTTTAGTATAGACGAATGGTTTATCTTGTATTATGTTAATAATTTATAACTAGTTGTTGAATAGTACCGTCTTAAATTTGGGAATAGTCAATTATTTAAAAAAAAATGTTGTTGAAATTATATCTGTGAAAAGGTGATTATTTTAATTTTGTTGAAATTGATTTACCTAAAAAATTAAAACATCTTTATCCGGGGTACATTAAAACACTAATTGTTACATGAATAAGTAATTATGATTATTTCAATATAGAGCTAATTAATTTACCAAAATCAAACTTTTAGAAGACAACAATAAAACTTATTAGGTGATTTTTGGTTTTTATCCGTTATTTGCAAAAAACTTTCCTTTGAATTATCTGACTGTTGAAAACATATCCAAATCTTATGGAGAACTTACACTATTTGAAAATATTTCATTTAGTGTCCATAAAGATCAAAAAATAGCTTTTGTTGCCAAGAATGGAACAGGAAAAACTTCCATTTTAAATATTTTATCTGGTGATGATACTGCCGATTCTGGTGACGTTATATTTAGAAAAGATATTAATGTTTCGTTTTTGTCACAAGATCCTAAATTTGACGAAAAACGCACTATTGAAGATACTATTCTAGCAAGTGACAACCCTATTTTAAAAGTGATTTCAAATTATGAAAAAGCACTTTTAAATCCAGAAGATACAGACACATATCAAGCTGCTTTTGATGCTATGGAACATCATCAAGCTTGGGATTTCGAAACTCTTTATAAACAAGTACTTTTCAAATTAAAACTTGAAAATTTAGATCATAAGGTAAGTACGCTTTCTGGTGGGCAAAAAAAACGTCTCGCACTCGCAAATGCGTTAATCAATAAACCAGATTTACTAGTTTTAGATGAGCCTACAAATCATTTAGACTTAGAAATGATAGAGTGGTTAGAATCTTTTTTCGCAAAAGAAAACATCACACTTTTTATGGTAACTCACGATAGATACTTCCTTGAGCGAGTGTGTAATGAGATTATTGAATTAGACGAAGGTGAACTGCACAGCTATAAAGGTAATTACTCATACTACCTAGAAAAGCGGGATGCCAGAATTGAGCAACAAGCTGTAGAAACAGGAAAAGCGAAACAACTCTTTAAAAAGGAATTGGATTGGATGCGACGCCAACCTAAAGCCCGAACCACCAAATCTAAATCTAGAATTGATGATTTTGCAGATATAAAACATCGTGCGCATCAACGTAGAAATGACCATGAGGTTCAGTTAGAACTTAACATGGAACGTTTAGGAAGTAAAATTTTAGAATTCCATAAAGTATCAAAAGCATATAAAGATAAAACCATTTTAGATGGATTTAATTATATGTTTCAAAAAGGGGAACGCGTTGGTATTATTGGAAAAAACGGAACTGGAAAAACGACGTTTCTGAATATACTTACCGAAACGGCTAAACCAGATTCGGGAAAAGTTATCACTGGAGACACCATTAAATTTGGCTATTACACACAAAACGGTATTACCATTAAACCCGAGCAAAAAGTTATTGATGTTATTCGTGAATTTGGTGATTATATTCCATTAAAGAAAGGCAAGCAAATAAGTGCACAACAACTTTTAGAACGTTTTTTATTCAGTAGAAAAAAGCAATATGATTTTGTTGAAAAACTAAGTGGTGGCGAGCGTAAACGATTGTATTTATGTACAGTTCTAATTCAGAATCCCAACTTTTTAATTCTTGATGAGCCTACAAACGATTTGGATATAGTAACACTTAATGTTTTAGAAAGTTTCCTTCTAGATTTTCCAGGATGTGTTATTGTTGTAACGCACGATCGTTATTTTATGGACAAAGTAATAGATCATTTACTAATTTTCAAGGGTGATGGTGTTATTGAAGATTTTCCAGGAAATTATACAGATTATCGAGTTTATGAAGACAGCCAACCTGTGATTACTAAAACATCTGAAGGGAAAAAAGATAAACAATCTTGGAAAAAGAATGAAGTTTCTAAGCTTTCTTATAATGAAGAAAAAGAACTAAAAAACATAGAGAGCAAATTAAAATCATTGGCATTTGATAAAAAGGAACTGGAAAATAAGTTTCATAATCCTGAGTTATCCCAAGATGACATCAATAAATTATCTGCTGAGCTACAAAAAATTATAGACACTATTGAAACTAAAGAAGAACGCTGGTTAGAACTGTCTTCTATGCTTGAGGATTAGTGTTTTCGTAATTGAATACTAAAATGATCTATCAAATCACTCAATACATAAAGTTTTTATTTAAGAGTACCAACCAACACGGCGTGCACTCCCCGTTTGTTTATGATTTAGTAACTCAATGCTTTTATGATAAAACAAATTACGAGGCCTATAATGCTATTTTTAATTATAGAAAAGCGTTACTAGAGCGTAACACTAAAATTAAAGTCGAAGATTTAGGGGCTGGTTCACGCGTCATGAAACATCAAGAACGCAAAGTTTCTGATATCGCTAAAAAAGCTGGCACAACTCACACAAGAGCAAGGCTTTTATACAGACTAACAAATTATTTTAAACCTGATAATATTTTAGAGTTGGGAACGTCTTTAGGTATTGCAACATATGCTATGCATTCAGGAACTCCCAAATCACATATTACATCCATTGAAGGATGCCCTAACACCTCAGCGTTTTCAAAAAAGCAATTCAAGATTCAAGGTGCAGAACATATAAATATTATTACTGGGGATTTTAATAATGAAATTGAAAAGCTAAGTTCAAATAGTTATGATTTAATTTTCTTTGACGGAAACCATCAAAAAGAAGCAACTTTGAAATATTTTGAAACCTTATTAAATACAGCTAATAACGATTCTGTTTTTATTTTTGATGATATTTACTGGTCTGAAGGTATGACTAGAGCTTGGGAAATCATCAAAGAACACCCTAAAGTAACGATTACTATTGATACCTTTTTTTGGGGATTCGTTTTCTTTAGAAAGGAACAAGAAAAAGAACACTTCAAAATAAGAGCTTAATCCTCATTTATAATAAAGCTGTAATGATAAACGAAAAAACTCAGTGTTATCTACACTGAGTTTTTAAATATTATTTATTAAAAACGTTTTTCTACTTTACTAAATTAATTTCAACTCGTCTATTTTGCTTCCTACCAGCTTTATACATATTCGTTGCAAGTGGTTTTCTTTCACCATATCCAATTGCAAATAATCTAGTTGAATCTATTCCGTTTTTAACCAAATAGGTTTTTACAGCATTGGCTCTCGCATCAGATAATCTTTTATTTAACTCATAACTACCGATACTATCCGTATGTCCTTCAATGCTAAAACTCGCATTAGGATAAAATTTTAAAACCTTAATAATGTCATACAACACCTTATTGGACTCTGGTTTAATAGAAGATGTCCCGGAATTAAACAAAATAACTTTAGCATACTCGTTTAATTTTGTTTGAAGCTTTTGCATCACTACTTCTGGGCAACCATTATTCGCAACACTACCAACAGCATCTATACAATCATCATCTTTATCTAAAACACCATCACCATCTTTATCTGTCCAAGGGCAACCTTTGTTATCTATAGGACCAGCTTCCTCTGGACAAGCATCAAGCTTATCTATAATACCATCCTCATCCTTATCGCCCCAGGGGCATCCATTATTTTCTAAAGGACCAGCTACTTGAGGACATCCATCAACATTATCTAATAAACCATCATCATCGGCATCTCCCCATGGACAACCATTATTCTCAACTGGTCCTGGTACTTTAGGGCAATCGTCTAATTCATCCAAAATACCATCAGCATCAGCATCTCTATTCTTTGGAGCACTATGATACAATGGCACTTTTAACCCTGCATACACATCTGCCTCTCTATTATTATCACTTCCAAAAGCAGAAACTAATGAACCAGAACCTGCATACAATGGTCCAGCCCTAAAGCCACAACCTAGCCTAAACCCATTGTTTTCAATAACACTTAAAGGCACATAAAAACTAAACCATTTAGTTTCAAAACGCGGTGTTAACGAGACTAAATTTGATACACGATTCGCTGTTATTCTATCTTTAGACATCAACGAAAAATCGGTATTTAGATTTAAATACACTTTGCTAGAAAGACCCCAATCTACATTAAGGTGCAATGCAGTTGGTAAATCAATGCCATACCCTGTAGCAGTATTAGTTCGCGAATAAAAGGTGTTTAAAAAGTCTCCAAAATTATCTGCATCTTGAAAATCGTTTTCATCAACATCTGTATTGGCAATATTATACGCTTCTCTGATACCATCTTTATAATCGATAGAGCCAATATCTGTAATAGATAATCCTATTTTTAATTTGTACTTATTTTTATGTCTAAAATCATTTGAGATAGAATCGTTAATTTTATAATCAGCATGATTTGGTCTCCACTCATAGACAACTCCTAAATCTGCACCAAAACCGTTTGCATTATCAGGTATTTTATAATCATAATTATCATAATCAACAGCAGTAAAACGCGCGTAAGTTAAATTTCCACTAGTGGTTATACTCCCTGTAGTTTGACCACCACCATAATCTGTACCGTCGGCATCATAATCAATAGATATATCAGTTCCCGTGCCATAAGCACTTCCAAGACCTTGTAAATATTTTAAAGAAACCCCTCCTTTTAAAAAGTGTTGCTCATTGCTAAATAGCGTTCTGGCATACGTCATACCTACTTCAGCCCAGGCATGGGCTAAAATATTAATATTTCCTTCGTTAAAATTAAAATCTTCGGTTGTATCATCATCTATAGAAGCTAAGGACGCTCCATTAATTTCATTAGCATTCAAAAAAGATCTTGCTCTTGTAAAGATCGCTATGGAACTATTTTTGTTAAGATTAATCATAAATGATGGCCCTAAAACATCAACATTTAATGCTGCACTATTTGCATCTTTAGGATCTGTTTTTGATTCCAAATCAAAGCTGTAACCATCTCTTGTTGCATCCCAAACGTTAATACCATAATAATCATTGCTTCCAAACACACTCAGTCCTGCTAGGTTTATGTCGGCTTTAAAACGAGAATCGGTAATATTGGCTGGGTTAGAAATAACACCATGTACGCCACTATAATTATCTGTAAGAAATCCAATGTAAGATTGCGCTTTTAAACAAAAAGAAAGGAAAAGCAATACAATTGAAAAGATGGTTTTTTTCATGATTCTGATTTGATTTTTCGTCTCAAAAATAGTCAATTTTCGTTAAAATTTATTTAAATACCATCCTTTTAATTTGTGTAATACAATGTATTAGACACGCTTCAAAATATCATTAAAAAAATTAAGAATATTACAAACGAATTACTTTCGAGATAATTAATTATTCCTCGAGGGCAATTTCAAAGGAAACACTAAAACAAAATCTCTGAGAATTATTTTTTAAGTAAATTGCAATTTTTATACTAACACCTGTTTTGATTCTGCTAATAACTATGACTGTTGAAACAACTTATTCTATTGTTAAGACTAGAAACAAAACAAGGGATTTCAATAAAAAAAAATAAAAAAGTTTAAAATATGAAAATTTACACGAAAACTGGAGACAAAGGCACCACCGCATTATTTGGAGGAACTCGAGTACCCAAGCATCATATTAGAATTGAAAGTTATGGAACTGTTGATGAATTAAACTCACATTTGGGTTTAATACGGGACCAAGATATCCATCAAGATTATAAAGATTTATTGATTAAAATTCAAGATCGATTATTTACTCTTGGTGCTATTTTAGCAACCGACCCAGAAAAAGCCATTTTAAAAAACGGTAAGGCACGATTAAACATTGATAAAATTTCTACTGAAGATATTGAACGTTTAGAAAAGGAAATGGATACCATGAACAACGTTTTAGCTCCTATGACGCATTTTGTGCTCCCCGGAGGGCATCAAACGGTGTCATTCTGTCACATAGCACGTTGTGTATGCCGAAGAGCGGAACGTTTAGCCTCAGCACTTAATGATTTGGAACCTTTTGAGGCGAATGCGCTACTTTATTTAAACCGTCTTTCTGACTATCTCTTTGTATTGGCACGAAAGTTGTCTCATGACTTACAAGCGAATGAAATTAAGTGGATTCCTGAGAAAAAGTAATTTTACGAAAAAATGATTTTCATGACTGAAAAGAATTCATAAATAAGTTAACTTTTGAATTGGACATACGGCTTGCGTTAGGGATTGCAGTGACATCCTTTTTAAAACTTGAATGAAATAAAAGATTGTTGAGAACTAAAATTTGGCAAATTGCGACATTCTCCGCACTTACCATGGTGTTTTAAAAAGATATAGCGGAAAGCCCGACCCTTGTGGTAACGCTCAAATTGATATTTTCAATAGAAAAAATTAGTTTTATTTTTTAGCTACATTATATTAATCCCGCAGGAATAATTTGCAAGGGTTTAGATAACAAAAAGATACGTTCTTATAATTAATGATTAAATAATTCATTTTTTTCTTGTGTGTTTAAACTAAAAAATTATTTTTGCAAAAAAATAAACGCAAATAAATGTATTGGACATTAGAATTAGCATCGTATTTAAGTGATGCGCCTTGGCCAGCAACAAAGGACGAATTGATAGATTACGCTATTAGAACGGGAGCACCTTTAGAGGTTGTTGAAAATTTACAATCTATTGAAGATGAGGGAGACTCTTATGACTCAATTGAAGAAATTTGGTCTGACTATCCTACCGACGAGGATTACCTCTGGAACGAAGATGAATATTAATAAAGCATAAAGAATAGTTAAAAAGTCTCGATTAGAGGCTTTTTTTTTGTTCTTAACCCTAAAAAAAGCGCAACAAAATGTATCTTTGAATGCCTTTTGATAGCGCAAAAATAGTAATGATAAAACCCTAGGGCAATCCTAGATAAAATATATAAAATTATACTCATGAGTTTTTTAAATTCTGTATTAAAAGTATTTGTTGGAGACAAGGCTAAACAAGACGTAAAAGCGCTCTCCCCGCTTGTTGATAAAATTAAAACCTTTGAATCTGCTTTAGAAGCCTTGAGTCATGATGAATTAAGAGCAAAAACTGATGAATTTAAAGCAAAAATTGCTGAATCCATTGCAAGTATAAACGAGCAAATTACTAATCTTACTCAAGAAGCTGAAACTACTGAAGATATTGATAGACGTGAAGATATCTATCAGGACATTGATAAACTTAAAGATGAGGCTTACCTTATTACTGAAGATGTTTTGAACGCTATTTTACCCGAAGCTTTTGCTGTGGTTAAAGAAACGGCTAAACGTTTTGTGCATAACACCTCTATTATGGTTAGTGCTAATGAGTTTGATAGAAGTTTATCTGGTGAAAAAGAATATGTTGCTTTAGAAGATGATAAAGCGATTTGGTCAAATTCTTGGGATGCTGCGGGGAAACCTATTACTTGGGACATGATACATTATGATGTTCAGTTAATTGGTGGGATTTCGATGCACCAAGGTAAAATTGCCGAAATGCAAACGGGAGAAGGAAAAACTTTGGTAGCGACTTTACCGATGTATTTAAATGCCTTAGCTGGAAAAGGGGTTCATTTAGTAACAGTTAATGACTACTTAGCAAAACGTGATAGCGCTTGGATGGCTCCTATTTTTCAGTTTCATGGGATGAGTGTTGATTGTATTGATTACCACCAACCAAACTCGGCAGCGCGTAAAAAAGCGTATAATTCTGATATTACATACGGTACTAATAACGAATTTGGTTTTGATTACCTGCGTGATAATATGGCACATTCGCCTGATGATTTAGTTCAACGTCCGCACCACTTCGCTATTGTAGATGAAGTAGATTCTGTTTTAGTAGATGATGCTCGTACACCATTAATTATTTCGGGTCCTATCCCAAAAGGTGACCGCCACGAGTTTACAGAATTAAAGCCTAAGGTTGATGATATTGTTTCGGTACAACGTAAATATTTAACGGGTGTTTTAGCGGAAGCTAAAAAGTTAATTAAGGATGGAGATACTCAAGAAGGTGGTTTAAAACTGCTACGTGTTTATAGAGGTATTCCTAAAAATAAAGCGCTCATAAAGTTTTTATCTGAAGAAGGTGTTAAGCAATTGCTTCAAAAAACTGAAAATTTCTATATGCAAGATAACAACCGGGAAATGCCTAAGGTTGATGAGGAATTATACTATGTTATTGAAGAAAAAAACAACCAAGTTGAATTAACCGATAAAGGTATTGAATACATTTCTGGAAAAGATAACCCAGACTTTTTCATCTTACCAGAAATAGGTATTGAAGTTGCAAAAATCGAAGATCAAAACCTTGATGTTGAAGAAGAAGCAACGCTTAAAGAAGAATTATTCAAAGAATTTGGTTTGAAATCTGAGCGTATTCATACGTTAAGTCAGTTACTCAAGGCGTATGCTTTATTTGAAAAAGACACCCAATATGTGGTGATGGAAAATAAGGTTATGATTGTTGATGAACAAACCGGTCGTATTATGGATGGCCGTCGTTATTCTGATGGATTACACCAAGCGATTGAAGCCAAAGAAAATGTAAAAATTGAAGATGCTACCCAAACGTTTGCTACAGTAACATTACAGAATTACTTTAGAATGTATCGTAAACTTTCAGGGATGACGGGTACTGCTCTAACTGAAGCTGGCGAGTTTTGGGAAATCTACAAATTAGATGTTCTTGAAACGCCAACCAACCGCCCTATTGCTAGAGATGATAAAGAAGATTTAGTTTATAAAACAAAACGCGAAAAATACAATGCAGTTATTGACGATGTAACTAAACTATCTGAAGCAGGTCGTCCGGTACTTATTGGTACAACTTCTGTTGAAATTAGTGAGTTATTAGGGAAAATGTTAAGCATTCGTAAATTGTCGCATAATGTATTAAACGCGAAACAGCATAAAAAAGAGGCTGATATTGTTGCAGAAGCTGGAAATGCGGGACAAATAACTATAGCAACCAATATGGCTGGTCGTGGTACGGATATTAAATTATCAGACGAAGTTAAAGCCGCTGGCGGTTTAGCTATTGTTGGCACAGAGCGTCATGATTCGCGTCGTGTGGATAGACAACTACGTGGTCGTGCTGGTCGTCAAGGAGATCCAGGAAGTTCACAGTTTTATGTATCTCTTGAAGATAACTTGATGCGTTTATTTGGTAGTGAGCGTATTGCGAAAATGATGGACAAAATGGGCTTGAAAGAAGGCGAAGTGATTCAGCATTCTATGATTTCAAAATCTATTGAGCGTGCACAGAAAAAGGTTGAAGAAAACCAGTTTGGTGTTCGTAAACGTTTGTTAGAATATGATGATGTTATGAACGCACAGCGTGAAGTCGTTTACAAACGTCGTTACAATGCTTTAAATGGGGAACGTTTGCGTGTTGATTTAGCTAATATGATTTTTGATACTACGGAAGGTATATCAGAAACAAATAAAGGGGCTAATGATTATAAAAACTTTGAGTTTGAATTGATTCGATATTTCTCTATGAGTTCGCCAATTACCGAAGATGAATTTGGTAAGCTATCGGCTCAAGAGATTACTTCAAAAATATACAAAGCTGCTTTTACGCATTATAAAGATAAAATGGCTAGAAACGCAGATATTGCTTTTCCTGTTATTAAAAATGTATATGAAACACAACGCGATAAATTCAAACGTATAGTTGTACCGTTTACAGATGGTGTTAAGAGTTTAAATGTTGTTACAGATCTTGAAAAAGCTTATGAAACTCAAGGTAAACAATTAATTAACGATTTTGAAAAGAACATTACATTGGCTATAATAGATGATGCTTGGAAAACACATTTACGTAAAATGGATGAGTTAAAACAATCGGTTCAATTAGCGGTGCATGAGCAAAAAGACCCTTTATTGATTTATAAGTTTGAGTCTTTTGAATTAT
>ERZ767285.684-NODE-684-length-10858-cov-2.578611_pt1 | contig 10858 bp, 7 predicted proteins | sample MGYA00374953_ERZ767285 | MGnify/ENA primary metagenome ERZ767285 (study PRJEB28947, sample SAMN06267186) | marine metagenome | isolation source: Columbia River Estuary | place: USA:Columbia River Estuary, USA | collected 2013-07-23 ...
GCTCCAACCTTTTCTATAAGTCTTATGTAGTAAAGCATTTGCTTGTTCATTATTTTCAAATTTGAATTCTTTAGAGTTCCATTCAAGTTTCTGATTTTTCAAACGAATTGCTATCATGCCTAGTAAAGCCATTTCTGTCAAAGGACCTCCATAGTCAAACGATGAACATGCAGGAACCCCATCCTTACAGGCCCTGATCCAATCCCCCTCATGAGTAGTGTCTACTCTTGTAATATATGGTGAAGGTTGTTTGTAGTTTAACATTTTTTCTTCAGGAATAATTTTAACTCCACTTGCACCGTGGGAATCATGTGTTATTTTACCCTGATCTCCAATAAACATAGCTCCACTTAAAGTAAATTGTTCTCCATTTTTAAATTCTTCTGGAATCGCAGGTTGAATTCTTCCATCAGACCACGTAAGATTTAATTCGGGATGTTTGCCTCTTTTTGGAAATTTCATTCTTACAATTGATGCAGAAGGATAGGTTTGTGATTCGATTTCAGGAATATAGTGACTTGAAGTAGCTTGAATTTCACTAGGAGCACCTAGCTCTAAAGCATAAAAAGCAGGATCTAAAATGTGACAGCCCATGTCTCCCATTGATCCTGTTCCAAAATCAAGCCAAGCTCTCCATGAAAGCGGATGATAATCTGGATGATAGTCTCTATATTGTGCAGGCCCCAACCATAAATCCCAGTCAAGTCCTTCTGGTATAGGTGGTTTTTCTTTAGATTTTGCCTTTACTGCAAAAGTGTCCCATGCATTTCCACCAATTGGTCTATCTGTCCAAGCGAATAATTCTCTAACCGGACCAATTGCATCGTCGTCAATCCATTCTTTTAGTTTTCGAATTTCGTCTGAGGATCTTCCTTGATTCCCCATTTGTGTTTGGACATTATATTTTTTTGCAGCTTTAGTAATTTCTCGAGCTTCATACACTGTATGAGTTAGAGGTTTTTGACAATAAACATGTTTACCCATTTTAATAGCTTTCATAGTAACAACTGCATGATTGTGATCGGGTGTTGCTACAATTACAGCATCAATATCTTTTTGCTTATCTAGCATCTCTCTGTAGTCTTTATAGACTTTAGCTTTAGGATATTTATCAAAAGTTGGTTTTGATTGATTAAAATCAACATCACAAAGTGCAACTATATTTTCGTTTCTACATTGATGTAAATTATTAGAGCCCATTCCCCATTTTCTTACACCAACAGCAGCTATATTTAGTTTATCACTTGGAGAAGTAAATCCTTTTCCTCCAAGAACATGTCTTGGGACAATAAAAAGTGGTGGTATGATTATAGATTTTTTTAAAAACCCTCTTCTAGAATTGTTTTTTTTACTCATCATGCTATCATTTAATCTAAATTTAGTTGATATAAATTATCAAAACAAATTAGATCTTAATTATTAATCTAATATTAAATTAATTGTTTTTAATCCTTATTAGTAAGAGTTTGATCTTTTTTTAAAAATAAATCTATTTTTTTTAATTAATTTTAAGATATAGTAAAATTATTATGAAAAATAAACGAAGAAATTTTATCAAATCATCAGCTGCTTTGGCTTCATTAAGTGTTTTACCAACATCACTTTGGGCTTCAAATAATAATCAAATTTTAAGATTAGCTCATGTAGGAGTTGGCGGAATGGGAGCAGCAGATTTAAATGACATGTCCTCACACAAATCAGTAGAAGTTGTAGCGCTTTGTGATGTAGATTCAAATGCTTTGGAAGCAGCTAGTAAGCTACATCCAAAAGCTAAAGTCTATAAAGACTATAGGATTATGTTTGATGAAATTGCTGATTCAATTGATGCTGTTATGGTTTCTACGCCCGATCACACTCATGCTCCTGTTTCAATGAAGGCAATGGAATTGAATAAATCAGTTTATTGTCAAAAACCATTAACTCATCATGTCAGCGAAGCTAGAGCTATGCGAAAAATAGCAAAAGATAAAAATCTCATAACTCAAATGGGAATTCAGGTACATTCTTTTTATGATTATAAATTAGCTACTTTATTGATTCAATCTGGAATTATTGGAAAAGTCAGTACAGTTAGAGCATGGTCTCCAAAAAACTGGGGATACGATGGTCCAAAGCCTAAAGGCTCTGATTCAGTTCCAGAAAATTTAGATTGGAATTTATGGCTTGGAACGGCAGCTAATAGAGATTATAAGGATAAATTATATCATCCAGGTAATTGGAGAAAAATTGTGGATTATGGATGTGGTACGCTTGGAGATATGGGAGTTCATATTTTTGATACCCCATACAATGCTCTTGAACTAGATGTGCCTTTAACTATCAAAAATAAGTGTAGAAAACCAAATGGATTTGGATTTCCTGAAAATAACGAAGTAACTTACGAATTCCCTGGAACAAAATATACAACTGATAAATTAGAATGGATATGGCAAGATGGAGCTGGAACACCAAAGAATCATAAGGATTTAAAACTACCAAATAAAGACAAACTTCCATTACAAGGTGCTATGTTTATTGGTGAAAAAGGCAGATTATTGTTGCCTCACTTTATGGAGTTACCTAAATTAATTGTTGATGGTAAATATGTAGACCTAGATTTAACAGAATTAGAAAGTTCTGGAAAAATAACAAATCAACCAGTAAGAGATTATGGAGGAGAGTCATATTTACATTATCACCAATTCGTTGATGCCTGTTTAGGAAAAGATAAATGTTCTGCACCTTTTTCATATTCTGCACGTTTAACAGAAACTATTCTTTTAGGTGTGATAGCCGGAAGATTTCCTGGAAAAACTTTACATTGGGATAATAAATTAGCAAAGTTTAAAGAAGAAGAGGCAAACAAATATCTTGATAGTCCCTACAGAGAATTTTAAATTGTAAACCTTTCTTTTTTTCATTACATTAAGGTGATGAAAATGATTTATTTCTTAGTATGTTTTTCTTTTAGCTTTTCTTTAAGCCAAGAAAAATTTAATGAATACAATCAATATATTTTAAACACTAACTATGGTCTTGAGTTGAGTCCTATTGTTGGCGGTCAATTTTTAATGGGTAGCCCATTAAATGAAAAAAACAGATTAGCCGATGAAGGTCCTGTTCATAAGGTACAAGTAGATTCGTTTTGGATGGCTAAATATGAAACAACTTGGGATTTATATAATTTATTTATGAGTCGTAATTTGGATGAACTTCAGCCAGCATTTAATTCTAAAAACGAAGTAAATATCGATATTGATGCAGTTTCAGGTGCAACAACACCATACGTAGAAATGAGTTTTGGAATGGGTACAGACGGATTTCCCGCAATATCAATGACTCAATTGGCTGCTAAAAAATTCTGTCAGTGGCTTTCGGCAATTACAGGAAACTTCTATAGACTACCAACTGAAGCTGAATGGGAATATGCCTGTCGAGCAGGATCTGAAAAAGCTTATTCATTTGGAGATGATCCTAAAGAATTAAATAATTACGCTTGGTTTAAAGATAATAGTAATAATAAATATCATAAAGTTGGTCAAAAGCTTCCTAATAGTTGGGGTTTATATGATATGCATGGAAATGTTTCTGAGTGGACTTTAGATGCATACAATACTACAACGTATTTAAAAGCATCACAAAATTTAAGTAAAAATCCAATCGTTAAGCCAATAAAATTATATCCAAGAGTAGTAAGGGGAGGATCATGGAAAAGTTCTAACTACAGGTTAAGAAGTGCGTCTAGACAAGCATCTTCAAAACAATGGAAAAAACAAGACCCTCAAATTCCTAGAAGTAAATGGTGGCATACAGATGCACAGTTTGTTGGATTCAGAGTCGTAAGGCCGTACATAACACCAACTATTGAAGAACAAAAAGAATACTGGAATAATTAATATAACATTATGAAAAGAAGAAATTTTATACAAAATTCAACCCTTACAGCTGCTAGTTTAATGGCAGTCAATCCACTGTTTTCTAATGATATTTCTAAACCAAATCATGTTTATAATTTAAATTATGCTCCACATTTTGGAATGTTTAGAAACCATGCTGGATCAGATATTTTTAATCAATTAGAATTTATTAAAGATCAAGGATTTAAATCATTTGAGGATAATGGAATGAAAAATAGAGATGTTAAAACTCAAGAAATAATTGGAAACTTTTTATCGAAGAATAATATGAAAATGGGTGTTTTTGTTGCTCATAAAATATATTGGAATGAACCCAATCTAGCAAGTGGTGACTTAAACAAACGAAATGAATTTTTAAATGATATTTCAACCTCTGTTGACGTTGCAAAAAGATTAAATGCAAAATGGATGACTGTAGTTCCTGGACATCTGGATTTAAGAAAAGACATGAATTATCAAACTCAAAATGTTATAGAAACTTTAAAACAAGCCTCTGAAATTTTAGAAAAACACGACTTAACAATGGTTTTAGAACCTTTGAATTTTAGAGATCATCCTGGTTTGTTTTTAACAGAAAGTCCTCAAGCTTTTCAAATTTGTAAGGCAGTAAATTCAAAATCTTGTAAAATCCTTTTTGATATTTATCATCAACAAATACAAGAAGGAAATTTAATTCCAAACATTGAAGCATCTTGGAATGAAATAGCCTACTTTCAGATTGGAGATAACCCTGGAAGAAATGAGCCAACAACTGGTGAGATAAATTATAAAAATATTTTTAAATATATTTATGACAAAGGATTTAATGGAGTTTTAGGCATGGAACATGGTAATTCACTTAAAGGATTAGAGGGAGAATTAAAACTTATAAATTCATATAAAAAAGTAGATAACTTTAAATAAATCAAAATGAGTAAAAAACAATTTTCTAGAAGATCTTTCGTTAAGTCTACTGCTTTAACTGGTGGTGTATTATTGTCTTCAACATTTTCGTTAGAAGCCATGGCAAATAGTTCTAATAATAAAAAATTAAAACTTGCCTTAGTTGGTTGTGGTGGTAGAGGAACTGGAGCTGCAGTTCAAGCTCTTAGAGCTGATAAGGATGTTGAATTAGTAGCAATGGCTGATGCTTTTGAAGACAGATTAGAATCAAGTTTAAAAGCTATTTCAGACGAACTTGATGGTGAAAGAAGTGTGAAAGTGAAAGAAAAAAACAGACATGTAGGATTTAACTCATATCAAAAAGTTATCGATATGGCAGATGTAGTAATCTTGGCTACACCCCCTGGTTTTAGACCACTTCATTTTAAATATGCAATTGACAATGATAAACATGTTTTTATGGAAAAACCTGTTGCAACAGATGCTAATGGAGTTAGACAAGTTTTAGAATCTGCTAAAATTGCAAAGAAAAAAAAATTAAACGTAGTGGTTGGTCTTCAAAGAAGGTATCAAAACAGTTATAACTCAACTCTTAAACTTATTAATAATGGTAATATTGGAAAAATTGTTTCTGGTCAAGTTTATTGGAACAGTGCTGGAGTTTGGGTAAGAAAAAGAGTAAAAGGTCAAACAGAAATGGAATATCAGATGAGAAATTGGTATTATTTTAATTGGCTATGCGGAGATCATATACTAGAACAACATATTCATAATATTGATGTTGCTAATTGGTTTATTGGTGAATATCCAAAATCTGCTAGTGGAATGGGAGGAAGAGAAGTAAGAAAAGGAATCGATCATGGAGAAATATTTGATCATCATTTTGTTGAATTTAAATACCCAAGTGGAGCAATTGTGTCTAGTCAATGTCGTCATCAACCAGGAACAAAATATGACGTAAGCGAAGCATTTCAAGGAACGAAAGCTAATGTACTTACATCTGGTGATTATTGTAAAATTATTGATCATAATGGTAATGATGTGTTTAAGCATGATCCATCTAATGATAAAAGTCCATACCAAATCGAACATGATAGATTATTTGAATCTATCAGATCTGGAGGTGTAATTAATAATGCAGAATATGGTGCTAAATCTACATTAACAGCGATTATGGGTAGAATGGCAACTTATACTGGAAAAGAAATTACATGGGATCAAGCACTAAATTCACAAGAAATTCTAGTACCTAACGATTTAAATTGGAGTTCTAATCCTCCAACTCTTCCTGATAGTAATGGTAGATATACTATTCCAAAGCCTGGTAAAACTAAAGTAATTTAATATGCGTAAATATATATTTATATATCTTTTTTTGTTTGTTTTATTTGGTTGTAGTAATCAAGATGATGAATTAGAACCAATAGCTCAGCCTACTTGGACGCAAAAAGAATTTTCTATTAACTATGGTGGAATTAATAGGAGATACATTATTTATAAACCAAAAAGTTATACTGAAAATTCTCCACTCTTGTTCATGCTTCACGGATTTGGAAGTAATATGAATAATATTTTAGCATATTCAAAAATGAATGATGTGGCAGATCAAAACGGATTTATGATCTGTTATCCTCAGGGAACAACATTAGTAACTGGACAGGCTCATTGGAATGCTAATTTGCAAATGAGTACTGTAAACGATATTGATTTTTTATCTTTTTTAGCTTTAAAAATTCAAGAAGAATATAAAACTAGTAAAGAAAATATATTTACCTCAGGAATGTCTAATGGTGGATTTATGTCCTACACTTTAGGTTGTGAAAAATCTGATGTTTTTAAGGCTGTAGCATCAATCACTGGAACAATGAGTGGATCAGATTGGAATAATTGCTCACCTGCTTATAAAATTCCTATTTTACAAATGTCAGGCACTTCTGACACCACTGTTCCATGGGATGGAACAATGAATACTGCTTACGGTTGGGGAGGCGCTCCTCATATTCTGGAAGTAATGGAGTTTTGGTCTGATTTGAATGCGTGTGTTCAAGATGAAGTTTTTAATTTTCCAGATATTGATACATCAGATTACTCAACCGTTTCTTTGACTAAGAAAAAAGGGGGGAGTTATAACAATGAAGTTTGGTTTTATCGAGTTGATGGTGGTGGCCATGATTGGCCAGGAGCTTGGGGAAATAATGATATTAATGCAAGTGATGAAATTTGGAAATTTTTCAATCAACATTTAAAATAATCAGGCAAGTAAATCTTTAATTACATTTCCAGAAACATCAGTTAATCTGAATCTTCTTCCTTGATGTTTATATATCATTTTCGTATGGTCGACTCCAAATTGATTCAATATTGTTGCTTGTAAATCATGAACATGAACAGGATCTTTTACAATATTATAACCTAAATCATCAGTCTCTCCATAGCTAAATCCAGGTTTAATTCCCGCTCCTGCCATAAAAATAGTAAATGATCTCGGATGATGATCTCTTCCGTAATTGGTATCTGATAAAGTACCTTGACAATAGTTAGTTCTTCCAAATTCTCCTCCCCAAACTACTAATGTGTCCTCCAATAATCCTCTTTGTTTTAAATCCATAATAAGAGCAGCTGTTGGTTGATCAACATCACTTGATTGGCCTTTAATTTGATTAGGAAGATTTTCATGCTGATCCCAACCCATATGATAAAGCTGAACAAACCTAACGTCTTTTTCAATTAATCTTCTAGCCTGGATACAATTAGCTGCATACGTACCTGGCTTTTGAGCATCAGGCCCGTACATTTGAAGAATATGGTCAGGTTCATCTGAGATGTCCATTGTTTCGGGAACTGAGGTTTGCATTCTGTAAGCCATTTCATATTGAGCTATTCTACTGCTAATTTCAGGATCTCCAAATGAAGCTTCTTGTTGATGATTGAGTTCTGCTAAGTAGTCTAGCATTTTTCTTCTTTCTTGTGCAGTAACTCCGTCAGGATTTTTTAAATACAAAACAGGATCTTTTGCTGATCTAAATTGAACGCCTTGATGAAGTGAACTTAAAAATCCATTTCCCCAAAGCCTTGAGTATAAAGGTTGTCCTTTTGGTCTTCCTGTTCCGTTGGAAAGTAAAACCACAAAAGAAGGCATATTGTTATTTAAACTTCCAAGACCATAACTCATCCATGAACCCATACTAGGTCTGCCGGGTTGTTGTGAACCTGTTTGAAAAAAAGTTATAGCAGGATCATGATTAATCGCCTCAGTATGCATTGATTTAACAAAACATAACTCATCTGCAATTTTTCCAACATACGGCATCAACTCACTTACCCATGCTCTTGATTCTCCATATTGTTTAAAATTATAATTACTTCCAACTAATGGAAATTTGTTTTGACCAGAGGTCATTCCTGTGAGTCTTTGTCCATCTCTTACAGATTTTGGCAAATCACTTCCTCTTAATTGATTTAACTTAGGTTTATAGTCAAATAAATCTAACTGTGAAGGTCCACCACTTTGAAATAAATAAATAATTCTTTTTGCTTTTGGGGCAAAATGTGGAAGATTTAAATCATTTTTTAATGATGAGAAAGGATCAATATCATTACCTGTTCCAAATGGATCTAGCATAGAGCCAAGTGCTAAACCACCAATACCTAAGCCAGCTTTTTTTAAAAAGTTTCTTCTGTTATTGTTTAAAAAGTGTTTATGTAGTTCTTCCATATTTTAACTTTTTTGAGTGGTTTCATCAAGATTGTAAACTAATACCGTTAAAGAGTTGAAAGCTTTTTGATCTTCAATTTCATTCAAGCTTTTAACTTCATTCAAAAATTCTTTCAACTTAATTAATTCATTTTTAATTGGTGTTCTTCCAGTAACAGTTCTGTAAAGTTTTATAATTTTTTTATCAATTGAAATTTTTTCACTGAAAATAGATTTTGATAAATTCTCTGCAGCTAATTGATATTGCGGATCATTCATTAATGCTAAGGATTGAAGTGGAGTACTAGTTTTTTGACGAACTGGAGCACAAAAATCTCTTGTAGGCGCATCAAATATCATCATTGATGGTGGAGGAACTGTTCTTTTCCAAAAAGTGTATAAACTTCTTCTGTATAAATTATCACCTGTATCTTGAACGTAAAAAGCAAGGCTTCCTCCTCCGCCACCAGTAACCTCATTCCAAAGATTTGGAGGCTGCATAGGCTTAACACTTGGACCGCCAATTTTTTGAACAAGCATTCCACTTGTTGAAAGAGCATTATCTCTAATCATTTCAGCCGAAAGTTTTTGTCTTGGATAATTAGCTAGATACGTATTGTCAGAATCCATTAAGCGATTCTCTTTTTTAATTTTACTTGACTGTCTGTAAGTGGAGGACATTACTATTCTTTTAATAAACTTTTTAGTATCCCAATTGTCTTTATTTTGAAATGTATGCGCTAACCAATCTAATAATTCGGGGTTAAAGGGCTTATTTCCCTGACTTCCAAAATCATCAGGTGTCGCTACTATACCAATTCCAAAAAATTGTTGCCATAACCTGTTAACTGTAACTCGTGATGTTAAAGGATTGTCTTTATCAAAAAACCATTTTGATAATCCTATTCTATCTGAAGAATATTTTTGTTCATCAAACTTTAATACCGTTTCAGGTGTACCTGGCTTTACAAGCCTGGTTGGTGAGTCATAACTTCCGCGGTTTAAAACATATGTATTTCTTAGATTTTCAGTTTCTTTCATTACCATCAGAGTTACATCACTAATGCTGTCTGGTAGGTTTACAAAAGGTAAATCACTTTTAATATCATTAGCGTCTATAGTTAAATTTGGTTTTGGGGCAGTATCTCCATAAACAATCAAACCATTCTCATCAACATTATTAAAAAAACTATAAAGACTAAAAAATTCATCGTGTGAAATTGGATCATATTTGTGAGTATGACATCTAGCACATTCAACCGTTAATCCCATCATTATTTTTGCAGAAGTAACTGTTCGATCTGCAACGTATTCAACTCTATATTCTTCAGGGACAACACCACCCTCTTGAGTGATTTTATGATTTCTGTTGAATCCAGAAGCTAAAATTTGTTCTTTTGTAGCGTTTGGAAGCATGTCCCCAGCCATTTGCCATGTAATAAACTTGTCATATGGCATGTTCGAATTGTAAGCGTGAATAACCCAATCTCTCCACGGCCACATGATTCGTTCTTGATCATCTTGATAGCCATGGCTATCTCCGTATCTAGACAAATCCATCCATATAGCAGCCATTCTTTCACCATAAGCTTTAGATTCTAATAAATTATCTATTACACGCTCATATGCACTATCGCTTGAATCAGAAATAAAATCGTCTATATTTTCTAAACTAGGAGGAAGACCAGTTATATCAAAATAAGCTCTTCTTATTAAAATCTCTTTTTCTTCAATTTCTGAAGGTGACATTCCTTTAGATTCTAATTTATTGGCTACAAAATTTCCGACAAGGGCTTCTTTCGCATTACTGGAAAAAAGCCTTCCGCCTTTTTCAATCTGGTACTTAACGCCCTCCTTCCACTCGTGCTCATCAAATAAAGCAGGCTCCGTTCCCACGAGTCGATAACCCATAAAGTTATCACCTACGGCCAATGGGTACGCTTCTTTCACTCCCGGTGTATTTTTAATAATTTCGTATTGCTCCCATTCAAGATTTCCTGGAGAAGCTTCCAGATGAAAAATAGCATTAAGAATGAGTTGAAGTTTGGATCCACGGGCTCCCAAAACTGCATCAAAACCGCTAGATGAAAGTGTGAATGCATTTTGAGCACCCTCTTTTATTTTCCACGTCCCTAAAAATAATCCTCCCGACATCGCAATCGCAAGAGATGCCAGAGACATGCTCGGTGGAAATGGAATCGTTGATGAGTACCACATCATCCGCCATCTCTGCAACTTGGAAACAGTGAACACTTATGAAGGCACTCACGATATTCATTTATTAATTACAGGCTTAGATATTACAGGTTTAAATGCCTTTAAATAAATAACTTAATAGAAAAAATTGATACAAATGCTTCTCTTTTTTGAGAGGCATTTTTTATTT
>ERZ767285.688-NODE-688-length-10808-cov-8.934116_pt1 | contig 10808 bp, 4 predicted proteins | sample MGYA00374953_ERZ767285 | MGnify/ENA primary metagenome ERZ767285 (study PRJEB28947, sample SAMN06267186) | marine metagenome | isolation source: Columbia River Estuary | place: USA:Columbia River Estuary, USA | collected 2013-07-23 ...
ATATCAAGTTCAGGCATTTGCAGAACTTCTAGTAATTCATGTTTGTACTGGTAATTTTCTGGGGCCTTAATGGTCTGTGCTGAAGTACCTAAAGTTCGGCTTTTCTCCATAACTAATCTGAACCAAGTTGCCTCACAAAGAAGCTAACGGGGTCAGTATCAAAAAGTTTAATTGTCAATTCGTCGAATAGGCATGGCACCTAACGACTAGCTATAGGGGTTTATGAACCCATATGGAGAGTATTTAAAGTGGGTTAGTAGGCTATATAGAGTGTTTTTTCAAAAATCCTATCCCAAAGAACAGGCCCGAAAGAATTAGAACAGTGATAAAGTTGTGAAAGGTAACGAAATATGAAACGCATTGTATTATTTGAATTCAAAAAGATTTTTTAAACAACTCGTAATTATAAAACAGCTTTATTGATCAAAATCAGAATAGGTACCCATAGCTTAAGGAAGGAAGTAAGGAGGGCAAAGGGTACTTAACGGAACTTATCGGTTACCACTTAAATTGAAATACGACAGTTAAGGCAGCTAAGACAAATAAGAAAGGCACATCGAACCATAATCACCAATAAACATATGCCACCACCGCGAAGGGTATGATTTGAGGAGGTAAGGGTATTCTAGCCGTTTTATTATATCTCATTAACGCGTAGCGTATAACAGAATAATAGTAATAGACAGGTAGAACGAAGGATACACACAGTACTAAAACTGATATTAAGAAGGTAAAGTAGTAGTTAGTTCGTATTATATCTCATGGTAGAGTAAAGAAGTACATAAGCACCCACGGAAACTCTGTGAAATAGTATACGATACCGTACTGTAGGCATTCTACATTATCCAGTCCAGCAAGGATTAGTAGGATGACAAAGCCTTCAAGTATCCTGGGAGATGAAAACAATTTCCTAAGTTTGAAAAACAAAAATTTTAAAAAGAGCACTTTATTTTACAGATCACTTTATCGGGTAGTAGATTATCCGCGATAGTGAACAGTGTGTAGCGTTTATTTTACGAACTTCTCTAAATGACGGAGCTATCAACCGAGATTAAAACAGGTACGCGAGATTTAGAGAAGAAAGTAGGGGAAATAAAACCACTTGCCCTTTTGACTTTAGAGTCGGTCTAGGCCTGTCACAGAGATTGAATGGCCTTAAATGCTGGGGAAAGCATAGAAAGGCGATTGGCTTCTCTCGTTTTACGGAAGGAGTAATGAAACGGTTTTGAAGAAAATGTTTTGTTGTAAAGGCTCGCAGCTCTTAACTTATAAGTATGTGCATACTGGAGGCAACAGTACTCGAGGGCGTCAAGATGGTGGATTGTTCAGGCCATGTAAAGGTAAGCATACTGATAAGAAAACTTAACTCAAGGGTTTCCGACATATCCCCCCTCAGGATCGTAGTAGTAACGTCCACAAGGGAGCATACTGGAGGCACAGTAAATCGAGAGCATGTAAAGGATGAACGCGGACGTTTGTAGGGTTGATGATTGCATAGGTAAGATAGGAATGTAACGAAGTCCAGAGTTATAAAATGAGTTGATCAGGGGAAGGGCTGCTAATAAGAGGAATCACATTGCCATTCAAAGAAGACCTTCGTAGTGTGTGGGGGTGATCGTTAGTAAACCCATCAGAGGTCGGAAATACCAGTGGGGGGCTACTCCATAAAATCGTATTTCTTCTAATTCGGAGATGTTCCAACGTTCAAAGAAGTGGTAGTTCACCGTTGAGGCGTGAAAATGATGGGTTAGTCAATATATGAACACAAATTGACTTCAAAATCAAGCGTCTTGGATCTCTTTTAGGAAAGCGTCGTAAAATCAGGAGACATAGGTTCCTGACTTATCTTCAATAGTGGCTTCGCCGCTATCGGTGTCTCACGACTCGTGACAGAACATAACATGAAGTTGTACAAGGTATAGATAGTACCATGGGGTAAAGTAGTGGAGCATCATTAAACGTGTTAGTTGGTCCGTGTTAAGGTGTTTATTGGTAAATATGATATAGTAGGTTTTATATGTAAAGTTAAGGGCTGATCAAAATATATTGGCGCCAATTGTTAAAGTTAGGTCACTTAGATGGGTTGCGCTGAGTGAAATACCCAGGAAGACGATAATATGGAATCAGAAAAAGGCGTAACCTCCTAAAAGTCAACCATCAGCTTCAGATACAATGTAGTTTTTGATAAAAATTTTCTTCAAAATGTGTAAGTAAGTTAACACGAACAGGGTGTCAACACCCCGTACGTGCATATAAAACACCTCCACTCCAAAGCGGGTGTCGTTGAACATCTCTTCGCGAAGTTCGATAACTAGGCCTGGTTCAGGTATGTAGTATCATCCAAGGAAAAATCCCGAGACAAGTTGTAAAGAGATAGTTAATAAAAGCATAAACCCGATGATTGAGGTTGTAGAGGAAAACGGTAGTAGAAGTTTATTTACATAATGATTCATGTAAGATATCACATTCCCGCTTAAGTTAATAAGCGATCAACATCAGTTAGCAACTGAGTCAAGTGGGGTAAAGGATGGCATTGCAACAGTTGTTGTGTGCCTTAGCGAAAAAATAAGCACGCCAGAGATCGTAATCTTCGCAGCGGCAGCACGGGCTTAGTATTTACAAACTTCCTTAAATAGCGGGGGTGCTAACCTCGGTTAGCATAGATACGCGTGGTTTAGGGAAGAAAGTCGAGGGAATAAACTAGTCCTCTAAAGCGGTGGGTATAGTTAGTATAGGGTACACGAACAGCGTTAGATTGATTCTAACTTTGAGTTTCAGTAAATATTACGAACTCTTTAAGGGCGCTGTGTGGTTGTAATTAAGAGTATAGGCTAATTAAGAGGTTTAAACTGCGCAAATCAGTTGTTAGCGGCGTTAGGATGTTCGTGGTTAGCAGGAATCATGACAAAATGGGAACATCACAAGATAAACAGATCAGGTTTCATAAAGTAGACGACAATCGGCATTCAGTGATGGTAACGTCCACATATCTCTTGACACTGACCTCAGTAAACTCCTGTTAAGAGAAACTTCATGATTCTATGCGAAGTGTATCCCGGAACACAATCAATTTTGATATGAGCAGATGGTATCGATCAAGAATGGATAACGTCTCGCGAGGAAGCTAATACTTGGAGTCGAATTTCGACGGGCATAGCGACCGCTCCGGTCGCGTGTAACCGTAACATACTACTAATACCTTTACGGAGTGGTCGAAATTGACTTTTATAGAGTTCGGGGTTATTTCCCCTACCCAGGTTCCCATCTGTAAAAAAATAGAGAGGAGAAAAATTTGTTAAGATATCTATATCGGTAGAGACGTTTTGCGCAACGCTAAATAGGGATTTAAAGCTCTGTTTTAGGAAAATTGATTTTATAAACTCAGGAGAACCGTATATAAAATCGCGAGAATACTCCGAGCTGAAAGCGGCGGGGTCTGTAAATGAAAATGACGATTTTAACTCTTGAAACAATGGGTTATTCGGGGTTGCGCAAAGTTTTTGAGGGAGCGAAGGCAAGGCCATTGAATTCTCTAAGAATAGGCGATACAAGTACTCTCGTTTACTTAACACATCGATTAACTTACTAACATTATAATAATAAGATTGTATCGAAACCCGGGGACGTCAAGTTGACTTGCTATACACATCGTTTCCGGATGACGAGAAGTTTAAACAGGGTAGATCTGTTTTAGAGAAAGTAGGGGTTGATCAATATCAATACATGTTATCGCACGTGGCTTTAGTAGAGCTGAGAGAGGAGGATGCATGCAATAGAAACGAGTCAAACCGCGACAACGAGTTTCACATGTATGATTTATTGTAATTCAAAGGAGAGTAGGATCAATTCGTTAAGTAATTACGACGTGAACGGGCGATCCGCGTGAAATAAAGTTCGGTATCTTGAAACTTGTCTCCGACATTACTATTAAAGTCGAAAGGTCTTCTCAGGTAAGGTACCCCGAGGGTCGAGTACTTAGACACGGACGAGGGCTGAACTTCGATGTATTTTCATTTAGAAAATCAATCGATTCACGTAAATCGAGCAGTGTCGCTCGTCTTAGCGGATAGGAACGGAAACGAATACGGGGGGGTGTTGAGACTCGCGGTTAGAGGAGTAGTCACGCTAGAAAGGGTGTGGGGCGTAGAAAAATAAAAAGGTGTTTCGAAAAAAGAGCGTTTATTTTTTCCTAGAGTTTGGAGATAGGGAACTTTGTGATCAGATAAAAAGGGTTGGGAAAGGGAAAGGTCAGCAAACGAATCTGCTTGTACGTGAGCTCGGCTTTCGTCTAGTCGAGCTTTGAAAACTTTTTGAAAAGCGTTTGTAGTGACGATAGAATTTCGAACAGGTAACCGTAGGCTAGCGGTGTTCGAGAGGCGTAAAGGGTGACCAGTACCAGTTCCATCGAAATCAGCGGTAAGTGGGGTAGAAATGTGGGCCACGTTACCGTACGAACTAAGTCAGTTAAAATCGGTGAAATCGCTTCGAAACGTATTAAAAACCGATAAATAGGAACGGATTCCTAATTTAGTGGGGAGGTGAGTAACGGCCGGCGTTGATACGTAATTGGTGAATTGAGACATTTGTTTTAGATTTGCGAAGGAGTCGTCTAGATCACTAATGTCAGCGTAGAAGGGGATCAGTGCGACATTCGGCGTAATTAATGACTTCGGGTTGGGTAAATAGTCGTCCATTTGAATGTTGCTTCCGTAGGAAAGTCCAATGGTGGAGAGATCCTTCAACAGAAACATGTCTAGTTCCGCTGAAGTCGAGCCCAATCCAAAGGTTTGGTCAGTTGGATACGTAATCAATTGCATTTCTTTGGGTGTAGTCGTGGAAGAGACGGTAACCCCTTTTCGCATTTCGATGTAATCGTAAAGGCTGTAGCTAGAAAGTGGGTGTTCCCAAAACAATTCTTCTAGGATATCGAGGGCTTGGTCATTTCTAAAATCATAGTCGACATAGGTTTGAAATAAAGGAAGGGTGAACGAAGTTTGAGCAGCACTTCCTTTCAGTGAGGCTACTAAACGATTCGACGAATCGGTAGCTGTTCAAAAGGTATCTCAATACGCAGTATTGATCGACTTGGGTGTTTTTTCACGAGAACCAATGAACACGTCCCCTACTTGGGATTTTCGGTTGGTCGTTGTTCGGGTAATGAGGGTGTTTAGGGGGGCATAATGAGACTGAACACCTTTAGAGAAAGTGCTATCGTAAGATAATGAATTCGATCCTGTCGAAGAAGTCGACACAACAGCCGGGTGAGGGGTATGGCTTAGAGTTTCTATTGAGAAAGACTTAGAGGACAACGGTACATCAACGTAACCCGATTCTTCGTGGACAGCAGAGTAGAAAGGACTAACAAACCTGTTAGCCCGTTCAGTGAGGTTTAAGTTCGAGGTTAAAGCATTTCTCCCTACTGAGAGATTTAAATCGGCCACACGTAGTGAAGACGTAGGCACGTTTCGTGAAGATTGGTCGTTTAAGAGGACTCGAGAATTGGGCCCGTTTAGACTAAAGGTCCTAGAGTTAGTTGACTTGTTTAATAATGTTAGCTCTGCAAATGGGGTAGTGGTCGAAGAAGTATCTAACGGGGTTAGGGTAGAAAAAGACGTATTGTTATTACGCAGTAAGCTTGGGTAAATCTTGGGGGATGCGAGTTGTGTTTGTAAGTGCGCTAGGTTGTCTTTGTCACTGTTGTCATCGACAGAGCTAGGTAGTGTTGGATAATTTGAAAGGCGCGAAGCGGTGCTATTACTCAGTAAAGAGGAGGTTGAGAGAAAATTAAGCAAACGGGGGGCGTCTTTGGGAGCAGTAAAGGCAGCCAATTTCGTCTCACTCGTAGGTAAATTAGGCACCTGTTCAGTCGCTTTAAAACTATCGGAGTTGCCAAGTGTAGTGGAGTTTAAGAATCGTTCGAAGCTTGGAAGATCCAAAAGTACTCCAGCGGATCCATTTCCTAATGAAGAGATTGAGCTAACACCATGTTGCTTTAAGACCCCAAACGAATGGGCGTCTAGGAAATCGTTTTCATTAAGATATAAGGTGCTTAGGTGTTGATACTTCGCCGTGAACTCGGCGTTATTGTGCGTCAAACTAGTTGAGTACGTTTTAGTAAAATTTCGAATCTTAGCGAAAGCTGAAGATTCTCGTAATGTGTTGAGTCCGAGATCTTTGAAATTAAGGAAGTTGACTATACCGGACCCGTCTTGAGGGATTAATAATGCATGGGCAGGAGAGATCACACCGTCCGTAGCTTCGTTTTGGTACATTCGTCATAAGAAATTAGAAGATATATTTTTGGCCGACGATCCCGTATACGCAATAGAGTTTCCGACAAAAGAGGAGTAACTCGCGCGGACGTTATAGTTAAGATCGATCGATTTAGGATAGTAATATTCCCATCCTCACTGGTATGCACGGACTCCCACAACTAACTCGGCTGTTCCAAACCCGTCGTTAAGGTCGATTGCGTCGGTTGATTCGTTAACGATAATTGAGATTGCCCATGAAACGGGCACACATGCTGTGATCAGGTCACCACACTTGGATCTGCTGACCCCGCGAGTCTCGCGGCGTGGTTTAGTCCGTAAATTGCACCAGCGGACTGCGGTTAAGAAGCTAATGAAAAAGAAACATATTAAAAAAATGAACATAAACCACAATCAGTACCAATATTGAAAAATATGTAGGAATGGCAAGTCCGTATGTATATACGAAGGCGAGGCGATAAACGGCTCGGGGTAAAAGAGTTTCCCTTCGGGAATTGAGAACTGTAAAACGCTCTCTGGTCTCGTAGGGTTGTCTTTAAGGAGTTGCTCAGTGAACTCCATATCAAGTTCAGGCATTTGCAGAACTTCTAGTAATTCATGTTTGTACTGGTAATTTTCTGGGGCCTTAATGGTCTGCGGTGAAGTACCTAAAGTGCGGCTTTTCTCCATAACTAATCTGAACCAAGTTGCTTCACAAAGAAGCTAACGGGGTCAGCGTCAAAAGGTTTAATCGTCAATTCGAATAGGCGTGGCACCTCGCGAATTTGGGAGCGTTAAGGTGGATGAGTTATCGATTAAAGAAACGTTTAGCGTTTATGAATGCTGAATGGGAGGCTCTCAGTAAAAGCGTGGCTAGGTCAAAAAGAAATCCAATTAGATATTTAAGGCTTATCGGGTTATAGGGAGTTTCATGATTTGAGTAGGAGACTATAAGTGGTCGCAGGGAAAAGACAGTGAAAACAACGTACATGAATGCGATGTAGAAGTCTCCGGAGTCGACTAATTCGATTCCAAACTTTTCGCTTATTAAGAAGCCTATAAAACCGGCTAGTAGGGCAGCAAACCCTCCCGAAACGATGTCATATTGAGGACAACGGGAGTATTTTAGTTTAGTGTAGAGCCTCTCTTTTCGTACAAAGTGTACGTCAAAAAGGGTAAAGGGTGTCGCAGTTTTAAAATTGTCTTTGTTTGAGATATATTGAGGACCCGTTGTGCCCTTAGTTTCAACTTTAGAATGAGTAGCGGTGGTGATGTGTGATGCCATGTCGAGAATGATATGCGAAGGGTATTTCATAGTATTTCAGTTATAGAGGTCTTACAAGGACATACGAGTAGAGTGTCGTTTCGAGGTATTCGTGATTATGGTGATTAAGCTCGTTTAACCGCACTGAATTGTGACGATTAAATCTAGTAACGTGCCACCCCTTACGTTGAATAAATCAAGTTCGAGCACCTTCGTAAATGTAAAAATTTAGGCGCGTGTTGAAACGGGCGACGCCAAAGGAGTTTCGGGTGGCCGCACGTCCTTGACGCATACTATCAAAGATCATGATAAAAAAGGCCATCATACCTGCAACGCTCAACAGGTGGCCAGCTGAAACGACAGCGTGTCATCCGCCGAGAGCGGCAGGGTAATCGAGTACACGACGTGGCATAGCTGCATATCCGAGTCAAAACATAGGCACAACAGTCATTAGTTGACCCACTAAGTAATATGTACAGTGCAAGTACCCGTAGATACGGCTATATTTAACACCAAAAATCGCGGGGAAGTAAAAATAGAACGCACCGAAAGACGCAAACATTGCGGACCCGGCAAGCATAACATGGAAATGACCCACGACGTAGAAAGAATCGTGAAACAGTACATCCATCCCAGTGTGAGCCACAGCCATACCACTGATACCTCCGGAGACGAAAAAGAATATAAACAAAAGTTGGAAAAACATAGGTAGTTCCATAGCAAAACTACTATTAACTAGCGTTACGCACCAATGCATCAACTTAGTTGCAGCGGGGACTGAGATCATAACTGTAAGAGTACTGAATAACATTCGAGTTGTATGTGCAAGACCGACCATATACATATGATGTCCCCAAACAAAGAAACCTAAGAACGCTATCGTGTACATAGAGTAAAGGAGGCTAGCTCTTGCCGAAACACGCTTACGTAGATAAAAAGAAAGTATGGTGTTATTGAAACCAAATCCAGGGATCATGATAACGTAAACTTCAGGATGTCCAAAGAATCAGAACATATGCTGAAATAGAACCGTATCACCACCACCCGAATAGTCAAAAAAGGACGTCTGTCAATGTCTATCTGAGAGTAACATGAGGATTCCTATAGCAAGCATGGGATTGGCAGCAATCATCATTCACGAAGCGACCATAAGACCTTCGGTAAAAAACGATCGTGCATCGCGCATTTTTCGATTGTTCAAAGTGGAAAGATATCGATACGTAACTAAGAAATTTGCAGAACTGACAATCGAGGAATTTAAAACAAGGAATACGCCCATTAATCCGATATCAACCTTACCGATTGCAGTAAAGCGCGTTCGTGCTGAAAACGGCGTAATCATAGCCCATCCAGGTAAAACGTCTTTCGCGTTTCGCTCAACTGCTCAGACCACTGAATCCTCGTTTAAGTACCTTCGGTAAAGAGTGTTTTGATGTCGAGCTGCTAGCAATTTACACCGTCAAGCTTCTCGAGTGAACTTTAACTGACGTCAATTAGAGTAAATTCGTTGTTGCATAGAGGTAGTAGCGAACATGCGGTAAAACTTCTGTGTTAGTGAATTGGATGAAACCCATCGAGTGTGGAGGGTTGACGGATCGTACGTTAAGAGAAAAAAGTTATAAAAAGCCGAAGTAGGGTTGGCATTCGTTGAGTGATATTGGTTAGGGGCAAACGTACCGTCTAAATCCGCGTTAAGTGCGATTAGTGCGTCTTTGGATGGGTTGGTAGCCCCGTACTCTGAGAAATTAAGGAGGTGGGAGGCTACAGAGCTTCTAAGTAAGGTAGAAAAATCTTCAGAAGAAAATCATGACGACTTACGAACTCCCGTGGTTAGGTCTTTAATGGTAGCGAATAGGTGTCTGTTCATTTTTTTAGCGTCGTCCGGTAGGTAATTTCCTACTTTAAAATCGTATTTAAAGACGGGGTTGAACATTCTCAATGATCTACAGTCGGAAAGCTTTTCTTGCAAAATTCCCGTTGCTAACACAGAATTAGAATCGTGGGATGACGTTAGGGCAGTGTAATCCGCAGTAATGGTTTGGTTAGCGGACGTGACGAAACTTACGTTTGAAGTTAAGGGTATAGACGTAAGGTTAGCCCACGTAGCTACTGAGCTTAGGTTAAGTTGAGGGTAAAATAGGGGTGTAGAGGTAAATAATGAGTCGTCGTCAACGAGAGGCTGGCGAAACAAAGACTTTAAGTGTTCCGAAAGGATATGACTTCATATTCCCGTATTCCCAGTCTCAAGTGCTACGAACGTGTGGAAGAAATCCGTAACGCTAAAGGGGCCGACTAATATCAAGTCACGTACAAACTTCGAAGCAACTGAATAACTGAAGGGAATTAGGTCAGTGGATCAAGCTCCACCAAGTGAGAAGTTTTCGTGTAGTGAAGAGTGGCTATTTTTTAGGGATTGATAGAGGGTTGAGGACGTCGAAAGAAATTTCTTAACTGCGGTGAACTCGACTAAAGGTGTAAACATAAACTCATGTACAGCAGTGTAAGGGGAAGTGGTAGTTAAATTATTCCTATAGAGAGTTAACACGGAATTTGAAAGGAAATCTAATCCGCCTAACTGATACCGTAATCCAATGGTAGTGTCGTTTAGAGAAAACCGTACATCTGCAGCGTCGGAAGTGTTAGGGGTATATTTTGACTTTAGTATAGTTTGGATTTCGCGGATATTGTAACAGTTCATTCGCTGATAACGACGATCGAGGCAGACTAACTGGACTAGCATTAGGAGACCTGCTGGTAAAAATCAAAACGCAGCGCTATTCAATCGGGGGAAAGCAACGTCGTGTACCCCTAGTTGGGTGGGGAGTAAGAAGTTTCCGAATGCCCCAAAAAGTAAAGGCATAATCATGAAAAAAACCATTATAACAGCATGGGCTGTTACAACGCTTAAGTACTGTAGGCTGTCACCTGCAAGAATTCCAACGCCAGGGTAAGCCATTTCAAGCCGAATGATGGTAGCTAAGACCATTCCACATATACCTGAAAAGATGACAAATCAGTAATAATTTACAGCTATACGCTTGTGATTTGTTGTGTAAATTCAGTTATTAGCGTAGTATATTGCTCGTAGTTTAAATCAGAGGAGGAGCGTAAAAAACGAAAAGAGGTGGTTTACGGGTTTATGAGGTGACTTATAGTCCCCTAAACTGACGGAACGGGATAGGAGCTGTAAAACTGCAAAAAGTGTGAGCGTTGCGAAAAGGATTGCGTAAGCAGATCGGAAGAGCGTCGTGTAGGGAAAGAGTGTTCAGAGCCGTGTAGATCTCGGTGGTCGC
>ERZ767285.689-NODE-689-length-10787-cov-3.921755_pt1 | contig 10787 bp, 8 predicted proteins | sample MGYA00374953_ERZ767285 | MGnify/ENA primary metagenome ERZ767285 (study PRJEB28947, sample SAMN06267186) | marine metagenome | isolation source: Columbia River Estuary | place: USA:Columbia River Estuary, USA | collected 2013-07-23 ...
TATCAATGCTGAAGATGAAAGTCTTCATACATTATTAGCATTATCTTTAATTTTTATAGCCATGGGTAGAGGAATAGGGTTCTTTATTGGTAATTATTTCATGTCTAGAGTTGGTTTTGGAATAGTTCATGACTTGAGAGCAGAACTTTTTCAAAAACTTCATGACCTTCCTAAATCTTATTTTGATTCTAATCAGTCTGGCCAACTTATTAATAGAATCACTTTTACAACTACACAGGTTTCAGGTGCTGCGTCGAATGCTGTTAAAACATTTGTAAGAGAGGGTTTTCTTCTTATAGGGCTTTTTGCTTATTTAACCTTCTTAAATTTTAAACTTACACTTTTATTAATTGGAACAGCTCCTTTAATAGCAATCATTGTTTATATAGCTGGCAAAAGGTTAAAAAAACTAGCGACTAAAATACAAACAGCTATGGGTGATGTTACTCACATAGCATCTGAAGCAGTGGATGGACATGTTGAGATTAAAAGTTTTAACGCACAAGATTATGAAAATAGTCGATTTTTAGTAGCCAATGCATCTAACAAAAATCAAAATCTTAAGCTTGAGGCTACAGGCAATATGGCTACGCCAATTATCCAAGTTCTAGTATCTGTATCTTTATCATTAGTTGCATACTTTGCTTTAGGGTCTCAGTTAGGGATAAGTCTTGATGCAGAAACCTTTGTTGCTTTCTTTACCGCAGCAGGGCTTATGGCAAAACCAATAAGACAACTTTCTAACATTAATATTATTGTTCAAAAGGGTCTTGCAGCTGCAAATGAAATTTTTGATCAATTGGACCAGGAAAATGAAAATAATGAAGGTAGTATTGAGGATAAAATTTCAGGAGATATAGTATTTGAAGGTGTAGACTTTGCTTACAACACAGGTGGCCAGATACTCAAAAACATATCTTTTTCAATATCAAAGAATGAAACAGTAGCTATAGTTGGTAAATCTGGTTCGGGTAAATCAACAATTGCTAATCTTATTCCTAGGTTCTACAACCATACATCTGGTGATATTTTAATTGATGGTATTTCTGTTAATGGCTATTCTTTAGACCATTTAAGATCTTCTATATCTATAGTTAATCAATCACCATCATTATTTAATGACTCTATAGCTAAAAATATAGCCTATGGAGATGATGATATTGATTTAGCCAAACTTAAAGAGTCTGCATTATTAGCAGGTTGTAGTGATTTTATAGAGAATCTGCCTGAAGGATATGATTCTGAAATAGGAGACGATGGTGTTCTTCTTTCTGGTGGGCAGAGACAGAGACTTGCAATAGCTAGAGCTTTCTACAAAGATTCACCAATTATTATTTTAGATGAAGCTACTTCTTCATTAGACACTGAATCAGAGTTGATTGTCCAAGAGGCTTTAGAGAAACTAATTACAAATAGAACCACTATAGTAATAGCACACAGATTATCAACTATTGAAAACGCAAATAAGATTATCGTTCTAGATGACGGGTCTATATCTGAGTTTGGTACTCATAATGAACTAATTGAATCAGATGGGATTTATAGATCTTTATATAAAAATAAGTTTGAAGATAGTCCTTCTACTAAAAAAACTATCACCAAATCTAAATCATTATATGTTCCAAGATTTGATGATGAGTTTAATTCAAGCTTGGTAGTCGATAGCTGGTACAAAAAAAGCTTGTGGTTATATTTACTCTATCCTTTTGCTTTGGCTGTTTCTTATTTCACTGGAAGAAAAAGAAGAAAGTTTTTAAAAAATTCTCTTAAAAAATATAAATCTGAAGTACCAATAATTATCGTTGGCAATTTAACTATTGGCGGGACTGGTAAAACTCCACTAGTTAAATATATAGCCACTGAGTTAATAAAGTTAGGTTATAAGCCAGGTATTGTAAGCAGAGGTTATGGTGGTAAGTTCAAAGAAACCTTAAGGGTTACAAATGAAACACCTGTTAAACAAACTGGTGATGAAGCTCAAATACTCTCAACACTTAATATTCCCTTCTATGTAGATAAAAATAGGGTAAGAGCTCTAAAGACATTAAATGATAATCATGATTGTGACGTCATTATTTCTGATGATGGCCTTCAGCATTACAACATGAATAGAGATGTTGAGATAGTAGTAATAGATGGCAAAAGAAGATTTGGTAACAACTTATCTTTTCCAGCTGGCCCATTACGCGAATCTTTAAAGAGATTGGATTCTGTTGATTTTATTGTAAATAATAGTGGGCCAACAGAAGATGGAGAGCATTTAATGAATGTAAGTCCTGCTAAATTTATACATCTCAAATCAGGTAAATCCTACTCAGTAGAAGACTGGCCTATGCATAAACAAGTTCATGCAGTTGCTGGTCTCGGCAATCCTGGAAGATTTTTTGATCTACTAGCAAGACTTGGCTTTGATATCACTAGAAATCCATTTCCAGATCATCATAATTTTATATCTGAAGATGTTCATTATCTAGATCATCTTCCTATAATCATGACAGAAAAAGATGCGTCTAAGTGCAAAGACTTTGATAATAATAAAATTTGGTATTTAACTATTGAAGCAGAAGTATCATCTAAGTTCATGGAAAAGTTAGACAGCAAACTAAAAAATCTTTCATAAATGAGTTCTAATTTAACAATCCTTATTCCGTCAAGAATTGGGTCAACAAGATTGCCTAATAAGCCGCTTGTTGAAATTCATGGTTTGTCTTTGATACAAAGAGTATTTATACAAGCTTCAAAGCTAACAGATGATGTGTACATAGCTACAGATTCTTCTTTAATTGAAAATCATGTTAAAAACTTTACTAACAATGTTGTTATGACCTCAGAATCCCATATATCTGGAACAGACAGGGTCTGTGAGGCCGCTAAAATACTCAATTTGCCTGATAATAGGTTTATTATAAATTTGCAGGGAGATGAGCCTTTTGTGCCTATCGACCTTCTAGAATTAATACAAAACGATTTTAACAAAAATACTTGTGATGTTATTACAGCTTCACAGAAGATTACTAATGTGAATGATCTTCAAAACCCAAACTGTGTCAAAGTTCATACAACTAACAATTATGCGGATGATTTTCAACGAATATGCAAAGTTAATACTAAAAACGCATCTCATCATCTTGGTATATATGGATACAGATTATCAACTTTAAATAAGTTAGTAGAATTAACTCCTACGGAGCGTGAGCTTGAATTAAAGCTAGAGCAGCTAAGATTTATGGATAATAATTTTTCTATTTATGTGAGCTCTTATACTAATACTGTTCAAGGTGGAATAGACACCCAAGAGGATGTCGATAATGCTATTTTATATCTTAAAAATCTATGATTATTGAATCCAATAAGCCGATCTTGAATTCTTTAAAACTCAACTCAATTGCAAAAGAATCTGTTCTTGTCTCCAATATAGATGATCTTCATGAGGTATCGAGACACATAAATAACAATAATCTTAAATATCTAATACTTGGGGAGGGCACCAATATAATCCCTCCTGAGTTTTTTGATGGATTAATAATTAAATCAAACTTTAACTTTATGTCATTTAGTACTCCCAAAATTATTAATGTTGGCTCAGCAGTTAACTGGGATGAGTTGGTTCAATTTACACTTGAAAATAAGATTAAAGGATTCGAAAATCTATCATTAATACCAGGGTCTGTTGGAGCCTCTCCAATTCAAAATATTGGTGCTTATGGAGCCGAGGTATCTTCGTTGATTGATGAGGTTGAGTGTTTCGACTTTTCAAAAAATAAATCAATAAATTTATCTAATAATGAATGCAATTTTGCTTACAGATCATCATCTTTAAAAAACTCTTCACTATTTATTCAATCAATCAAATTTAAAGTTGATGAATCTAGGACCCTTAATTCTGAATATAAATCTATTAAAACCTTCATGAGTTCGAATAATATTGATGCGAAACAACTTACTTCTAAAAGCTTGGCAAAAATAGTTACAGATATAAGAAAATCAGTGCTACCAAATCATCATGAGATATTTAACGTCGGCAGTTTTTTTAAGAACCCAGTAATTAACAGAAATACAATTAGCTTTGATATTCATAACATCTCAGAATTACTTATCTGGGATACTGGTAATGATCTAGTAAAAGTTGGGGCTGCTAGGCTTATTGAATTAATAAAAGATCAAATACCCCCATCTCCAAATGTATCCCTTTATCATAAACACGCATTAGTTTTAGTTACAAATGGCAATGCCAATCAATCTGAAGTTCTTTTATATGCTAAATCAATTCAAGATAAAGTATTTTCTACATTTAATATTAAATTAGATATTGAACCGAATATAATTTCTTAATTATGTTTATATGGTCATCAATTGCTCACTTTATAGCGCTCACAAGTCCAGGCCCTGACACCGCAATAATCATCAGGCAAGTTACCTTGCATGGACGTAAATCTGGTTTTATTGCTGCTTTGGGAATTGGTTTTGGTATTTCTGTTCATTGTTTTTTAGCGATTAGTGGAATATCTTTATTTATTTTATCTAACGATTTATACAAGCTTCTTATAAGTATATTTGGTGGCTCTTACATAATTTATTTAAGCATCATGATGCTTAAGCCGTCAGAGAATCATATTTCTTCTGGTGCTGAAGACTTTAAGCCTCTAAATAGTTTTACCACTGGATTTATTACAAATATATTTAATATTAAAGCTTTTATTTTTTTTGTTTCTTTATTCACTATTCTTATTGAAAATATAGACGGGGTTTATTTCTATATATACCCAGTGTATTTTTCAATAACTTCATGTCTTTGGTTTATGTTAGTTAGCTATATGCTGAGCTTAAAAAATAATAGTTTTAATATTCATGAAAATAAGATTATTAAATACATAATGAGCTTTTTACTTTGTATCATTGGTTTATCAATTTTTTTCAGATCTATTTATGAGTATTTCTAAAATTACTAAAAGCCTTGAAAGCTCAAAAGATATAAAGTTTCCTCCAGTTCATTTATGGAACCCTGAGTTATGTATTGGGCAACAAATATCAATTAATCGAGAGGGCGAATGGTTTTATAATAAATCAATTATCAAAAACCAAAAATTGGTTAATTTATTTGCCAGTGTTTTAAGAAAAGATGATGACGAATATTTCCTTGTTACACCAAGTGAAAAAGTCCCTGTTGAGGTAGAAATTGCACCATATATGATTATTGATTTTAAGCACAATGAGAATACTATCGAACTTACAACAAACCTAAATTATTCATTTGAATTAGAGCAGCCGGAAAGCATGAGACTTATCGATTTAGAAGGAACAACACTTCCTTTGATTAAAGTAAGAGATAACTTAGAGGGTTTTTTTAGTAGAAGTGTTTATTATAAAATTATTGATTTTGCACTTGAAGCTAATCACGTTAATAACGGCATTCTTCTTTTAGAGAGTAATTCTAATTTTTATCCAGTAGGAAAAATTGCATAAAAAAATTAACTTAGAAACTAAAAATTGTTTAGTTTGTAAAAAAGATTTCTCTTGGCGAAAAAAATGGGAAAGGGACTGGGATAATATTAAGTATTGTAGTGAGAGGTGCAAACGCTCTAAGAACTTAAAGAGTCCTCAATCCAGTCGTTAATATACATCTCCAACATATTCAGAGGTATAGATCCTCGTTTTAAAACTTCATAATGAAAATCTTTTATATCAAATTGATCTCCTAACTTATTTTCAGCCTTAGTTCTTAATTCTAAAATTTTTAATTGGCCAATTTTATAAGCTAAAGCTTGCCCTGGCCATGCTATATATCTATCCACTTCATTCTCAATATCAAGTTGTGATTTTGCTGTATTTTCAAGAAATAAATTTATAGCGTCATCTCTAGACCAATCCTTGTAGTGCATTCCAGTATCTACAACAAGTCTAATGGCTCTCCACATATCATAAGTTAGTTGTCCAAACTTATCATAAGGGTCATCATATAAACCTATGTATTCTCCTAGTTCCTCACTGTAAAGTCCCCAGCCTTCTACAAATGCTGTAAAGCTTAGGTATTTTCTAAAAGTTGGTACATCTTCGAGTTCTTGAGCTATAGATATTTGGAAGTGATGACCTGGCACAGCTTCATGAACAGTTAAAACTGGTATTTCATATTTTGGTCTTGATTCAGGCTTATATAAATTAGCATAAAAATAGCCAGGCTTACCCTTGGTTGCTGAACTGTAATAAGCTGTTGTTGTGAAAGGGGCGCTTTCATCTGGGATAGGCTTAACGCCATATGGAGCCCTAGGAAAAGTTTTAAATAGTTTTGGTAGAAGAGGGTCAATTGTTTTTGACATTATTAAATAAGCATCAAATAAATCCTCTGGATTATCATAATAAAATCTAGGGCTTGTTCGTAGGTAATTAAGAAAAGAATTAAAATCACCATCCCAATTTAGGCTTTCAATAATTTGTTCCATTTCTAAGCGTATTCTTTTAACTTCAGATAAGCCTATATTATGAATTTGATCTGGAGTAAGGCTGGTAGTAGTGTGGTATTTAGCAAGATCTTCATACCATTCCATACCTCCAGGAACATCACTAATACCTATAGTATTCCTTGATTTAGGTAAGTATTCATCATTTAAAAAATTATAGAGATTTTGATATGAAGGCAGTATGCTTCCTTCTACTACAAGGGTTGCTCTTCGAATAAGATCAGCTTTTTCCTCATCATTGAAGAATTCTTCATTAGCATCTCTAAAAATTTTCATATATGGATTGCTGCTTATATCTGAATCAAGAATTGCTTTTATTTGAGCAATAACTCCACTAGTAACAATTTTAGGTTGAGAGTAACCTAATTTTAATCCTTCCTTATTATTGTTTAATGAGTTGGCTATGTTGACAGCGTAAGATTCAAGCCTAATTAACCAGTCCTCATAATCTTGTTTTGAAGTATATATAAGCCTGTCACCTGTTTCGTAATAACTTTGAACTCCACCTCTTTGATTTAGTTGCATGAAGTAGGTTGGGTACTTCATTCTATTAATATCATTCTGCATTCCAAGCTCAGCAAGTCTAAAATTTAATTTATTGGATTCATTTAAAAGATTAATATCAAAAGACTTTAATTTTTTTAGAGCTGATAGTGATTTATCCTTATTTATATTAAATTGTTCGATGCTATTTGATGATATCTGCTTGTTATATTTTTTAATGCCTAGCATTGAGGCAAAGACAGGACTATCTTTCATTCCTTCATCCCATTGGCTATCTAAGAAGTCTTCAAATAATATATTCTGATCTTTAATAGCAACATCTAACGCCTTAGGTTCAATGTTTTCGATAACTGTATCTATGTCTAAGCTAACGCATGAAGTCAGTAGTAGAATGGAAAATAAGAGCAGAAAATTATTATATTTATTCATAATTACATATTTGGATAATTTGGACCTCCAGGTCCTTCAGGGCTAACCCAATTAATATTTTGAGAAGGGTCTTTAATATCACATGTTTTACAATGAACACAATTTTGTGCATTGATTACAAATTTCTTCTCTCCTTCTTTTTCAACAATTTCATATACGCCTGCTGGGCAGTATCTTTGAGCTGGCTCATCATAAAGTGGCAAGTTAACCATAATTGGTATTGATGAATCTTTTAATTGTAAATGGCAAGGCTGATCTTCTTCATGGTTTGTATTCGATAAATATACAGAAGATAACTTATCAAATGAGTAAACTCCATCAGGCTTTTCGTATTCAATTTTCTTAGCCTCATCTGCTTTAACCAAACATGCATGATCAGGCGTTTTATGGCTCATGGTGAAAGGTAAATTTCCTCTAAATATAAATTGATCAATTGCATTAAATGCTGCTCCGATTAAAGCTCCAAACTTATGAAATATAGGCCCAAAGTTTCTTGATTTATGAAGTTCTGTATATATCCATGATTGATAAACTTTTTCTTCATAAGATATTCCAGAGGAGAGTTCACTATTTATATTTTCATATATATGTTCTCCAGCAATTATTCCTGATTTCATAGCTGTATGAGAGCCTTTGATCTTAGAAAAATTAAGCATTCCAGCATTATCACCAATCAACAGACCTCCTGGAAAATCTAATTTAGGCAATGACTGAAGTCCGCCCTTGATAAGTGCTCTTGCACCATAGGATAGTCTTTCTGCTCCATTAAGATATTTGCATATTGCAGGGTGTTTTTTCCATTTTTGAAATTCATCAAATGGACTAAGATGTGGATTCTTGTAATCAAGAGGTATGACATAACCAACGTAAGCTTCATTATTTTCACCATGATAGAAATAAGAGCCAGATGGTGTATCTGTTGGAGTAGGCCAGCCATTTGTATGTATGACAAGCCCTGGGTCATAATGTTCATCCTTAAGTTTCCATACTTCTTTAAAACCTATTCCATAATGTTGAGGGTCTTTACCATCATCAAGCTCGTATTTTTTAATAATTTCTTTTCCGAGATGTCCTCTACAGCCTTCACCCAGAACAGTATATTTAGCTCTAATTTCTATCCCTGGCTCATGACCAGACTTAAGCTCTCCAGATGCCGATATTCCCATATCTCCAGTTTGAACTCCAACAACCTTATCATTCTCAAATATTAGTTTACTAGCAGGAAAACCTGGGAAGATTTCAACTCCTAAATTCTCAGCTTGTTCAGCAAGCCATCTGCAAAGATTGCCAAGACTAATAACATAATTACCATGGTTATTCATTGGAGGCATTACAAATGCCGGAACTGGTATTGCTAATTTGCTAAGTAAAAATAACAACTTATCTTTTTTAACTGGAACATTAAGTGGTGCGTTGAGCTCTTTCCAGTTAGGCAGTAATTCATCAAGTGCAGTCGGTTGAAAAACATTTCCTGACAAAATATGAGCTCCTATTTCAGAACCTTTTTCTAACAAACAGATACTATAGTCAGTCCCATTCTCTTTATTGAGTTGAGCAAATTTTATTGCTGTTGATAATCCTGATGGTCCACCACCAACAACTACAACATCATATTCCATAACTTCTCTTTCCATGTGTGCGCCTCATTTAGTTAGTTATTGTAAAATGTAAAAAAGTTACTACAATTATACCGTATATTTAATTATAGCTAACGGTTATAATACAGCGAATTCAAGTTAACAAATTTATATAATAAAAATTATGAAAATACTAGTACCGATTAAAAGAGTAGTTGATTACAACGTCAAAGTTAGACCCATGGCTGATGGTTCAAATGTTGATTTAAATAATGTAAAAATGTCTGTAAACCCATTTTGTGAAATAGCTTTAGAGGAAGCGGTTAGAATTAAAGAGGCTGGAAATGCTGATGAGGTTATAGCAATTTCTATTGGTAAAACTGAATCTCAAGAACAGTTAAGAACAGCTTTAGCACTAGGAGCTGATAGAGCTATTTTAGTAGAAACAGATTCTTTGTTAGAGCCTCTTGCTATATCTAAAGCTTTAGCAAAAATTATTGAACAGGAACAAGCAGATATTATTATTTTGGGTAAACAGGCAATTGACGGAGATAACAATCAAACAGGTCAAATGCTTGGTGCGCTATTAGATTATCCTCAAGCTACAAATGCTTCTGAAGTAAATATTGATGGTTCCTCATTAAACGTGACTAGAGAAATAGATGGTGGTCTTCAAACGTTAAAACTAAAAATGCCTGCCATTGTAACTACTGATTTAAGACTTAATGAGCCTAGGTATGCCTCTTTACCAAATATAATGAAAGCTAAGAAAAAAGAGTTGAATGTTATTCCTCTTAGCGATTTAGGCGTTGATGCAGCCCCAAGAACAGAGTTGCTATCCGTTGAGCTTCCTCCTTCAAGAGAGGCTGGAATTATAGTCGAAACAGTTGAAGAGCTTGTAGATAAACTTAAAAATGAAGCAAAGGTGATTTCATGAGTATTTTAGTAATAGCAGAACACGATAATAACAACCTCAAAGGAGCTACTTTAAATACAGTAGCTGCTGCAGTTAAACTTGAAAAAGAAATAACTTTATTGGTAGCTGGATCTGAGTGTAGTTCAGTAGTTTCTGAAGCTCAGTCAGTTGACTCTATTTCTAAAATAATTTCTGTTGATGACAGCGTATATAAAAACTTCATTGCAGAGGATTTATGAGCTTTAGTATTAACTATTGCAAATGATTATTCATACATAATGGCTCCTGCAACCACATTTGGTAAAAATCTTTTACCAAGAATTTCAGCCAAATTAGATTCACAACAAATATCAGATATTATTAGCATTGAATCGGATGATACTTTTAAAAGACCAATTTATGCTGGAAGTTGTATTGCTACAGTAAAATCAAATGACTCTATTAAAGTTATATCAGTTAGATCTACTGCTTTTGATGCTATAGGGATGTCAAATTCTGATGTTGAGGTCGTCAATATAGATGCTGTTGATAGCTTTGGCCTCAGTGAGTTTGTTTCTGAAGAAATCGCTAAAAGTGATCGTCCTGAATTAACAGCTGCTAATATTGTGATATCTGGTGGAAGAGGGATGCAATCAGGTGATAATTTCCATCTTCTTGATTCTATCGCGGATAAGCTTGGAGCTGCAGTTGGAGCTTCACGGGCTGCAGTTGATGCTGGCTATGTACCAAACGATTATCAAGTTGGACAGACTGGTAAAGTTGTTGCGCCTAATCTATACTTAGCAGTTGGAATATCGGGCGCTATTCAACACCTTGCAGGCATGAAAGATTCTCAGGTGATTGTGGTCATTAACAATGACCCAGACGCACCAATGGCAAGAATGGCTGATTTGGTATGGCAGACTG
>ERZ767285.691-NODE-691-length-10749-cov-2.758058_pt1 | contig 10749 bp, 10 predicted proteins | sample MGYA00374953_ERZ767285 | MGnify/ENA primary metagenome ERZ767285 (study PRJEB28947, sample SAMN06267186) | marine metagenome | isolation source: Columbia River Estuary | place: USA:Columbia River Estuary, USA | collected 2013-07-23 ...
CGCCATCGACATCTCCTCGCGGATTGCTTCAAGCGCAACCTTGGCTTTGAAATCGGGCGAATGGTTCTTTCTTTTTGTCATTTTGGATCATCACTTTCTTCATGCGATCCACCTTAACGACTGGTCCAAATTCCCGCGACCACCTCTCTTTGCATTGGGTCATAAGCCAGCGCCCAAGGACTTCCATTTTCTCGGCCTCATCCTCAGAGCACCGCAGTTTTGCGCGTAGGTTCACATGCAGCCGCTGGCGTTGTTCTTGGGTTGGCAAATTATCAAGTTCGATAAAGGACTGTGCGATAGCGCAGATCGCGATGCGGGGATCGTCGATGCCCTCGACTGGATGGGAATTGGTTTGCTTGCGAAACGCCAATTTGCGCGGTGCGTTCTTTAAAACTGTGGCCGCGTCTTGGGCGGCATGAAAGGCATCGCGCGGGTTGTTTCGCACCCAAAACCAAAGGGCTCCGCCAACAACACTCAAGATCAATATTAAAATGGGCATAAACTAAAACTCCTTGCACTGAGGTCACTATAAGCGAGGCGCAAAGTGCATTTCTAGAGGCAAACATCCCGGTGGTTTTTTCGACCTACGCTATAGTCAATTCAGGATCACGGAATTACACTACGCAAAACCCACGAAACCCTAGCGTGAACTTTGGGGGATGTCAGGATGAAACGTTGAAGAAAATAGCGGTTGAAGACTTGCGGTCGCGCAAGTGGTTTATGAACAAAGATAACCCTGAAATGACGGCGCTGTATCTAGAGCGGTACCTGAATTACGGGCTGACCCGTGAAGAGCTGCAATCGGGCAAACCGATCATCGCAATTGCGCAGACAGGTTCTGATCTAAGCCCCTGCAACCGCCACCATATTGAGCTGACCAAGCGTGTGCGGGATGGTATCATCGCCGCTGGAGGCACGCCCATTGAGGTGCCAGTGCATCCGATCCAAGAGACGGGCAAACGCCCCACGGCGTCGCTTGATCGCAACCTCGCGTACCTGTCGTTGGTTGAGACGCTCTTTGGTTATCCTCTCGACGGCGTTGTCCTGAACATTGGCTGTGACAAGACGACCCCTGCGCTCTTGATGGCCGCCGCCACCGTCAACATCCCCGCGATTGCGCTGTCAGTCGGTCCGATGCTGAATGGCTGGTGGAAAGGCGAGCGCGCTGGTTCTGGCACTGTGATCTGGAAGGCCCGTGAAGAACTGGCTGCGGGCAAAATCGACGACGACGAATTCATGGAAATCGCCGCCGCCTCTGCGCCTTCTGTTGGTTATTGCAATACCATGGGTACAGCGACAACGATGAACTCGCTGTCCGAAGCGCTCGGTATGCAACTGCCCGGAGCGGCCGCGATCCCTGCGCCATACCGCGAACGCGGCCAGATTTCTTATGAGACGGGCAAGCGTATTGTCGACATGGTTTGGGAAGATTTGCGCCCCTCCGACGTAATGACCCGCGAGGCATTCGAGAACGCCATCGTGATCAACTCCGCGATTGGCGGGTCCACAAACGCGCCGATCCACCTCAACGGCATTGCACGCCATTTGGGTGTCGAGCTAACCAACGACGACTGGCAAAAAGTCGGCCACCACGTCCCGCTCTTGGTGAACTTGCAGCCTGCGGGCGAATACCTTGGCGAGGATTATCAGCATGCGGGCGGCGTGCCTGCGGTAGTGGGTGAACTTTCCGCGGCTGGCCTGCTGCCACATCCAAATGCGATGACCGTAAACGGGCGCACAATGGGCGAAAACTGCGCGGCTTTGCGTACCAAGGACGTGCGGGTGATCAAGACCGTCGCTGAGCCATTGTTGGGCCACGCGGGTTTTATCAACCTGTCGGGCAACCTGTTTGACAGCGCGATCATGAAGACATCTGTGATCTCTGACGCCTTTCGGAAAACGTATCTCTCGAACCCTGATGATCCAGAGGCATTCGAGGGCCGCGCGGTCGTGTTCGATGGTCCCGAGGATTTCCACCACCGCATTGATGACCCTGCCGAGAATATCGACGAGGGCTGCATCTTGTTCATGCGTGGCGCGGGGCCAAAGGGCTATCCGGGTGGGGCCGAGGTCGTGAACATGCGTCCGCCGTCATACCTGATCAAGCAGGGGATCAAGGCGTTGCCTTGTATCGGCGATGGGCGCCAATCTGGAACATCGGGTAGCCCGTCAATCCTGAATGCCTCGCCAGAGGCCGCAGATGGCGGCGGTTTGGCATTGCTGCAAACAGGCGACCGCGTGCGCGTTGATCTCAACAAATGCACTGTCGATATGCTGGTGTCTTTGGAGGAATTGGCAGAGCGTGCAACCAAACTGGTGAAAGCGGGCGGCTACGGTATCCCCGAAAGCCAGATACCGTGGCAGCAATATTTCCGCGAGCTTGTGGGTCGTTTTGACGAGGGCATGACCCTGCGCGATTCCACCAATTACAAAGACATCGCACGCAAGTTCACACCGAGGGATAGCCACTAATGAAACTGGTTCGTTACGGAGAGAAGGGCGCGGAAAAACCCGCCTTGATGGATGCCTCAGGCACGTTGCGCGATCTGTCGGCGCATGTGGATGATATCAACGGGGCCGCTTTGTCGGACGCCACGCTTGCTAAACTGCGCGCGCTTGACCCTGCGGATTTGCCGATTGTTGAGGGACGTCTGCGCATCGGTGCTTGCGTCGGTAACATCGGTAAATTTCTCTGCATCGGTCTGAACTACTCGGATCATGCGGCAGAGGCAGGCATGCCCATCCCCGCCCATCCAATCCTGTTTTTCAAAGCGAACTCCGCGATTGTAGGCGCATATGACGACGTCATGATGCCGCGCGGATCGGTGGCCACGGATTGGGAGGTCGAGCTTGGTGTGGTGATTGGCCGAGAGGCGAAATATGTCTCCGAGGCTGACGCGCTGGATTATGTCGCGGGCTATTGCGTCGTGAATGATGTGTCCGAGCGGGACTATCAAACCAAGCTGACGGGCCAATGGACCAAGGGCAAATCTTGCGACACATTTGGTCCGACCGGCCCGTATTTGGTGACCCGCGACGAGGTGCCTGATCCGCAGAATTTGGCGATGTCACTCGATCTGAATGGCACGCGGATGCAGACGGGAAATACCGGCACGATGATTTTTACCGTGGCGCAGATTATTGAACACCTGTCGTCACTTATGACGCTTTATCCCGGTGATGTGATCACCACTGGCACGCCTCCAGGGGTGGGCATGGGGATGAAGCCGAACCCTGTTTACCTCAAGGTTGGCGACGTGATGGAGCTCTCAATCGAAGGCCTCGGCCTGCAGCGTCAAGTGGTCGGTCAAGACGCCTGATTGCGCTTGAGAAGTTCGAGATAAAGGGCGGCGTGGTCAAGATCCGCGCCGTCCATTTCATTACACAGGGTCGCAAAACGAGCTTGGATATCCGCGCTCATCGGCAAGGTCAGCGCCAGCTTGTCCGCCTCTTGCATGATGTTGTTCATGTCCTTGAGTTGGATTGCAGCACGGCCTCTGGGCGCAAGATCACCCTCAGTCATACGCGCCCCGTGCAGCTGTAAAATCAGACTATCGGCAAAGCCGCCCTTGAGCGCATCGCGCACGGCTGCGGGGTCTCCGCCGCCGCGTTCAATCAGCAACATTGCCTCGGCCACGGCCCCAATGGTTATGCCAACGATCCCCTGATTGGCGAGTTTCGCCAGCTGCCCTGTGCCCGACGGACCGACGCGTGTAGGCCTGCCGAGGTGGCGCAAAATCGGTTTAGCTATGTCGAAAACCGCCTGATCACCGCCAACCATAATCGCCAGCGTCGCAGCCTCAGCCCCCGCCGTACCACCAGAGACAGGCGCGTCGAGATGCCTCACGCCGAAACTGGCAAGATCAGCGGCTTGCGCGCGGGCCTCGTCAGGTTTGATCGAGGCCATTTCAACCCAGATTTGCCCCTTGGTCAGGGTGGCTCGCAAAGTGGGGTCCGCTTGGACAGCACGGGTCGCCGCCCCATCCGATAAGATGGAAACAATGAGATCGGCGCCGTCGACGGCCTGTGCTGCTGTGTCCGCAATTGTTGCCCCAACCACCGCCTCTGCCTTAGCGCGGTTGCGGTTCCATACAGTCACGTCATGGCCTGCGGCAGCCAAATGGCTGGCCATAGGCAGACCCATCATCCCAATGCCGAGAAACGCGATTTTGGTCATGCTTTAATCCCCTTTTGCAGCAGATTAGATCGCACAGCTTTACCCCGCAATGGGCAGCACGGTGAGCCGCCTTGGAATAACCGCGCCCGAATCTGCGTCGGCATCCTAGTTCGGCGTAATCATGCAGAAAACTTCTTATCGGATGGGCGTGGCCGATTTAGCGTTTCCAATGCGGCCAGCTGGCCTATAACCACGACAAATCAGGGACTGCAAATAGGTGTACAATGCGCGTGAGAGCTTGGATTTTTGGGCAGTGGCAAAGGCCCCTTAATCTCTCCCTATTTGTCGCGCTAATCTGTCTTGGCAACCTGATTTTCTATCAAAAACCGCTGCTCACTCATGCGATTTCTGTCGCCGATCTGCCCAATGCCTTGGGCTATTTGCAACTGATCTCGCTCCAGCTTTTACAGCTTCTTCTATTGGCGTTCTTCCTGTTCTTGGCGGCGACAATTTCGACCCGTTTACTTAAAGCAATCGCCTCGATCATTGCCCTGACCAACGCCGCTGCCCTCTATTTTATGCTTGCCTATAAGATGGAACTCGACGGCACCATGATCGCGAATATTCTGAATACGGATACCAGCGAGGCAGCAGGCCTGTGGTCAGCTGCAATCCTGCCCTATCTGTTTTTCTTTGGCGTGATCCCGACGATCCTGATCTGGAAAACCAAAGTCACGCGGCCACGCCGTATCTGGCGGTTTGCTGCGGGCGTTGGGTCGCTGGTGGTCCTGATCGGGTGGCTTTTTGCGACGGCGCATACTTGGGCTTGGTATGACCAGAACGGCACGCGGCTTGGCGCGAAAATCCTGCCGTGGTCCTATATTGTGAACACGGCGCGGCATTATAACCAGCAGGCGCTCAATTCGCGCGAGCAGGTTTTGTTGCCGCTTGCGACCTTTGATACGCCCGATACTGCGCGCAAAGAAATCGTTGTGCTGGTCATCGGAGAATCCGCGCGTGCCGAGAATTTCTCGGCCTATGGCTATGGGCGCGACACCAACCAATTCACGCAAAAAACGTCGATGGTGGCACTGCCAATCGGGCAATCATGTGCAACCAATACGCTTTCGTCCACGGCGTGCATTCTGACCCATGAGGGGCGCGAGGCATCTTCGCACACCAATTTTGAACCCTTGCCAAGCTATATGACCCGCAACGGGATCGAGACCATCTACCGCACCAACAACTCTGGCCCGCCACCCGTTGTCGTCACCCATTTTGATCGCGCGGCACCCTTGGCTGAAACCTGTCAGACCGCGCAATGCCCTGACGACAAATTCGACGAAACCCTGAATTGGGGGCTGGGAGAGATGCTGGCGGCTTCAACCTCCAAACGGATCTTTGTCACGCTGCACCAAAAGGGCAGTCACGGCCCAGTTTATGCCGACCGCTACCCCGAAGACTTTGAAACATTCACCCCCGTTTGTGATACCGCACAAGTCAGCAAATGTAGCCAAGATGCACTGGTTAACGCCTACGACAATTCGATCCGCTACACCGACTTTCTCTTGGCCGATTTAATCGCGCAACTCTCGGAGGTTCCAAACGCGGATTCCGCCATGATCTATGTGTCAGACCACGGTCAATCCTTGGGCGAGGGCGGCAACTATTTGCACGGTCTTCCCATCAGTGTCGCACCCAAAGAACAACGCGACGTGCCGTTTCTTGTGTGGATGTCAGACGGATTTCAGCAAAGCCGTGGGATCACCGCTGCAGATATTATCCCCGCGCAGACCTATCCGCATGACTTGCCGTTTCACAGTGTGATGGGCGCGTTCGGGATGAAGAGCGACATCTACAAACCCGAATACGATATCTTCCACTTGCCGCGTTAAGCGTCGGCGTTTTTATTTTGGAATGCGCGGTAAGACAGCGGCATTGACCCCAGATATAACAGGTTAACTGCGATCAAAGTCGGCCAAGGATAAGACATCAGGCAAACGACAAGCACGACGCCAATGACGATTGCAATCGCAAGGTTGGACCGCTTGATCGACGCATGTTTGATCGAAAACGTGGGGATCGTACTTACGGCCAACAGACCAACACCGATGATGTAGATGGCACGCAGGATCGGCCAATCGACCTTTTCCCAGCCCGAAAGCTGCATGAAAATCGGCATCAATGCGAGGCAGGCAAGCGCAGGGGCAGGCACGCCCACAAAGAAGCCTTCGGTCTTGATCGTGGCCGAGGCATCGCGGCTAGAGAGGTTAAACCGTGCAAGGCGCAAGGCGCAGCAGACGGCCAAAACCATCGAAGCAAGCCAGCCAAGGTTGGCGTATTCCGTATGGATATAAAGCGTGTGGTACAGCAAAATTCCAGGTGCGATGCCAAAGTTGAAGAAGTCGGCGAGCGTGTCCAGCTCCGCGCCAAACGGGCTTGCCGTATCAAGATACCTTGCCAATTTACCGTCAACGGCGTCCAAAAACACAGCGATCAGGATATAGAACAGCGCGAATTCAAGATGGCCCTCAAAGCTCATCCGCACAGATGTCAAACCCGCGCAGATCGCGAAAACCGTAACAACACTTGGTGCAATTTGGCTAAGTTTGATACGTCCTGTTTCGCTCATCACGTTATGTCCTCAATGGCTACAGACTTCGACTGTCGTTTGGCGATACGTTAGTTGCACGCATCGCGTCAAGGTTATGCAAATTCTAGCCCTCACAATAAGCCGAAGGTCGTGGCCAGTACCCAAGCGAGATATAGTCCATTGGCGATCAAAAGACACATGGTCGCAAGTGATCCGAGGTCTTTGGCGTCGCGTGCAAATTCCTGCCAGTCAGGGGCGAGGTGATCAACGAGACATTCAATCGCGGTGTTCAGCGCTTCGGCGGCAACCAAGAGCAAAACGAGAATTGCAAAGCCGCCAATCTGGGGCAGGGTGGCCCCAATTGCCGCAAGTCCGACGATGAAAATCGCGCAGACAGTCACGATATGTCGAAACGCCGTTTCCTGCCAAAGCCGCTTGATCCCACCAAGTGAATAGGTCGCCGCAGCAAAGAAATGGCGCAGACCTGTGATCCGTTCGGGTTTTGGGCGCGGCGCCGTCATAGGTGCGTTGCGGGGTAGCCCGCCTTTTCCAACGTGGTGGCGATCAGCTCTGCTGGCAGATCAGACGTAATCGAAACCGTGCGGGCGTCAATGTTCGTTACGATTGTAGCAGTTGCATCGACTGCACTCACGGCGTTCTCAATCGCCGCCTTGCAGTGACCACAGCTCATGTCTGGGACTTTGAATTCCATGATACCCTCTTAATGTTTACGCCCCAAAGCACCATTTTGCGTTAAAAAGTCAAGGCAAAGTAATGTGAATGGGGGCTTGACCTTCCAGTAACTGGAATACCTATGTGAGGTGAGAAGCATAGAAGGACGGCCCCCTTGCAAATCAAGAATTCACTGCAATTTGGCATCGGCGAGATGACATGCGCCTCTTGCGTTGGTCGTGCCCAAAAGGCGCTGGAGGGGATTGCGGGTGTCACTGCGGCGCAGGTCAACCTTGCCAATGAAACCGCGCAGATTGCGGTGGGGGATGATTTTAACGCCGCGCAAGTGGTCGAAACCCTCACCGCCGCTGGCTATCCGGCTGCCGTCACCACCTACCGTTTGCAAATCGAAAACATGAGTTGCGCGTCTTGCGTCGGCCGTGTTGAGCGGGCGTTTATGGCGGTCAATGGCGTGATCTCGGCCAACGTCAATCTTGCGACCGAGGAAGCCACGGTAGAGGTTTTGGGCGACAGCGTCAGCAAATCCGCCTTGATGAAAATCAGCGCCGACGCAGGCTATCCCGCCACATCCAGGGACACCGAGAGCACGGCAAAGAAGCAAGCGCAAAGCGAGATTTTGCGCCGTAACGCAATGATCGCAGCCATTCTCACGCTGCCTGTTTTCCTGCTGGAAATGGGCGGTCACCTGATCCCCGTATTCCACCATTGGATTATGGCCACCATCGGTGAAACTGCCAGTTGGACTGTGCAGTTCATTCTGACCACTATCGTCTTGATCTGGCCCGGTCAGCAATTTTTCCGCAAAGGTATCCCCGCGCTGATCAAACGCGCCCCTGATATGAATTCACTGGTCGCTTTGGGTGCGGGGGCGGCGTGGGCCTATTCAACCGTAGCACTTTTCCTGCCGCAAGTTTTGCCAAGTGCCAGTCGCGCGGTTTATTTCGAGGCCGCCGCCCTTATCGTCACCCTCATCTTGTTGGGCCGCTTCCTAGAGGCCCGCGCAAAGGGTCAAACTGGGGCCGCAATCCGCAAACTGGTGGGTCTCCAGCCAAAAATCGCAACTGTGATCCGCGATGATGAATTGGTCGAAATCTCCACGTCCGAGATTATCACGGGCGACATCATCCACCTGCGCCCCGGAGAGAAGATCGCGGTGGACGGGATCGTCACCAAAGGCGCGTCTTATGTGAACGAGGCGATGATCACGGGCGAACCTGCACCTGTCGAAAAGACCGCAGGCATGACAGTGACAGGCGGCACGATCAATGGCACAGGCGCGCTTGAATTCCGCGCGACCCACGTTGGCGACGACACGATGCTGGCGCAGATCATCCGCATGGTCGAAACGGCGCAGGGTGCGAAATTGCCCGTGCAGGACCTCGTCAACAAAATCACCCTCTGGTTCGTGCCCGCGGTCATGGGTTTGGCCGCGCTCACCACGCTCGCATGGCTGATCTTCGGCCCCGAACCCGCGCTGTCCCACGCCCTTGTCGCGGGGGTTTCTGTCCTCATCATCGCATGTCCTTGTGCGATGGGATTGGCCACGCCGACGTCGATCATGGTCGGCACAGGGCGGGCGGCAGAGCTGGGCGTTTTGTTCCGCCAGGGCGATGCGTTGCAATCCTTGCAAGACGTGAAAACCGTGGCTTTTGACAAGACAGGCACTTTGACCGAAGGACGCCCCGAACTGACCGACCTCGCGTTACAAAACGGGTTCACCGAAGACGACGTTCTGCACCTTGTAGCCTCTGTCGAGGCAAGTTCGGAGCATCCCATCGCGCAGGCAATCCTGCGCCGCGCCGCTCAGAACAATCTCAAAACCACAGATCTTGAGGCGTTCCAATCCATCACAGGCTACGGCGTTTCTGCGCAAGTCGAAGGGCGCTCGGTGCTGATCGGCGCAGACCGCTTGATGGTCAAAGAAGGCATCGACATGGGCGCGGCCCAAGCTATCGGCAACCAATTCGGCAACGACGGCAAAACCCCGCTTTATGCGGCCATCGACGGCAAACTCGCCGCTGTGATTGCCGTCGCCGACCCGATCAAGGCAGGCACAGCGGACGCAATCAAGGCGCTCCATGCTGCTGGCCTGAAGGTCGCGATGATCACGGGCGATAACACAGGCACGGCCAATGCCATCGCGACACAGCTTGGCATTGATACGGTCGTGGCCGAAGTATTGCCCAGCGGTAAGGTCGCGGCACTAACCGCGCTGCAACAAGACGGCCCGCTTGCCTTCGTGGGTGACGGCATCAACGACGCGCCAGCACTGGCCCATGCCGACGTTGGCATCGCCATTGGCACTGGCACAGATGTGGCGATTGAGGCGGCCTCGGTGGTCTTGATGTCGGGTGATATTGGCGGTGTCGTGGATGCCTTTACCGTCAGTCAGAAGAGCATGCAAAACATCCGCCAAAACCTGTTCTGGGCCTTTGGCTATAACGCGCTGCTGATCCCTGTCGCGGCGGGTGTTTTCTTTCCGATCTTCGGCTGGCTTCTGTCGCCCGCACTTGGGGCAGGGGCCATGGCGCTCTCGAGCGTCTTTGTCCTGACCAACGCATTGCGGCTCCGCTGGATCGCACCCAACCGCGCAAAAGGAGCCACAGCATGAATATCGGTGACGTTGCCAGAAAGGCGGGCCTGCCGCCCAAAACCATCCGCTATTACGAGGATATCGGGCTGATCAAACCGCTGCGCGACACCAACGGCTACCGCGCCTTTCGCGACAGCGACATTCACAAACTGGCGTTCTTGGGACGGTCTCGTGCGCTTGGGTTCACGATTGAGGACTGCCGCAACTTGCTTGCACTTTGGGAGGACAAAGACCGCGCCAGCGGTGACGTGCGTGCCATTGCCAAAGAGCACCTCAGCCAGATCGAGACCAAAATCGCAGACCTGCAAGCCATGCGCGATACGCTGTCTGATCTTGTCCGCGATTGCGCAGGTGACGGACGGCCCGATTGCCCGATCCTCAAAACGCTTGAGACGATGCCCACGCCAAAATCCTAACAAAATAACTGTGGCCGTGATGCAATATCTTATGGTCGCGTAATATCATGTCTAGCCCGCGTCGCAGTTGCACAGTATCGGTCAGGGTGACTGAGATTGGGATTTGTCAGGCGCCTTATATTTGCACTTGCTGTAGCAGCTTTAAACTTTGCGTCACCTGCACACTCGGAAGGGCGCGAAACAATCGGCGCGGGGCGTCTTTTTAACAATGACTACCTTGGGGATGGCAGTGACCGTTGGCGCACGGGCTCCTACGTCTATTCGCACATCATGGCGCGCGAAGGTTATACGGGCCAAGAGGCCTTTGGCGATCTGATCGAATATCGCCTGCGTGCAG
>ERZ767285.697-NODE-697-length-10688-cov-3.977288_pt1 | contig 10688 bp, 10 predicted proteins | sample MGYA00374953_ERZ767285 | MGnify/ENA primary metagenome ERZ767285 (study PRJEB28947, sample SAMN06267186) | marine metagenome | isolation source: Columbia River Estuary | place: USA:Columbia River Estuary, USA | collected 2013-07-23 ...
CAGTGTGCCATGCGCTTCGGAAGCATCGGTGATTGCATGCAATCTATCCAGCGCGCTTTGCACTTCATCAAATTCGGGTAAGCCTTGATCTATCATGTATTTCGTAAGTGAGTCGTTTTTTTGGCCTTTACAGGGAATCAGGTATTCAATCTTCGCAGCTCAGGTCAATTCTGCAAATGCGCAGTTTACACAGTCTGGAGTTTCATTTTAAGGCAATTTTTCGACGCCCTGCTTCGCCTTCGTTTTTCTGTAAGTCCTCGAGCTGGGGGAGCGAGGCTGTAAGCAATTGAATAATGATCGAGGCGTTGATGAAAGGCAGGATGCCTAGAGCAAAAACGCCAAGAGTGGAGATTCCGCCCCCGGTAAAGATGTCAAGGAAACCAATAAGTGTGCCGCCCTGCTCAATAAATTGCTCAAAAGCGACGCGATCGATCCCAGGCATGGGGATGTAGATCCCCAGTCTGACAAGCATGAGCAACCCCAAGGTTGTGAGAACCCGGCCGCGCAGCTCAGGGTTCTGCACCAACTGGGTAATCACTTCAGTGGCGCTGGGGTTACGTCCCCGACTGACAAGCATGGAGAAGGAAGAAAAGAATGGGGCTGATGCAGCAAAGCCGTCCCCGGACCGGAATCCAGTGGGACGGCTCAGACCTTAGATCTGCGCGGAGCAGATCGTATGGGCGAGATCAGTCGAGAACCTCACAGGTCCCACCGGCGGCTTCGATTTTGGCGCGAGCAGAGGCAGTAAAGGCAGCAGCTAAACCAGCAGCAAAACCAGCAGCAAAACCAGCAGAACTACCTGCATTTGAAAAAAGTATTTCTGATAAAATTGTTGAAAAATTTGGTGATAAAATTGAAGTTGAATTTGTTAAAGAAAATAGGGTTGGAATTAAAGTTAATAGAGATGATATTCATGATGTTGCAGAATTTATTCGAGATGGACTAAATTATGATCATGTTGAGTCTGTTTCAGGTGTAGATTACCCACAAGATAAAGAAATTGAAGTTGTTTATCATATTGGATCTTATTCTGATTCATCCTTGGCAAAACAATTACTTGTTTTAGCAACTAGAGCACAACGAGAAGAAAATCCAATTCCTGGAAAGGACGCAACAAAATTACCAACTCTTAGAGATATATTCTACAGTGTAGAATTTCATGAAAGAGAGGTTTTTGAAATGTTTGGAGTTTACTTTACTGGTCATCCTGATAATAGACGATTACTTTTGCCAGAAGATTGGGCAGATTTACCACCTCTCAGAAAGGACTTTGCAATAAAAGGACGATAGATATGACTGCAGAATTACCTCCTGGATTAGCAATCCAAAAAGTTGACGAAAGAATAATGACTCTCAATGTTGGACCACAACATCCTGGTTCTGGACATATGAGAATTATTGTACAAATTGATGGTGATTACATTGTCGCATGTGATCCTGATCCTGGTTATGTGCATCGTGGAGAAGAAAAAATGGCTGAATATAGAAATTATATCACAAATATTCCCCATTTAGAAAGACCTGTAATTCATGATTCTTGTAATGTACTTTATCCATATGTGTTGGGTGTAGAAGAACTACTTGGTATTGAAGTCCCAGAACGTGCAAAATATGTTCGAGTCATTTGTTCAGAATTAAACCGTTGTATCTACATCATGTATTGGCTTGCAATTTATGGTATCTTTTTAGGTCACTCTACAATGTTTATGTGGCCAGCAGGTGATCGTGAACTCTTAATTGATCTTATGGAAAAAATTAGTGGTGCAAGAGTAACACATGCACATTTTGTTCCAGGTGGAGTTAGAAATGATTTACCTCCAAATTTTGAAGAAGTATGTTTGCGTCAAGTAAATTACTTTGAAAAACGTATCAGAGAATATGCTGCAGTATTTTATGATAACCCAATTTTAATTTCAAGAACTCAAGACACTGGTGTACTTTCTCGTGAAGATGCAATTAGACTTGGAACAACTGGTTCAGTATTACGTGCAAGTGGAGTTAGTTATGATCTTAGACAAAAGGAACCTTATGATGTCTATGAGGAATTAGATGTTCACAGTCCTGTAATGAAGGAAGGAGATTCTTATGCAAGATCAAAAATCCCATGGCTTGATATGTTAGAAAGTTGTAATATAATTAAACAAGCATTAGAAAAAATGCCTAAGTCTGGTTCTGTTAGGGTAAAATTAAAACCAAATCCAAAAGGAAAAGGACTTGACTCTGTTTACAAACGTGTAGAATCTGGTAGAGGTTCTTTAGGATGTCATATTGTTTCTGATGGAAAAGTTGAACCATATCGACTAAAACTTAGTGTTGGTTCTTTTAGAAATCTCATTGCATTACCATATCTTCTAAAAGGTGAAAAACTTGGTAACATGCCATCTGTTTATTGGAGTCTAAATTATTGGCCAGTGGAGGCAGACCGATAAATGTCTGTAATTGCACCAAATTTCAAACTTAGTGGATTTATCAAATCCTTAATTGATGATGTTGTTTGGGCTGTCTTAATAGTGTCATTAATTGGTCTTCCTGCAATAATGATGGTTTTATTCGTAATTCCAATGCCTGTTATTGATGGAGAATTACTTACACCCTTTCTTGCATTTACTTATTTAGCTGATCCAACGCGTACACTTCCAATTGTTCAAGCATTCATGACAACTGATATGTTTAAGATAATGGCATTTCCTGGATTTGGTTTTGCTGCATTATTAGCTGCTGGAACAATTTTTGTTGAAAGAAAAATGCTTGCAAAATTACAATTAAGAGTTGGTCCTTTTTACTGTGGAAAAGTTGAAGGTATTTTACAATTAATGGGAGATGGTTTAAAATTAATTTCAAAAGAAATCATCATTCCTGCAAAAGCTGATAAGCCAATTTTCTGGGCAGCACCAGTTCTATTTGTTGCATCTGCAGCAGCATTTGTTGCATTAATCCCAGTTGCACCAGGTTGGGTTGTTGCAGATGTAGATATGGGATTACTTGGAGTATTTGCAGTTATAGGATTTTTCCCAATTGTGACAATTCTTTCTGCATGGTCTGCAAACAGTAAATTCCCATTCATTGGAGGAATCCGTGCTTTATTCCAAATGGTTTCATTTGAAATTCCATTAATCTTATCTCTGTTGGGAGTTGTAATGGTTACTGGAACTCTTAATTTATCAGAAATTGCTGCAAGTCAATCTAGTTTCCCTTGGATTGTATTTTTACCCGTTGGAGCAATTGTATTTTTCATTACAATGCTTGCAGAATTAGAAAGAATTCCATTTGATTTACCTGAAGCAGAAAGTGAAATTGTTGCTGGATGGTTAACTGAATTATCTGGAATGATGTATGGACTTGTTCAATTAGGAACATATCTGAAACTTTACGCATTTGCAGCATTGTTTGTTGTATTGTTCCTTGGCGGTTGGAATGGTCCAATGATAGTACCTCCATTCCCAATGGAAATTGTTACTCATGGATTGGAAATGGGTCCAGTTACAGTAAAAGTAGGTGGATTGGAACCATTACTTACTCAAGTAATTACTCAAGAAATGCTTAATGGAACTTTGATGTTTGTTCTAAAGACAGTTGGTGTTATCTTCTTCATATTATTACCAAGAGGTGTTTTCCCAAGAATTAGAGTCGATATGTTGCTAAATCTTGGTTGGACTAAATTGATCGGTCTTGCATTCGTTAACATCTTTATTGCACTAGCTTTGGTTTACGCTGGAGTGCTAGGACCAGGAGGTTTACAATGACAAATACTGCTACAGGCATCATCCGTGCACTAAATTCTGGAATTAAACATATTGCAACAAAACGATTTACTCTTCGTTATCCTGAAGAAAAACTAAAGTTTGTAGGTGATGGTTATCAATTTGATCCTTCCACTGGTGTTGGAATTGCTGGATTAAAGGGACGTCATATGTTATTCCATGATCACTGTACTGGGTGTCAATTATGTTCTATTGCATGTGAAGGAGTTGCTGAAGCAATTGCTATGGTTAAAGTTCCAGAAGAACAAAAACAAAATAAAAAATCTATCATGCCTCAAATTGATTATGGAAAATGTGTCTTTTGTGGTTTATGTGTTGATGCATGTCCATTTTATGCACTTTACATGACTAACGATTATGAATTATCCTCATTTAGCAAAGAGGGTTTGATCTATACCCCTGCACAACTTGCAGTCAAACCATATGTTGAACAAGATAGTGAAATTGTAATTACTAAGTATGGAGCTACTCATGGCTGATGCTGTATTTCTTGCATTAACCGTTATTACAATCGGTTCTGCAATTGCCGCACTTGAAATGAGATCTTTAATTTATGGTTCAATTGCATTAATGGGAACTCTTGGTGGTATTGCTGGATTTTTCTTTATACTTGATGCACCATTTGTTGCATTGTTTCAATTAGCAGTTTATGTCGGTTCAATTGCTGTCTTAATTCTATTTACTGTAATGCTTGTAAAAAGAGAACTTATTTTCAAAAAAATTGAAGACAGAAGAAGAAAGTTTGCCGGAATTGGTTTGATGTTAATTATCATGGTATCATTAGGTGCTGTATTCTTAGATTCTGGAATTAAAACAATAACTACTGATGAACCAACAGTTGATTTTAGAGATATTGGTGCTGACTTTGTAATTTATTATTGGCCAGCATTAATTTTAATGGGTTTAATTTTAGCCGGTTCAGTAACTGGTGCATTAATTTTAGCAAGAAGGGAGGATGTGGAAAATGACCAACGAGTTAGTTGATTTTACATTAGTTTCTGTTGCTTTGTTAGCAATAGGAATTTACGGACTAGCAGTAAAACGTAATTTCATTCGAATGTTATTTGCAGTTGAAATTATTATCAATGCTGCAAATCTTAATCTTGTAGCATTTGGTAGATTCTTACCTCATGCTGGTGGTCAAACTTTAGCATTATTCTCAATAGCAATTGCAGCAGCAGAAGTAGCTGTGGGATTATCCTTAATTATTGTAGCATACCGTATGTATCAAAATGTCGATATTGCTGACTTCAGGAGCTTGAAAGGATAATGGAATATGCATTATTACAGGCAGTTTTCCTGCCATTACTGTTATCTCCAGTAGCATATATTCTTGGGAAAAAATTTGGTCCAACTCCTGCAATGTGGTTCACATTTGCAATTTTACTTTACACCACAATTCTAGTAATTAATGCAGCACTTTCTGGAACAGTAGAGGAACATTATCCATGGACTGAACAATTTGGTGAATTTGGTTTCTTGTTAGATGGACTTGCATCACCATTTGCAATAATGATTTATGTCTTATCTACAATATTGGCAATTTACTCTAAACCATACATGATTCATAAATTCCATGAACAATTTGAAGAAGAACAAAAAATTAACACTTCTGAAAGTGGTCAAACATCTGTTGTTGAATCAACTGCTCTTTCAAATTATGTAAATGCTAAATCTGGTCTTTACTTTGCACTTTATCTTGTATTTGCAATGGGAATGCTTGGAACAGTTATGTCCACAAATTTGATTGAATTTTATATTTTCTTTGAGGTCATGTTAATTCCTGGTTTCTTTTTAGTTGCCTTATGGGGTGATGGACCAAGAAGAAAAATTGGTTTAATGTTCTTATTCTGGACTCATGCTGGTGCAGTTGTTTTACTATTAGGATTTTTGATGATAGGACTTACTCTTGGCAGCTTTGATTTTGCAGATATTCAAGAATCTAAACTCCCTGCAGATATTGCAATGTATTCTGCTGTCGCAATTTCGATAGGTCTTGGTGTTAAATTAGCAGTTTTCATGTATCACATTTGGCTTCCATATGTTCACGGTGCAGCACCTACACCAATCAGTGCATTATTGTCACCAGCAATGATCGGAATTGGAGCTTATGGTCTCTTTAGATTAGTTGTTGAATTCTTACCTGTAACATTTTCAGAACTTGCAATTTGGTTCCACATTTGGGGTCTTGTTACTATGATCTATGGTGGTGCAATGGCATTAATGCAAGATGACTTGAAACGTTTTCTTGCCTATTCTAGTATCAGTCAAATGGGCTATTTGTTATTCGGTATAGGATCAATGTCTGCATATGGTCTTGCAGGTGCTGAAATGATGTATGTTACTCACGCTATTGGAAAAGGTATTCTCTTCATGATGGCTGGAATTATTATTGTCAAAGTTGGAACTAGAAGCTTCTCTAAACTTGGAGGACTTGCTGGCAAGATGCCAATTACTGCAGTATGTGCAGTTATTGGTGCATTAACAATAATGGGAGTACCGCCAACCAGTGGATTTATGGGTGAATGGATTATGTTTTACGGTGCATTAGAAACTGCAATTGCAGAAGGTTCTACAATTAGAGCTGTAGCATTTGGATTGGGTCTGGTTGCAACAGCACTTACAATGTCTTACATGCTTTGGATGTTAAAACGTGTGTTCTTTGGAAAACTTCCTGAAAACCTCCAAAATGTCAAAGAAGGAAGTTGGTACATGACAATTCCAATGATGGTTCTTGCAGGATTTTCAATTGTAGTTGGAATTTATCCAGATATTTTCTTGAAAACAATTATTCCATACATGAACGGAGTGATGGGGGTTTAGATTATGGCAACTGAAGTTTTAGAACCAACATTCGAAATAACAAGTGCATGGTTAATCTGGATGCTTCCATTTGCTGCAGCATTAATTATGCCTGGAATTGGAAAATTATCTAAAAAATCAACTGGTTATGTTGCAGTTGGATTTGCCTTAATGAGTGCAGTATCTGCAGCATCTTTAATTCCACTTGCATTAGAAGCGGGTGAAGTTCATAGTCAAATAATGTGGATTGAAGCACTTGGTATCAAAGCTGGTGTATTAGCAGATCCACTTTCAATAATCATGGCAAATGTTGTTGGCTGGATTTCATTCTTGATTATGATTTACAGTACAGGATACATGAAAGGCGATAAAGACATTACAAGATTCTGGTTCTGGATGATGTTCTTCATTGGTTCAATGCAGTTAATTGTATTATCTGATAACTTACTTCAAGTATTCTTTGGTTGGGAAGGTGTCGGACTTGCATCATATGCATTAATCAGCTTTTGGTATCGTGATAAAAAGAAAGATCATGTTGGTGTTGAAGGACGTACTGTTCTTGGAATGTTAGATTACTATTCACCAACACATGCTGGTATGAAGGCCTTCATCATGACAAAAGTTGGAGATGTAATGATGATTGCTGGTATGCTTTTGATATTTTTGTTTGCAGGTACTTTTGGATTTAAAGAATTAATGGGTGACACTGATTGGGCAACTGCGATGGCTGCTCAAGGATTACTAGTTCCTGCATTTGTTTTACTATTTGGTGGTGCAATGGGTAAATCTGCACAATTCCCATTAAACGAGTGGTTGTTAGAAGCAATGACTGGACCTACTGCAGTATCTGCATTAATTCACGCAGCAACAATGGTCAAAGCTGGTGTTTTCTTAGTAGCAAGAATTGGTCCACTTGTATTTGCTTTGAGTGCTGCAGGAATTATGGCTGATCAATTCTTTGAAATTATTGCTTGGGTTGGTGCAATTACTGCATTATTACTTGCAACTCAAGGTATGGTTAATCCTGAAATTAAGAAAGTTTTGGCATATTCTACTGGTTCTCAAATTGGTTACATGATGATGGCATTAGGTGTTGCAGGATTATCTGCTCAATATGTTGATGGTTACACTGCAGGATTTTTCCATTTAATTTCTCACGCAATGTTTAAAGCTTCATTGTTCATGGCAGCAGGAGCACTACTGCATATTGTCGGTTCTAGATTTATGACAGATATGGGAGGTCTGAGAAAACACATGAAGAAAACTTATGCTTTCATGTGGGCTGCCGGTCTTGGTTTGATGGGAGCACCATTTATCACAACAGGTTTCTGGAGTAAGGATGCAATCTTTGCTGCAGTATATGAATCTGGAAATGAATGGGCATTACCGTTATTCCTTATCGCTGTTTTGACTGCCATTATTACTGCATTCTATACCACAAGAATGATTGGTATGGTATTCTTTGGAAAGAAGAGTAAGCATATAGAAAAGATGGAAGAAGAAGGACATCACATTCATGAAGCATCAGCATCAATGTGGATTCCATATGGAATACTTGCAGTACTTACAATTGGTATTGGTATTATTGGATTATCTGCTGAAGAAGGAATCCATCATTTGTTTGGAGAATATCTTGAACACTCATTTGGCATTCATAGTTCTCATGCAGCAGCTGAATCATCAATATTACCTGGATTCTTACAAGGACTTAACCCAATTGCACTTGGTGCATCCCTAGTAGCATTTGCTACAGGTATCGGATTAGGATATATTTTCTATATTGGTAGATGGGTTGATCCTGTCAAATTTGTAAATTCAAATATTTTCTTTTACTCAATTCACAAACTTTTCTTAAACAGATGGTATCTTAACGCCTTGGTATACTGGTGCTTTGTTACAACACCATTATGGTTAGCAAGGGGTGTTTCTAGATACTTTGAGAAGACAGCAATTGATTATGGTATGAATGATGGAGTTCAAAAAGCAGTTAGTTGGAGTGCTAAAGTGATTCAGGGAACTCAAACTGGTGTATCACAATCGTATCTATTTGTATTTGGAGCAGGATTATTATTCGTAGTCCTGATATTGTTGATATAGGAGATTTGATGACATGTTAGAAATTACTTCAACTCCTCTTGTAATAATGGCCATATTGGGTACTGTTGGTATCCTTCTTCCAATCATTAGTATTGCAAGAAAAGAACAGGGATCTAATTCATTTTATGCTATAATTGCATTTTCTGCATTAATCGTATCTATGGGATATGTTGGATACCAATTCATTGAAGATAATGTTTCTCCATCTGCATTATTCTCTGAAGATGTTGTAGTTGATGATGCATTTGGTGGGTTCTTTGCAATAGCCATGTTGATAGTTGCTTTGTTCACCACTGTTGGCTCTTTTAATTATATGAGAAAACATAATTCTCCTGCGGTTTACTACTCTCTAATTTTACTTGCAACTATTGGTATGGTTCTAGTTGCATACTCAACTGACCTTGTAATGCTATTTGTAGCATGGGAGCTTATGAGTATTCCAACATACATTTTAGTTGGATTTATGAAAAAGAATCCAAGCTCAAATGAAGCAGCTTTAAAATATTTCTTGTTTGGTGCATTATCTTCTGCAATCATTGTTTATGGTATTTCACTTTCATACGGATTAACTGGTTCTACAAATATTGGAGAAGTCATTCAGGGTTATTCAACACTTGACCCATCACTGCTTCCACTTGCGTTACTTTCCGTTGGATTGTTTATTGCAGGATTTGGATTTAAAATGGGACTTATTCCATTCCATCAATGGCTTCCTGATACTTATGAAGGTGCACCTGCACCAATTACTGCACTTCTTGCAGCAGCAACCAAAAAAGCTGGATTTGCTGCAACGATTAGAATTGTAGTTTTGGGAATGGTAGTTTTACATCTTGATTGGACTCTGGCACTTGGTATTATTGCAGTAATGACAATGACTATTGGTAATGTTGCAGCAATTATGCAAAAGAACATTTCTAGAATGTTGGCGTATTCTAGTATTGCACATGCAGGTTACATCTTGATTGGACTTGCAGTAGCACCACACAGTTCTCTTGGTTTACAAGGTTCTTTGTATCAAATTATGAATCATGCCGTAATGAAAGGTGCTGCATTTATTGCAATTGCAGGAATTGTTACAACTCTTGCAGTAACTCATATTGATAAATTAAAGGGACTTGGAAGACGAATGCCTATAACTGCTTTAGGTTTAGTAATTGCATTATTTGCTTTAGCTGGTATTCCACCACTTTCTGGATTCTGGAGTAAATTGATGTTATTTGGAAGTGCATTAGATGCAGGTTCTGCATTATGGTGGGCTCCATGGCTTGCAATTGCAGGTGTTCTAAACAGTGCATTATCTCTTGCTTACTATGGTTGGTTAACTAGAAAGATGTACTTTGAAGGTGAAACTCAAAAACGAGTTATTGAACCAAAATCTGTTATGGCAGTTATGATATTCTCAACAATCTTCTTGGTAGGATTTGGTGTTTATCCAGAACCATTGCTTAAATTTGTAGAACTTGCAACTCCTGTTATCGGTTTAGATATTATGCCTTAAACGAAGTAAATTTAATTAATTCTTCTAAGTTTATTTTTGCATCATTGTCTGGGATTTTTCTCAAAAATGATCTTGCTTTCTCAGAATATTCTTTTAGTAATTCTTCCATTTTGTTAAATCCATCTCTAGGATCTACACTTTTTTTAATTAGTAAATTAAATAATTTTTCTTCATTTTTCCAATCTAACAAATCATCTCTAATTTGATATGCAATTCCAAGATTTTTTCCATATCCTGTTAAGGCTTCAATTTGTTCTTCTGTTCCATTTGCAATTATACCTCCAATTCTAGCTGAAACTTCAAATGCGGTTGCAGTCTTGTATTCTATAACTTTTAGATAATCATCAAATGTAATATCTCCACTATCTTCTAATCTTCCTTCAATCATTTCTCCTTCACTCATTAACATTGCAGTTGTAGCCAAATCTTTTGTAATTCTGGCATTATCTAATCTTGATGATATTGCAAGGATTAATCCTAAAACAAAATCTCCTGTTAACACACTTGTATTGTATCCATATTTGACATGA
>ERZ767285.698-NODE-698-length-10688-cov-2.511450_pt1 | contig 10688 bp, 9 predicted proteins | sample MGYA00374953_ERZ767285 | MGnify/ENA primary metagenome ERZ767285 (study PRJEB28947, sample SAMN06267186) | marine metagenome | isolation source: Columbia River Estuary | place: USA:Columbia River Estuary, USA | collected 2013-07-23 ...
AAACTTCAAGACGCTGGTTACATAGCACTAGCTCACGGTGGTCAGCCATGGCAAGATGCAACTGTATTTGAAGCAGTGGTTCTTGGTGTTGGTGGTGCAGACTACTACAACAAAGCATTCGTAGAGATGGACATGGACGCACTTAACAGTGCTACTACAGTAGAAGTTTTTGAAACTTTCGGAAACTTACGTCAGTTTATTGACTCTAATGCACCAGGACGTGACTGGAACGTTGCGACTTCAATGGTTATTGAAGGTAAAGCTGGTATGCAAATCATGGGTGACTGGGCAAAAGGTGAATTCAAAGTTGCTGGAAAGAACGTAGGTACAGATTACACTTGTACTGCTGCTCCTGGAACTTCAGGTGCTCACACGTTCAACATTGACTCATTTGCTTTCTTTGCACAAGGAACAACAGCTGGAACTGGAGCTCAAAACATTATGGCTGCAGAAATCCTAGGTACTGACTTTCAGACAGTATTCAACCTAAACAAAGGATCAATTCCTGCACGTCTAGGCGTTTCAAGATCTGAGTTTGATTCATGTGCTCATGACTCAATGGACGCTTTTGTTTCCGCTTCTACAAGTGGTGGTCTAGTACCGAGCTTTGCTCACGGTATGGCGTTACCTTCAGCAGTAGCTGGAGCGGTCGTTGATTCAGCTACTAACTTCTTTAACTCTGACCAGAGTGCTGAAGATGGTGCTGCTCAGCTTGTAGCTTCAATGGCTGCAGCAATGTAAGAGTAAGTCAGTATAAGTAAGCACTCTAACAATCCTCCTTTTTTGTTAATGTGCTTGCTATACGCTTAGGGCGCCTAATATAGGCGCCCTAATTCTATTAAATCATAATAAAATTAGAATCACTGTGCTCAATTTTTTAGAAAAAAATCTGCCAAAAATAGTTTTAGCACCAACAACAATCGTGATGATTGTATGTATGTATGGATTCATTATTTGGACTGGCTTACTCTCTTTAACTAAAAGTAGAATGATGCCTCAATGGGACTTTGTAGGTCTCGATCAATATGCTAGACTTTTTAATAACCCACGATGGGATGTGGCAGTTGACAACCTATTAATATTTTTAATTCTCTTTATTATTATTGCGCTTATATTAGGCCTTTTATTGGCAATATTTCTAGACCAAAAAATTCGCGTTGAAGGTGCAATTAGAACAATTTATTTATATCCAATGGCAATCTCATTCATTGTCACAGGTACAGCCTGGAAGTGGATCCTAAATCCTGGATTAGGCATTGAAAAGCTGATGCGTGATTGGGGGTTTGTAGGATTCGAGTTTAGATGGCTGGTTGAGCAAGATATGGCTATCTATACGATAGTTATTGCCGCTGTATGGCAGTCAAGCGGCTTTGTAATGGCGCTTTTTTTAGCAGGCTTAAGGGGTGTTGATGACAACCTTACAAAAGCTGCAAAAATTGATGGCGCTTCAACGCCTCGTCTTTATTGGCACATTATATTGCCGTTAATGAGGCCTGTTTTCTTTAGTGCAATTGTTATTTTGACTCATATAGCTATTAAAAGTTTTGATTTAGTTCAAGCTTTGACTGGTGGAGGTCCGGGATACGCTTCAGATCTTCCAGCAAACTTCATGTATACCTATTCATTCAATCGCTCTCAAATTGGTGTCGGTGCTGCAAGTGCCATGATCATGTTATTTGGTGTATTAGCAGTTTTAATTCCCTATTTGTATTCAGAATTGCGTGAGAAAAAATGATGAATAACTATAAATTATCAAATTTTAATTTTGGACGTGCTTTTATTTATTTAATTCTGATCTTCTTTGCACTTATATATTTAGCTCCTTTGTACGTTATGTTTACGACATCTCTCAAAGATATAGAAGAAATACGAAGTGGAAACTTGATGGCACTGCCACTCGATCCAACGCTTTATGCCTGGAAGAAGGCATGGTCATCTGCCTGCACTGGTAGTGAGTGCCAGGGCCTAGCCCCATATTTTTGGAATAGCGTTCGAATTGTTGTTCCAGCGGTCATTATTTCGACGGTTGTGGGTGCTTTTAATGGCTACGCTCTAGCTAAGTGGAAGTTTAAAGGAAGTGAGCTGTTGTTTGGAGCACTGCTATTTGGTTGCTTTATTCCCTTCCAAGTGATTCTTCTTCCGATGGCTAAGCTTCTAGGAGAGTTAGGTTTGGCGAATACCGTAACAGGCTTGGTATTGGTCCATGTGATATATGGAGTCGCCTTTACAACGCTTTTCTTTAGAAACTATTACGTTGGCATTCCGACTGAGCTAGTGAAGGCTGCGAAGCTGGATGGGGCTAGTTTTTTAAGTATCTTTCGACACATATTTATTCCTTTGTCGACGCCAATTTTTGTGGTCACCATCATCTGGCAATTTACACAGATTTGGAATGACTTCCTTTTTGGTGTTGTTTACTCTGGCTCTGGAACTCAGCCAATAACAGTAGCTCTTAATAATCTAGTTAATACGTCTGTTGGTGGCAAAGAATATAACGTTGATATGGCTGCTGCAATTATCGCTGCTATGCCAACTCTGGTTGTTTATGTCATTGCAGGCAAGTACTTTGTTAAAGGCCTAACTGCTGGCGCAGTAAAAGGATAAGTAAACTATCAATATCTATTTGAAATAATTAATAAATACAGGATAAAAAAATGGGAAGTATAAGCCTTAATGGAATTAAAAAATCTTTTGGAGAAACAGAAGTACTTAAGGACATCAATTTGGACATTAAAGATGGAGAATTTTTAATACTTATTGGCCCATCAGGTTGTGGTAAATCAACATTAATGAACTTAATTGCCGGTCTTGAGGATTTGACTGGGGGTGAAATTGTCATCGATGGTAAGGACGTATCAGAAGAATCTCCTAAGGACCGTGATATTGCTATGGTTTTTCAGTCTTATGCTTTGTACCCAACAATGAACGTTGCAAGGAATATTTGCTTTGGTCTAGAGATGAGCAAGATGCCAAAAGAAGAGCAGGAGGTTATTCTTAAAAAAGTCTCCACTCTTCTTCAAATTGATCACTTATTAGATAGAAAGCCAGGCCAGCTATCAGGCGGTCAAAGACAAAGAGTCGCAATGGGAAGGGCATTAGCAAGATCACCAAAGGTCTTTCTATTTGATGAGCCCCTATCAAATCTAGATGCGAAACTTAGAGTTGAGATGCGTACAGAGATAAAAAAATTACATAAGCGTATCGCAACAACTATTGTCTATGTTACTCATGATCAAATCGAAGCGATGACGCTTGCTGATAGGATCGCAGTTCTTAAAGACGGGGAATTGCAGCAAGTAGGAACTCCTTATGAAATTTACAACGACCCAGTAAGCCACTTTGTGGCTGACTTTATGGGTTCACCGGGGATGAATTTTATTGAGTGCATCGTTAAAGATGAAAACTTAATTATTGAAAGTGGTGGTCAGAAATATGAATTATCTATTCCTTGTAAAGAGGCTATTAATAATTCAAAATTAGATGTTGTCATGCTAGGAATTAGGCCTGAAATGCTTACTGAAATTCAGCCTTCTGCTGCAAAAAATGCTTACATTCATCAGATCAAGTTTGATGTAGATGTATTAGAGCCAATGGGCGCAGATACGATCGCTATAGGTCAGTGGAACGATAACGAGGTTATGGCCAGACTCAGTCCTGAATCTGGAAACATTGCTGGCAAAGGATTTGATTTACAGGTTGACACGAGTAAGGCAATTTTATTCGATCCGAATTCAGGTCTAAGAATCAAATAATTATTGATACAATACCTGTATGGGTGAATCTTTCACAAAATCAGGATTGTCAATACCTGCTTTGGGTCTGGGAACATGGGACTTGCAAGGCGATAGCTGCATCAACATTGTTCAGGAAGCTCTTGAAATTGGTTATCGTCATATTGATGGCGCTTCAATGTATGAAAACGAAATTGAAGTTGGAAAAGGTATTATTAATTCAAATGTAGATCGAGAAGACATTTTTGTAACTACAAAAATTAATACAACAAGCTGGACCCCTTCGCAGGGCAATGGTTCCCCTCTAAAGAACAAAGATATTACTAAGCACTTTGAGAGAAGTCTTAAAGATTTGCAAACTGAATATGTTGATCTGCTTCTTATTCATTGGCCTAAGTTTGAAACTAATTTAGGGGATATATTAGAAATTTTGTATGATCTTAAGGATGCAAAAAAAGTCAAAGAGGTTGGTGTTGCTAACTTTAACTCTAGCCTTATAAATGAATGTATTAATCTTGGCTTTAAAGATATCTTTTGCAATCAAGTTGAATATCATCCTTTTTTGTCCCAAGCTAAATTGTTAGAGGTCATGCAGGACTTAGATATTATTCCAGTTGCTTATTGCCCAATCTGTAGAGGCGATGTTGCAAGGCATGATGTAATTGTTGATTTGGCTGAAAAGTACTCAAAAACGCCTGCTCAAATTGCACTCAGATGGATATATCAACAAAAGGCTGTGTCGATTCCTAAAACGGCTAATTCTTATAGGCTTCGAGAAAATATTGATATTTTTGACTTCGAGATAGAATATAAAGATATGCTTACAATATATAGCCTCGCAAGAAACCAGCGTCTAGTCCCTAATCTTGAGATTAATGAGTTAGAGTATCCTTTTGATTAAACTTAATTTAAATTTAGAATGCTTTGTCTTTCGATAAGCTCAACTTTAAAATTGTAATCAACTTCTAATGCCGCTCCATAGCATAAATTAATTAATTTTCTTGCGGCTGAGATTGCCATTTTTTGAACAGGCACGTTGATTGTAGTTAGAGGTGGAGTGGTATACGAGGAAATATTCATATTATCGTATCCTAGAACTGAGATGTCATTTGGGATATTTACCCCGTTGCTTGACAATGCTGAGATTGCTGACATAGCAGATTGATCATTTGCACAGAACAGGGCAGTAAATGATGGTTTCTGATTAAGTAAATATTTAGCACCCTCAAACCCTTTTTTAAAGGTGTAATCACCACGATAAATAAGATTATCATGAATAAAGACATTGTTGTCTTTAAGAGCGTCAATAAATCCATTGTGCCTTTCATTGGCATCAGTAGTATCAAACCATCCGGTAATTAATGCAATATCTTTATGACCATTTTTAATTAGATACTCACCAGCAATGTAGCCTGCTTTATAGTGATCAAAAGTGAAGGACTTATCTTTCATGGCATCAACCTTATTGTTAAGCAGAACAATATTTGGGAATTCTTTTTCTAGTTGTAGGATATCAAAATCTGGCATGTCAGAGCCCCAAATTATGAGGCCATCACACCCCTTATTGACAAGGTTGTCTATTGATAATCGTGAAGCATTTGGATGGTTAGTTGAGTTTCTTTCTCCATCTGTTGTAATTAGACTCACATCAAATGGTTGAAGTTCACGCTCAATTTTTGTAAGCGTTGCTCTGCTCATTTCTCCAGAACTTTTGGTACCCCATAAGCCAATCGTATTGTATCTTTTAGATGAGAGGGACTGAGCAGAACTATTAGGAATGAATTTAAGTGCAGCCATCGCACTATTCACTTTGTTTCGTGTTTTTTGGGAGACAGAGCCTTTTCCAGAAATAACTCTGGAAACAGTTCCAATTCCAACATCTGCTAATTTTGCAACATCTCTAATAGTAGCCATATAATCACAATAAATAGTTCAAAATATCCTATAAAGCCTATTATATAGACATTTAAAATTTTTTATAAGCCATAATTACTTGATTATTATTGTAACAATTTGACACACTTTGTCACATTTAAATTTTAATTTTTTATTTATAATTGGAAACGGTTCCATAATATAAATGTTGTGGAGTTTTTGTTTATATATTTTCTAGGAGAGAAATATGAGAAAAATGTTGAAGAGTTCAACGCTAGTTGCAGCTGCCATCTTAACGGGTGCGGTCAATGTTGCATCAGCGACTGAATTAGAAGTCACACACTGGTGGACATCTGGTGGTGAGGCAAATGCTGTTGGTGAACTTGCTAAAGCTTTTGATGCTACTGGACATACATGGGTAGATGGAGCGATAGCGGGATCAGGTGGTGTTGCTAGACCAATTATCATTAGTAGAATTATTGGTGGTGAGCCTATGGGTGCTACTCAGCTTAACCACGGTCGTCAGGCTGAAGAGTTAATTGAGGCCGGTCTGCTTTTAGATCTAACTGATGTTGCTGAGGCAGAAGGCTGGAAGGATGTTATTTATCCAAGTAATCTTCTTGAAGCATGTACTGTTGACGGAAGAGTCTATTGTGCTCCAGTTAACATTCACTCAGCTCAGTGGTTGTGGTTAAGTCATGATGCTTATGAAAGCTCAGGTGTTGCTGTCCCGAGTAACTGGGATGAGTTTGTTGCAGCTGGTCCGGCACTTCGTGCTAATGGAATTGTTCCACTAGCCCAAGGTCAACAAGGTTGGCAAACAGGTTTAACTTTTGGTGTATTAGCTACAGCTCTAGTTAGTGAGGATGCTTGGTATGCTGTAAACCGCGACAAAGATTCAAAAGTTGCTGGTGGTGCAGAATATGCCCGAGTTTGGAATGCGTTTGATGATGCCCGTAAAATGGCAATTGGATCAAATGTTGGTGACTGGAACCTAGCTACGAATCTTGTTATTACTGGTAAAGCAGGTGGACAGATTCACGGTGACTGGGCTCAAGGTGAATTTAGTGTTGCTGGCTCTGTTGCAGGAACTGATTATTCATGCCTACCTGGTTTAGGAGAGCGTGCAATCTTAGATACTGGAGGAGATGCGTTTTATTTCCCAGTTCAGGATGATGCGGATGTTGAAGCAGCTCAAAAAGAGCTTGCTGCACTTCTTGTATCTCCCGCAGTTCAAGTCGCATTTAACCTGAAAAAAGGTTCGTTGCCGATCCGTGGTGACATCGATATGTCAACTGCGAATGATTGTATGCAGAAAGGTTTGAAGATTCTTGCAGGTGGAAATGTTCTTCCTTCAGGAGATATTCTTCTTTCACCTGATACACAAAATCAGATTCAAGAACTGATGTCAACATTTTGGAGTGACTTGTATATGAGTGCTGAGGATGCTCAAGCTAAATATGCTAAGATCATTGGAACTGCTGACTAAGCATTAATAAAAAAGACTGTCGAGCTTAACTAGGGCTCGGCAGTTCTTCATCTGATAATTCTAGTTTCTATTAAATATTTTTTAACCATTTCTTGTAAATTATAATAATAGTTATGCTTACAAAAGCTCATCCTGAAAGATTTTTTATTGGTTCTATTATGTTGGCCTTTGCCGCATTGATAATGGCTACTGTTGGTATAAAACCTCAATTACTTCAAAATCTACAGTTTCTAATTTTACTTGTATCGCTTCTATTAGTAATTTGGATTGGCTTTAATGCAGGTAAATTCGAAATTATTACGAATCGACTACGCATGCAAGCAATGGGTTGGCTTATTGCAGCAACATGCTCAGCAGCGCTTTGGTCATTTGCTCAAAAAAGTACTCAGTTAATATTTCCAGCTCTTAAGGAATTTCGAAAGATTTGGAATACATTTGAACCTTTTGCTTTGTTCGCGACAGTTGTTTGTGTTTTATTTGCTTTAATATTGTTTATCGTTGGATCGAGAGATTCTAAATTAGAGCGCCCAGGGTATATTGAGAGCTCCCTTGTTAATAATTTGTCTAGCAAAATTGCAGCATTGCCGATGGTGTTTACAGCTATTGGTGTTTTCGTTATAGCAACTTTGTGGACTGTTTATCATTCTTTCACAAACAGCCGTATGCTTCCAAAAAGTGAGTTTATTGGGCTCGCTCAGTACGAACGTCTTTGGAGTTCTGATCGTTGGTACATGTCTATTGAGAATCTGGCTATTTATGGGATATGCTCGTTGATTTTTTCACTTTTAATTGGTTTTATGTTGGCGGCCTTATTAGATCAAAAAACAAGGTTTGAAAATACTTTTAGGACAATTTTTTTATACCCATTTGCTCTAAGTTTTATTGTTACAGGATTAGTATGGCAATGGATTTTAAACCCAGATTATGGCGTTGAAAAGATTGTTCGATCGTTAGGTTTTGACTCCTTTGTATTTAACCCGCTTTACAATGCAGATATCGTAATTTATGGAATTCTTGTTGCGGGTCTTTGGCAGGGGACAGGTTTTATTATGTGCCTTATGTTGGCAGGTCTTCGAGGAATTGATCAGGAGATTTGGAAGGCTGCAAGAATTGACGGTATTCCAATGTGGAAAACATATATTCAAATCGTCATTCCAATGATGCGTCCAGTTTTTGTTACAACACTTGTCATCATTGCTGCTGGAATTATAAAAGTATACGACTTGGTTGTTGCTCAGACTTCTGGTGGTCCAGGACTCTCTTCGGAGGTCCCTGCAAAATATGTATACGACTACATGTTTAACGCACAAAATCTTGGTCAAGGTTTTGCTGCTTCCACCATGATGCTTGTTTCTGTCCTAATTGTTTTGATTCCATTTGCCTATTTAGAGTTCGGGAGGCGTAAGCATGGCTAATTCTACCGTTGTACATTCGATAGATGGACCTAGAGGGCCAAAACCACGCAAAATGCTGAGTCGCAGAAATATCATTCTTTACGGGACATTGCTTGTCGTCGCGGTATATTACCTGATTCCGCTTTATGTGATGTTGGTTACATCAGTAAAGGGTATGCCAGAAATACGTTTAGGTAATATCTTTTCACCTCCAGTTGAAGTTACTTTTGAGCCTTGGGTTAAAGCATGGGCGCAGGCTTGTACAGGACTTAATTGTGATGGGTTATCTAGAGGTTTTTGGAATTCGGTGAAAATAACCATTCCCTCAGTTTTTGTATCAATCGCAATCGCATCAATTAATGGCTACGCTTTGGCAAACTGGCGCTTTAAGGGAGCCAATCTATTTTTTACTATATTAATATTTGGCGCATTTATTCCTTATCAGATTATGATTTATCCACTTGTAATATTGTTACGTGATTTGGGGCTTTATACAAAATTACCTGGCTTAATTCTTATTCATACTATTTTTGGAATGCCTATTTTGACACTGTTATTTCGTAATTATTTCACCACCATCCCCGAAGAGCTTTTTAAAGCTGCTAGAGTCGATGGGGCAGGATTTTGGGGAATATACTTCCGCGTCATGATGCCGATGTCACTACCAATATTCGCTGTCGCTATTGTTTTACAGGTGACGGGTATTTGGAATGACTTTCTATTTGGAGTGATCTATACCAAACCGGCAAACTACCCAATGACTGTTCAACTAAATAACATTGTGAACTCCGTTCAAGGGGTAACAGAATATAACGTAAATATGGCTGCTACCTTGTTAACGGGACTGGTACCTTTGACCATCTACTTTATCTCAGGAAAACTCTTCGTGCGCGGTATTGCTGCCGGTGCAGTTAAAGGATAATTAAAAAATGAATAGCATAGAAATTAAAAAACTATCACTTAATTTTGGCGAAATTGAAGTTCTGAAAGAACTAGATTTATCGATTGAAAAAGGAGAATTTTTGGTTCTCTTGGGAGCTTCAGGTTGTGGTAAATCAACATTGTTGAACTGCATAGCTGGGCTATTAGATGTTACTGATGGTCAGATTTTTATCAATGAGCAAAACGTCACCTGGTATGAACCTGCGCAGAGAGGTATTGGTATGGTGTTCCAATCCTATGCGCTTTATCCGCAAATGACGGTCAAGGGCAACCTATCGTTCGGTCTGAAAAATGCAGGTCTTCCAAAAGAGGAGATTGAAAAACGTGTTAAGCATGCTTCAGAGATTCTGCAGATTGAATCACTTTTGGAGCGTAAACCTGCTGCGCTGTCTGGAGGCCAGCGCCAGAGAGTTGCAATAGGTCGTGCTTTAGTTCGGGATGTCGAAGTTTTTTTGTTTGATGAGCCTTTATCTAATTTGGATGCGAAGTTGCGTAATGAACTCAGGGTCGAGATTAAGCGACTACATCAGAAACTGGACAATACCATGATTTATGTTACACATGACCAGATTGAAGCCATGACTTTGGCTGACAAGATCGTCGTGCTGCGTCTTGGTATCATTGAACAGGTCGGTGCTCCGATGGATTTGTACCGAGATCCCGATAACAAGTTTGTTGCTGGCTTTATCGGATCGCCTGCGATGAATTTTGTGAATGGCACGGCCAAACGCGGCGGTGTTGATGCCCCCGGTCTGGGTTTGCATTTTGACGGTATCATCAGCACAGCGCATGAAGGCAAAGCGGTCAGCGTTGGTGCGCGGCCAGAACATATCACACTGGACCCCGCAGGCGACACGCACACCGTTGAGATGACAGAAAGCCTTGGCGGCGTTTCGTTTGCGTATCTATCTGGTCCAACAGGCGAGCGGATTGTTGTGGAAGAGCGCGGCGACGAACGGACAGCCGCAGGTGTGACAGTCGGCATCAATATCGAAACAAGCCGCATTTTGCTGTTCGATGCCGAGACAGAAATGCGCATCCGCAGCTAAGGTGTGCGATATCTAGAATGCAAGAAGGCCCGCGATTAGCACGGGCCTTTTTGTTTCTTTGGGGTCGGTGTGGTTAGCGTTTGCCGTAGTAAAGGCCAACGACATGTTCAGCTTGCGCAAAGAAAAGCCAGCGCAGCGTCAGTACGCCCGCGACATGGCTGAGCACTGCCAACGCCGGAAAGATATGCCCGCCTGCTGGCAAGAGCAT
>ERZ767285.703-NODE-703-length-10640-cov-3.679826_pt1 | contig 10640 bp, 9 predicted proteins | sample MGYA00374953_ERZ767285 | MGnify/ENA primary metagenome ERZ767285 (study PRJEB28947, sample SAMN06267186) | marine metagenome | isolation source: Columbia River Estuary | place: USA:Columbia River Estuary, USA | collected 2013-07-23 ...
AACCAACACCTGCACCGCGTTGCCACTCTGCAAGTGCTGCACATGTTGCATCGTTGTCACACCACACCGGCTCGCCCAACGCTTCTGCAAGTTGTTCGCGAACGGGAAACTCAATTGCTGTAATCATGTTTGGTGACGAACGAATAACTCCGTCTCGTGAAATCAAACCAGGTACACCCAGACCAACCGTTGTATGTTCGCCTAGCTCACGAACTATTGATGCAAGAGTTTCTACAAGTTGATCGGCTGTTGGCGTTGGCTTGCGAACCTCGCGAACAACACTTCCTTGATCATCAATGACCACGCCGAGACACTTGGTGCCACCGACATCGATGCCGCCTTGGTTGTTTACAAAGTAATCCGCTGCGAACTGAAAGTTCTGCAGACCCTTTGTGCCCGTCGAGGCAAAAGGCCCGGACAATGGATCAATCCAAGCAATTTTAACAGTTGTCTCAGCGCCAGCAGCACCCGAAACAGCAAACACGGCAGCAGCAGCTGCCATAAGAATCTTTTTCATGAATTCCTCCCAGAATTTCTTGTTGAATGTCCAGCACTCCTCAATGCTGAAACTTCAATTCTGAAGGTACCATGTCCTGCGGTCTTGTGAAGTCAGTTTTGCATCACAGGCATAGGAGTAAGAGTTTTGGTCAGTCGGATTAACAGATAGGGCGCCTAAGCCTTCACAAAGCCGAGTCGGTCTATGCGCCGCTCTGGATCCAAAAGTGGTTTTGACCTAAGGACGTGCGCACTTCGATGGTTTGGTCGTAGCGAACGGCCAAGCGGTGACAGCCTTCGAGGTTGGTCATACGACGGAAGCAGATGGCTTCCTGGTCGATGAAGTAGAGGCCCGTTTCGCCCCCGAACTCAGCAACGCCGACGCTCAATCGACCGTTCACAACCTTTGCGCCTTTTGGGATGCACTGGGCCATGGGGCCGGGGATCGCCGTCTGGCACAAGGGCAGGCGCTGGGTAATCTGGCGACCGCCTGACAGCGCGACGGTGCCGAAATGCAGGCCGCGCTCGTCGGTGATGTCGAACCGGAAGGTGTAACCGCCCTCGACAGGCTGAAACGGCGAGACATGAAATATTTTTTGAGCGCCCAATGTGTCTTGGGCCGTGATGGGGGAGAGATCCTCTTTGTAGCACAGGTAGCTGTGCCTTTGACCGAAGGTGTTGCTGACCTCGGCAATCACCACGCGCAGCCTGTCTTGTGTATCCAAGCAGAGCCAGAAGCTCACTGGATTGAAGACATGACCGAGCAGGCGCGGTTGCGCCAAAAGCAAAATACGCTCCTGACCCGGTAGATTTTCCGCTTTCAACACATCGCGCGCCCAAGCCAGACCACGCCCCTCTTTGGGGGCGCCGCCATGGTCGCTGTCAAACAGGCTCATCAGATTGAACTGATTGCGCGAGAAAAGCGTCGGCAAGGGGCGTTCTGCGGCCAAATCAATCAGCACATAGTCTATCGCATACCGAAAGGCATTGGACACGGGCCCTTTGCGCCCGTGATAGGTATGCGCCTTGATATGGTCGAGGCAGGTCATTCAGCGGCGGCCAAAATGGTCGCTTTTTGCGCCGTCAACCGACGGGCCGCTTCGATGCCTGTGGCCAGCCCATCTTCGTGAAAGCCATTGCGCATCCAAGCGCCGCAAAACCAGGTATGATTTGCCCCGTTGATGTCGCTGACAATCTGTTGCGCCTTCAAAGCGGCGGTGTCAAAGACCGGATGGTGAAAGGTGCATTGATCATAAATCAAGGCCGGATCAATATCGCGCTGGGTATTCAAGGTGACAAAGCAGGGGTCATCTTTAGGCAGGCTTTGAAGGCGGTTGATCCAATAGGTCAGATCAATACGGTCGGATTGACGATCTTTGTCTTCCGTATAAACCCAGGACGCCCAGGCTGCCTTGCGTTTGGGCATAATGGAGCAGTCCCCATGCAGCACCATCTCATTGGGCTGATATTTCACCGCGCTCAAAGCCTTGTGTTCAAGACTGTTGGCATCGCTGAGAATTGCAAGCGTAATGTCAGAATGCGTGGCGAAAATCACCTCATCGAAGGCCTCAACACTGCCATCGGTCATCTGCAGCTCAACCCCCAAAGGATTGCGCCGGACTTGCGCCACGGGGCTCGACAGGCGAATGTCAACATTGGCCCGCGTCAAGGCGCTTTGCAGGCGGCCTACATATTCGCGCGAGCCACCGCGCACCGTGCGCCATTGGTGTTGCCCACCGGCACCGAGCAGGGCGTGGTTTTTCATGAAATTGATCATGGCCTGCGCTGGGAAATCAAGGATTTGCGTGATGGGTGTGGACCAAATTGCGCCGGTGAAGGGTGTAAGGTAATAATCGCGAAACCAATCCCCAAGCTGCCATTTTGTGACCAATTCACCGATGGTAATCGTAGGATCAATCACTTCGCTATTGGCGCGTTTGTTGAATTTTAAGATGTCCCGGATCATGCCGTAAAATTTTGGCCGGATGATGTTTCGCGGTTGGGCAAATACGGCTGTAGGGGCTAGAAGCCCATATTCTAACCATCCACCATCAATGGATGCGCCGAAACTCATATCTGAGTCCATCACGGGAACGTCCAGCTCTTTAAACAGGCGAATTAAATGTGGGTAATTCACATCATTGAAAACCAAAAATCCAGTATCCACTGGTAAATCGCCGTTCTTACCGGCCATTACGGTCCGCGCATGGCCGCCGAGCTTTGGGCCGGATTCGAACAGAACCACTTGATGCGCGTGGCGCAATTCATAGGCTGCCCCCATGCCTGAAATGCCACCACCAATCACAGCAATGCGTTTAGCGCCCAAAGGGGCAGTCTCAAATGGCATAGGCGTATCCTTTAATGTTACTTGAAGCTTTTACGCGGAACGCGTGGATTTGGATTACTTTTAAAACCTTCTCGTTTTCTTTGATCCAAATCGTTTGATACTGCGTATGTACAGCATGGGAATAAATTTGGATATAGTGCAAGAAACGGGTGCATCTGGTCGTCAGCTGGCCTATGCTGCATTTAATTCAAATGCACTTGACGATCAGAAGGCAAATTTTCCCGCCGTGACACAAACCATCCCAAAAAATATATGGGTTGATCATCTGAAGCGTATTCAGACAGACCAAGACCAGCAGGCCTTTGCTGAACTCTTCGGATATTTTGCGCCGCGGGTGAAAGCGTTTTTGATGAAATCAGGCGCATCGCCGGGCATGGCAGAAGATTGCACACAGGAGGTTATGGCCACCCTCTGGCACAAAGCACATCTCTTTGACCCCAGCCGAGCCAGCGTGTCCACTTGGATCTTTACCATCGCCCGCAACAAAAACATCGACGCGTTGCGCAAGCAACGACGCCCCGAACCCGAGGAGCTGACCTGGGGTCCTGAAGCAGAGCCGGAAGCCTCTGACGTTTTAGTGATGCAACAAGAATCAGACCAGTTGAGCCAAGCCATGAAAGCCTTGCCCGGCCAGCAGCGTGAATTGATTGAAAAAGCCTACTTTGGCGACCTCAGTCATGGCCAAATTGCTGCTGAAACCGGTCTGCCCCTTGGCACAATCAAATCGCGCCTTAGATTGGCCTTAACGAAACTTCGCCAGACGATGAAATGAACACAATGAACAAGATTACCCACCACCTTTCAGATCAACTCTTGATCGGCTATTCCGCAGGCTCTTTGCCGGAGGCTTTTAACCTGGTTGTCGCCACGCATTTGTCGATGTGTGACGAATGCCGCGCGGCTGCGCAAAGTTTCGATTCTATTGGTGGCGCGCTTTTGCAAGCGCAGCCCACAGAAAATTTGGGTGACGCGGCCTTGGCCAAGACCATGGCCTTGATTGCCAAAGGGCCAAAAGCCGCGGCGTCTAAGCCTGTTGGCAGCGATGTGCCTGATCCCTTGAGCGCCTACATCGGCGGTGGTTTGAATGATGTAAAATGGCGGCCCATTGGTCTGGGTGTGCGGCAGGCTGTGTTGAAAACATCTCACGCCGCAACAGCGCGTTTGCTCTACATTCCCTCGGGAGCGGCTGTGCCGGATCACGGGCACCGCGGCACAGAGCTGACACTCGTACTACAGGGTGCGTTTCGTGATGAAACTGCGCGCTTTGCGGCCGGTGATGTTGAAGTGGCCGATGAGGATTTGCACCACAAGCCTGTGGCTGAGATTGGTCATGATTGTATCTGCCTTGCCGCCACCGACGCCCCGCTGCGGTTTAGCGCTTGGATTCCGCGGGTGGCGCAATCTCTGTTCCGGCTATAGTTTCGGCAGGGGCGCAACCGGATCAAGCGCTTCGATCTCTTCAAAATCGAAATTGTCCAATTTATGCGCGCGCTTCCCGGCGCGTTCTGCGGCTGTGCTGATGCCTTCGATGTCTTTGCGCGCTTGGGTGAAATGGGTGTTGAGTTTATCTACCCGATCCACCACCAGCTCGACATCCCGGTGCAATTGCCGCAATGCGGTGCGAATGGCGCCGGCTTGTTCACGCATCCGCGCATCTTTGAGGATCGCCCGCATCGTGTTCAAAGTGGCCATGCAGGTTGTGGGGGAGACAATCCATACGCGCGCTTCAAACCCTTCACGGATTAACTCGGGAAAATTTGAGTGCAATTCGGCATAGACCGCCTCTGAGGGCAAAAACATGATCGCCCCGTCAGCGGTTTCGCCTTCGATAATATATTTCTCGGAAATGGCCTTGATATGCGCTTTCACAGAGGTGCGCATAAATTTGACCGCATCTCTTGTGTCCAGCTCGGTCTTGGCGTTGCGCAGGGCCTCATAGGCCTCAAGTGGGAATTTGCTGTCTATGACAATTGGGCCCGGTGGATTGGGCAGGTGGATCAAGCAATCGGCACGCTTGCCATTGGATAGGGTGGCCTGCCAAGCATAGGCGTCGGACGGCAGGGCCTTGCTGACGATCTCTTGCAGTTGGATTTCACCAAAGGCGCCGCGGGTCTGCTTATTGGCCAGAATATCTTGCAGGCTGAGCACGTCACCGGAAAGTTTTTGGATATTGTCCTGAGCCTTGTCGATTGTGACCAAACGCTGTTGTAATTCGCCCAGTGAATTGGCGGTGGTCTTGGCATTTGTGGTCAGGTTGAGCGTCATTTGTTCCTGAACCGCGGCTAAGCGCGCTTCCATCAACTTGAGCATATTGTTTTGTTGTGCGGCCTGTGCCTCTGAGACATGGGTCAGGCCACCGGCCAATTGTTGTTGCCCGTCGCCAATGGTTTGCACTCTTTGGTTGAGATATTCCATTTGGTTTGTCAAAGGCGCTGTTGCTTGTGCCGCGCGTCCCGCGGCGCGGGCCACCATCAAAAGCAAAATCATGACCACAAGGGCAAAACCGCCAGCGGCCATCATTAAGATTAAGGTGATTTCAGGGGTGACTATCATGTGCGTCCAAACAACTTTTCAATATCGGTCATAGCCAAACTGACATAGGTGGGGCGACCGTGGTTGCATTGGCCTGAGTGTGGGGTCGCTTCCATTTCGCGCAACAGCGCATTCATTTCTTCGGCTTGCATCCGGCGGCCTGTGCGGACCGAGCCATGGCAGGCCACGCGGCTCAAAATCGCATCCAGCTGCGCTTGCAAGCTTTGCTGCGTGCCGCCGTCCGACAGCTCGTCGACGATATCCAAAACCAACCGCTGCACATCCACATGGCCCAAAAGGGCAGGCACGGATTGCACAGCAACCGCGCCTTGGCCGAAGGGTTCAATGCTGAGACCCATCTGCGTCAAGGTTTCGTTTTCCTCCATCAGAAGGGCTATATCGCCGTCAGACAGGCTGATCACTTCTGGAATCAATAGCGCTTGCGCGCGCACGCCGGTTTCTGCCATCTGGGCTTTGAGTTTTTCATAGACCAAACGCTCATGGGCGGCGTGAGCATCCACGATGACCAAGCCGTCTTCAGTCTGTGAGAGGATGTAGTTTTCATGCAATTGCGCCCGCGCCGCGCCCAAGGGACGGTGCTGGGCCTCAAGCTGCGGTGCTTCTTCCATCCGTGCCGAAGGCTGGGGATCAAACATGGTGGCGGTCTCAGCCAGACCGGAATATCCCGGCGCATTGCGGGGGCGATCCATCTGGTAGATACGAGGTTGGCTCGGTGTTTCGGGTGTAAATGCGCCCAGGGCTGCACTGGATACGGTGGTAGAGGCACGATGCCCCGCCTCGGCCAGCGCGTGACGCAGACCGGAAACGATCAGGCCGCGCACCATGGCTGGCTCGCGAAACCGCACTTCTGATTTCGCGGGATGCACATTGACATCCACCAGTGTCGGATCACATTCCACAAACAATGCCACCGCCGGATGACGATCGCGCGATAGAAAATCTGCATAGGCTCCGCGCAATGCGCCGAGCAGCAATTTGTCTCGCACTGGACGGCCATTCACGAAGAGATATTGCGCGACGGCGGCCCCACGCGAATAGGTCGGAAGGCCCGCAAAGCCCGTGAGGCTCACCCCCTCGCGTTCCGCATCGACGGGAATGGCGTTGTCGACAAAATCCCGGCCCATAATCTGCCCCAAGCGCCCACGGAGCGCGGAAAACATATCACCCTGCTCAGCCTGAACTTGGAAGACCATCCGGTCCGTGCCGGTGTCGCGCAGTGAGAAGGCAATTGCCGGCTCTGCCATGGCCAAACGCTTGACCACATCGGCAATGGCTTGCGCTTCGGCGCGATCAGACCGCAGAAATTTGAGGCGGGCGGGCGTGGCGTAAAAGAGATCTCGCAGGGTTGCACGGGTTCCGGGCTGCATCGCGGCTGGGCGCGAGGGGCTGAGCTTGCCACCCAAAACCTGTAATTCAGCGCCCGAGCCTGTTGCCGTACGGCTTGTCAATGTCAGCTTGCCCACCGCGCCCAAAGAGGGGAGAGCTTCGCCTCTGAAGCCAAAACTTTGGATATTGAGCAAATCTGAGCCGTCAATTTTGCTGGTGGCATGGCGTGACATGGCCAAAGCTAGGTCCTCGGCTGCAATGCCACAGCCGTTGTCGGTGACCTGTATCAAACGCTTGCCGCCGTCGGCATATTCCACGTCGATCCGTGAGGCGCCGGCATCAATGGCGTTTTCCACCAACTCTTTGATGGCAGAGGCCGGGCGCTCGACAACTTCACCCGCTGCAATTTGATTGATTGTAGTTTCATTCAATTGCCGAATGATGGGTTGGCTTTGGCTTATATTGGGGTCAGGTTTGAGCATGCTACAATCTATAGCATGCTCTCATCCGATTCTGCTACTCTTCTGTGAGCCCTGTTGGCTGTCCCACCACAACAAAATTCAAGGCCTCAGGCTTAAGCAACTGCGCAGCCACGCGGTTGATTTCAGGCAGAGTGACCGCGTTGATTCTTGCGTTGCGGGTGTTGATGTAATCCAGCCCCAAACCCTGGCGCTGCATGCCCACTAGGATCCGGGCAATCTGTGAATTTCCATCAAACCGCAAGGGGTAGGCGCCGGTCAGATAGGTTTGAGCCGCGTGCAATTCGTCCGCGGTGACACCGTCACGGGCCAGCTTGCTCCATTCGTCACGAATGACCTCAATAGCGGCGCCAATTCGGTCATTGGCACTGGCCACCTGTCCCAACATCACATCAGCCTGATCCTTGCTGATCAGAACTGTCGAGATGCCATAGGTGAGCCCACGCTTCTCGCGGACTTCTGCGGTTAGCCGGCTTTCAATGCCACGTCCGCCAAGAATGGTGTTCAGGATAAAGGCCGCAAAGTAATCAGGATGGGCGCGATCAATTCCGCTATGTCCAAAAATGGCGACGGATTGCGGTGTGGGGATATCCACCACGGTCAGACCGGCGGGGATATCCAGCTCCAAGGGCGCAGTTTCGAGGGCCGATCCGGCCGGCAATTCGCCAAGCAAATCGTCCAGAATGGGCCCAAGATCTTCGGCCGTAATATCCCCTACAGCCGAGACTGAAAGTGTGTCTCGCACCAGAAGGTTTTGGTGCGCGGCCAGCAAATCTGCGCGGGTGAGCTCTGCGATGGAGCTTTCTGTACCTTGGTAAGCGGTTCCATAGGCGTGATCTCCAAAGGCTTGCTCTGCCCAAACGCGCTGCGCTATGTCTGTTGGATCTTGCGCATTTGAGGCCAGGATTGAGAGCACCTGTTGGCGGACCCTTTCAACAGCGTCTGGGTCAAAACGCGGCTCCATTAATGCGGTTTTCAAAAGGGCCAAAGCCTCGGCCCGATTTTCTGTTAAAACGCGCACTGAAATAGACAGCGTGTCATCACTTACGTCAAAGCTAAAAGAGGCAGATAGCGCTTCTTTCGCGGCTGCGAAGGCCTGCGAATCCAAATCTCCCGCGCCCTCGTCTAACAGTCCGGTCATCATAAAAGCCGCACCGCGCTTGTCTGGGGGATCAAGCGCTGCGCCGCCGGAAAACATAATGTTCAAAGCGGTGAAAGGGATTGCGGGTTCTTCCAAGACCCAAGCAGAGAGACCGCCCGGGCTGGTGACGGTTTTGACAGAGATATCGGCCTGGACCGCGCCAGCCCACAGCAGGGCTCCTATGGCTAGAATACGCATCATTGTGCTTCCTCCTTTGGTCCCATCATCCATCCGGTCACAGAGGCTCGTTCATCAAACAACCGTTCGGCAAGCGCCATAACCTCCTCGGGGGTGACCTCTTGCAAGATCTGCGGCCAGGCCTGCACATCTGCAACCGTTAGTCCTTGGGTTAGGGCCGCGCCGTAGCGCTCTGCAATACCTGAGACATTATCCATGGCGTAAATTTCGTTGGCGCGGAATTGGGATTTGATACGCTCAAAGAGTTCACGATCGATGCCTTGGGTCATAAAATTTGCAATCGTGGCCTCTACGGCGTCTTCGATTTGCTGTAGATCCACGCCGGGTGCAGGCACGGCCACCAGACTAAAGGTGCTAAGGTCCAAGGCCGTGGGCTTATATTGGGCGCTGGTGTAAATCGCCTGCTGTGTATCATATTGCAAGGCCTGACCCAGGACCGAGGTGGCGCCTGAGCCTCCCAAAATTTCTGCGAGATAGACCAGCGCAGCGGCGGTTCGTTGATCGCCACTGTTGCGTTCTGGTGCGAGATATTCGCGGGCGAACAATGGCTGCGCGACGCGCTCGTCGCGAAAAATCACGCGGCGGGCGGCCCGATGGGGTGGCTCTTGCCTGCGCGCGCGTGGCGTAACGGCCGGATTGGCTGGCAGAACACCGTAATATTGCTCCGCCAAGGTTTTAACCCCTGCCGGGGTGACATCGCCCGCCACCACTAAAATGGCATTATTTGGGGCGTAATGCTGTTTGTAAAACGCCATTGCGTCGTCATAATTTAGAGCTTGCAACTCATGCATCCAGCCAACGACCGGCACGCCATAGGGGTGGTTCAGGAATAGAGCGGCTTGCAAATGTTCGCTGAACAAAGAAGTCGGCGCGCTTTCTGTGCGCTGGTTGCGCTCTTCGATCACCACATCGCGCTCAACGGCAATGTCATCGGGTGAGAGCTGCAAGCCGGTCATGCGATCCGCTTCCATCTGCATCATCAATTCCAAACGATCGGCTGCCACCCGTTGGTAGTAGCCGGTGTAATCAAGATTGGTGAAGGCATTGTGCGACCCGCCATTGGCCGCCACCGTATCGGCCAGCTCGCCGGCTTCTAGGTTTGCAGTTTTTTTGAACATGAGATGCTCGAGAAAATGCGCGATCCCGGACTTTCCTGGCGGTTCATCGGCAGCTCCAACTTTATACCACACCATATGCACAACCACAGGCGCGCGGTGGTCCTCGATCACCACGACTTGCATGCCATTGCCCAGCATGAAGTATGTGGTTTTGCCTCGGGCCAGAGCCTCCAGTGGTAGGCAGAGACATAAAATGGCGAGTAATCTATTGAACATGGGCCTTCCTTCGCAACTTGTCGGAGGTTGATTGTGCAAAATTATCTTTATTTATCAAGAAAAAAGTGGCAGTCTAGGTGGGTGGGTTGGGTTTCTTGGTGTCACTGGCGAAAAGCATCACACCTAAGAGACCGGCAAATATGGCGATATCGGCAACATTGAACGCGAAGGGATTTTGCAGCCCACAGCAGGTGATGTTGAGAAAGTCTGCGACACTGCCATATAAGACTCGATCGATCGCATTGCCCAAAGCACCGCCAATCACAATACCGGCGCTGATGAGGGCGATGGGGCGCGTTTCGCGGCGCATCCAATAGGTCACAACACCACAAATGCCGAGGGCTATGGCAATCAAGATCCAGCGTGTGGCGAGGCCATTGTCGGAAAAGAGACCAAAGTTGATGCCGCTGTTCCAGGCCATATGAAAGTGAATAAAGCCGGGCCAAACGCTAATTTGCCCCCGCTCAATCAGGTTCATATAAAACACCACCAGATATTTTGTAATCTGGTCCAGCGTAAGAACGCTCGTTGCGCTTATGAGTAAAGATTTTTGCATATCAGTGCCTAAAGTGTCTCATGCCAGTGAAGACCATTGCCAAACCCGCCGCATCTGCGGCGGCGATAACGTCGTCATCGCGCATTGAGCCGCCCGGTTGGATCAGCGCCGTGGCGCCGGCCTCAAAGGCTGTGATTAACCCGTCTGCGAAGGGGAAGAAAGCATCGGAAGCGACCACTGAACCTTGAGTCAAAGGCGACTCAAGTCCAAG
>ERZ767285.706-NODE-706-length-10626-cov-4.531614_pt1 | contig 10626 bp, 9 predicted proteins | sample MGYA00374953_ERZ767285 | MGnify/ENA primary metagenome ERZ767285 (study PRJEB28947, sample SAMN06267186) | marine metagenome | isolation source: Columbia River Estuary | place: USA:Columbia River Estuary, USA | collected 2013-07-23 ...
TTCCGTTTGATCTCTTAACATTACCAAAACGTTTAAAATCGGCAGCCCTGCCTTGACCATTGTAGCAAATTGTTTTGAAAAAATAACAACATCTTCTGGTTTGACCTTTTTTTTACCAAAAGAAAAACCTCCACCTTTTTTTTTTGCTTTTTTTTCAGCTTTTTTCTTTTTAGATTTTACAAGATTGGTGATAATGACTTTATCAGCTTTTAATTTGTGTGAAGCTTCCTCTTGATTAAGAGCTTCAATTTCACCTTCAATGTATTTTCCAGCTGAAATACCTTTATAAGTATAAAATTCCATATTTACTAATCTGATTGAAGTACTCTATCGTACTCTCTAAAATTTAAATCCCCAGATATTAACATCTGTCTTCCCATATCTTGCATTGTTCTAAAACCTTCTTTAATTGCAATTTCTTTTACCTCTTTGGCATAACTGTAATTTTTCCAATCCCATGTATATTTTGTATCACACCAGGTACATTTCAAATTACACTGAGCAATTCTTAGAAAAATTGCAGGCTTACCAAAATTTGGTCCTTCCCCTTGAATTGATTTAAAAATTTCATTTACTTGCATGGCACTCATTATTTCATATACCTTATATCCTAAACTCTCAATTTAGTCAGTGTGATAAAAGAATTAATCATTAGTTTTGATTTAACTATAACCAACTATAAAAAAATTAAAAATTTTATAGAAGGTTTAACTATTAATAGAGATATTAAGAATAATAATCAAAAAATTAAAATCCCAGTTTGTTGTGATGATGAGTATGGACTAGATTTTTTGAGACTAACTAAAAAATTAAATATAGATAAAAATAAAATATTAGAACTATATTTTAACAAAGAATATTTTTGTTACATGACAGGTTTTATTGCTGGAATGCCTTTTTTAGGAGATCTTAATGAAAGTATTAGATGCGATCGATTGGAAACACCAAGATTAAAGATGCCCAAAGGATCAGTAGGAATAACAGAACAATTTGCAAATATTTATACTTTTGAAAGTCCAGGTGGTTGGAATATTATTGGTAACACTCCAAAGAAAATTTTTGATGATAAGAATTTAGTTCAACCAGCATTAGTTAATCCAGGTGATAAAGTAAGTTTTTATCAAATAACAAAAGAAGAGTATTTAAATTGGAATGAATAAAGCATATTTTGAGATTTTAAGGGCAGGAGTTAACACTACAATTCAAGACAAAGGTAGAAATCATTTATATCATGTCGGCATTGCAGTAAGTGGCGCAATTGACCAGAGAAATTACACATTATCAAATAAATTAGTTGAAAATCAATTAGGTGAGCCCGTATTAGAGTTTGCATTCCAAGGCCCTCTTTTAAAGTTAAAGAATGGAAAAATTAATTTTGCAATATCTGGAGATATTTTTTTTAAGATTGTTAGAAAGAATTTAGAAGTTGAAGAAGGTGAGTGTTATAAAAGCTATATTTTAGATGAAGAGGATCAGATAGATATAATATCAACCAAAAATTCTACGTATGGATATTTAGCTGTTAATGGTGGCTTTGATCTAGAAAAAACCTGGGGCAGTTATTCTATAAATACTAAAGCAAATATTGGACCAAATGATGGAAAAAAATATTCATTAAATGATAAAATTTTTATTAAAAAAATTGATATCAAAAGCCCAATAAACAAAAAAATAAATTTTGATTATTCTACTGATAATATCATTAGAATTATTAAAGGTACAAATTTTGACTATTTTTCTAAGGATGCAATAGATAAATTTTTTAATGAAGATTTTTTAATCACAAACCTTGTTGATAGAATGGGTATAAGATTAAAAGGTCCTAAACTAGAAAATATAAAAAACACCAACATCAAATCAGAAGGTTTAGTTAGAGGAGTTATTCAGGTACCTGCTGATGGTAATCCAATAATAATGTTATCTGATCATGGAACTGTTGGAGGATATCCAAAGATTGGTGTAGTTATTGCTGCTGATCTTGATTTAGTTGGACAATTAACACCTGGAACAAAAATAAACTTTAAGGAAGTAAGTCTTGAAGAAGCTCAGAATATATTTAAAGCATACACAGAAGATACAAATAAATATTTAAATGAATGTAATTAATAAAATCCCTGGTCCATTGCTGATTTTTATGGGAGCTTTAAGTTTAAGCTTTGGGGGGCTTATTGTAAAAAAATTTGAGGGCTCTACAGAGTGGCAAATTCTTTTTTGGAGATCTTTATTTTTTACACTTACTGTTTTAACCTTTCTAATAATTACCTATAAAAAGAAAACTTTAAGCTCTTTCTATAAGTCAGGATTACCAGGTTTTTTTGGGGGTATTGTATTATCATTTGGATTTTGTGGTTATGTTTATGCAATGTCAAACACATCAGTTGCTAATACTAATTTTATAATATCATTACAGATTTTATTTCTTGCAATTTTTGGTTACTTATTTTTAAAAGAAAAAATTTCAACAATCACTTTAGTTTCAATAATATTAGCAATAACAGGGGTTACTTTAATGGTTGGTAATGATCTAAGACCAGGTAATCTTTCAGGAAATTTAGCTGCATTTACAATGCCTATCACCTTTGCGGTCTTAATCATGATTGTAAGAAAATTTCCTACAGTGGATATGATACCTGCACAATTTGTTGCAGGAATAAGTTCATGTTTAATAGGGTTAAGCGTGTGTATTTATTATTCACATAATTTAATGGTTTCACCTAATGATATATTTTTAGGTTTCTTAGCAGGCTTTTTTCAAGTTGGTTTTGGCTTTATATTCATTACCATTGGTGCGCGTAGTACACCTTCAGCAATGGTTGGAGTAATTATGTTATCCGAATCTGTTTTAGGACCCGTTTGGGCTTTTTTATTTGCAGGTGAACGGGTATCATTATTTACAATAATTGGAGGTGCAATTATTTTATTTGCTGTTTTACTTCAGTTTTCTTCATTACTTTTGTCTGATAAAAAAGAAAAAATTATTAATTGACTCTGACATACATCTGGTAGATTATTCTTAAATACGGGAGAGACTACAAACTATCGTAGCGCCGAAGGAGCAACCACCCAGGAATCTCTCAGGCAAAAGGACCGTAACATATTAACTCTGGAAAGAGATTAAGTTCTCGCCGACGGAATAAAACTCTCAGGCAAACATACAGATGGGTACAGTGAGTTAATATGGAAAATATAAAAACAGCACTTTACAATTTACATCAAAAGCATGGAGCTAAATTTGTTCCATTTGCTGGGTATCAAATGCCAATTCAATATTCTACAGGAATTATTGAGGAACATAAAAGTACAAGAGAAAATGCAGGTATTTTTGATGTGTCCCATATGGGTCAGTTATTCATTAAAGGAGATGATAAGTTGGCAAAAGATCTTGAAAAAATTTTTCCAGCTGAATTGAGTAAGGCTAAATTAAATCAATCCAAATATAGTTTTTTAATGAATGATGAAGCAGGAATTTATGATGATTTGATTATCACAAAAGTTGAAGGTGGTTTTAACATTGTATTAAATGCTGCTTGTAAGAATACAGATTTTAAACTTTTAACTAAATTGTTAGAAGATAAGTATGAAATGATTTTAAGTGAAGAGCTATCGCTTATAGCAATTCAAGGCCCTAAAGCAGTCCAAATACTAGAAAAGATAATCAATGGAGTATCAGATCTAAAATTTATGAATGGTGATACGTTTAATTATCTTAAAGAGGATATTTATATCACAAGATCAGGGTATACCGGTGAAGATGGATTTGAGATATCGATCAAAAATGAGAACGCAGAAGCGTTTGTGCAAAAACTCATAGATGAAGGGGCTAATTTAATTGGATTAGGTGCCAGAGATACCTTGAGACTAGAGGCGGGACTTTGTTTGTATGGTCATGACATGGATATTAATAAAAGCCCAGTAGAAGCAAATTTAAAATGGGCGATATCAAAAAATAGAATTCTTGAGGGTGGGTTTATTGGATGTGAAAAAATTAAATCTCAAATCGAGAAAGGAGTAAGCAAAATCCGCGTAGGTATTAAGCCAGAAGGAAGAATTATAGCCCGTGAAAAAACTTCAATATTTAGTGAGGATGATAAAAATATTGGGGAAATTACAAGTGGAACTTTTGGACCCAGCGTTCAGGCCCCAGTTGCAATGGGTTATGTAGAAAATTCATTTTCTAAAATTGATACTAAGGTTTTTTTAGAAGTGAGAGGAAAAAAATATCCGGCAATTATAAGTAATTTGCCATTTTATAAAAAAAGTTATGTGAAAGGAGCTAGTAAATGAGTGAAGTAAAATATTCTAAAGAACACGAGTGGATAAAGTTAGATGGAGACACTGCTGTTGTAGGAATTACACAACATGCAACCGAAATGCTAGGAGATATTGTTTTCGTAGAGTTACCAGAAATAGGATCTTCTGTAGTTAAAGATGGCAATGCTGGAGTTGTAGAATCTACAAAGGCTGCAAGTGATATTTATACTCCTGTATCTGGAGAAATTATCGAAAATAACCAAGCCATTGTTGACGATCCTGCAAAAGTTAATTCTGATCCAGAAAATGAAGCATGGTTTTTTAAATTAAAAATTACTGATAAGTCTGAAATGGATTCATTAATGAATAAAGAAGAATACGAAAAATTTTCAAAAGAAAGTGGTAGTTAAATGTTAAAAAATGCTCAAAAAGATTTTATACAAAGACATATAGGTCCATCAGTTGATGAACAAAATGTTATGCTTAAAGAATTAGGCTATCAAAATCTTGATGATTTAATAAAAGACACTGTACCAGAAAAAATCCTTCTTAAAGATGATTTAGATATTGGAGATCCAAACTCTGAATATAAAGCACTTAGAAAATTAAAAGATATAGCTAAAAAAAATAAAGTTTATTCTAGCTTTATAGGAATGGGTTATTACGGAACTTATACACCATATGTAATACTTAGAAATATTTTAGAAAATCCAGGATGGTACACTTCTTATACTCCTTACCAGCCAGAAGTAGCACAAGGTAGATTGGAAATGTTACTAAATTTTCAACAAATGATAATTGACTTTACAGGAATGGACATTGCTAATGCCTCTCTTCTAGATGAAGGAACAGCAGCAGCAGAAGCTATGGGATTGAGTTATAGAATTTCTAAGTCTGAATCAAAAAAAGTTTTTGTTTCAAAAAATTGTCACCCTCAAACTATCGATGTTATTAAAACAAGAGCTGAACCTTTAGGTCTAGAAATAATAGTTGGTGACGAAGATAAAGATATTAAAGAAGATATTATATGTGGTATCATTCAATATCCAGGAACTCTTGGAGATATTAAAGACCCAAGTGAAGCTATTAGTAAAATACATAAATTTAATGGAAAAGCAGTTCTTGCATGTGATTTGTTAGCACTTGCTAAACTAAAAACTCCAGCAGAGTTAGGAGCTGATATTGCCGTTGGTAGTTCACAACGTTTTGGAATCCCAATGGGCTATGGTGGCCCACACGCAGCATTTTTTGCTACAAAAGATGAGTATAAAAGATCAATGCCAGGCAGAATAGTAGGTGTGTCAGTAGATAGACATGGAAAAAAAGCTTACAGACTTGCCCTTCAAACAAGAGAGCAGCATATAAGAAGAGACAAAGCTACAAGTAATATTTGTACTGCACAGGCATTATTGGCAATAGTTTCTGCAGCTTATGCTGTCTATCATGGCCCACAAGGTATTAAAAAGATTGCAGAAAGTGTATCTCAACTGACTAAAAATTTTGCAGATAAACTAAAACAATCTGGTTATGAGCTTTATTCAGATGATTTTTTTGATACGGTAACAATAAAAACTCTAGATAAAACAGAGAAGATATACAAAAATGCTTTAGATCAAGGAGTAAATATCAGAAAAGTAAATTCTGAAATGTTAGCAGTATCTTTTGATGAAAGAAAAAATCTTTATAGAGCAAATCAGCTATTAAAAATTTTTAATTGCTCAGAAACAATTAAAGAATCTATGAATGAAAGTTTATCTAATATTCCAAAAAGCTTATTAAGAACTTCAACTTATTTAGATCATCCTGTTTTTAATAGTTATCATTCAGAAACTGAAATGCTTAGATATTTAAAAAAATTAGAAGATTCAGATATTGCACTAAATAAATCTATGATTGCTTTAGGATCATGCACCATGAAGCTTAATGCAGTTTCAGAAATGATACCAGTTACTTGGAAAGAATTTTCACAGCCACATCCTTTTTCTCCTGTAGAACAAATGGATGGTTACAGAGAATTATTTACTGATTTAAAAAACTGGTTAAGGTCAATCACAGGATTTTCTGGAGTTTCATTACAACCAAACGCTGGGGCTCAAGGTGAGTTTGCTGGGTTAATGGTGATACGTAAATTTCATGAAAAAAATGGTGAAACAAATCGTAATGTTTGTTTAATTCCAAGTTCTGCACATGGAACAAATCCAGCAAGTGCTCAAATGGTTGGTATGAAAGTAGTTGTTGTGAAATGTGATCAACATGGAAACGTAGATTATGAAGATTTAAAAAATAAAGCTGAAGAACATTCAGAAAATTTAGCTGCCCTTATGGTCACTTATCCATCAACACATGGTGTATTTGAAGAGAAAATAACTGACATATGTGAGTTAATTCATAATCATGGTGGGCAAGTTTACATGGATGGAGCTAACTTAAATGCATTAGTAGGTATTGCTAAACCAGGAAATTTTGGACCAGATGTTTGTCATATAAATTTGCATAAAACATTTTGTATACCCCACGGTGGTGGTGGACCAGGTATGGGACCAATAGCATGTAAAAAACATTTAGAAATATTTTTGCCAAAACATTCTGTGATAAAAGATTGTGGTCCAGTGACTGGAATGGGAGCGGTATCTGCAGCTCCTTGGGGTAGCTCAAGTATCTTATCGATTTCATGGATGTATATAAAGATGATGGGTTCTGAAGGCTTAAGAAAAGCATCACAAGTTGCAATACTAAATGCAAATTATATTGCCCACAAATTAAAAGACTCTTTTCCAATTTTATATAAGGGTAAAAGTGGCAATGTAGCTCATGAATGTATCATTGATATTAGAACGATAAAAAGTGAAACAGGGATCACTGAAGAAGATATTGCAAAGCGATTGATTGATTTTGGCTATCATGCTCCAACAATGTCTTGGCCTGTTGCTGGTACAATGATGATTGAACCTACAGAAAGTGAAAGTTTGAGTGAAATTGATAAATTTTGTTCTACTCTTATAAAAATAAAACAAGAAATAGATAAAATTCAGTCTGGTGAATATGACAAGACTGACAACCCATTGAAGAATGCGCCACATACTCACGTTGAATTAACATCCAATAAGTGGGATCATAAGTATGAAAGAGAAGAGGCCGCTTATCCTTCAGAGTTTTTAAGAACAAATAAATATTGGCCTCCAGTTGGTAGAGTAGATAATGTTTATGGAGATAAAAACTTGTTTTGCACATGTCCGTCAATGGAAGAGTACGAAGACACAGCAGCTTAAATATTTACCAAGATGAAAATTGCTGTAGTAGGTGCGGGTATATCAGGATTGAGTGCTGCTTATTATCTATCCAAAAAACATAAAGTAGATTTATTTGAAAAAGAAAATCAATTTGGTGGTCATGCAAATACAATAAAGGTTGCTTACAAGCCTAATAAAGAAATTCCAATAGATATTGGATTTATGGTTTTTAATAAGCAAACATATCCAAATTTAATTAATTTTTTTTTAGAAAATAAAATAGAGATTGAAAAAAGTGATATGTCATTTTCTGTTACTGTAGAAAATAGTGGATTAGAATATTGTGGAAAAGGATTAGGTGGAATTTTTTCTAATAAAAAAAATCTATTTAATCTAAAATTCATAAAAATGTTTTTTGAAATTTTAAGCTTTTATAAAAACTGTGAAAAAATAGAAATTAAAAAAATTAAATCAATAACATTAGGGGAATATTTAACAGAAATAAAAATTTCAGATTATTTTATTAATTATCATATTATACCAATGGTATCTGCAATATGGTCGATGCCACCATATGAAGCAAAACAAATGCCATTATCTTTTTTTCTAAGCTTTTTCAAGAATCATGGACTGTTTAAAATTAAAGATAGACCTCAATGGTTTACGGTTACAAATCGAAGCAAAACTTATGTCGATAAGATAATAGGCCAAGTTAGTGGAGAACATTTTAAGAATTACAATATAAATAAAATTACCAGAAATGATTTAGGTGTTAAAATTTTTTATGGGGAGGAAAATGAGTTCTTTGATTATGATAAAGTTGTAATAGCAACTCATGCAGACGAAGCATTAAAGATAATTGATAATCCAACACTAGACGAAAAGTCAATATTAAGAAAATTTAAATATAGAGCAAACACTGCAGTAATACATTTTGATGAAAGTGTTATGCCTAAAAATAAAAAAGCATGGTGTGCTTGGAATTCTTCAATGGATTCTGCTAATAATGAAAAGACAGCTGTAACATATTGGATAAACCAGCTACAAAATTTAAAGATAGATAGAGATATTTTTTTAACAATAAATCCATTTAAAGAAATTCCAAATAATAAGATATTTAAAAAAGTAGCATTTACTCACCCTTATTACGATACAGAAGCATTAACCAATCAAAGTAACCTGCATAAAATTCAAAATAAAAAACATATTTTATTTTGTGGTAGTTATTTTGGTTATGGTTTTCACGAGGATGGAATAAAGTCCTCTATTGATATGCTAAAAACACTTAATGATTAAAAATTCTTATATTTATACAGGAAATGTAATTCATAAAAGATTTAAGCCCAAAATTCATAGCTTCAACTATAGTGTATTTTCGCTACTTATAGATTTATCAGAAATAAACCTTTTACACAAAACCCTAAAGATATTTTCATATAATAAATTAAATATCATTAGTTTCTTTGATAAAGACCATGGGGCAAGAGATGGAAGTTCTCTTAAGGACTGGGTTTTAGACAATCTTAAAAAAAATAATATTGATACTAATGATGTTCAGATTAAACTTTTATGCTACCCAAGAATATTTGGTTATGTGTTTAATCCGCTAAGTGTTTTTTATGTATATGACAAAAATTCTGATTTAATATCTATTTTATATGAAGTTAAGAACACATTTGGTGAACAACATGTTTATGTGTTTAAAACTGAAAAAGACCAAAATCTGATTCAACATGTGTGTAAGAAAAAATTTCATGTATCACCATTTATTGAGATGAATTGTATTTATTTTTTTAGGCTTTTAAAGCCTGGTAATAAAATATCTGTAATAATAGATCTCAATGATCCAGCTGGTAAAGTATTATATGCTTCACAAGATGGTATTAAAAGTGAATTGAATAATAGAAATCTACTTAAATCTTACTTAAAACATCCATTAATGACATTCAAAATCATTATAGCGATACATTATGAGGCATTTAAATTATGGACAAAAGGAATTAAATTTATAAAAAAAAAAATAAAGATTAAGAATAATATTACCATCGAAAACTAATGTTAATTTACAAAATTTCAGATTTGATTGTGTTTAGTGCATTAAAAAATATTAAGCATGGTTTTCTTGAAATTAAAAAAGTAAATGGTGAAGTTTTAAAGTTTGGCAACCCTGATGAAAATTTAAAAGTTTTTTTAGAAATTAAAGATGAAAGTCTCAATTATAATTTGATTAAAAGTGGAAGTATTGGTTTGGGAGAATCTTATATGAAAGATTTTTTTATAACAAATAATCTTTCTGATTTGATTGAGTTAACAGCAAAGAATATAAAAACCATTTATAAATTTTCTGGAATCTTCGATTTGCCTTTTATCAATTTTATTAAAAATAAAATTATAAAAAATACTAAAAATAGAAGTAAAGAAAATATTGCCAAACATTATGATTTAGGAAATGATTTTTTTTCATTATGGCTTGATAAAACTTTAACCTATTCCAGTGCTATATTTGAAAGCCCCAAACAAGAACTTTTTGAAGCTCAGAACAATAAATATCAAAAACTAATTGATCTTATAAGACCCTCAAGTGGTAATAAAATTTTAGAAATTGGTTGTGGTTGGGGTGGTTTTGCTGAGTATTTAGGTACTAATTATGATGTTAAATTAGATTGTATTACTATTTCCAAAAAACAATATGAATTTGCTAAAGAGAGAATTCATCGATGTGGACTTAATGAAAAAGTAAATATTCAAATTAAAGATTATAGAGATTTAAAGGATAAATATGATCATATTGCATCAATAGAAATGATTGAGGCTGTAGGTCAAAACTATTTAGACAGTTATTTTAATACGATTAAAAATAATCTAACACCCTCGGGTACCGTGGGCATTCAAGCCATAACTATCGATGATAGTTTATTTAATAGATATAAAAATAAAAAAGATTTTATACAACAATATATTTTCCCAGGTGGTTTTTTACCCTCAAAAAGTGAATTACAAAATTATGTTGATAAAAATGGATTAAAATTTGGTGAGTATAATTCATATGCCAATCATTACTCCGAGACTTTGATTATTTGGAGAGAAATATTTAATAAAAAATGGGACTTAATTAAAAAACAAGGCTTTGATTTAAAATTTAAAA
>ERZ767285.710-NODE-710-length-10524-cov-2.583995_pt1 | contig 10524 bp, 8 predicted proteins | sample MGYA00374953_ERZ767285 | MGnify/ENA primary metagenome ERZ767285 (study PRJEB28947, sample SAMN06267186) | marine metagenome | isolation source: Columbia River Estuary | place: USA:Columbia River Estuary, USA | collected 2013-07-23 ...
AAGCTGCCGTTTAACAAACGACGGGAGCCTCTAACGGGAAAGCCGCTGCGGGGCAAGGGGAGAAGCGGCGAAAGCACCGCAGCCCCGCACAGCCTGCTTACCCTAAAGCCTTTTTCAGCAAATCATTGATGATTTGCGGATTGGCCTTGCCCTGCATCGCCTTCATCGTCTGGCCGACGAAGAAGCCGAACAGCGCTTCCTTGCCGGCGCGGTATTCTTCGACCTTGTCGGCGTTGGCGGCGATGATCGCGTCCACGGCGGCTTCGATCGCGCAGGCGATGGCTGAGGCGATGATCTGTTGTGCCTTTAGCCAATTGGTGCGCGAAGGGGCGCCGTTTGTTCTGGGTAATTTTTTATCCTCGATGTCGCTGAAATCGGGGGCCCCTACCTTTGGCATGCCAGAGCCCGTACTTTCAAATTATGTAATTGGGCAAATGGCGCGGTGCATTGGTTTGCCGTTGCGCTGTGGGGGATCGTTGACAGCAAGCAAGATTGAGGATGCGCAAGCTGCCTATGAAAGCGCTGACAGTATGCATTCCACAATGCTTGCGGGCGCGCATTTTGTGTTGCATGCGGCCGGATGGATGGAAGGCGGGCTGTGTACTGGGTTTGAAAAGCTGGTGATGGATGCGGATCGATTGGGCGCTTACCAGAAGTTCTTGAAAGGTTTAGAGACCTCTGAAGAGGCTTTTGCACGCGATGCTTACGCTGAAGTAAAGCCTGGCGGGCATTTCTTGGGCGCGGCGCATACGATGCGCAATTATCAAACTGCGTTTTACGAACCAGCTTTAAGCAATAGTGAAAATGTGGAAAGTTGGGAAGATGGCGGATCGCTTGATATGCGGCAACGCGCCCATAAACGTTGGACGCATTTGCTAGACCAGTATGAGGCGCCGCCGCTTGATCCAGCGATTGATGAAGCGCTGCAAGAGTTTGTTGCCCGGCGTAAATCAGAATTGCCAGACGCTTGGTATTAAGCCGCCAGATTTTTAAGAGAGGAGTATTCAGCAATGCCCGATATCCAAACACCAGACAAGCTTCGCGACAAAAAATTGCCCAGTCATGCCAAGGTGGTGGTGATTGGCGGCGGGGTTGTCGGCTGCTCGATTTTGTTTCATCTGGCAAAATTCGGCTGGAAAGATGTGGTATTGCTTGAACGCAACGAGCTGACATCGGGGTCAAGCTGGCATGCTGCAGGGCAAATTCATACGATTTCAAGCGATCCCAATATCAGCCGCCTGCAAAGTTATACAATTGACCTTTATAAAGAAATTGAAGAACTCTCGGGGCATTCTGTTGGGCTTCATATCACGGGTGGGTTTTATCTAGCATCGAATAAAACCTGGTATGATTATCTGAAACGCGAGCGCTCGAAAGCGCGCTATATGGGGCTTAATCAAGAATTTATCAGCCCCAAAGAAGTGGCTGAACGGCATCCATTGATCGATCCAAGCCATTATCTTGCCGCGCTTTGGGATGATCAGGATGGGGATCTGGATCCGTCTGGCGCGACTTATGCGTTTGCAAAAGCCGCCCGCGTTTATGGGGCGCAATATTTCACCCATACGCCGGCCACTGCCACCGCGCAACGCGCTGATGGCAGCTGGGATGTCAGCACGCCCAAAGGGATGATCAATGCTGAACATATCGTGAATTGCGGGGGGCTCTGGGCGCGCGAAGTGGGGCATATGCAAGGCGTGCATTTGCCGGTGCAACCAATGGAACATCATTATTTGCTCACCGAAAAAATTGATGCGGTGGCCAACTATCCGACGCGTTTGCCCTGTGGCATAGATTATGAAGCAAATATTTATTTTCGTCAGGAACGCCAAGGCATGTTGCTGGGCACCTATGAGCCAAAAGGAACCCCTTGGAAAGTGGCTGGCACCCCTTGGGAGTTTGGCCATGAGTTGTTGCAACCCGATTTAGAGCGGATCGCGGATCGGCTTGAATTGGGTTTTGAGCGTATCCCTGCTTTGGGGCAAGTGGGCATTAAGGATGCGATCAATGGCCCCTTTACCTTTGGTCCGGATGGCAACCCGATGATTGGGCCCGTGCCGGGGATGCGCAATTACTGGGTCGCGGTTGGGGTGATGGCGGGTTTCTGCCAGGGTGGCGGCGTTGGGTTAAGCTTGGCTGAATGGATGATTGATGGCGAGCCTTCGATCGACGTCTGGGCGATGGATGTGGCGCGGTTTGGCGAATTTGCGACGCCTGATTGGGGCACTGTGAAATCAACTGAAAACTATGAACGTCGGTTTGTGATGACCTTTCCCAATGAAACCTTGCCGAAGGGGCGCGTTCAAAAAACCACCGCGCTGCATGATCGGCTTGTGGCCAAAGGCGCACGGATGGATCAAAGTTTTGGGCTGGAACATGCGTTGTGGTTTGCCAATGGCCCTGAGGATGCGCATGAAGACCCTAGCTTTGAGCGCAATCGCAGCCATGAATATGTGGCGCGCGAAGTGGCGGCGGTGCGCAATGCTGTGGGGGGAATAGAGATTGCTAATTTTGCCAAGCATGAGTTTAAAGGCTCCGGCGCGCGGGCCTATCTGAACCGGATTCTTGCGGGGCATATCCCGCGCCCTGGGCGATTATCATTAACTCCAATGCTGACTCCGCAGGGCAGATTATACGGGGATTTGACGATCGCCTGCCTTGTGGAAGATCACTTTATGCTGATCGGCTCGGGCAGCATGCAAGAGGCGCATCGGCGTTGGTTCGAAGCTTCGTTGCCAAGCGACGTGGCATATTCCAACGTAAGCGATTTATGGCATGGAATTGCGCTGAGCGGTCCTAAATCTCGTGATTTATTGGCTAAGATTTGTCGCGATGACGTGTCGGGCTTGGCCTTGAAATTTCGCGATACGCGGCACTGTTTCGTAGGCGGAGTGCCGGTGATCTTAAACCGTATCAGCTTTAGCGGTGAGCTGGGATTTGAAATCTATTGCCGCCCGCATTATCTGCTGCGCCTGGCGCAGGCGATTGAAGAAGCCGGGGCTGATCTTGGGTATCAATGGTATGGCGCGCGGGCGCTTATGTCGTTGCGTTTGGAAAAGGGCTGGGGTGCCTGGGGGCTGGATTATCGCCCCGATTTTAATGTGGTTGAAAGCGGCCTTGATGGATTTGTGAATTGGACGAAAGAATTTGTGGGCAAGCCAACGGCTGCGGCACAAAAAGCCGCGGGCGCGCGGCGCAAATTGGTCAGTTTGGTGGTGGATGTTGACGGCATTGATGTCTGCAATGATGAAGCGATTTTGAAAAATGGTAGGGCAATTGGTTATGTCAGCTCTGGCGGATATGCCCATCACGCGCAAAAATCGATGGCAATGGGCTATGTGGAAATTGCCCATTCAGCCCCTGGCAGCCAACTAGACATCGAAATTCTTGGGAAAATTTATCAAGCTGAGGTGTTAGGGGCGCCAATTTACGATCCAAATGGCAGTAAGATGCGCGGCTAAAAGCTAAGCTATATATAAAAAAGGGGCCGCGTGGCCCCTTTATCGGGCTTTAGACGGCCCAGTCAGAGACGGCTTTGATCTCAAGAAAATCTTCAATCCCCCAAGCGCCGGCTTCGCGGCCATTTCCGGATTGCTTCATTCCCCCGAATGGCGCACCCGCGCCGCGCGGCTTGCCATTCATTTCCACCATACCCGAGCGCAATTTTCGCGCCATCCGATTGGCTTTTTGCGGATCTTGCGTTTGTACGTAATTGGTCAGCCCATAGGTGGTATCATTGGCCATTTCGATCGCCTCTTCTTCTGTGTCAAAGGGGATGATTGATAAGACCGGTCCGAAAATCTCTTCGCGGGCAATTTCCATATCATTGCGCACATCGGCAAAAACGGTCGGGCGGATGAAAAACCCCCGATTTAAACCATCGGGGCGGCCGGGCCCACCGGCCACGAGGCGCGCGCCTTCGTCAATCCCCTTTTGGATCAGCGTTTGAATTTTGTTAAATTGCACCTCATTGACCACAGGGCCGATATGACGGCCCTCTTCATTGGCGGGGCCAATTGAAATGTTATCGGCGGTATTGATTGCGGTTTCAACGGCTTGCTCATAGATATCGCGCTGCACCATCATCCGGGTTGGGGCATTACAGGATTGGCCTGTGTTGTTCATGCAATGCAAGACACCGCGCTTAACGGCTTTTTCATCTGCATCGGAAAACACGATATTGGCGCCCTTGCCCCCCAATTCCAGATGCACGCGTTTGAGCGTATCAGCCGCATTTTTGGAAATGATTGTTCCGGCACGAGCTGAGCCGGTAAAGCTGACCATATCAACGTCTTTATGCACAGATAATTGTGTGCCCACGCCCGCGCCATCTCCATTTATCAAATTAAAAACGCCGGCTGGGAAGCCTGCGGCATCCATACATTCTGCAAAAATCAGTGCGTTCAGCGGGCTTTCTTCTGAGGGTTTCAAAACCATCGTACAGCCCGCAATCGCCGCCGCGCCCACTTTAAGTGCGATTTGGTTGAGCGGCCAATTCCAAGGCGTGATCAAGGCGCAGACTCCAACCGCTTCGTGAAGGATCCGATCATTCGGGGCGTGATCGCCAAGCGCGTGATCAAATTGAAAGCTTTTGGCGGCGCGGATAAAGTTTTTCAAATGGCCTGAACCGGCACCAACTTGGCTGCCGCGGGCCATATCAATCGGCGCACCCATTTCCATGCTGGTGGCTTGTGCAAGATCTTCAACGCGGGTGAGATAGATGTCTAATAGCTTTTCAACCAAAGCAATCCGCGTTGCAACAGGGGTGTCCATCCATGCGGGCAAGGCGGCTTTGGCTGCACTGACCGCGGCGTCGGTATCGGCCTGCCCACCAAGCGAGATAACCGCGCATGGCGCTTCGGTGGTCGGGTTGATCACGTCACGGTCTTGGCCATCAAGCGGGTTTGTCCAAGCTCCATTGATATAGAATTGACGCTTTTCGATCATTGCAGATCTCCTATTCGAATAAATACATTCCAAAGCCTTGGCTTTGGGCGACTGTTTCAGGCCAGATTGAGATTAGCAAGAGCTTGCGTGCGAGGGAAGTCATATTGCACGGATCAACCGGCTTTATAGCATGTACCAAACCCTCTATTGGCGCCGCTATTTTGACGTGCTGCGCCTGCGTGATTGCGCTTGCCTCAGGCAGCCGGCTTTGACTCACGACCTGATCCGACGGAAGATTTTACCGTGACTATGCGTATGAATTGTGGGGCGGTAAGGCACTTTAATCTGGCAGGCGTGAATTGCTTATATACCGCGCTCCCCAAGGGTTAACGCTGCGGGTACAGGCCTAAATACCAGCAGGTGGGATTGTTGTTTTGGGCCCGGCGCAAAGCCAGGCCCAAAGACAAAACTTATTCTGCAGATTCGTCTTTCTTTTCTTCAACGATTTCTGCACCGGTTTCTTGATCGACCATTTTCATCGCCAAGCGAACTTTGCCACGATCATCAAAGCCGAGCAGTTTGACTTTGACATCTTGGCCTTCTTTGAGAACATCTGACGGATGGTTCAAGCGGCGGTTTTCAATCTGGCTTACATGTACCAAACCATCGCGCTTGCCAAAGAAGTTTACAAAAGCTCCGAAATCAACGATTTTCACCACTTTGCCATCGTAAATCTTACCCACTTCGGGCTCGGCAACGATTGAGTAGATCATATCATAGGCTTTTTTGATCGATTCCCCGTCTGGAGAGGCGATTTTGATCACCCCTTCATCATTGATATCGACTTTTGCCCCCGAGACTTCCACGATTTCACGGATGACTTTGCCGCCCGATCCGATGACTTCACGGATTTTATCCGTTGGAACGGTCATCGTTTCAATCCGCGGCGCGTGAACGCTGAAGTCAGCGGCTTCGGTCAGAGATTTGGACATTTCATCAAGAATATGCAGCCGGCCCTCTTTGGCCTGCGCCAGAGCCTGTTTCATGATTTCAGGCGTGATGCCAGCGACTTTGATGTCCATTTGCAATGAGGTGATCCCCTCAGCGGTTCCCGCCACTTTGAAATCCATATCGCCAAGGTGATCTTCATCGCCCAAGATATCGGTTAGGATTGCGAAATCTCCGCTGTCTTCCAAGATCAGACCCATCGCAACGCCGGCAACCGGGGCTTTCAAGGGAACTCCGGCATCCATCATTGACAAAGAGCCTCCACAGACGGAAGCCATGGAAGAGGATCCGTTTGATTCAGTGATTTCAGAGACAACGCGCACGGTATAAGGAAAGTCGGTTGCCGCAGGCAAAACCGCCTGTAGCGCGCGCCATGCTAATTTTCCGTGGCCAATTTCGCGGCGACCAGGAGGGCCCACGCGGCCCGCTTCACCAACCGAATAGGGGGGGAAGTTATAATGCAAAAGGAAGTTGCTGCGAGAATTTCCATGCAAGGCATCGATGATCTGCTCATCATCGCCCGTGCCAAGCGTGGTAACCACCAAGCCTTGGGTTTCGCCGCGCGTAAACAAAGCAGACCCGTGGGTGCGTGGCAGCATGCCGGTTTCGCAAACAATTCCGCGCACATCGCTGGTGCCGCGTCCGTCGATACGTTTGCCTGTTTTTACCACGTCGCCGCGTAGGATGCCGGCTTCCAGCTTTTTCATCGCTGATCCGAGATTGGCATCGGCCAATTGCTCGTCGCTCAGCGCCGCCGTGATCGTTGCACGCGCGGCTGAGACTGCGGCTGTGCGCTCTTGTTTATCGCTTAAGGCAAACGCGGCGCGCATGTCTGCGTCACCTGCCGCTTTGATCGCTTGATAAAGATCGGCGTAATCGGGGGCTTCGAAATGGAAGGGCTCTTTCGCCGCATCTTCTGCCAAATCAATGATCAAATCGATCACGGGTTGGATTTGCGCATGGGCAAATGTCACCGCGTTGAGCATCTCTTCTTCGGTCAGCTCATAAGCCTCTGATTCCACCATCATCACGGCGTCTTTGGTGCCGGCAACGACCAGGTCTAAACGCTGATCTGGGTTGTTACGCAGATGATCCATATCATCCACGGTCGGGTTTAAAACATACTCACCATCGGTATATCCCACACGGCATCCGGCGATCGGCCCCATGAATGGCGCACCAGAGATTGTCAGCGCAGCAGAGGCCGCGATCATTGCAACAATATCGGGATCGTTCACCAAATCATGGCTAAGAACGGTACACATCACCAAGACTTCATTTTTGAAGCCATCCACAAAGAGGGGGCGAATTGGGCGATCAATCAAGCGCGCGGTCAAAGTTTCTTTTTCAGAAGGGCGCGCTTCGCGCTTGAAAAAGCCGCCCGGGATTTTACCCGCTGCGTAATATTTTTCTTGGTAATGCACGGTCAGCGGGAAGAAATCTTGCCCCGGCTTTTGTGCTTTTGCGAAGGTCACATTGGCCATCACTGAGGTTTCGCCGAGCGTGGCAATCACGGTGCCATCGGCTTGACGGGCCACTTTGCCCGTTTCGAGTGTCAGGCGCTCTTCGCCCCATTCGATTGATTTCGTCGTTACATTAAACATCTATGTTTCCTAATAAGGCCGATTGGCCATTTGCGTAGGGGGCGAATTCCCCCTGACCCCAATATCTTATATGTCGGGCGCTGGAGTCCGGGCGCCGGATTTCAGATAGAGGGCGTTTAGCCTAATTATGCAGTGATGGAAAGAGCTGGCAAAGCGGTTTGCTTGGCACCAAGATTACGCGATTAGGAGGCGCCTATCTTTGCCTTAATTATAAAAAAATGGCGCCTCAGAATTGAGACGCCATTTAAAAAACATCGTATCGTAAGCTTAGGTTTAGCGGCGGATACCCAGACGCTTGATAAGGTCTTGATACCGGCTTTCGTCTTTTGCTTTCACGTAATCCAGCAATTTGCGGCGCAACGCGACCATTTTAAGCAAACCGCGGCGTGAATGATTATCTTTCTTGTGGCTTTTAAAATGCTCGGTCAATGTTGTGATCCGAGATGTTAAAATGGCAACTTGCACTTCGGGTGATCCAGTATCGCCGTCTTTGGTGGCGAAGTCTTTCATCACTTTTGCTTTTTCTTCTGCAGTAATCGACATCGGGGTCTCCTTTGGTTAAGGGTTGATGGCGCAGGCCGGGATGTCGTCCAGCAGGGCCCGTGGAGTTCAGCCAAGCATCGCCTGACTAAACCGGCGCTCTAATCGGTTTTGCTGCAAATGAAAAGCGAAAATTAGGCGTTTGCAGGGCCATGGCGCAAAATAATATGAGCCGCAGTCAGTTTTTCTTCCGATAAAACCGAAAGAATTGGATTTTGATTCAGCCAAACCAAGGCGTGGCCAGCATTATTTTGGCTGATTTCTATAATTGGATCGGTTTGCTGCTGGCCGTTTATCCATATTTCAATATGGTCGTGACTTGGGTTGAAATCGCTGATTTCGGCAACATCTTCAGGCCTGTTTGCAGCTGTGATGATTTGGAACAGATCTTGACCGGATCCGCCATGCAAACTGTCAGCTCCGCCGCTTTGTAAAATATCATTTCCGGCGCCACCATTCAGAAAATCAGCGGTGGCTTGGGTTTCTTGCCCGATTAAAATATCGTCTCCCGGGCCTCCAAACAGGCTATCGCTGCCTGCGCCACCTTCTAATCTGTCATTCCCATAGCCGCCCAACAGCGCATCATTTCCCGCATCACCCTGCAGATTATCATCGCCTTCGCCGCCTGAAAGCGTATCTTTTCCGGCTGCGCCAAAAAGCTGATCATTCCCCAGACCGCCAAAAAGCCTATCCGCACCCGCGCCGCCGTTCAATATGTCATCCTCAGCATCTCCGCGCAGCTGGTCGTTGTGATCGCCGCCCCAAAGGTGATCTTTGCCTGCGCCACCGATCAAAATATCACCACCGGCCCCGCCAGAAAGGCGATCATGGCCCGCATAGCCGTTGATCTGATCCGGACCGACTGTTCCGGTGAGGTGATTGTCGGCGGCGTTGCCAGATTGTATGCTGCCGGTCGCGTCTGAACCTGTTACAAAGCGGCCTTCCTGCATTTTACGCGCCTCAAAGCCGTTATCCTCAAGATTTTCGGTGTCGTCAAATTGGCCATCTTCATCGCTGTCGATCATGACCACTAGACCGCTTAGCATCAATGCGCTGAAAATTCCTGCCAAGAAAAACATACTGCCCCTGTCGCCCCCCAAGCTGCCCCGCGGGTAAACTGTGCGGATTGGGGATGATGGATGCAATCTGAGAGTGAAACCTTGGTTAACGATTGTTTTCTATTTGCTGGATCAATTGCGCCGCCCAATCGCCTAATATCGGAATAAATTCAAATTGCGAGAGGGTTTGTACAAGGACGTAAACCAAAAAGGTTGCGCCCAGCACCGAGCCTAATCCGAAGGCCATGCCCCGCAAAAAGGTAATCCAAATTTGTTGAGCAATGGTGCTGTTAAGGCGTAAAAATGGATGGTTTCGAAGGGCGTCTATCGCCTGTGTGAGTCGTTTTATTTCTGGATCTTGCTGCGGCATTTAGGTGATCCAAAGTTCCGGTTGTTGCGCGTAGCTTAAATAGAGCGGGTGTTTTGGGTGGCCGGCTTTGGTTAACCCTAGATGATAGATTGGCATTTTTAATGTCCATAACAGGGTTTTGACAGCGGGTCCGCGCTGCAAATGCGCCCCATGCGTGCCCCAAGCTGCGATGATGTGATCGGCCCAAGCGCAGCCTTGCAGGATTGCCCCATCATTTTCTGGCCCAACCGGGTTGTCGGCGGCGCGCATCTTTTTGGGATCTGTATCGCGCCAGGCAAAAATATTCGTCACACAAAACCCACCAAACCCCAGCGCCCGGGCACGTTGCTCACAGCGCTCAACGGTGGGATCGTTTTGAAGTTCCGTTGCCGTCGATGGGTTGAGCATAATAAAATTTACTTTTGGCGCGCTGTCTTGCCAGGTTCTGGTCAGGCTGTAGCGATAGCGCTCGCAGGGCGAATAAATGGCCTGTGAAAATGCGTCACCCTTTTGGTGCTGTCGTTTGATCATAGGTATGTTTGGCCGTTGTTTTTGGCTTTTGCAAGGTTTTGCAGGCCGTTTTGCGGCCGCTTTGCAATTTGTGCTCGGGCCCCAGCGTTGCGGTTCGCCCTTTACCGAGTTGGCAAAATAACGCGGTTGGGGTAAAGCATACCGGCTTGATAACGCCCGATGGCAACAGCTTCACCCTCGAAGCTGGCCCAGCATAAATCGCCATATTGAAGATTTTGCGCGATCACCAGGCCGGGGTTGCCATTGCGCAATTTGGCCGCTGATTCTGCTGTGCACCGGGCTTCGCTTACGTCGCTGAGACCAGCTTCTAATGGCACTAATTTGTGATCCAGCTCAGGGGTTTTTGCAAGCGCTTCCAGCTGCTCTATGCTCACGGCTTGATCCAGATCGAAGGGCCCAGACCAGATCCGCCGCAATTGAACGACATGCCCAAAGCATCCCAGTTTTTGGCCCAGATCGCGTGCGATCGCGCGCACATAGCCACCCTTGCCGCAGGTGAGCTCTAGCACCACATGGTCCGCATCGGGCCGATCAATCAGCAAAAGCG
>ERZ767285.712-NODE-712-length-10506-cov-3.665260_pt1 | contig 10506 bp, 10 predicted proteins | sample MGYA00374953_ERZ767285 | MGnify/ENA primary metagenome ERZ767285 (study PRJEB28947, sample SAMN06267186) | marine metagenome | isolation source: Columbia River Estuary | place: USA:Columbia River Estuary, USA | collected 2013-07-23 ...
TTATATTTAACTAAATCTTTATAAATATTCATACATCCTGCAGCAGAAGTTGACCCAGCAAGTGTTAAAAAAATTGTACAATCCTTATCTTGAATCATTTCATTAAAAATGTTGGCTGCATTTGCTGTTTCTCTTGAAACAAAAGACATTTTTTCCATTGAGGAAATTATCTTTCTTGCATCAAACGATGTAATATCTATGTGTTCAACTGGATTTTGTAAGAAGCTTTTTTTGCTATTATGAGTTAAATTTTTGTTTTCTGACATTAGGCAACTAGTATAGCCTTATTGCTGTCTTTACCATACATGGTCATTATTGGCTCATCTTCTACTTCATAAATCTCATTAGAATAAAAACCATTAAATTGAGTTCTAAAAGTTAGACCGTAGGCTCCAAGCTGACCTAGTTCAATATAATCATTTTCTTTAATATTATTTGGAAGTAAAAATGGCCCTTTCATGTAATCCATGCTATCGCAGGTGGGGCCATAAAAATCAAAAGCAGTTAATTTTTTTGATATTATCTTGCTAGATTTAATTAAACGAGATGGGTAAACCATATTTGGTGTACCAGCATCAAAAAGAGTTCCGTATGTTCCATCATTTATATAAAGTTTTTGTTTTTTTCTAAGATTTACTCTGACAATTGTAGAACCACTTTCTGCAACTATTGCTCTTCCAGGCTCACATAATAATTCTGGAAGTTTTTCTAGTTCTAAATTAGTTAAACTTTTTTTTATTTCTTCAAAATAATTTTCTAAAGGTTGAGGTACTAAATCAGGATAGATTGCAGGAAATCCACCACCAATGTTTATGTAATCAGGAATAATTTTTGTTTTTTTTATTATGTTTCCAATCTCTCCAATTCCTTTTGCATAAGAAATTGGGTGCATACATTGAGAACCAACGTGAAAACTTAAGCCGATTTTTTTTGCATATTGTTTCGTTAGTCTTAATAAACCAGTAGCTTCAGAGGTTAAAACACCAAATTTTTTAGATAGATCTATTTCAGCATGTTCATTTGAAACAGCAACCCTTACAAATAGTTCAAGATCTTTTGCTTGATTGGTTGCTTCAATAATTTTTATTAATTCATCTTTAGTATCTAAAGAAAAAGCTTTAATATTGTAGTTAAAGTAAGCTTCCTTAATACTTTCTCTACTCTTAACAGTATGCATATATGAGCATTTTGCATCAGGGGAGATAGCTCTTATGTCTTTAATTTCTTGAATAGAAGCTACATCAAAGTTTTCAATTCCACTTTCTACTATTGTTTTTAAAACCTCAGGATGTGAGTTAGTTTTAACAGCATATAGCACTTTGCCAGGGAATTTATTATTAAAATAAGTAGAAGCTGATTGTATTGATTTTTTTCTAATACAATAAATAGGCTTTTCCGGTTTTAGTTGATTTATAAGCTCATCAACTGTTTTAAATTTTTGCATTTTATATGTCCCCAAAAAAAATTTAATAAAAAAAAGTTCTTAAATACTTAAAAACTTTCATATAAATCATGCAATTAAGGCAATACTTAATTAATGTAAAGCAAATAATGGGTGTTGAAATTATCAGATAAGGCACCATATTAATAATATGGTTGAAGCAGCTAATTTAAAAAAATTAAGTGATTTTGATAATAAATCCTTATTAATTGTTGATGATGACAATCCCTTTAGAGACAGGCTTGCAAGAGCCATGGAAAAAAAGGGATTTGAGGTTTTTCAAGCTGAGGGTGTACAAAAAGGAATACTGTCTGTTAAAGAGAAAAAACCAGCTTTTGCAGTTGTCGACTTAAGACTAGCTGATGGAAATGGACTTGAAGTAGTAAAGCAAATTCAAATTTCTAATCCAAGCAGTAGAATTATAATGTTAACAGGATATGGAAATATTCCAACGGCTGTTGCTGCGATTAAAGAAGGTGCAATTGATTACTTAGCAAAGCCAGCAGACGCAGATGATGTTGAGAAAGCATTACTAGCCGATCCAGAGAAAAAAGCTGAACCACCAGAAAACCCTATGTCAGCTGATAGAGTTAAGTGGGAACATATTCATAGAGTTTTTGAATTATGCAATAGAAATGTATCTGAGACTGCTAGAAGACTTAAAATGCACAGAAGAACGTTACAAAGAATTTTATCTAAAAGATCCCCTAGATAAATTTTCTAAATTTGATAATTTTTTTAGCCAATATAGCCAATAAGCAAATTTTAAATAATTCAGCTAATAAAAATGGTGTCACTCCTAATTGAAGAATTGGTTTATCCCATCCAATTAAAGTTCCCAACCAAATAGCTCCAAATACATAGATTACAGAAACAGAAAATATTAATTTTCCAAAAATTATAAAAATATTTTTATTAAGATTTAAATAGCCTGCAAAAAAAGAAGCAAATAAAAATCCAATTAAATATCCCATTGTTGGACCAGTAAAATAAACTATTCCAATACCTTTTTCTGGTGAGTTAGAAAATACAGGCATACCTAGAATACCCTCCAGAAGATAAACAGCTACAGATGCCAGGCCAATTTTATATCCAAAAGCAATTCCTAAAAAAAGAACTACAAAAGTTTGCATTGTCATAGGCACAGGATAAAATGGTATTTTTAATTTAGCTGAAATAGTTAAAGCCATTGTTCCTATAAAAATTAGAATAAATGTTTTTAATACTTTTTGAATTGTATTTGTTTTTAATAGATCCATATCCACAAATTACTATTTATTAATGTGATAATCTAGTTTTTTATTAATCTTAAAAAAACATCCTCTAAATCACCGTCGTCAGTTGAAATATCTATAATTTTGACGTTATTTTTCTTAATTAAATTAATTAATTCTTCCATATTAATTTTACTTTTTTCATAAGAAACACAAATCTCATTATCTAAGTGTGATACTATTTTTAAAGACTCTAGATCATCATCGTTAATATTAATCTTTATGTCAGTTTTAAAGGTTACTTTTTTGGTTTGAATTCTATCTAATAAATTCTTAGTGCTGTCTAGGGCAACAATATTTCCTTTATTTAATATAGCTATTCTTCCACACATTTCCTCAGCCTCCTCGAGGTAATGAGTTGTTAAAATGATTGTTACACCAAGTTCATTTAATAATTTTACATTTTTCCATAAATTTTGTCTTAACTCCACATCAACACCAGCAGTAGGTTCATCTAGAATAACTATTGGTGGCTGATGAACTAAAGCTTTAGCCATTAACAATCTTCTTTTCATTCCACCAGATAAACTTCTAGCATAGCTGTTAGCTTGTTTTTCTAAGGACACTAATTTTAGAATTGTATCTGTAATTCTATCTTTTTCTTTAATTCCATAAAGACCAGCCTGTAATTCTAATAATTTTCTTGGGCTAAAAAATGGATCAAGATTTACTTCTTGAGGAACTATTCCAACCGAAGCTCTAACTTGTCTTGGGTTTTTATCTAAGTCAAAACCCCAGACATTTACTTGTCCGGCTGTTTTTACCACTGTTCCAGCTAAAATATTTATAAATGTTGTTTTTCCAGCACCATTAGGACCAAGAAGACCAAAAATTTCCCCTTCTTTCACGTCCAAGTTTAAATCATTTAATGCAAGGTTGTCTCCAGCCTGTTTACTTGAATAAATTTTTTTTAAATTTTTAACAGAAAGTATATTTTTTTGCTCCATGCGTGTTAATACATTTATAGTATTTAAAATTATTAAGATAATATTATTTAATGGATAAAATAAAAAAAACAGATCATTTTTATTTAATAGATGGTTCAGGTTATATTTTTAGAGCTTATTATGCATTACCACCCCTAACTAGAAAAAGTGACGGTCTTCCAGTAGGTGCAGTTAGTGGATTTTGCAGTATGCTATTTAAACTATTAGAGGATTCAAAATCAAATGAAAATCTTCAAAAACCAACACACTTTGCTGTAATATTTGATGCTGCTAGAAAAACTTTTAGAAATGAAATTTATTCAGACTATAAAGCTAATAGATCAGAAGCCCCAGATGATTTAGCACCACAGTTTGAATACATAAGAAAGTCTGTAGTTGCTTTTAATTTACCATCTGTAGATCTTCCAAATTATGAAGCAGATGATTTAATAGCCACTTATGTAGAACAAATTTTGGCAAAGGGTGCAAAGGTGACAATAGTCTCTTCAGATAAAGACTTAATGCAATTGTATAGAAAAGACGTTCGTATATTCGATCCTATGAAAAATAAATTTATAACACCTGAAGATATAGTAACTAAATTTGGAGTGGGCCCAGAAAAAGTTATTGATGTTCAATCCTTAGCTGGAGACAGTAGCGATAATGTTCCGGGAGTACCTGGGATAGGTGTAAAAACTGCAGCAGAACTGATTAATAAGTATGGAACCCTAGAAAAATTATTAGATAACGCTCAAGAAATAAAACAAAATAAACGAAGAGAAACACTTATAGAGAACAAAGATAAAGCGATAATTAGCAAAAAATTAGTGACACTAATGAAGGATGCTCCAGTTGAAAGAAAGTTAGAGGAATTTCATCTAAAGAAGATTGATAAAGATAAACTATATAAATTTTTAAGAGAAATGGAGTTTAATAGACTTCTTAGTTCTGTCATTTCTGCATACGGAGAACCACTGTTAGAAGAGACAGCAAAAGAGACAAAGCCTGAAAAAAAACATCAAAATATAAGTAAAAAAAATTATCATCTAATTACAAATGAAAAAGAAATAGATGAGTGGATTAACGAAGCAGAAGAAGCTGGAGAGCTAGCAATTGATACAGAGACTAGTTCTTTAGATGCACATCAGACTGATTTAGTGGGAATTTCATTAAGCACTAAAATTGGCAAGGCTTGTTATATTCCAATTGGTCATAAGTTTAAAGGATGTTTAAAAAAAGAAACTGTAATTAAAAAACTCAAACCACTTTTAGAAGACAAGAGTGTAAAAAAAATTGGTCAAAATATTAAGTTTGATTTTATTGTCTTGTTTAAACAAGGAATAAATATGAATTCAATGGAAGACACAATGTTGATGTCTTATGTATTGGATGCTGGAAAAAATAGACATAACATGGATACCTTGTCTGAAATTCATCTACAGCATAAAACAATTTCATTTAAAGAAATTGTTGGCACAGGTAAGAAAGAAATAAATTTTAGTGATGTAGAGCTAGATAAGGCAATGGAGTATGCTGCTGAAGATGCTGATATTACTTACAGATTATACAAAATATTTAGTAAAAATTTAAAATTAGAGAAATTAACTAATATTTATGAAATCTTTGAAAAACCTTTAATTAAGATACTAGCATTTATGGAAATTGAAGGAATTAAAATTGATAATAAATTTTTAAAGGTTTTGTCTGAAAAATTTGAAAAAAAAATAAGTAAACTAGAAAAAGAAGTTTTTAAAATTTCAAAAAAAGAATTTAATATTGCATCACCAAAACAATTAGGTGAAATTATTTATAATGATTTGAAAATTGCTGTACTTAAAAAAACTAGAAAAGGTAGTTTTGCCACAAATGCAAGTGTGTTAGAAGACTTAGCATTTAAAGGACATGAATTTCCAAAATTAATTCTAGATTGGAGACAAGTGTCCAAGCTTAAAAACACTTACTCAGATGCTTTACCTGAACACATTAATCCAAATACTAAACGAGTTCACACATCATTTTTATTGGCAGCAACAACAACAGGAAGATTGGCATCCAGTGATCCAAACCTACAAAATATTCCTATTAAATCAGAGGATGGTAAAGATATAAGAAAAGCTTTTATAGCAGAAAAGGGCTTCACATTAATATCTGCAGATTATAATCAGATTGAAATGAGAATTTTAGCTGACTTGGCAGAAGTTAAAGAGTTGAAAAAAGCGTTTAGTAATAATGAAGATATTCATTCTCTTACAGCAAGCCAAGTATTTAATGTTGATATTAAAAAAGTAGACCAAGACATGAGAAGGAAGGCTAAGGCTATTAATTTTGGAATAATTTATGGTATTTCACAATATGGACTTGCAAAACAAATCAACGTTTCAAATCATGAAGCAGATGAATTTTTAAATGCTTATTTCTTAAAATTTCCTGAAATAAAAATTTATATGGATAATACAATTAAGTTTTGTAGAAAAAGTGGCTATGTAAATAATATTTTTGGTCGAAGATCTCATTTTAATGGAATTAATGATAAAAATTTTAATGTAAGAAATTTTCAAGAACGTGCAGCAATTAATGCTCCAATTCAAGGATCTGCATCAGAAATTATGCGTTTAGCAATGATAAGATTGGATAAAAAACTGTTAGAACAAAAAAATATTAAATCTAAAATGCTTTTGCAAATTCATGATGAATTAATATTTGAGGTACCAAAAAAGGATGAAAAAATAATGGTCAAACTCATTAAAGAGGAAATGACTAGTGTTGCACAAAGTGATTATCATTCATTTTCAACCCCACTAACTGTTGATGTTAATGTTGGAGATAATTGGGGAATGCTTCATTAATTTAATTAGATTGCCCAATTTAGAACAATTTAGTATTTTTATATAAGGAATGCACAAACAAACTATAGCTTTAATAGATGATGATAGAAATATTCTAACTAGTTTAAGTATAGCTTTAGAAAAAGAAGGCTTTAAAGTTCAAACTTATATTGATGGTGAAAGTGCATTAATTGGTCTTACCAGAACGCCCCCTGATTTAGCGGTAGTTGATATAAAGATGCCAAAAATGGATGGAGAGGAGTTACTTAAAAAGCTTAGAAAAAAAACATCATTACCTGTAATTTTTTTGACATCTAAAGATGATGAGATCGATGAATTGTTAGGATTAAAACTAGGAGCAGATGATTTTGTAAAAAAATCTGGAGGTTTTTCAATTAAAGTATTGATTGAAAGAATTAGAGTTCAACTAAGAAAAAAAGATACGAATAATATTTTAGAGGAAAACAAAAGTTTAATTTCACACGGAAGACTAAAATTAGATCCTTCTCAACTTGAGTGTGAATGGAACAGTAAACAACTTCCAGACAAACTAACTACAACAGAATTTTTAATTGTTAAAGAATTAGCAAAAAGACCAGGAATTATTAAAGAACGAGCACAATTAATGGATATTGCTTACAGAGAAGATACAGATATCGAAGATAGAACTATCGATAGTCATGTTAAAAGAATTCGTAAAAAATTCAAAAAAGTAGACCCTGATTTTTCAGCTATTGAAACTAGATATGGTAGTGGATATAGATGGAATGTTAGCTAATGTTTAGTAAATACTTAAAAAGTCTATCTATATTAAAAAAATTTTTATTTATAAATTTTATAATCTTTACAATTATTAGTTTATTTACATTAATTTATCTAAATAACGTTCAGCCTAATTTAATTAAAAAGAAATCAGTAAAACACTTAAATGTAATAGATAATACAATCAATACACTTCTAAGATTAGACGTAAAATTTAATCCTGATGATATTAGAAAGTTTTTATTTTCAACACGTTTTATATTTCAAAACCTTGATAGAGTAATCTTTTTTGATAATGATTTAAATATAGTAGGTGACACAGATACTTTAGATCTTGATCCAAGATCTTTTTCTACAAGATTAGATGAAATTGAATTTGAAAGTTTGAATGATAATGAAAATGACAAAAATAATACAAATGAAAATTATTTTTATTTTAATAAAGTGAATACCAAAGCTAAATTTAGAATTAGTAGAATGTTTTTTCTCTTCGCAGGTATTGGGTTATTGATTTGGTTGTTTTCATCTATTCAAACAACTGGCTTAATTGATAAAAGATATGCCAATCAAGATGCCTTAGGAAGAGAGAAAGCTGATTTATCTACAGGAAGATCAGATTTAGTTTCTTTTGAAATAGGTGAATTTTTAAAAAACCCAGTTTTAGGTGTTGGAGTTGGGAAAATAAAAGAACTTAGGCTGGCTAGTGAAGGTGTTTTAGCTGCTTCTCATAATGAGGTCAGTCGAATTTTGTCTGAACATGGTTTATTTGGAGTTTTAGCCATGTTAATTCTAATAATTACTCCATTAGTTTATCGGATGAAAAACAGATCAAATATTTTCTTTTTTTCTTGCTATATTTTCTGGTTCTTAACCATAAATCATTCCTCAATGCGTATAGCAGCTCCTGCATTTATATATGGTTTATGCATGTTGGATGTTCAATATAGAAATAAAAGAAAACCGATCATGAAAAAAGCTAAACTTGTTAAACAAATATAGTTTGGTGATGTTTTAAATATATTCAGTGAAAAAAATAATCTACATAGGAAACCAATTATCACAAAACGGTAAAACAGTAACAACTATAGATTCTTTAAGTCAATTATTAAGACAGGAAGGGTTTAACGTTTTTACAGCCTCAAAAAAGAACAACAAGTTTTTACGTTTGTTTGATATGTTGTTTCATGTGATTAATTACAGAAAGCAAGCGGACTATGTTTTGATTGACACATACAGCACATTTAATTTCTATTTCGCTTATTTTGTAAGTCAGTTGTGTAGATTACTTAAATTAAAATATATTCCAATTTTACACGGAGGAGACTTGCCTAACAGACTAAAGCAATCTCCGAAATTAACAAAAGCGATATTTAAAAATGCTTTTGTAAATGTCGCTCCTTCGAAATATACTCAAGCTAGTTTTGAAAGGTTCGGATTTAGTAATATAACCTGTATTCCTAATTCCATAAAACTTAAAAATTATCCTTTCAAGAAAAGAACTTTTGATAATATAAGATTACTTTGGGTACGTTCATTTTCGAAAATTTATAACCCATTATTAGCTATTGATGTCCTGCACGCATTGAAGAATAAAAATATGGATGCCGAGCTTTGTATGGCAGGTCCAGATAGTGACGGTAGTTTACTCGAAGCTAAAAAATACGCATATCAATTAGGTCTTGAGGTTACTTTTACAGGGAAATTATCAAAACCGGAGTGGATTAAGCTTTCAGAAGACTATAATATTTTTATAAATACTACAAATATTGATAATATGCCCGTTAGTGTCATTGAAGCTATGGCATTAGGGTTGCCAGTAGTGTCAACCAATGTTGGAGGATTGCCTTTTTTAATAGAGCAAGATAAAACCGGATTCTTAGTGGAGCCTCATTCGGTAGTTTCATTTGTTGAATCTATAGAGGGCATTATTGATTCGCCAAGTAAAACCCATAAAATAATGGCAGAGGCCCGGGATTATGTAGAAAAATTGGATTGGGAAGTTGTTAAAAAACAGTGGATTAATGTCTTAAAATAATTCACGCTTAATAGATTTTACTTCCTATATTTATACTCTCTCAATTTATCCCCTGAAAATGTCTAATAGCGGTATTCATTTCAATATTTCTGAGCGTAAAGTACTCTTGCGTATTTTTGATGTACTTTCTATACTCTTAGTGCTTTATATTGTTAGCAATTGGTTTGATTTTGATTATTTCACCATAACAAAAGTAAAATGGACTTGGGTGTTAGTTCTCATTTTATACGTTTCCATTTTTGGAACCGTTTTTGAATTATATGATTTACAAAAGTCCAGTAAAATTGAAAAGATTGCAACAGGTATCGTTTTTACAGGTTCTACTACAGTTTTATTTTACCTTCTAACACCATTTTTTACACCGGCTTTACCAGATAATAGATTCCAAATACTATTCTTTTATTTTGCAATTCTAATTGCTTTGTTTTTATGGCGTACAGCGTATATAACTTTTATTGTATCTCCAAGATTTTATAAAAAAGTTTTAATTATTGGCGAATTAATTTTAGATCAATATATATTTTCTGAGACTATTGGCAAAATCGGACTGCAAGTGGAACCTTCAGATTACAGTTGGCTGATCCGTCTGTACTGGTTTACCATCGAATTTGGGCTACTCAAACAAAATGGAGTCTATAAAGCGCTTGGATCTGGTCTTAACTCCTCACCAACGGAGCTTATCTATAGTGTTGATAGCCCAGTACCAGAGCGTCGTGAATTTAATGTCATTGATATTTTGCGAACCCCTTATCGTATCGATATCCATCAGCCGATTTACTATGTAATCGATGAAATAGACGATCTTCTCCAAGTCGCAGAGAGAGACTTGCAGAGCGATATAAAAAAGGCACAATCTCTAGGGTTATTTGAAAAAACCTTTAACCCAATAAACGAAACGAAACGAACCGCGTAAATAGGATAACTAATATGACTGATAATCAGGTTTGCGACCTTAGTGACCGCAATTGTGAACCCTGCCAAGGAGGCATTCCAGCATTGAGCTTAGATGAGGCAAAAGCCACAATGAATGAATTACATAATGACTGGCTATTGTCATCTGATGGTAAAGAAATTTCTCGAGAGTTTAAATTTAAAGGCTTTGCACGAGCCGTGCAAATGGCGAACCTAATCGCATGGGTTGGAGATCGACACGCGGAATCTGGCGCGTGATCTCGGGGTGCCGGTGGTGCCGTGTGCGGCGCGGTCGGGTGAGGGGATTGCGGATTTGCTCAAGGAGATTTCG
>ERZ767285.716-NODE-716-length-10477-cov-2.622981_pt1 | contig 10477 bp, 8 predicted proteins | sample MGYA00374953_ERZ767285 | MGnify/ENA primary metagenome ERZ767285 (study PRJEB28947, sample SAMN06267186) | marine metagenome | isolation source: Columbia River Estuary | place: USA:Columbia River Estuary, USA | collected 2013-07-23 ...
CCAGAAATTTAAGAGTTCTTTTTCTGAGCTAGCGTATGCTATTTTTTTGTAGTCCAGATCAATAATTTCATCTTTCTTATAATTAAAAGGTTTCTTTAAGATAGCACCATAGTAATTTTTTGCATTTTTAATTTTATCTAAAAACCTACCATATACTAAGCTGTAAAATGCAATATCAGATTCTTTTAATTGATTGTCTATCTGAAATTTATATTTAGAGAATTCTTTAAGATCATTTTTTGTAAAATATCTTTTAGATGGGTCTAATCCATCAATAAAATTATTGAAAACCATCTCAGAAAACTCATCATTTAGTTCTTTTTGAACATAATGGCCACGAGTAAGCATGTAATTAAGTACAGAAATTAAAACCTTGTCTTTTTCTGGATCTGGATTTTTGTTATCTGTTGGGTTTGCAAAACTGATGCTACTTACTAATAAAAAAAGTGATAAAAAGGAGATAAGAAGTTTGGTTTTCATAAATATATGTTGGTTCTATAATTTCTAAAATGATGCCTAGCTAATGTACTAAAATGATGTCAAATAATTGAGATAGATAGTCTTGATTTTCTAGATGCTGTTTGTTCGTTTTTTTATTGGTGAATTCTAAATTAACATCTAGTGAATCTTATTTTTATAATTCATTGGTAACTACTAAATGACACTAACACTACAATATTACTTAAAAAACTGATGAGACCTTCTTTACAAAATGTTAAAAAAATATTCGTATAAATTGCCTTACATTTGTGTGAAATCTTACAAAAAATGGCAAAAAAGAGACCTTTAATTTTAGTAACAAATGATGATGGTATTACTGCTCCTGGTATTAGAGCATTAATTCAAATTATGAATAAAATAGGAGATGTTGTTGTAGTTGCTCCAGACAGACCACAAAGCGGAATGGGGCATGCAATTACCGTAGATAATGTGTTGCATTGCAACCCAATAACCATAGATGATGGACCGCAAATTGAATACAGTTGCTCTGGTACTCCTGCAGATTGTGTAAAGATGGCCATAAATGAAATTCTGAACCGTAAACCAGATTTATGTGTTTCTGGAATTAATCATGGAGCTAATTCATCTATTAATGTTATCTACTCCGGAACCATGAGTGCTGCAGTTGAAGCAGGAATTGAAGGAGTTCCAGCCATTGGGTTTTCACTGCTAGATTTTAACTATCAAGCAGATTTTAAACAAGGAATAGAGTTTGTGAAGAGAATTACACAAAGTGCTCTAAAAAATGGTATTCCAGAAGCAACTGTCTTAAATGTAAATATTCCAAGATTAAAAAAGGAGCATATAAAAGGGATTAAAATTTGTAGACAAGCCAATGGCTATTGGCGAGAAGATTTTGATAAACGCAAGAGTCCGTTTGGAAAAGAATATTATTGGTTATCTGGAGAGTTTGTTAATAAAGACAAAGGAGAAGATACAGATATTTGGGCACTAGAAAATGGTTTCGTTTCTATTGTACCGGTTCAATTTGATTTAACAGCTCATCACATGATTCAAAAGCTAAATTCATGGGAATTATAAAAAAAGAAATTTCTATTGGTTTTGTGATTTCTATTCTAGCAACTGCTTGCGGTGTTTTCTTATACTTACAATACTTTTCTAAATATGGTTTTGAAGAAACAATTCTAATGATACAAAAAGGTAATTTATATGCTCAAGTACTTTCGTTAGCAGCGTTACCAAACCTCTTTGTGTTTTTTATTTTTATCAAGAAAAAACAAGATTACAGAGCCAGAGGTGTATTAATGGCTTCTATTTTAACAGCTTTAGTTACCTTTGTCTTAAAGTTTTTATAGCTTGTAAATGTTTATCATCTCGAGTGGAGTCGAGACGTTTTTTATTTAGGTATCGACTCCGCTCGACCTAACTTTTTCATTTTTATGAAATATTACATCATTGCAGGAGAGGCTTCTGGAGATTTACATGGTTCTAACCTAATGAAAGCTTTGTTAAAACAAGACAACAAAGCAGAAATAAGGTATTGGGGTGGAGATTTAATGAATATGGTTGGTGGAACTCTTGTAAAACACTATAAAGAAAGAGCCTTTATGGGATTTGTAGAGGTATTTATGAATCTTAGAAAGATTCTTGGAATGATTTCTTTTTGCAAAAAAGACATTACTAATTTTCATCCAGATGTTCTTATTTTTATAGACAATTCTGGGTTAATCTTCGTATTGCTTCGTGGGCTAAACCGCTAGGATTTAGTACTCATTATTATATTTCTCCTCAAGTTTGGGCCTCTAGAGCCAACAGAGTAGAAAAAATTAAAAGAGTTGTAGATCAGATGTATGTGATTCTTCCTTTTGAAAAAGAATTCTATAAAAAACACGATTACCAAGTTACATTTGTAGGACATCCCTTAATAGATGCTATTGCAGATATAAAACAAGTAGATGAAACTATCTTTAGAAAACAGCACAACTTATCAGATAAACCAATTATAGCCCTTTTGCCAGGGAGTAGAAAACAAGAAATATCTAAAATGTTATCCGTTATGTTATCTTTAATAGATGACTTCTCGGACTATGAATTTGTTATTGCTGGAGCTCCAAGTCAGCGTTTAGATTTCTACACAACAATTATTGGTTCTAAAAATATTTCTTTTGTAGACAATAAAACCTATGACTTACTTAGTATCTCTTATGCAGCATTAGTTACTTCTGGAACAGCTACGCTAGAGGCTGCATTATTTAAAGTGCCTCAAGTTGTTTGTTATAAGGGAAGTATGATATCTTATCAAATAGCCAAGAGAATTATAACGCTTCGCTTTATTTCTTTAGTAAACTTAATCATGGATAAAGAAGTGGTGAAGGAATTAATTCAAAATAACTTTACTAAGAAGAACCTCAAAAGAGAATTACATAAGATTTTAGATGCTTATCATAGAACAGCACTTTTTGAAGCCTATTATCTATTAGAACAAAAACTAGGAGGAAAGGGAGCTTCTGAGAAAACGGCTACTTCTATAGTCTCAAATTTAAAAAAGTAAGATTTCTATATCAATTTTTTTAGTAACTTTAGGGTGCTATGAAAAAGTTGCTAGGATATCTTCCTTTTCACTTTTTACTATTTCTTATTGCGGGTATTTGTTGTCAGTATTATACAGATTTCTGGAATTTTGGGATCGTAAGATTTTTCTGTACACTTTTATTTCTAGTGTTTATAGGCTATTTATTCAGAAAAACTGTACTCTTTATTTTCATTTCATGGCTCTCTTTTTTCCTCATAGGAATTCTACTTATATATGGGGGTGATGCAACAAAAAATTACAATTATTTAGAAAAACACCTAACTAATACCTCAAATGCAATCTTAGCAATAGAAAAGGTACTAAAACCAGGGAATTATCATTACAAATACATGGCTGAGGTACTTCAGATAGACCATCAGAAAACTACTGGTAGCGTACTTATAAATATTGAAAAAGATAGTGTTACATCATTCTTTAAAATTGGAGATCGTATCCTGTTAAAAAATAAATTTGTTGCTATTAAAGAATCATTAAATCCTCACCAGTTTAACTATAAAAACTATTTAGCAAAACAAGGAATTCACCAACAAGTTTATGCTACAAAACAAGAGCTGTTGTTGTTAGATCAAACATCAACATCCTTTTTAGAGTTTATAGCTGCCTTTCGTTTAAAAATTCAGCAATCATTACAACAATATGACTTTTCAGAAGATGAATTGGCTATTATGAATGCGTTATTATTAGGGCAACGACAAGACATTTCTAAAGAATTAACAGCCAACTACTCTAAAGCTGGTGCTATTCATATTTTGGCAGTATCTGGATTACATGTAGGTATTATTTTATGGATGCTTTCCTTTGTGTTAAAACCCTTAGAAAGATACAAGAAAGGAAAGGTCATAAAGTTAGTCTTGGTGGTATTATTTCTATGGTTTTTTGCTTTATTAGCAGGAATGTCTGCATCGGTAACAAGAGCTGTAACTATGTTTTCAGCCATAGCCATAGGCCAATTTTTCAACAAAAGAAATGCTATAGAACAATCATTAATTTTCTCGATGTTCCTATTGTTGTTATTGAAACCTCTATTTTTATTTGATGTAGGTTTTCAATTAAGTTATTTAGCTGTATTTGGAATTATTTGGGTGCAACCGGTATTTTATCAATTATGGAAACCCAAATACTACATTATAGATAAAGGGTGGCAATTATTTACGGTTTCTTTGGCGGCTCAGATAGGGGTTTTACCACTAAGCCTATTTTATTTCCATCAATTCCCAGGATTATTTTTTGTCTCAAATTTACTGATTATCCCTTTTCTAGGTATTATTTTAAGTACAGGAATTATTGTTTTAGTTCTATCATATTATTCAATACTCCCTGCTTTTATGGTTACTATTTATGGTGGTATTATTTCTGTTCTTAATAAGACAGTTGTTTTCATAGCCAAGCAAGAAGCTTTTTTATTTTCTGATATTTCCTTTTCTGTCGTAAAAATGTTTTTATTGTATTTACTCATAATAGCTTATTTTCAGTTTATTTTTAAAAAAAACACAAATAGATTTATGCTTTTTTTATGCCTTATTTTAGTTTTTCAATCAGTTAGTTTTTACGAGAAATATAGAACAGAAATTACTAATCAATTTATAGTATTTCATAAAAGTAGAAATTCAATTGTAGGAAATAGAATAGGAGCTAGTTTAAAAGTTTACCACAATATGGATACTTTAATTCACAATCAAAATGTATTAAAAAATTATAAAGTAGGAGAGAATATTAAAGATTTAAAATATGAAAAAATCCCAAATTTTTTACAGATAAATAATCAGGTTGTTTTATTTATAGATACCAATGGAAATTATAATATTAAAGGCTTACAAAAACCAATTTTGGTGTTACGCCAATCTCCAAAAATTAATCTGGAACGCCTTATTAAAATGCTTAATCCAAGAATGATTATCGCAGACGGATCTAACTATAAAAGTTACGTAAGTCTATGGAAAGCTTCATGTTTAGAGTTGCACACATCCTTTTGGTCTACTGGTGACAAAGGAGCATATGTTTTGAATAATTGAAATTCTATAACTTAATTTAAGTTACTTACGAAGCCTTTAACGTATTCTTGCCAGGTTTCAGTTTTATATTTTTTATCGGCAAAATAGGTGATCACTTGTTCCATAATATCTGGAGAAAGATAACCTGGAACTCTATCCAATATGCCCAGCTCCTCATCCATAAAAACAGTTGTAGGATAACTTAGTTTTCCATTTAGTAATGCAGCAGCAAACTCGTGATATCCAGTTCTTCCAGAGGATTTATATGTAAAGGTATAGTCTTTATAAATTAGGTCTTCCCTTTGCTCACCATCTAATTTTACAGGATAAAAATTTTCATTGATGTACGATGAGATAACTTTATTATTGTAGGTAATTCTGTCCATTTTTTTACAGTAACCACACCAATCTGTATACACATCAATTAGCATAGGTTTTGGATTTTCTTTTGTTAATTTAACGGCTTCATCAAAAGAGATCCAATTTACTTTCTGACCATATGCATGACCGGTTAAAAAAAACAAAAAAATGATAACAATTATTTTCCTCATGAGTGTCTCAACGTAATTTCAGTTAGCAAATTTAAACAAAAAGAAAGCATCAATAATGATGCCTTCTTTTATTTTTTTTAATTCTGATTATCGAACTCCGTGCATAAGTTTTTTAAGTAATGGATGTAGTGCAAAAGAAACCAGACCGAGAGCTATTGGAACTATTGTGAAAATTAAGAAGAAATAAGAAAGACCGCTTTCCTGAGATATTTTTTCAATATCACCTCCAATATAATGGGCTAATTTATTTCCTATAGCAATAGCTAAGTAGTATACTCCAAACATAAATGCAACCATTCTGGCAGGAACTAATTTACTTAAATAGGATAGACCCATAGGCGATAAACATAATTCACCCAACGTATGAAATAAATAAGCTAGTACCAGCCAAATCATACTTAGTTTAGCAGTTTTTGCTCCTAAAGGAATGTCTTTTGCTGCAAATGCTAAAAAACCAAACCCTATAGCCATAATAATTAAACCTAGACCGTATTTAACAGAAGCTGGTGGATTGTATTTACTGTCCCACCATTTGGTAAATAATGGCGCAAAGATGATAATGAATAAAGAATTTAAAATGGCAAACCAAGTAATAGGAACTTCTGTTTCAGTAGCTTGAAATTCTACATATAATTTATAAATGATGATCGCCCAAACAATTAAAAAACTAATCCCTAAAATAACATTAGACAGACTAATTTTACTGAATGTTTTATTAAATAATTTCACAAGTACATAGGTGATCACCAACATAGGAATTACAGTTACTAACAAATCAATAACTTTGAATATAGTTCCAGCAGTGCCTTCTAAAATTCTATCTGTAAAATCTCTGGTATATATGGGTAAAGAACCTGCCGCTTGCTCAAAAGCAGCCCAAAAGAAGATTGTAAATAAACAAAAAATTGTAAAGGCAATCATTCTATCGCGTTCTATTCTTGTGTATCTAGGAATTCTTACAATTAATAAAATAATAAATGTAATGGCCGCTACAAGTGCAAAAAATAACGAATCAGACATTCCTGCAATTGTAAAGTTCAACGTATTAATATTTCCTATTTTACTTAAAGGATCATTGATAATAAATATTAATGCTGAAACAATAAAAACAACAATCAATGAATAATCAAGCATTGAAAATGGATTTAATTTCTCCTCAGTTTTATCCTTACTAGTTGTGTTGGTAGTATTTGACTCTATTTTTTTTGGTTTATCACCTAGGCTACCAAAAATAGACTGCGCATAATAAAACTGTAACATTCCTAAAAACATAAAGATTCCTGCTAAACCAAAACCATAGCTCCAACCAATTTTTTCTCCAACCCAACCACATAGCATGATCCCAATGAAAGCACCTGCATTTACACCCATATAAAATATGTTGTAGGCACCATCTTTCTTTTCGTCTTTACCTGCATACATCTTCGAAATGATAGAGGTCATATTAGGTTTAAAAAAACCATTACCAACAATTAGTAATGCAATACCTATATATAAAAATGTTGGGGTTTCAATTGCCATGGAAGCATGGCCTAAAGTCATTAATAGTGCACCAATAACAACAGCCATTCTATAACCTATTTTATTATCCGCAAGCCATCCTCCAACAATAGGGGTTAAGTAGACAAATAAAGCATAAGTACCCAATAAAGAGAGGGCAGTGGATGTATCCCATCCCCATCCTGGGTTATTCCCTGAGATAGCTCCTGTTAAAAATATTACTAATATGGCACGCATTCCATAATAAGAAAAACGCTCCCACATTTCAGTAAAAAATAACACAAAAAGTCCGGCAGGGTGCCCAAGAACTTTGTCTTTAAACATATTTTCGATATCTGTTGTCATAATTTTTATTTTAATTAATGATAAAATTTCATCTAATTATTACTAGCTTAATTCTAATTCTTCGGCGCCGTGAGTTAATCTTTTGAGAGGTTTTAATAGGGCAATGATTAATAGACCAAAAATTGTACAAAAAATAGCAATTCCTGTAAACACTTCAAATTCTCCAGCATCTTTAGATAACTCTCCAACTAATCCTGCTACTTTATTCCCTAGTCCAGTTGCTGCAAAGTAGGCTCCCATCATAAAGGATGCATATTTTAAAGGTGCTAACTTCGTTATAAAAGACAATGCAACTGGTGAGGCACACAATTCACCTATAGTATGAAATAAATAGGCTAATACTAACCAAATCATAGCTGATTTTTCAACAATTTTATCACCATCCATTACTACTTCAGTACTAGCTTTACTCATAAAGAAAAAGCCAAAAGCCATAATAATTACTCCGATAGCCATTTTAAATAAAGATGAAGATTCCTTCCCTTTTTTTGCCCACTTGTACCAAAAATTTGCTATCAAAGTTGCAAGAATTATTATAAAAAAAGCATTGATTGATTGAAATACTGCTGCTGGAACTTCATTACCTATAAGAGGTAATGAGAAAGACAACATTCTGTCGGTTTTTTGTTCAGTATATAAACTCATTAAGCCACCAGCTTGTTCAAAAGCACCCCAAAAAACAATAATAATTAGAAAAGATAAAAACATTACCAGCATTCTATCTTTTTCCTTTTTGTTTAAAGGCTTTTTCATTACGTCTTTATTCAAAGAATCTTTAGCGCCAAGAAAATCTCCAACACCTGTCAGATATTTTAAACCATAAAAGTACATAACCTGTCCTAAAGCCATACCAATACCAGCCAATCCAAAACCATAATGCCAACCCCATTTAGCAGCAACAATTCCAACGATTAAAGCTCCCAAAAAAGCTCCTAAATTAATACCCATGTAAAATATATAAAAACCTATATCTCTTTTGTCATCTCCTTGTTTATATAAACCCCCAACCATAGTGGATATGTTGGGTTTTAATAGTCCAACACCAAGTACAATAAAAACTAATCCACTAAAAAAGGCCCATTGTGCATCAACGGCAAGAATACCATGACCAATACAAAGTAAAAGCCCGCCTACCATGACTGCTTTTTTCTGACCTATAAATTTATCAGCAATCCATCCTCCAGGAATGGAGGTTAAATAAACAAACATAGTATAGGTTCCGTAAAAAGATAGAGTTTCAGTATTTGACCAACCATATCCAGATTGCGGATCACCCATAATAACAGGTGCAGCTAAAAATAATGTAAGTATTGCTCTCATTCCATAGTAGGAAAATCGTTCCCACATTTCTACAAAAAATAATACATACAAGCCAGCAGGATGTCCAAAGATTTCTTTTTCGTGTGGTTGTTTCATTGTTGTATTCATCAGTTTATTTGTTTACGTTTTATTGTTGGATTCTAATTTTTTATTAAATGTTGAGCGATGAAGTTAGTCATTTTATGATACAAATGTAGGCGAGTGTTCTCACCTTTTCTAATTCCGTGTGCTCTGTCTGGATACATGGCTATATCAAAAGGCTTATTAGCCGCTACTAATGCATTAATCATTCTCCTAGAGTTTTGTACATGCACATTGTCATCACCTGTTCCATGAACTAGTAAATAATTACCTTTTAGTTTATTTGCATAATTTATAGGAGAGTTATCATCATAACCACTGGCATTTTCTTGAGGTGTTTGCATATAACGTTCTGTATATACCGTATCGTAAAATCGCCATGAAGTTACAGGAGCAACTGCAATGGCAGTGGTGAAAATATCATTTCCTTTTAAAAGACAATTGGTGCTCATAAAACCACCATAGCTCCAACCCCATATACCAATATTTTCTTTATCTATATAGTTGCGTTCTGCTAATTTTTTGGCAGCAGTAATTTGATCCTCTACTTCATATTTACCTAATTCTTTTTGAGTTATTTTTTTAAAATCTCTACCTTTTAGACCTGTTCCTCTTCCATCTACACAAACAATAATCATTCCTTGCTGTGCTAATAGTTGATGCCAATAGTCATTGGTGCCATTCCATTTATTAGCAACCTGTTGAGAGCCTGGTCCTGAATATTGAAACATTAATAATGGGTATTCTTTTTGTTCGTCAAAATCAAAAGGCTTTATCATCCACATATTTAGATCATTTCCATTAATATTGATGGTTGAAAATTCTTTTGGACTAATTTTATAATTTAACAATTTATCTTCCAAGCTTGAATTGTCTTTAATCACTTTAATCATATTTCCTTCAGCAGCGTAAAGTGAATAAATTGGAGGTGTTTCTGTAGTTGAATATGTATTGATGAAATAATTTAAATTTCTGCTAAAAGCAGCAGTATTTGTTCCAGCGTTATTACTTAATAATTTTTTATTTGTTCCGTCTAAACGAACACTATAGATGCCTCTATTAATAGCCCCGTTTTCTACAGATTGATAATAGATAGTTTTCTTGTCTTTATTAAAACCATAATATTTGGTTACTTCCCAACTTCCGTTGGTTATTTGATTGATGAGTTTTCCATTAAAATCATAATGATAAATATGATTGTAACCGTCTTTTTCACTAGTCCAAATAAAACTATTGTCTTCTAAAAATGTAAGATCATTTTTAACACTTACATAGGCGTCATCTTTTTCATTTAGCAAAAGAGTTGAACTACTCTTAAGCACATTTACTTTGTGAAGTTTTAAATCATTTTGGTGTCTATTTAAAGTAGTAGCAATTAGAATAGGGTTGGTATTAGACCATTGTATTCTTGGAATATATTCATAGCTTCCTAAAGCTATTTTCTTTGATTTTCGAGTTTTTAAATTATAGGTGTGCAGCGAAACTTTTGCATTGTCTTCTCCTGCTTTGGGATATTTAAATACATGTTGGCTGGGGTATAACTGATTCCCGGTAACTCCCATAGAAAATTCTTTTACCTTAGATTCGTTAAAACGTAAAAAAGCAATAAACTTACTATCCTTGCTCCATTCAAA
>ERZ767285.719-NODE-719-length-10460-cov-2.880189_pt1 | contig 10460 bp, 8 predicted proteins | sample MGYA00374953_ERZ767285 | MGnify/ENA primary metagenome ERZ767285 (study PRJEB28947, sample SAMN06267186) | marine metagenome | isolation source: Columbia River Estuary | place: USA:Columbia River Estuary, USA | collected 2013-07-23 ...
TGCCATTATATGCATCTCTGTTTGTTCCAGCCCAACCACCTGTAAAGAAAGGTGTACCTTCTAAAGTAGGAGTACTAATCCTAACAGTATTTCTTGGAGTATTTTCAGTTACTCTACCATCGGTTGTACCGTCTGTTGTATTATAATGTGATGCAAATGTTGGTGTTGGTATATAAACATTTACTTGTCCTGGTGTTCCACTATCTTCAGCTAATACATCAACACCTACAAAATTAATTGTTGGATAAGTACCTACGGCAGCCCCTTCATCTTTTATATGTACACCTGCAAAAGTTAGCTTATCATTACCATCAAATATTAGATTAGTTTGACCTGTATTTAAATCAATTGAGATTTTCTTGTCAGAACCAACTGTTGTAATATCTATACCTGGACCTTCTATAATCGGTGCGCCACCACTACCAGTTGAAGATATAGTTATTGTATCTCCGCTAGGGGTAGACACTGTTGTTAATTGTATATCTGCACCAGCTACAAGTGTTGGGTTATATGCCGAATCAATAAAATCATCAAAGCTATCCTGTGTCATTAAGTCACCTGCCTCAAACAAGGACTTAAGTGTATATTTTGGGATTACTGCCATTATACTTTATTTATTTTGATTTTAAAAGCTCCATGTACTTATCAAATGATAAAAGTAACATTTTCTTTTTCTTTTTCTTTTTTCCTTCAGGATCATCACCACTACCAACCTTTTGAGTAGCAAAAGAATTTGCTGAACCAGGATCGCCTGGAAGTTCAACTGCTCCCATACCCTGTACATTCATATTAGGATTTAGGCCAACAGTACCTGCTTCATTTTCATTAATTAAATTATTCACTATTTAATATTTTGTTTCATCCAACGAGTAATCCAACCTTTAAGTTCTTTTGCTGCTGGTTTAATATCAGAAGGTTCTGTTGCTGGTCCATTTTTCCATCTGTCCCAGTCCATTTGGATTGTACCTAATGCATTTGCAATCTCTGGCATTAATTCAATATACTCTTCATTGATTTCACCTTCTAATAATTCTGGAAACATATCCTCAATATCGCTAGCATCTATTGCATAATAGTCACTTTGTAAATAATCAAGAATATCTTTATTTTTACCTGTCATATCATACCCAGTTCCTTTATTGGCACCGTTAGATTTAACCTTTAGATTAAATGATTTAATTGCATCCATTATATCCGAGCTGTCTCCAGATAAATCAACATCTATAGTGTTTACTTTATTAGGGTTTTTTGCTTTAGCTTTTTTACCTTCATTCAAAGATTCGTCAATGCTAAAACTTGTTAGTGATTTTAAATTTTTCATATTGTTATTTTCTTTTATTGGTTCTAATATATTTTGTAATGGTTTATAAAAACTATGTATGCTTTTAGGAGTCATTTTCTTAAAAGTCTTTTCATCATCTATCTTTAACGCATTACGAACTTTGGATGCTGAAATGTTATCATCAGTTCTAAAAATTTCATATCCTTTAAAATCAGGATCTACACCTAATTGATCTCGGTATGATTGTTTGTCAATCATTGCACCGTATGATTTTTTTCTATCTGTCCCATATCCCCACATCACAGGTTCATAAGCAGGTCTTGCTGCTGCAAACATTGTATCAATTGAGCCATTAGGAACTACAATAGCAGTTTCTAAAAATGGATATTGTTTTGCCATCTTAGCAAACATTGCTTGTTGCATTTCTTCATCAAATGGTCTTTTCTCAGGATCATTGTTTTTTCCTCTAACTAAAAATACAACTACAGGTTTTCCATTTTCTTTATACATTTTTTCAAATACTTTAACATGACCTAATGTAAAAGGTTGGAATCTACCAACAAACATATTAACCTTTTTCTTACCTTGTTCTTTATGAGGAACTTTTAAAGCTTCATTAAGTGGAGCAGTAGCAGTTCTTACTCTATGACCATAGGGTGATAAAGAATATCTCTTAACACCAGTTTCATCTTCACTAATATTAAATAATCCTACATTTCTTTTAAGCCATCTTTTATGAGCCTTTATTTCAGATAAGATATTGTTAACCTCATCTTCGGTTAAATGACCATCTGCAACAGCATCTAAAATAGCAGAACGAACTCTTGCTGCAGTAGATACATTTTTAGCTGGATGCTTTTCAGTATATCTCCTCTTAACAGTAACTCTTTTTTCTGTTATAAAATCTTGTATGTTTTTTAGATTATCCATTGTACACTTTTTTTATTTATTCAGATACTTTAATAATTTTAACTCTTATCATTTACAAACCTGGTAGGAACTGGGTTAGACGGTCTACCATCACAACTCCATGAACCTGCAGAAAATGCAAAGTTTACTTTAGCCATCGTTTTTACACCATCAGTTCTGTTTACATCTAGGCCTTTAGTTTTACTATATTTGTATTGTTCATTAACAAATAACTGTTCTTTTACATTTTCATTGTATAAACTCTCATACATTTCGCCTTGATTAAAATATGCATCCAATTTTTGCTTTAACTTTTTCTCATCAGTACCTTCGCATTTAGGTTTACTAAGTATATTATTAATTGCAGACTGTACTGACTTATCTCTCCTTGCTTTAAATTTAGGATCCTCTAAGTCAAAGTCATATTTTTCAGCTATGTTGTTAATTGTTGATTCTGCTTTACTAGCATCACCAAACATGAGTTCTTTATAAACCTTATCTTTATTAGAAAGATCTGATAAGTCATTCTTAACATCCTTAGGACTAATCTTATCACCTTTCTTATTTGTTATTTCTTTAAACTCTGACATATCAGTTTTTACTCCAGATGCTGATGCACCACCTGCACCCTTTTTAATTGACCTAGCTTCAACACCGTTATAAATTAACTGTACCTTTCTTTGTATTTCTTCAGGTGAATCTTTTTCAAAATCTATTTTCTCTGGTGATATTGATATAATATCCCCTAATGGATAATTAGAAGCAGAAGGCATATATACTTCGTTGCCTTTATTTAATTCACTCATATAAGTCACTAACTCTGCAACATCGGCGGTTGCACTATCAAAGAAAGGATCTGCAAATAATTCTTCAGTAAGATCATGTAGCTTCTTGTCATATTCTTTAGGATCTTTAATGTCCTTAAGATTACTAAAACCATCTAACACTTCTTGCTGCTTGGCATTAGGTTTTCTACCTGTCTTTTTAAACTGCTCATCAAAACCTTCTCTGATAGTATCACTAGTTGCATCCTTTAGTTTCTTTCTATTTTCTGAAGTGTTAGGCGGAGTATTAGAAACAGGTTCTATGATTGACATATCACCATCTTTAAAAGATTTCATTGCTTCATCAACAATTTTATTTCTTCTTTCTAGATATTTCTTTGCTAGATCAGCCTCTTCTTTAGATCCATAAACGGATAAAAGTTTTTCGTCAGATGGTATCTTTGTCTTTTCAATTTTACCTTCTCCGATTTGAATACCATTATCTAGGACTTTAGTTTTTACCTTAACAACCTTTTCTTCACCAAATAATTTAGCACCAGTCATTTCCTTTCTACCAATCTTACCACCTTCACCTTGTAGTTTATCTAAACCGAATTCTTTCATGGCCTTAGCCATTTCACTAGGAGATCCTGTGTCTGGTATTAATTCCTTTCTACTTAATCCAGTTGCAGAAGAATCAAGATACATTTTTGTAGCCTTTGCTGATTCACTATTTCTGAAGATAAGGCCTGCATCATTTAGTTTTTTAACTTGTTCAACTTTATCTTCCATTGAAGCGTCAGGATTATTAAATATCTTAACTGCATCTAATACTGCCTCAGCGTTTTTCTTCTGTGTAGGATCTGTTATTTCTTTAACCTTATCTTCAACTCTAGTTGTAAGCTTTCCCATCTTTTCACTTGAATCTTTCCTAGGTTCATCAGTCTTATTAGATTTGCCGCCAGGTTCTACAATTTCATGCTTCTTAGGATCTGGATTTTTTACTTCATATTCGTCTCCAGTTTTTTTGTTCTTAATTAAAGTCTTTCCTTTTTCTTCTACAATAACTTTACCTAGATTAATAAAATTGTTATAGTCTAATACTTTATCTTCAATTAATAGTTCCTCGGCATTAGGCAAAAGAGATTCATTGGTAGATTTAATTTTTAAGTAATCATCAAAAGTTTTAAATTTACCATCATCTTTTGTTTGAATTACATCGGTTACTTTATCTACCATTTTATTAAAATCTTCAATAACAGATGGTGTCATAATATTACCAGTATTCTTTCTTTTCTTTTTTAAAGAACCTAGTATTATTTTAAATAAGTCTTTTAGCTTAGGGTTACTATTAAGGATATCTTTAGTTCTTTGGCTTGGTATTAATTCTACATTTAAATCAAATTCTTTACCTTTAGCAAAATCAGCCTTTTCAATATCAATCTTTGCAATATCCTTACCTCTTTTAGTTACATAGTCATTAAATATATTTGAGACCAATTCTATGTATCTCATATCTTCACCATCACCTAAAATTTCATGCTTCTTAATTCCTCTTTCTTCTATAAATGCTAAAAGATCCAATAAAATAATTTCATTAATATCAGCAGGAGCCTTTCTCATATCTATAGGTTCCTTTTCTTTCATTAAGTTAATTGTATAAGGATCTATCAACTTAGCAGCAATAACTTGTTTGGTGCCAGATTTATAAAATTTAAATACAATAGATTCTATAGGCTTCTTAAGATCATTTTGTAAAGTCGTTGATTGAATATTAGGATTTAAAATTCTAAGTAAATATTCAGCAAATGAATTAGTGCTAAAAATCTCAGCATGATCTTCTTTTGGTGTTTCTAAAAATTCTTTAATCTTTTTCTTTTGATCTTCTGTTAAGTAACCTTTAAATAGTGGAAGTAGTGGAGTAACACCTAATGCGTTTGCCCAGTCTCTAATTACCCTAGGATCTTCTATAACCTTTGTAACTTTACCGGCTGGTGTCATTACTTTAATATGAGTAAGCACTAAATTATTTTTAGGTAGCCTATCATAAGTAATAATACCAGGATTAGTATTTACAAAATATTGAAAACAGAACTTCCAATTCTCAGGAATAGAAGAAAGGTTTTTACTAGTTACAGATTTTATAAAATTAATAGGCTTTTCATAATAAACCATTATAGTCCTATCAATTAAGTTAATAGGCTTTTGGTTTCCACCTTTATAAAAAGTAATTCCTTCACCATTCTTTTTAAATGAAAATGAAGAACCTGATAGCTTTTCGGATACTACAAGATAGTCCTTAAAAAGATCTTCTATTAATTGTTGGCCTGCATCTTTATAAATTTGAGTTAACTCTTTCATTTGCTTATTTTATATTGTCAATTTATATATTCTTTGATTAAATAGCTATATAAAAAAAGGATAGTATATACCTATCCTTTAAGACACTCTGTACTAATCAGAGTATATACAAATACCGTAAAAGTTATCTCTTAATACAGGTGAGCTGTATAGGTGTATCTACTATTTTACCTACCGTACTTAATGATACCTAATAGTTGATTAATTGCGGCAAATGTACCAGTAAGTTTATAAATTTTTCCTTTATATTTAAATACTAAACCTTCAGTTGGAAATATTGATTCTATTCCACCAATTCTATCAAGCCTTGCTAATTCGGCTTCTACCTTTCTTACTTGGTCAGCGCCACCGGTCTTTTTAATTTTACTCCCTGCGGTTTGAATTTGAGCTCTTAGTCTTTGTGCTTCATCGGATGGATTAGCTGCTAAAAAGTCAGATGCATTTTTGAGAATCACAGATCCTAATTCTAAGAACAGATCTTCAAAAGGTCTAATGTTTTCTTTATACTTTTTAGCAACATCTTCTTTGTCAAACTTTTTAACTAGTGCAGCTTCTTTAGGTCCAATTTGTTTAGCAAGAGATCTCATATTTAAACTCTTCTTATCGCCGTACGCCCATCTCTTAAGTAAACCTTCTTTTACATCTTGAGATAATGTAGGGAATTGTTTATCAATTAATTCTCTCCACCACATTTCGTGATATTTAGCAACTTCATCGCTATCAGTTAAACCGTATCTTTTTTCTAGAGCATTAACTTGATTTATAAATTTTTTCTTGTTTGTGGTAAAATCCAAATCCTTTTGCAATTTAATAACTCTAGGTGGAATTATTTTAAAAGTTTTACCAATATCTGATTGTACCTTTTTAAGTATATTTGCAATTTCCTTTGCAGGTTTATTATTAGTACCTGTAATATTACCATTTCCATCTGTTTCTTTTATACCATGAAATTGAATAACATCTGTATCATAAAGAATAACATTAGGGTTTTGCGAGTAGATTAACTCCATGTTCATAAAGTCTTTTCCATTCTTAAAATATTTTTCTTGGTCAGCTGGAGAAAGAGCCATTAGCAACCTAGCTAAATCCTGTGCAGCAAATTGAAAAGTATCTTGTACTAATTTACTAGGATGCCCTTCAAATTTATTCTTAAATTCAGAAAGAGTCATTGGATTCTTTAACTCTGTTTTGTTTCTTGCAAATTTAACTTCACCGTCTTGGATAGTAGCAAATGCATTTTGACCATCGGTCTTTTCAGTAGCATCTTCTTCAAAGTTTAATTCACCTCTAAGACCAGCATCTATCATTGCCTTAAAATCACCAAAGGTTAAATCCTTATCATCAAATGGATGAGCCATGTGACCAGCGGCACCACCTTCTAACAACAATGGCTGACTTTTGTCAGTCAGCCACTGTTCAAACAATTTTATATGTTTCATGTTTAGTTTAATTTATTATGATCCCATAGTAGATTGTAAAGCTCCGACCATTGCGCCGTAATCTTCACCATACTTATCAATTAAACCATCAGCAGTTTCAGTTGCTTTAGTTTCATCAAAATCATCTCCGAATGCATCTTTTAGAATTGCCATTGCATATTCTTTAAATTCATCAGCAGAAGTAATATCCTTTTCATTAATCTTAGCTTCTCCAACTAATGCAGCACCTTTTGCTTCAGGTTGAACTTTTACTTTACCCATATCCATTATATCTCCAGCGATACCAGCAGCAGTTTCAGAACCGTCACCTTTTTCTGCAGGAATAGCAAGGCCATCATCACCTGCTTCTTCATCAGCGATTTCATCTCCTGTAACTTTAGTAATTACTTCACCTACAGCTTCTTCTACAGCTTCTTCTTCCTCAGCTTCTATTTCTTCTTCTTCTTCTACTTCGTCCTCATCATATGATTCAGTTACAAAATTTGAAAAAGACATAATTCTTGATTCATCTTTCTTTTCTTCTTCTTCATCATATTCAGCATCTTTCTTTAATGCATCAATTTCAGAGTCATCAGATTTAACAGCTCCTTTATAATGGTCAGCCTTTTCTTTGTCATCTTCAGAATCAACTTTCTTATCGCCTTTATCTTCTAATTCATTACCTTCCTTTTCATCATCTTCACCTTCATCTTCATCATCGTCTTCAGCTAATGGTTTAGCGGATGCAGCAACAACAGAATAATCTTCTGGTTCTTCAGCATCATCGGCATATTTGATATTCTTGTTTACTGTAACTTCTTTTTCTTTAATAAAATCTTCGAAGGCCATGATTCTTTTAGTAGCAGCTGGAGTTTCTTCTGCTTCAGCAGCAACCTCAACACCATCTTCATCTTCAACTTCATCAGCTTCAGCAGGAACCTCAGCAGTAATTTCAGGATCATCAGATACCTTATCACCTGCCTTATCTTCTACATCTTTAGGTTCGCCTTTAGCTAATACTTCATCTTCTATTTCTTCAGCGGCATCTTCTTCTACTTCATCAGTTTCAGCAACTTCACCTTCAGCACTAACTTCATCATCATCTTTATCTTCTTCAGATTCTAATGACTTAGGTTCGCCTTTCTTTTTAACTTCATCAGCTATATCCTCGGCTCTGTCTTCTTCTAGTTCATCCTCAGAAATATCGTCTTTAGGGGAGACATCTTTTAATAAACCTTCTAATTTAGTTAAAAGATTTTTTTCTTTCTTTAATTCTTCAACGCTTTCGTAACCCATCTTTTTAACAAGATCCATTACAGCATCATGATTGACATCTGCCGATTCATTAATTGAACCTTCGGCTTTAGACATCATTGAAAACTTTTTGATTGGTTTCATTATATTTTATCTTTTTTTGATTCTTTTTTTATATATCCATCTCTCATGAGAAAGATATTCTATATTAGTATCTAACATTCTGTACTTCGAATGGGAACTTTTCTTCTTTATAGATTTTTCTTCTTTCCATACCATGTCTATAAATATAATTTACCCAATCGTGATCATCCACTTTATATCTAAAATCATCAATGAAGTCATATATTTTTACAACATCTTTAGCTTCATGCTTTCTTAAACCTCTACCTATCGATTGTCTAATGATCACTTCTGATTTAAATGATTCGGTAAAGAAAATGTTATGAATGTTTTTAATTGAAATACCTGTTGAGAATGTTCCGTATGATGCTACAATAATAACATCATCGTTCTTTTCCATTCTCTTTTTAAATTCTTCTCTAAAATCAGACTTAACAGAACCATCAACATAGTAAACCTTCTTATCTGTTATTGTCCTAAGTTTTTTGTATATTTTTTCACCATAAGCTATTTTATGAAATAACACTAGTGAATTGGATGTAGACTTTTTAATTACTTGGCAAACAAAATCTAGCCTCTTTTCACTTTCATTAATAAAGTTTTGTTCTAAACTAAATAACTTTTGCCTATCATACGGATTTTTAGATAAAGACGAGAATGCTTCTTTTTGAGCATCGGTTGCATATTCCATGTGTATCTGTAATACTTTACATTTTGCAATATGTCCTTCTTCCTGTAAATGAGCAGCCTTTACTTGAGTTACCAAAGGTCCCATCGCTGACATTAAACTTAGTCTATTTACAGTTCCTCTTTTAGGAATAGTACCACTTAAACCAAATCTATAGTCGCAGTGCCAGCATTTATCCATTATCTTCTGGATTGAATTTGCTTTTGCTTTATGAGTTTCATCTACAAAGACAGCATCAAATTGACTAAAGTATTCCTCATCCTTTTTAGTTAATGATTGATAAGTACCTATAACTACATTAGAGCTCTTTCTTAATTTCACACCGGCATAAATCTGTTGAATTTTAATTGGTACTCTACCTTTATTATATTCTTCAAAGTCTCCGCTTGCTTGAACGACTAAACTTACATTAGGCACTATCATTAAGATTTTCTTTTTACCTAATTGTTCCATCATATAAGCAACTACCATAAATGAAATTAAAGTTTTACCTGCAGAGGTTGCCAATTCAGCTAAACATCTTCTATACTTTAAAATCTTTATTGCTGCATCTATTTGATAGTCCCTTGGTTTAATTTCAGAATTTATAAAAAATTCATCTGCCCACTTCTTAAAAATTTCTTCATCTATTGAAGTGTCAAAAATATCAGTTAATCCATTTAATGTAAATTGATAATCATATTGTTTACAAATATCTATTACTTCTTTCCATAAACCTGCTGGTATTTTATTTCTTTTTATAAAAGAAATGTTTCCATCCCAAACCTTTTTCTTTACCAAAGGATGAAACCTCCAACCTTCTATTTTCTTAGTAAGACTAGATTTTAATTGCTCATATTCCAATTCGGTACATGAATCAATTACTAAAAACTTTTTATTTTCAGACAGAGATAGTTCCATTAAAATTCTTTATCATCTAAATTTATTCTGTTTCTTATTGCAAATGCCATGTTATCCAAAGTTTTAATACATTCATAGTAATAATCTATATGTGATTGTAACATGTCAATCTGAGTTTTTAAAGAAGACAGATCGGCTTTTATAAATTGATGTTTTTCGCCATTAGTTAGTTTAACATCATAGTTAATTGAATACTCTCGATATTGGTTCTTATAATACCTGTCCCAAGTAGCATTCCTTTTATATATTGTAGTTTTAAAATCAGTTACTTTATCTAATAAGATTTGTCTATATGATAACATTCTTACTTGACACTCTGCTAATTCATTCATATTTTTTAGCTTGGAAACAAGATCTTTAATCTTTGCTTTCCAATCGCTCCTATCAGAACCTAATCTAATTTCTAATTGTTCATTAGCTTCTTTTATTTGTGTATCATCAAATGCCATTAAAATATTCCTTTATCGTTATTAATTTTTTTATACTGCTTAACCTTAGGTTGAAATTTTTTCTTAGGTTGCGGTAATGTAAAAGCTGTTTTTACATCATCCGTTTTAATCTTTTCAAATTTAGTAAATAATTTGAGCTTCTTTTTAGAGATTGCTAAATCATTATAAAAATCATCAAACTGTTCAGTCACAAAATTGTTATAATTTTTAATCATATAAATATAAGATCTAAATGATTGTTTGTAAAATATTTATCCAACTCATTTAAACACCCAGTCCTATGCTTATATTCATATTTAACTAGATCATTTA
>ERZ767285.721-NODE-721-length-10423-cov-3.123139_pt1 | contig 10423 bp, 10 predicted proteins | sample MGYA00374953_ERZ767285 | MGnify/ENA primary metagenome ERZ767285 (study PRJEB28947, sample SAMN06267186) | marine metagenome | isolation source: Columbia River Estuary | place: USA:Columbia River Estuary, USA | collected 2013-07-23 ...
CGAATTTTTCGACAGCCCACCCAAGACCCGCGCGACGTTCACAGCCTTTGGCATGACCAAACGCGCCGGACATTCGGCCGAAAATGACACAGCGCTCAATGCTGTGGTCAATGCCAATACAGCGGCGGTCTGTCTGGTCGGTAAAACCCATGATTTTCATGTCGAAACCGCACTTGGCATAACCTTAGACGAAAATATCGAGAACATTAGGCGCTCAATCGAGCATCTCGTCAGCCAGGGCCGGGAAGCTCTGTTTGATGCGGAACATTTCTTTGATGGCTATAAGGCCAATCCCGATTATGCACGCGCCTGCATTCAGGCCGCTTTTGCCGCAGGCGCACGTTGGATCGTGCTATGCGACACCAATGGGGGCGCCTTGCCGGCCGAGGTTGGCCAGATCGTGCAAGAGGTCATCACAGCCGGGCTGCCGGGTGATCATTTGGGCATTCACACCCATAACGATACGGAAAATGCTGTCGCCAATACCCTGGCTGCCATCGATGCAGGGGCACGGCAGATTCAAGGCACGCTGAACGGGTTGGGCGAGCGATGCGGCAATGCCAACCTCACCTCACTTCTGCCAATCCTCAAGCTCAAAGAGCCCTATCGGTCGAACTATGAGATCAGCGTCACCGATGCGGCTTTGCGGGACATAAAACGCGCCTCACGGGTGCTCGACGATATTCTCAACCGGATACCAGCGCCCCAGGCCCCTTTCGTCGGAGCCAGCGCATTTGTCCATAAAGCCGGCCTACATGCCAGCGCCATCCTCAAGAACCCTGTCACCTATGAGCATATCGACCCGGCCTTGGTCGGCAATCAACGCGACATCCCCATGTCGAACCAAGCTGGGCAATCGAACCTACGCAAACGCCTCAAAGAGGCAAATTTGATCGTCGAAAAAGACGACCCCGCATTGGGGCGTATTTTGGAATTGGTCAAAGAGCGCGAAGCACAAGGATATTCCTACGACACGGCACAAGCCAGTTTTGAGATATTGGCACGGCGCGAATTGGGGCTCTGCCCAGATTTTTTTGAAGTCAAACGCTACAAAGTCTCGGTGGAGCGGCGCAAAAACAAATACAATCGCATGGTGTCTTTGTCCGAGGCATTGGTTGTGGTGCGGATTGATGGCGAAAAGAAAATGTCTGTCAGCGAGTCTATGGATGAGCTGGGCAATGACCGGGGCCCTGTGAATGCGCTCTCCAAAGCTCTGGCCAAAGACCTTGGCCCTTATCAGGCGATGATCGATGACATGAATTTGACCGATTACAAGGTGCGCATCACCCAAGGTGGCACAGAGGCCGTTACGCGCGTGGTGATCGATTGCGAAGACAGCAAAGGGCGCAGCTGGGCCACCGTCGGCGTTTCCGCCAATATCGTGGACGCCAGCTTTGAGGCTTTGTTGGATGCGGTCAATTGGAAGTTAATTCGCGACACGGCCCCGCCGGCCTAGGGCGCATGGGCCCCCTGTGCTGCGGGCCATATCAAACCTATCTTGTAAAAGGCTGACCTGATGACACGCTCTTTAGAAAGTTCTGCTTTTTGGACAGGGGTTGTGGATGTCTTGCCCTTTATTGTCATGGTCGTGCCATTCGCAACCCTCTTTGGAGTTGTTGCCATTGAAGCGGGGTTGAGCCTGGCCCAAACCCTGAGCTTTTCCATTCTTGTCATCGCGGGCGCCTCGCAATTTGCCGCGCTGCAATTGATGCTCGACAATGCCGCCATTGGGTTCATTCTCGCTGCCGCTTTGGCGGTTAACCTACGAATGGCCATGTATTCCGCTGCTTTGGCACCCCATTTGGGCGGCGCGCCTCTGTTGCAGCGGGCCTTTATTGGGTATTTGAACTTTGATCACAGCTATGTGCTCGCTGTTGCAAAATATGAAGACCAACCCGACATGCCCCTCCCCTCACGGGTGGCTTATTTTGCAGGGGTCTCGCTCACGATTGCGCCGCTATGGTGCCTGTTTACTTATATCGGCGCAGAGATTGGCACTTGGATACCCAGCAGTTTGGAGGTGTCCTTTGTCTTGCCTCTGGCGTTTTTGTCCACTGTGGCGCCCTTGCTGAAATCGCTGGCCCATATCGCCGCCGCCTTTGTGTCAGTTGTTCTAGCCCTAGCACTGGCCAGCCTGCCGTCGGGCAGCGGGCTCTTGATTGCAGCTTTTTGCGCCATGGTCACAGGGGTCATCGTCGAAACACTGCTGGAGCGCAGCGCATGAATTACTCGCAATTTGAAATCTGGCTGATTATTGCGCTCATGGCGATCGGTACATTTGCCATTCGCTTTTCGTTTCTTGGATTGATCGGCTCAAAGCGCATGGCGCCTGTGATTGAGCGTATGCTGCGCTTTACCCCGGTCGCAGTCCTTCCGGGCATGGTGGCGCCCCTCGTGCTCTGGCCAACCGATGCCGCCGACGGGGTCACACTGTTGCATCTGGCCGCCGCAAGCGCCGCCGTTGGCACGGCCTATCTGACCCGCAAGGTCATTTGGGGCATGTTAGCAGGCCTCGGCGTTTTCTTCGCCCCGGTGATATTAGCTTTGCTCTAGGCCCGTGAGATCCAGCCCTCACCCATCGCGTTCCAAGATCCATTCCACCTCGGGCGCCGCCACAAATCGCCACTTGCGCAGCGGCCCGGCCATGACATTGAGATAATACATTTCAAAGCCATGTGGCGCACCGCAAGGGTGATGGCCGCGCGGCACACAGACCACATCCCCATCTTTGACCGCCATTGTCTCATCCAATTGCCCATCATCCGTGTAGACCCGCTGAATCCCAAAGCCCGAAGCAGGGTTGAGCCGATGATAGTAGGTCTCCTCAAGATAGGTGATCCGCGGATAATCATCTTCATCGTGGCGATGGCTGGGATAAGAGGACCAATGTCCCGGCGGTGTGAACACCTCCGTCACCAGCAAACTGTCGCAGTAATCTTCGTTTTCCATCGCTATATTGTTGATGTAACGAGTATTCACCCCCTTGCCCCGCTCTGTCAGCGTGATGCCCTCTGGCCCAATCCGCCGCGCCGCATGCCCCCCTTTGCCCGGCGCTGTGCACAGAGCAATGACACAATCAGTCTCGGCCACGGCCGCCCAGTCGGTGTCATTGGGCAGATAAAGACAATGGGGCGGCGTCTTTTCAAACACCGACATCCGCGCGCCCAAGACCCCCCAATCCTGCCCTGCGCCCCAGATCTGCGCCTTACCTTCCACCATCACCAACATAACTTCGCGATCCCCCGTCAGCTCAGCCGCGCGCTCGCCCGCGCGCAAATGATAGAGGGAAAAACCCACATAGCGCCAACCCGCAGATTGCGGTGTGATTTCATGCACTTTTCCATGGGTTCCAAAAGGTTTTTTAAGCAGATCGGACATTGCGCCCCTCATAAGTTGAACTGTCCACAGTCATAACCATCTGCAAGCAGGGCATCAATCACCCTGTGCAAGGCACAACCGGACACCGCATGGGGGACGCTGGCCCTCATGCGAGCAACCGCATCAAACGCGCCTTGTGATCGACACCGCGCCGGCCGTTCAAATGATCTGAAAGATCTTGCAAACTGCCAAGATTGTGGCAGGCCACCAATGAGGACACATGCGGCAGCATGGCTTTGATGCCTGCGGCCTGCGGCGAGAATTGGTCCCAGCGCAACAAGGGATTAAGCCATATCAGCTCCCGGGCTTGCAGGGCCAGTCGGGCGATTTCTCCTTCAAGCGCCGCAAGTCCCGACCGCTCAAGCCCATCACTTATGAGCAAAACCACGGCCGGGGCTGACAAAACCCTCCGGGCCCAGTCACGATTAAACGTCCCAAGGCTTTCAGAGATGCGGGTGCCGCCCTCCCAATCCTGAACATGTTGACCGATCGCCGCCAGAGCAGCATCGGGGTCTTTAATGGTCAGCTGAGGCGAAATATTATGCAGCTGAGTGCCGAAGGTGAAGCCATGCACTGCGGCCCAGTCCGACCCACGCGCCTGTGCGCAGGAATGGACAAAATGCATCATCATCCGGCTGTATCGGGTCATGGATCCAGAAATATCACATAGCACCACGAGGTTGAGCTGTCGGGGCTTTGCCCGCTGCTTCGGCAAAGTGAGGAGTTCACCGCCGCTGCGCCGCGCCTGTTGCAGCGCTTTTCGCCGGTCAATCCGCAAGGCCCGAGCCGCCGTCTCAAAACGCCGCCCCGCCAATTGTGGTAAATCCAACCGCAGGCTTCGAATGGCCTGTTCGGCTTGGCGAATTTCCGTGGCATTCATTGCCTCAAAATCCTTTTGCATCAGTTTTTCCACATCTGAATGAGAAAATTGCGCATCCAGTTCCAACAGCTCTTGAGGGGGCAGATCGCGCGGCTTTCCCCCACCTGCCGCCATCGCCTCAGCGGCCCTGTTCTGCGCCGGCTTCATGGGCTTCTCAACCGAAGGTGCCGTGATCACAGGCAGGAGGTTGGTGATCATATTTTCCAAAAAATCAGGATCGCGCCAGAACATTGCAAAGACTTGATCAAATATCAGCAGATGCTCTGGCCGGGTCACAATCATCGCCCGTAGGGTGGTGTGAAAATCCTGCCGCTTGGTGAAGCCAACCAGCTGCACCGCCCGCAGGGCCTCCAGGATTTGCGCCGTTCCAACCGGCACGCCGGCCCGGCGCAAGGCGCGGCCAAAATAGACGATATTGTCCGGCAATCTCCCTGCGGCATCTGCCATTACAGCGCCTGCATATCTTGCCGAATTTGCTCCAAAATACGCGTCGCAGGGCCCCCGGTGATCTTGGCAATATCATCTTGATATTTCAGCACCGCACCAATGGTGTCTGTGATCACATCGGGTGAGAGTGCCACAACATCCAACGCCACAAGGCATTTGGCCCAGTCCAACGTCTCGGCCAGTCCGGGCCGCTTGAACAGCTCTTCCTCGCGAAGTTTTTGGATGAAAGCCACCACCTCGCGGCTTAAATCGGCGTTCACCTCTGGCAGGCGGGCCCGCAAAATTTCCATCTCACGCTCAAACCCCGGATAATCGACCCAGTGATAGAGGCAGCGGCGCTTCAACGCGTCATGTACCTCACGCGTGCGGTTAGAGGTCAAAATCACAATCGGCGGTTCTGGGGCTTTGATCACGCCCAGTTCTGGCACGGTGACTTGAAAATCAGAGAGCGCCTCCAACAAAAACGCCTCAAAGGGTGCATCTGTGCGGTCAATCTCATCGATCAGCAAGACAGGCGGCCCAGAGGGATGCGGCTCAACCGCCTGCAATAAGGCGCGTTTGATCAAGTATTTTTCTGAATATATGTCGCCCTGCTCCGCCCCATTGCGCATTGCCAGCATTTGGCCGGCGAAATTCCATTCATAGACCGAGCTGCTGGCGTCTAACCCTTCATAGCATTGCAAGCGGATCAAATCTCGCCCAAGACCTTTGGCGATCACCTTGGCCAGTTCTGTTTTGCCAACGCCGGCTTCGCCCTCCAAAAAGATTGGTCGATTGAGCGTCAGGGAGAGGAAGGTCAAGGTCGACAACGCACGATCGGCCACATAGCCTTCAGAGACGAGCAGAGCGGTGGTTGCGTCGATGGACTGCGGCAAGTTTTGCAAGATATCTGCCCTATAAATTGGCAACACCAACCCCAAAAATGGGGTTGGTGTGTAAGGTTTGTGAAAAATCTAGCCCAAAGCGCGTTTGGCCATGACCTTGATCAAATTAGCGCGATACTCGGCATTTCCATGAAGATCAGACAAAAGCCCGTCCGATGAGATCTCGACCCCATCAACAGCAGAGGCCGACCAATCCGCACTCAAGGCCGCTTCCAGCCCGTCATGGCGATAGACCCCGTCTTCACTCGCGCCGGTCACAGCAACCCGGACGCTGCCGTCGGCTGATTTGGCCACAAACACACCAGCCATTGCATAGCGCGACGCCGGATTAGGGAACTTGCCATAACCACCTTTCGCCGGGGCGGTGAAGCTGATGGCGGTGATGATCTCATCCTCTTCTAAGGCTGTGGTAAACATACCTTCGAAAAAATCATCCGCTGCAATTTCACGAGAGGTTGTGTGGATCCGCGCATTCAAGGCAAGGGCCGCTGCTGGATAATCAGCCGCCGGATCATTATTGGCCAAAGACCCGCCAATCGTTCCGCGATGACGGACAGCGGGATCGCCGATATTGGCCGCAAGTTTACAAATCGAAGGGCACAGCGCTGCGAGAGCGGCATGTCCCGCCACTTCTGCATGGGGTGTCATCGCCCCAATGGTGATCTGATCACCGGCAATGGTAATCCCGCGCAGACCCGCCGCGCCGCTTAGATCAATCACATCTGTCGGATCGGCAAGTCGTTGTTTCATGGTGGGGATTAAGGTTTGCCCCCCGGCCAATATTTTCCCATCTTCAGATGTGTTCAACAGGGCGGCAGCCTCTTGTGCGGTGGCCGCTTTATGAAAATTGGTCTCATACATCGTCCAAACTCCTTATTCAGCTGCTAGTTTTTGGCTCACATCCTGCAACGCGGCCCAAACCGCAGAGGGGGTGGCCGGCATTGAAAGATTGTTATTGCCAATGGCATCCGTGATGGCGTTGATCACCGCAGGCGGCGAGCCAATCGCACCGGCCTCCCCACAGCCCTTCATCCCAAGCGGGTTTCCAGGACAGGTGGTCGAGGCATGATGCACCGAATAATTTGGCAAATCATCGGCGCGCGGCATGGCGTAATCCATATAGCTGGCCGATAGCTGTTGACCGGCCGCGTCATAGACAACATTTTCAAGCATCGCTTGGCCAATACCCTGCGCGATACCGCCATGCACTTGGCCTTCCACAATCATCGGGTTGATGATGGTGCCAAAGTCATCAGAGGCTACAAATTGCACCACCTCCGTCACCCCGGTTTCGGGATCCACTTCGACCTCACAAATGTAACACCCCGCTGGGAATGTGAAATTGGTCGGGTCATAAAAGGCGCTTTCTTTCAGACCAGGCTCCATGCCTTCGGGGATATTATGGGCCGTATAGGCTGCAAGACCAACCTCATGCCAGAGCATCTGTTTGTCAGTGCCAGCCACTTTGACGGCCCCACCTTCGATCACGATATCATCCTCGCCCGCTTCAAGCACATGGGCGGCGATTTTCTTGACCTTGGCTTCCACTTTATCCATCGCTTTCACAATGGCAGACATGCCGACAGCACCGGACCGGGAGCCATAGGTGCCCATACCAAATTGCACCTTATCGGTGTCGCCATGGACAATCTGGATGTTTTCCGTTGGCAAATCAAAACGTTCCGACACGATCTGCGCGAATGTGGTTTCATGCCCCTGCCCGTGGCTGTGCGAGCCGGTGAGGATCTCTATGGTGCCCACGGGATTGACCCGAACCTCTGCGCTTTCCCACAGGCCAACTCCTGCTCCAAGGCTTCCCACCGCAGCTGACGGCGCGATGCCGCAGGCTTCGATATAGTTGGAATAGCCCATCCCTCGCAGCTTGCCACGGCTGGCCGCTTCGGCTTTTCTTGCGGCAAAACCCGCCACATCTGCGGCCTCTTGGGCCTGCTTCAAATTGGCGTCAAAATCACCGCTGTCATAGGCCATAATCACAGGCGTTTGATGCGGGAAGCTGCGCACGAAGTTCTTTGATCGCAGCTCGGCAGGGTCCATGCCCATTTCACGCGCCGCCGTTTCCATGATGCGTTCAACCACATAACAGGCCTCTGGGCGCCCTGCTCCGCGGTAGGCATCCACCGGCACGGTATTGGTGTAAACCGCCTGAACATCGCAATAGATATTTGCAATATCATACTGGCCTGACAGCAAAGTCGCGTAGAGATAGGTCGGCACAGCCGAGCTAAACAGGGACATATACGCGCCCAAATTGGCTTTGGTGTTCACCTTCAAACCCACAATCTTGCCATCGCTGTCAAAACCGATTTTCGCGGTTGAAACATGATCGCGCCCATGGGCATCGGTGAGGAAAGCTTCAGTGCGGTCTGAGGTCCATTTCACCGAACGGCCCGACTTCATCGAGGCCCACAGACACGCAATCTCTTCGGGATAAATATAAATCTTGGATCCAAAACCGCCGCCAACATCTGGCGCAATCACCCGCAATTTATGCTCAGGCGCGACGTTATAGAAAGCCGAGAGCACCAAACGGGCCACATGGGGGTTTTGACTGGTGGTATAAAGCGTGTAGTGATCTTCCGCCTCGTTAAAAGTGGCAATTGCAGATCGTGGCTCCATTGGATTGGGCGCCAAACGGTTGTTGGTGATCTCCATCTCCGTCACATGCGCCGCAGAGGCCAAGGCCGCGTCGGTTGGCGCCAAATCTCCAATTTCCCAGTCAAAGATCAAGTTGCCAGGGGCATTGTCATGTAGTTGCGGTGCACCGGGGGCCAAGGCCTCAACCGAGCCGACCACAACGGGCAGCTCTTCATAGGTCACAACCACCGCCTCAGCGGCCAATTTTGCCTGGGATTTGCTATCAGCCACCACAATGGCAACGGCATCGCCCACATAGCGCACCTTTTCGGTCGCCAAAGCAGACCAAGCGCCCATATTCATGGGGGTGCCATCTTTGGAGGTAATGCCCCAACCGCAGATGATGTTGCCAATGCCATCGGCGACCAATTCCGGGCCAGTCAAAACGGTTTCAACCCCCTCCATAGCCAAAGCCGCGGAGGTGTCCAGGGAGACTATCCGCGCATGCGCATGCGGGCTGCGCACAAAGGCGGCATAGGCCTGGTTGGCCTCGATGATATCGTCTGTGTAACGGCCTTTGCCGGTGATGAATCTCTTGTCTTCCTTGCGCAAAACGCGCGCGCCAATTCCTTCTGACATATCCCGTCCCCCTATGCTGACGTCATCTTGGACGCACCGTCCGCGATGGATTTCACAATGTTATGGTAGCCGGTGCAGCGACAAATATTACCTTCAAGCTCATGGCGGATATTTTCTTCCGTCAGTGTTTTGCCCTCGGCTTGATAGCGTGCGACCATATCGGTTGCGGTCATAATCATGCCCGGGGTGCAAAACCCGCATTGCAGACCATGGTTTTCCTTAAACGCCACCTGCATGGGATGCAGCTCATCTTTCGATTTCGCGAGCCCTTCTACGGTCGTCACCGCCGCGCCTTCAGCACTGGCCGCGAGCATGGTGCAGGATTTCATCGCCTTGCCATCCACATGCACAACACAAGCGCCGCATTGGCTGGTGTCACAGCCCACATGGGTGCCCGTCAGTCGCAAATGATCCCGGATATATTCGACCAACAAAGTATTGCCGGCAACATCACGAGATACCGATTTGCCGTTCACAGTCATCGCAATTTTCATTCATTTTCTCCCTATTCGTAGTCTTTATTTTTGGCGTTATCATCTTACGCAAAGTCTTTGGCCTATGTCTCACCCACCGTCTTGGCAAAATAACCTAAGCGCTAGGCTTCACACAAAAGACAGATCACAAAGATCAAGGCAAACGCCTCCCAATTTATTAACAATGGGTTAAGCGCAGGAACGTTAAGGTCTTAACGATGAGCTTATTGTATTCCTTTCATTATGCAAGACGCGACTTGCCGAAACCATCGCGTCGCCACCCATCGCCCCCCAGCGAGAGACCAACACGAGACACCAACCGGGCCGCCCGCCCTCTCAACAAACGATCTGTTTGGATGGTAAAGATGGACGCAACGCTCATGCACAAATTGTGCGCAAGAACTTCGGGATTTGTTTTTTGACCTTAAAGAATCCCGCGGTCGCATGGGGCCAGATCATCGCATCCCAATCGCGCCGCCATTCCGGCAAGGAAATGCCAGCCGCCTCGAGCTCTGGTTGGGCGCGCGCAAGCCAATCGCGCAGGGGGCCAACAGGCACATAGGGCGTCACAATTTGCTGCGCGCCCGATTGCAGCGCCCACCGCGCAAGATCTGACGGCGCGCCAATCTGCATCGCTGAGACAGCAAGACCCGATCTTTGCGCAACATCGGCCAAAGCACCCGCCTCGAACCGCACCACAAGCTGCGCGACTTCACGCGGCGAACGCAGGGGGCTCGCCGCCAAAGTGGCCGCAGCGGTGCAGATCAAGTCTTGAAAGGGAAAGTCTTCGATCCGGCAATCCTCCTCCGTCAACAAAAGCGCGGTTGGAAGGTGCAGTTGCGGCGCATTTGGCACCCTTGGAGGATTGCACTCTGGCAGCCCGCCAGGTTCAAGCGCCTCAAGCCCAGAGGCGCTCTGCGTCAACTCCTGCACGCGCGGCATAAAGCGGTCTTCGGTGAAGCGCGCGATATTGCTCGCCTGTGCGACATAGGGTTTGCCGCGCGTGTGCAGTCCCGCGACCCAGCGCCAACTCAAGGTATTGGAAGCCGGATCCCCGTCTAACAAGTTCCTCAAGAAAAAATCCGCCCCAAGGCGCCATGGCAATTTAAGCGTGAAGATCCAAATGG
>ERZ767285.722-NODE-722-length-10415-cov-3.916618_pt1 | contig 10415 bp, 4 predicted proteins | sample MGYA00374953_ERZ767285 | MGnify/ENA primary metagenome ERZ767285 (study PRJEB28947, sample SAMN06267186) | marine metagenome | isolation source: Columbia River Estuary | place: USA:Columbia River Estuary, USA | collected 2013-07-23 ...
CATCAAATTTATGAAATTAAGACCTGCCATCTCACTTCTTTCCGCGTGCGCCTTAGCGCATACCATTCCCTTAGCCTCTGCCCAGCAATCGGGTGCAGACTGGGTAAGCCTCTCGGGCGACACGGGCGAAATTCTCATCAATGCTCCCGGTTTTGCCCCCTCCAAGGCCATATCTTCCGCCTTTTTTAATGCTGACGGTAAAAACCACGCGGTCAGGACCAAGGGCAGCAAGCTCATTGGCTCGGTGGAAACCAGCACCGGCACTACACCCTTTGGCGAAGCCGTGGTCACCCGTGCTACCTACGGTCAGGCAGGTTCCCCTTATCAATACACCCTCACGCTGAAGCGGCTTAAGGATGTGCGCGCTTTCACCGTGCAAGGCGTCTTTCACAATCTCAGTGATAAGGATGTGAATCTTAACCACGTTGACCTGCTCGACCAGAGTGCGGGCGACATCAAGTCCATCGCTAGTGGTGACGCCGCAGAGTGGCTGGTCACCCCACTGATGCAGGATGCAGAAGCCCTTTCCCTTGCCGAGACCGATACTGGCTATAATGAAGTAGTGCTAATCGCGCACAAGGACGGCCGCAGTATGCTCGTCGGCCCTGTGGGACCTGCCGAGGCTTACTGCCGAATAGAGGTTAAAAATCAGAAACTCAAAGCCTACGCCCAGATGGACAGAGTGCTTGTTCGCGCCGGCGAGAGCCGCCGCTCCGAGGAAATGATCGTCTGCTTCGAGCCCACCACCACAGCGACTGACATCTGGACCCGCTGGGTCGCTGCCACGCACAAGGCTCGCATTCACCGTGGTCCAGTCTACGGCTGGTGCAGCTGGTATGACCTCACCACCAAGATCACGGCTGAGCATGTGCTCAATGTCACCAAAACCATCAACGATAACCCGAATACCTTTGGTAAAGGTATTGTCCAGATCGACGACGGCTACCAGAAGATGGATGGCGACTGGAGTGCTAACAAGAAATTCCCAATGGGCATGGCTGCTGTGGCAAAGAAGGTTCGTGAATCGGGTAACATTCCCGGTGTCTGGTTCGCGCCACTGATGATCAACCCTGAGCATCCATTCTGCACAGAGCATCCAGATGCTATTCAGAAAAACGCTAAGGGCATTGCCTCGTTTATGAACGCAAACCCTTTCCACCCGGCAGGGGCGAACTGGGTTAACCCGGATCACCCAGCCACAAAGATTCACCTGCATAAGATCATTTCCGATGCGCGTGAGCGTGGCTTTGGCTACATCAAGATCGACTTCAATGGCATCGGCTCACGCTTTGTGGATCCTACCAAGACCCGCCTGCAAGTTTTCCGTGACCTCTACACCCTCTACCGCGACGCTGCCGGTGAAGAGATCTACATCCTTTCCTGCCTCGGTGCTCCTACCCGCGGGGTAATCGGTTTCATCGACTCCGCTCGCGTCGGGCCGGACTCTCACCCGGCTCACTTCGATAAGTGCCTTAAGTCCGTATTGCGCTTCCAGATCTACGACAACGTCTGGTGGCAGAATGACCCGGATGTTGCTTATGTCAGTCCAACGGGCACCAAGGTAGACGGCACGCCGCGTTCACTCGGTGGAACTCCCCAGGGAGAAGGCATGTGGCGCACCTGGCACGCAGTGACCGCCTTGGTCGGAGGTACCGCGATGATTAGTGACCCCATCGATGCACCGGATGTGAAGGACATGTGGCGCAACTTCGAGATCATGCGTCCCGGCTCTGCTGAGCCCGCCCGCTTGCTCACCCTGGGCGAGACTGGCGACAACAGCATCTTTGGTTTCTCAGCCACCCGTCCATATGGAAACTACGCCGTGTATAACCTCTACAACGCAAAAGAGCAAAAACGCCACATCAACCTGAACTTCGCCGACACCGGCCTGCCTGTTGACCAAGAGTGCGCCGTTTATGACTTCTGGCAAGACAAGGTGATCGCCAACACCACAGGTTCTTATAACACCGTGTCTCTGGATCAGTATGCATCTTCATTGGTGCGTATCACCCCACTCAGCGAGAGTGGCCCAACGCTGGTTGGCTCCAACCTGCACCTCTCCATCGGGGCCACCGAGGTCGGCAACATCCGCACCAGCTCAAGCAAGATGATCATTGATCTCAACCCTGCCGGTGCCCAAGAGGGAACGCTTACCATTCACAGCAAGAAGGCACTCACCGCTGGCGAAGCGACCAACTGCAAGATCACCAAGATCGAATCTGCTGGTGAAAACCTCTACAAGGTCTATCTTACCGGACGTCCGTGGGATCAAGCGCAGACCCTTACGCTCAACATAGCCCCTTAAGCATTTTAAACTTACCATCTTGAACACACTCTGATGACCACTGCACCCGCTCAAGCCGTTAAGATTATCCTCATTGAGGATAATCCTGAATATCGGCGTGCGATCTCCATGACCATGGAGCGCAGTGAGGGTTATGAGCTGGTGGGTAAATTCGGTAGCGCTGAGCAGGCCCTCGCCGAGCTGCAGAAACCAGATGCCAGCACTGATATCGACATCGTTTTGCTTGATCTGGGTCTACCTAAGATGCAAGGCCTAGAGTCGATCAGCTGGATTGAGAAATACGCTCCGGCGGCCAAGATCGTGGTACTTACCCAGTCAGATAAAAGAGCAGACGTCATTGAGGCGATTCAGCAGGGAGCTTCTGGTTACTTGCTGAAGTCATCCTCGATGCAGGAGATTAGAGAGGCGATCGGCCTTGTGATGCAGGGAGGTGCTACGCTGGACCCCAGTGTGGCCAAGTACCTGCTTGATCAGATCCAGAGTCGTGGGGCAAGTAATCTGCCGGATTGCCATCTTAGTGCACGTGAGCTCGAGGTGCTCGAGCTCATTAGTCTTGGTATGCTGCGTAAGGAGATAGCCAAGGCCTTGACGATCTCCGAGAACACCGTGGTGACTCATATAAGGCATATCTACGATAAGCTCAGTGTATCAAATGCTCCAGCGGCGATTCGAAAAGCCTACGAGTCCGGCATCTTGCCGGTGGAGGAGAATCCGCCGGAGAGGGATTCAGTTAAGTAGGCCACTGCGTGGCCAGTTTAAGTTGAAGTAAGCCGCCTGAGGCGGCTGCTCTTGGTTCCTTGTTCTTGGTTCCTTGTTCTCGCTTTGTGATGCAAAAGAAAAAACCCCACCGTGTTAGGGTAGGGGTTTTTGGAAGTTCTTCGTTGGCCGCCTTGCGGCTATCATTCATCGCTCATTAGCTGCGCTTGCGGCGCAGCATGAGAGCAAGGCCTCCGAGGCCGAGCAGGGTAGTCGAGGATGGCTCGGGCACGAAGTAGAACAGCGTGATGTCGGTACCTGTAGTGTAGTCGATCCAGTAGGTGCCGAAGTCCAAGTTGGTCGCGGCTCCGAGGGGATCAAAACTACTCAGTGTCAGGTCGCCGTAGTTGCCGTAGCTGATCGTCTCCTGATCAAAGGAGCTCGCTTCGTTCAGGGTGTCGTAATCAAAGAGGGTTTCGGTGAAGTATCCGCCTCCTCGTCCGGTTACGTCGACTTCCAGGTCAGCTCCGGCGCGGAGCCAGAAACCACCATTGATGCCAATCGTGCTGACACCATCAGTGCCAGAAATAAACTCAAAGGTCCAGCCGTTACCACTGAACACCCGCCACAGGTCAATGTCGGCCCCTGAGTGGACGGTCATGCGTGCGGTATTGTTACCGCTTTCTGCCAAAACATGATTACCATCGGTCGTGAAATCAATGGTGCCGCCGCTTTCGATAGTCAGGGTGGATTGCAGGCGCACAACATGTTGGCCAGCCCCGATCGCCTCAAAGCTGCGCCCGTCAGCGATCGTGAAGTCGCTGGTCATGGTTTGGCCCATGGTAGCTACCGCGGTATCAAGGAGAATGTTGTCGACACCACTGACGGGTCCGGACTGGTCAGCGGCTCCAATCCAGTTTCCTGTGGTGTTAAAGCCTGCACCCGCATCTCCCTGCCAGACCTTGGTCTGGTTGACATTGAGCCGGACCGCCTTGTCTACATCGTCAAAGTAGAGTGCGCCGCTGTCAGAGCCAGGATTATCTACACTGAGGGAGTACTGGCCGCCACCCGTGAAGGTTGCATTGTTCAGACCCGTGGCATCGCTGCCGAAGTCGACCAAGGTAACCACATTGTTACCGCCGGTGTAGTTGGTCATGTCGGCACTGTAGGTGGTCGAGACAGCACTGTTGGAATTGAGTTGCCCCGGTGTGAGAGCTGTGAAGCCGGAGGCGCTCAGGTTGAAGTTGAACACGTTTGTGCCCTTGTGCTCCCAGTTGCTGGCGGTGAACTGGGCACCGTCGTCAAAGTTAAAGGTGGCACCGTTGAGGTCCTTGAATGCACCGGAGATGATGCCTGTAGCGCCAACATTGGTGGTGCCACCACTCCAGCGCAGAACGCCGGCATTCAATTCACCATCCAGATTGATGATTGCGTCTCCTCCGGGGAGGAATTGGCTGTGGTTGTGCGTCACCGTGTTGCCAGGGCCGATGTTGATCGTGTCACCGCCACCAGGGGTGGTGTTGGTGTCCCAGTTGGCTGCGGTATTCCAGGTGTTGTCAACACTGCCGTCCCACGTCAAAACCGCGGCATGCGCCAGTGGTAGACTCATCAGAGCAAAAGCTGGAATAAGATAAGTAGGTGAATTGAATGGGTTTATTTTCATGGCGTTTGTTTTTTTAATATTTAACAGTAATTATGCGGGGTTTTTACAAAGATTCAAGCTATATATTTAATAAAACTTAACAAGTAGCTGTTCTTATTTAAAATATCATACACCTTTTTTCGCTTTTGAACATCCCCCTTTTGGGTGATGCTGAGTGACTTAGCCATCATCGATTTTTTGACTTTTCACCATGCACTCTGCCAACGCCTTGGTCGCATGACCGTGCTTGCGCTTTTTTATTCAGGCGATAGCATAAGTTTACATTTCATTGCATGTACTTGTTCTGCCGATTCCTCTTTTTACTCTCCTGCACCATGCCGATGTTGGCAGGGGGTTTGTGTGCTCAGGAGCGGAATATCGACGCCTTGCGCGAGCGCCTAGATGAGATTGATACTCAGCTTGAGGGTCTAGCTTCGTTCAGCCTACAGACCAGTGTTGGTCCAATTGGTTGGCGTTCCACGATGCATGATAGTGCGGACAATACTGAGTGGATTCAAATTGATTTGGGTAGCGAGCAGGACATTGATCTCATCGCTCTTGTGCCTGCTCTGTCGCGCGGTAGCTACAACAGCTTTATCGCGGATGGCTTTCCTGTCAGCTTCAGTGTCTTTGCGGGTGGCGCGGATGACCCAGAGGGCGAGCTGATTGCCTCTTTTGATGAGCAGGACGGTATCCTGCCTCGCATTGCACCGCTGACTATTGCCTGCCCGGGCACCAGGGCCTCGTGGATCAAGGTGGTGACTGCCAAGCTGGGCACGATGGCATGGAACCTGGAAAAGGTCCTGCAGTTCGCTGAAATCATGGTGTTCCGGGGCAAGGAGAACGTGGCTTTAGGCTGTTCGGTGAGCACGTCATCTGAAGGTGACCTATTCAAGGGAGCCAGACAGAGGGCGTTTCTGGTTGATGGCTCCTTGCCCTATTTGATGCATGCGCCCGGCAAAAAGAGCACCGCTTATTTTGTCAGAGTTGCGAGCGGTGAGCAAATGAGCTTTACTGTCGACCTCGGTGAGTTGTTCCCGATCAATGGACTTCATATACACGGTATTGATGTCAGTGACACGATACCGCAAGCCAATCGTGCCAATTTTGCTTTTCCGCGTCACCTTGTCCTGGAGGGTGGTGAGATGGCAGATTTTTCCGATGCCCGTGTGCTCTGTGAATACAAGCAGCAATCGATGTATGATGTCTCGTCGATTGTCAGCCGCCGCTTTGCCGAGCGTGTTTGCCGCTACCTACGCTTCACCGTGCCTGAGGGGGATTACGTGGATACGGATGAGGTGGGCAGTATTGTCGAACTGGTCGGTTTTGCTGAGATTGAAGTTTTGTCCAATGGGAGCAATGTGATCGCCGGGTGTGAGCTGACAACCGGTTTTGAGCCTATTCTGTATCATAATTCTCTGATGCAATTGACCGACGAGGCTAATATTTTTGGCAAAATCATTGGTACACGGGACTGGATAGAACAGCTTGCGCTGCGCCATGACCTCGAGACCGAGCGTCCGCAGGTGCAGGCCAGCCTGGATGGGCTTTATGCTGAGCAGGAGCAGCATTACGCCGTGCTCAAAAACCTTTCCTTCCTGATTGGTGGTGCCTTGGCCATTATCATTCTGCTTAGCCACATTATTCGCCTGCGTCAGATGAGTGGCTTGCGGCAGCGCCTGGCAGCGGATTTGCACGATCAGGTCGGGGCTAATTTACACGCTATCGGCCTGCTCAGTGACATTGCCCGCGAAGAGGCTACCATGATGGCCCCCATGGAGGAACATACTCCTTTACTTAGTGCAGTCGGAGAAATCCGCGATACCACCGAGCGCACCGCGGCCTCCGTAAGGCATTGTTCGGACACCCTCGAGCCGCATTCTTTGCACGCTGACTTTGAGCAAGACATGCGGCGCATCGCCCAGCGGATGATGGAAGGCTATGATTACAGCATCACTGTATCTGATAAGGAACAGATCACTCGGCTTAAGCCATTACGTCGTGCCGACCTGTTTCTCTTTTACAAGGAGTGTCTCGTCAATATCAGCCGGCACGCCCATGCCAGCGCCTTTGATGCTGTGATCGAGACCCAGCATGGTAAAATAAGCCTCATCATCACTGACAACGGCACTGGGATGCCTGGCGGCATGATGCCACCATCGATCAAACGCCGTACCAAGATACTGCGCGGTAAGCTCTCCATTGAGAGCCCAGTGGCGGACACCGGGCAGGGCACCCGCATTACCTTGGTGATCCCCATCAGGGGCTGGTTGTGGTTTTTTTAGCCCGTGGTATTATGCCTCAGTATTGCCCCGTGAATACGGGATGCTTTTTTCGTAAGGAAACCGCGATGGCAGGAGTATAATAACGACGATGAATCAAGGGCACCTCCGGCAACCCCATTCCGTAAAAATGACTGCGAATTCCCTAAGCTCTGCGTTGGCCAGAAACCTGATGAACTCGTTCAACAGGCTTTCCGTCCGCCTTGATTTGAGGAAATTTTCAGCCATTTTTTATACGAAAGCAGGTTGCCGGAGGTGCCCTCAAGACGATACCTCCCTATTCTCTGGGAGGGGAAACAAGCACACTGTAGCACTCCATCACCCCAGAGTGATGTTGGCCTGCATTATCTTGCTGCTGGCAGCTATTGTTCTTCCCGCTTGGGCGGAGAGCACCGCCCCCAAACCGATTTCATTCTCCCACCAGGTCAGACCCATTATCTCTGATAAGTGTTTTAAGTGTCATGGGCCTGACGCGGAGAACAACAAGTCAGAATTCCGGCTCGATACCTTTGAGAACGCCACCGCCGACCTAGGTGGTTACGCCGGTATTGTACCGGGCAATCCTAAAGCCAGCCGCTTAATTCAGACCATCCACAGCAAGGACCTGGAGGATGTCATGCCGCCACCTGAGGCAAAGATGACTCTCACCGAAAAAGAGAAGGCTATTCTCACGCAGTGGATCGTGGAGGGTGCCAAGTATGAAAAGCACTGGGCCTTCACCGAGCTTGCCGAGTCCATTGCGGTGCCAACATCATCTCACCCGTCCGCGCAGACCCCGATCGACCACTTCATTGCTCAAACGCTAAGCGAACATAAGCTCACCCCAGCACCCGAGGCCTCCCGTGAGCTATGGCTGCGCCGGCTCAGCTTTGATCTGAGCGGCTTGCCACCGACACTTGCAGAGCTCGATGCCTTCCTCACTGATGAATCTCCTCAGGCATACGAAAACCAGGTCAACCGCCTGCTTGCCGACCCTGCCTATGCTGAGCGCATGGCCACCGAGTGGCTTGATGTCGCCCGCTACTCGGATAGCTACGGCTATCAGATCGATCGCCACCGCACCGTCTGGCAATGGCGTGACTGGGTGATCCGCTCCTTTCAGGGAAACCTGCCTTATAATGACTTCATCACCCACCAGCTGGCAGGGGACATGATCCCGAATGCCACCCAAGAAACCAAGCTGGCCACTGCCTTTAACCGCCTCCATGGCCAGAAAGCCGAGGGCGGTAGCGTGCCCGAGGAGTTCCGCCAGGCCTACATCTCGGACCGGGTTCACACAGTCGGCACGGCCTTCCTGGGGCTGACGATGGAGTGTACGAAGTGTCATGACCACAAGTATGATCCACTGACGCAGAAGGATTATTTCTCCATGGCGGCGTTTTTCTCCAACATCGATGAGTTTGGCCTCTACCCCTACATGCATGGTGACACGGTGCCGACACCTTCTCTGGCCCTGAGCAATGCGAACCAGGAAAAACAACTAGCCGCCCATAAGGCAGAAATTACGAGACTGGAGCAGGAATATGCTTCACTTGCGATCTCAGCATCGGGCCAAGTGCTTAAACCGGTTATTGCCCAAGACTATTCCAAGGAAAAAGCCGGTGGCAGGGGTCTCAACGGCGATCATGCGATTCGCTTGGAATACCCGCAGGAAAAAACGCGGCGGCAGCATCCAGTGACCGCAAGTTTGAGGCTGTTTCTTCCCGAGGCCTACGAGCGAGCTTGGGTTTATGGTCAATCTCAGGCAACGCTGGACGCAGGATACCGAGGTATCACCATGATGATTGAAGATGGCAGAGCGACGGTCAAAGTCGCTCACTTTTACCCGGGCAACGCGATTGAGATTGTCACCCGTGATACCTTGCCAATCAAGCGCTGGACTCACCTGACCATGAGCTATGACGGTAGCTCGCGTGCGGAGGGTGTGCGGCTCTATCTCGATGGCAAGCCAATGCCTATCCAGGTCCGCTACGATACGCTGACCAACAAGATCGACCCGAACAAAGGATTCAAGCACGTGGTAATCGGAGCGGTTGGACGTGACAAGGGCCTCAAGGGGGCAAGGTTGAAGTCCTTCGATTTATTTGAGACAGCATTGAATCCAAGCCAGGTGCAGGCTCTGCACAGTGGCGCCCCCGTGATGCAGGCAAATTCCCAGATCGTTGCCAAGCAGGCCCAGCTCCAAGCAGCGCGCCAGAAACTCTATGAGCTCCAAGACAGAATTCCCCGCATCATGACTATGCGTGAGACCGCAGGTGAGCCGGTGAAAACCCACATCCTAAACCGGGGCGAATACAACCAGCCTGGTGAGGAAGTGCAACCTGCCATGCCTGAGATATTAAAAGATTTTATAATTACACAACAATCAAACATAAAACCAGCTCGGCAACCTGGCCCAACAGCCAATGCAAGGCGTTTGAACCGGCTTGATTTCGCCCGCTCGATCACCCTCCCGAATCATCCGCTCACCGCTCGGGTTGCGGTGAACCGCTACTGGCAGATGTTCTTTGGCACTGGACTGGTGAGCACCGCGGAAGACTTCGGTAACCAGGGTGCGGTGCCCAGCCACCCCGAGCTGCTCGATTGGCTGGCGCGCGACTTTGTTGACTCAGGCTGGAACCTGCAGCATCTGATCAAGCAAATCGTGCTCTCCCACAGCTACCGCCAGAGCAGTCAGGCGAGTCTGCTGAGCAAAGAACAGCAAAGCATCCTGATTGAACAGGATCCGGAGAATACCTTGTTATCGCATTTCCCAGCCGGACCACTCAGTGCCGAGATGCTACGTGATAACGCCCTAGCCATCGCCGGGCTGCTCGCCCACCGCGTCGGGGGTCATCCCGTGCGGCCCTACGACCTAGCCCACTCCTTTAAGGGCGGCCAGGTAGACAAGGGGGAGGGGCTTTACCGCCGCTCGCTCTACACCCACTGGCAGGTCAACGGGCCCAGCCCGCTGATGCTCACTCTGGACGCCGCCAAACGCCAGGTCTGCTCGGTCAAGCGCGAGCAAACCACCACTCCATTGCAAAGCCTGGTCCTGCTGAACTCACCTCAGTTTGTTGAAGCCGCCCGCATGACGGCTGGTAACTTACTGGCAACACCCGATGCAGCTCCACAGAGAATCAAGAAAGCCATCCGTATGACGACGGGACGTAGCCCCAGCGAGCAAGAAAGCAAGATCCTGACGGAGCTCTATCAGGACCAGCTCGACTACTTTCAACAACATCCACAGGAGGCGCTTGAATTTCTTAAGACAGGAAATAAGGCTGCAGACCCGAAGCTGCCGCCCGCTGAGTTTGCCGCACTGGCCAATACCGTACTAACCCTTTTGAACTACGATAAAACCCTCATCAAACATTAATTATATAGACCGCTTGAGTTGATGCCTGCCGCCTCACGGCATGCACCCTCCGGGCACAGTCGCCTTGCTCCATGTCCATCTCGTCCCACTCGATTCTCCTGAAGGCTTTGCCTTCACACCGTCGCCCGCTCT
>ERZ767285.723-NODE-723-length-10406-cov-4.825830_pt1 | contig 10406 bp, 8 predicted proteins | sample MGYA00374953_ERZ767285 | MGnify/ENA primary metagenome ERZ767285 (study PRJEB28947, sample SAMN06267186) | marine metagenome | isolation source: Columbia River Estuary | place: USA:Columbia River Estuary, USA | collected 2013-07-23 ...
TGACGATGTTGCAAATGGTGGTGCATTTATTGGAATACCTGCTGGAAATTACCAATACCCACAACTTTTGTTTGCTGGAGACGATATTGAAACATCTAGCCCAATGACTGATGCTGGAGTAAGAGGTGATTTAAACTTTTACGGTTGTGCTTACAGTAATTCAGAATTCTGTGGTTCAGAAGACAATGCATATTTAGGACTTGTTTTCGACTTCCAAGGAAACTCTCACTATGGTTGGGTAGAAATGGATTTTGCTACAGATGCAGCTACAGGATCATTCACTGTTAAAGGATTTGCTTTTGATGCAACACCTGAGGCAACAATAACTGCGGGTGATACTGGACTAGGAAACAATGACAACAACCTTAACGGTTTTGCACAGTTTGTTGCAGATGGTCAATTAAACCTGAAAGCAAACACTGCAATGAGTAGTGTTGCAATTTTTGACATTACAGGAAAACAAGTAATTTCTCAAAAGTTAACAAGTACAAATGCACAAGTAAATCTTGCTGGTCTTAACACCGGAGTTTACATAGCAACTGTTACTATTGAAGGTTCTAAAAAGACTTTCAAGTTTGTAAAGTAATCTAAGAAATTAGAATTTATAAAAAAGAGCGCTAGAATTCTAGCGCTCTTTTTTATTGTTTATTAGCTAACTGCCCACAAGCAGCATCTATATCCTTACCCCTGCTTCTTCTTACAGTAATTGGGATTCTTGCTTTTTCTAACATCGTTATATAAAGATCAAGCGCTTTGTTATCTGCCTGCTGAAACATCCCATCATCAATAGGGTTGTACTCTATTATATTTACTTTGCAAGGCACATAACTGCAAAAGGTAATAAGGGCGGCTACATCTTGCTTTTGATCATTTATACCGCTCCAAACAACATACTCATAGGTTATTTGCTTGGCTGTTTTTTCATACCAATACTCTAAAGACTCCTTAAGATCTGTTAGGGTAAAAGATGTTGCGAAAGGCATGATTTTCTCACGAGTCTCTTGAATAGCAGAATGTAATGATACGGCTAGATTAAACTTTACGTTATCGTCAGCCATTTTCTTTATCATCTTTGGAACACCAGATGTGGAAACCACAATACGTTTTGGTGACATGCCGAGTCCTTCCGGGCTTGTTATTTTTTCTATAGCAGCCAATACGTTTTTATAATTCATCAAAGGCTCACCCATACCCATAAAAACAATATTGGAAAGGGGCCTGTTGTGATACAATCTGCTTTCTTTGTCAATGGCAACTACTTGATCATAGATTTCGTCTGGGTTTAAATTTCGCATACGCTTTAATCTAGCCGTTGCACAAAATTTACAATCCAAACTACATCCAACTTGAGAAGATACGCAAGCGGTAGTTCTTGTGCCTGTGGGAATTAATACAGACTCTACAACAAGGCCGTCATGGAGTTTAACACCATTTTTAATGGTACCGTCCTTACTTCTTTGAATGCTATCTACCTTTATGTGATTGATCACGTAATGAGCCTGCAGATGATCTCTAGTCTGTTTTGAAAGATTTGTCATCTGGTCAAAGGTGTGTGCCCCTTTACTCCAAAGCCACTGGTATACTTGATTACCTCTAAAGGGTTTATCTCCAATAGATTCAAAAAAAGATCGAAGTTCTTCTTTTGATAATGCGCGTATGTCTTTTTTGGTTTGCTCCATTGTTCTGCAAAAATACTATTATTTAACCCCACTTTAGTGCATAAAAAAGTCGTTTCTTAGTTTTTAAAGAAACGACAACATAGACACCCTTGATGGTAAAATTACTTATCTACACTAATTTTTTTTGTGATTTGCTCGTTGGTATTGCCATCTATAAGCTGCAAGAAATAGATTCCTTTAACCACACTCTCAATGTTTATGGTGTTATCGGTGTTTGAAAGGGAACCTCCCATTACACGCTGCCCGGTAGCAGTATACAAATTATAAACAAGATTAGGATATCTTGTATTTGTTACCCTTAGAACGCTTGATGCAGGGTTGGGGTATATTTCTAAAACACCTGTTAATAGATTATCTGGAACCCCTAATATATTTTGCACAGACGCTGTTGTAGTTTGTCCTGTACCAAGAGGGTCTAACCAATCTTTAAGCCTTGAGGAAGGGTTTTGTCCAGCGTCCCAAGAGATGCCAAACCTTCCATAAATATCATAATCATTATTGTTTTCTGTACCTATACAGTTTGATTGTCCTGCGTATAATTGGCCAATGATTTTTCCTGTATCACTAAACAGTGGAGATCCTGAAGAACCGCTCTCGGTAGTTCCAAGCTCCCAGCCATCACCGCTACCCACAGACACTCCGCCAATAAGCCAAACTTGTGTCCCGTTTGCATTTTCTTTTACAGCGCCATCATCATCTCTAGATATCTTCATGATATCTCCATTAGGATGATGAATACCCACCTCAAAAAGTGGCTCAGTATCACTTCTGTCCCAGCCTGCAAAAACAATGTCCCAGGATGGAGGCACAGGATTTACGAGCTCTACTAGCGCAAAATCACTAAGTGCGTTGCTAGCCCTTAGGGTTGCCCCACTAATTGTAAAGTTTGTTTGTATGTCTACACTTGCGTCTTCTTGAGCACAAACCGGAGATGGACTCATCCAGTTAAAACGAACGCTCCAATAGGTAGGGTCACTATTTTGAAGACAATGATTTGCGGTTAATAAAAATGGCTTTTTATCTCCAGCGGTGTTATTGAGCATAGATGCAGAGCATAAATACCCGTTACCTAGAGTAAGTAATGCCACCGCTTTTTTAATAATATTTTTATGACTTTCGAAATCATCACCAACAGGACAGTTTACATCATAGTTGCAAGCCCCACTATCATTAAAATCTTTGTTTTTGGCCACAAACTGGGTTACCCTACCCATTCTATAGCCATGAATAATACTCCCTATTTTTAATCTAGAGATTTGATTTACACCAGCAGGCTCAAAGTATTCTATCCAAATCACATCTCCAGAGACAAACCAAGAACCCAGTTTACCATTAGGGGTGTTCTCTTGTGAGCCGTAGGTGCGTGAAACATCTGTTCTATCTCCATTAAAGAGTTGTAACCGAGCGCCATTTGGAATAAAAATATCATCAAAATTTACACTTAAATTTACGGCATCTGGAGACCTAACTCCAACAAGCCAAATCCTACCCTGCTCATTTGGAAGGGTTGTCCAAGACCCTTGGGAGACTATGTCTATATCTAGTGGTCTTGAAATACCATAGCGCCAGGGTTGATTTTTATAAATATCATTAAGGGCGTCTTCTGCCACAATAGCCTCAAGATCTAGAGGCGGCAATGAGATTATTTTAGAAGAGGAGTCTACATCAAAATCCCAACTAATGGGTTCCTGCGAGCACATAGGCAAGACAGCAACTAGAAAAACAAATATGTATGTGAGATTTTTTATCAAATTAAAAAAATAGTGGAACTAAAATACATCATTTCAAGCAAATAGCAGCACTAAAACTCTAGAAAAACAAAAAGCGCTACTGCATTACACATTAGCGCTTTTTGTTTTTAAACTACATTGGTGTTAGATAATCAACATCGCATCACCATATGAAAAGAAATTATACTTTTCTTTTATAGCTTCTTGATAGGCTCTTTTAGTGAAATCATATCCTGCAAAGGCAGAAACCATCATTAAAAGTGTAGATTTTGGTGTATGAAAGTTGGTTACCATTGCATTTGCAATACTAAAATCATGAGGAGGGAAAACAAACTTGTTTGTCCAACCTGCATATGGGTTTAGGGTATGTTGAGAAGAAACAGAACTCTCTAAGGCTCTCATTGCGGTAGTTCCTATGGCGCAAATACGTCTTTTTTCAACAATGGCATTGTTAATGATATCTACAGTGCTTTGATCTATGCGCATTTCTTCACTATCCATTTTGTGCTTAGACAAATCTTCTACCTCAACAGAGCTAAAAGTTCCAAGACCAACATGAAGAGTTACCTCTGCAAAATCAACTCCTTTAATTTCTAGACGTTTTAATAAATGCTTAGAGAAGTGAAGCCCTGCTGTTGGAGCCGCTACAGCACCTTCTTCTTTGGCAAAAATAGTTTGGTATCTTTCTGCATCTTCTGGCTCTACGTCTCTTTTAATATATTTTGGAAGTGGCGTTTCTCCCAGCTCTGTTAGTTTATTTCTAAATTCTTCATACGAGCCGTCAAACAAAAAACGAAGCGTTCTTCCTCTTGATGTGGTGTTGTCTATAACCTCTGCTACTAGTGTTTCATCATCTCCAAAATACAACTTGTTTCCAATACGTATTTTACGTGCTGGATCAACCAGTACATCCCAAAGGCGTGTTTCTGGATTTAATTCACGTAGCAAAAATACTTCTATTCTTGCTCCAGTTTTTTCTTTGTTACCATACAAACGTGCAGGAAACACCTTGGTGTTATTCATGACCAAAACATCATCCTGGTCAAAATAGTCGATAAGATCTTTAAACATCTTGTGCTCGATGGTTTGCTCTTTCCTGTTCAAAACCATAAGGCGAGACTCGTCTCTGTTTTCGGCTGGATATTCTGCTAACAACTCTGGTGGTAAATCAAAATGAAAATGTGATAACTTCATGTGCTTTTGTTGGCTTTAAATTCAAAAGCTGCAAATATACAATCTGAGGATAGGCCTTGTCAAGTAAATGGCCATTTATTATTGAAAGTATTTTGAATATGAGAATCTTAGGGCTAGATATCCCTAACAAAAGTCTGCGATTATTCCCATCTTTTTTAAATCGGAATAATATGTTGGGTATGATTTTGTGACCACCATAGGATCCTGGATAGTAACACTAAACAACTCGGCCAATACTCCAAAAGCCATAGCCATTCTATGGTCATCATAGGTAGCTATTTCTATGTCTTGCGTTCTATTTCCAAAGGCTATCTCGTGAGACTCTAACAACAATGTGTCTTGCGTGATGTGCACCACAGCCCCTAATTTGGTCAATTCATTTTGCAGGGCCACTAGCCTATCTGTCTCTTTTATTTTAAGGGTATGTAATCCTGTTAGATGGCAGGCTATCCCCAATCCAAAACAAGTAACAGCAATGGTTTGAGCCAAATCTGGGCTAGGGGTTAAATCTGCCTTAAAGCCGGCGGGTAGCGGGGCATCATTTTTTGAGAGGGCTATGGTTTGGGAATCTATAGCTGTGGTTGTAACCCCTAAGGTTTCATAAAGAGAGGCCAATGCGGCATCTGCTTGCAAACTATTTGTTTTAAAACTAGAGAGGTGCACACAGCGTTTTTTTGACAGCGCTACTAAACTATAAAAGTAAGATGCCGAACTCCAATCTCCCTCAACAGCAATCTTAACCTTGTTGCTTTTTTTTAAGGGCAGTATCCTAATATCGTGACCTTTAAAAGTACTCTTTGCACCAATACTAGAGAGTAAAGACAAGGTCATGTCTATGTAGGGTTTGGAGGTAATGTTGCCTTTAAGGGTAAGGGTAAGCCCTTTTTTTAAATAAGGCCCAATAAGTGCTAATGCAGAAATGTATTGGCTACTCATACCAGCATCTATAGTAGCATCACCACTGAGCGTGGAAGGTGCTATTTTAAGAGGAGGGTACCCTTGTGCACCTGTATACGTTATAGCTGCGCCCATATCCCTTAAAGCGGCTACCAAAGGGCCTATAGGCCGCTGGCACATTGAGGGGCTTCCAGTGAGGGTAATTTCTTTTTGGGTAGTTGCGGCTAGGTAGGCGGTTAAAAAACGCATTGCCGTACCTGCGTGATGAATATCTAGCATATCCTCTTGGCTAGCGAGCGCTTTTTGTAATGTTGTAGTATCATCACAAGAAGCTATATTTTCTATCTCAATATCTGGATATAAGGCTTGCAAAATTAACAGTCTATTACTCTCACTTTTAGAACCAGACAAAAAAATAGAAGCCTGGGGTATATCTTTATATTTTGAGAGTTTTGCAATCATTTATTTTTATTGGCTTTCTCTTTTAATTTTCCCCAAAACTTTCCGTAGGTCATTGAAAAGCCATAGACAAAACCTCCAAGTAGTAGTGCAACAACCGTTCTTAAACTCACATTTAAAAACCCTGCACTAAAGCCAACAAAGGCCCATTGTACAAAAAAGAACACAACGGCAAAGGCCAATGTAAGTGTTGCCACAGATTTCCAAAACCCTTTATGGCTAGTAACTTTTTTAAACATTAGTGTAGTTTTTCATTGTTGTGATGCCTGTCATGATCACGCTTGGTTTTAATATCCAATTTTTTATCAAAGGCATCTTGTAAATCTACGCCTGTCTGGTTGGCAAGGCACAAAACTACAAACATAACATCTGCTAGTTCTTCTCCAAGATCTTTGTTTTTATCACTTTCTTTCTCACTTTGTTCTCCATAGCGCCTAGCAATTATGCGGGCTACCTCTCCTACTTCCTCTGTGAGTTGCGCCATGTTTGTAAGTTCATTAAAATAACGAACTCCATGGGTTTTAATCCAGGTATCAACTTCTTGTTGTGCGTTTTTAATATCCATACTTAAATTTTAAAGAGTACTACTTTTTCATTTTCCTTTTCTACAATTTGAGAAAAGATAGCTTTAATATATCCATAATCATCAGCCACCAATGCAGGTTTATTAATATCCAGTGTTACAGCGAGTTGAATACTTCCATTGGCCTCAGAAATTAGATAAGAATAACTAATAATCTTTCCTGGCATGGCAACACTAATAGCCTCGGGTAAAGACTTTATTTTATAACCGTCTGGTATTTTAATGGTAATATTATATTTATTTGATTTTGGAAAATCAAAAAACAATGGATATGTTCTTGTTTCTTCTTTAAATGGATTTTCTTTTTGAGCAAAAAACAGCATTGGAGAAAAATACAAATCGCCATTTATGTCATCAACAATAGAGGTAGCAGTTGCTTTATAGCTTAGCGTTATGTTTTCTTTTGTAGTCTCTAGGTCTTTTATTTTCAAATCAGAAAATGCAATAACTTCATTATATTTTTCTAGGTTTTTTAATTGTATAGCTTCAGATCTATTATAATTTTGGTTTCTAAACTCTTTGGCATAATGAGCTCCTAAACGTGTTCTCACAATTATATTTGTAAAGTCTGGACTAACTTCTGCTTGCACATAGGTAAGCTTATTTGACACAAACGCTGGATACAAAGACACCCAATTTGATGTTCCATTTGGACGAACTACTCTTCCTTGCCAATTCATAACACGCTCAGGCAGTAATCCAATAGCTGCAATTGGATCTGTTGCATCTAGTAAGTAATTTTTGTCGCCAATACGAACTTGTGCTATTACATAGTTAAAACCATATCTTGTTGGGAAAACAGGAATTCCATTATTTTTGGTGCTAACCAAAACTGGATCTGCATTCAAATTAGCATAACGCAACATAGAAACTAACATTAAATTGATGTCTGCCACATTTCCTTTTCCTTCTTTATAGGTTTTCTTAACACCATTCTCGGGAAAATAACCAGCATATTTATTCCATGTTACTTTTGATTTTACTAGACCAAAAATAGCGGCCATTTTTTCTTCTAGATTTGTAAGTCCCCTTAATGCTGTATCTAAATCTTCTTGGTAATATTTTGATTGATTAATTTGCTCAGAAAAGGCGTCTCTATCATAAATAGATTTGGTAACGGCATCCCAGGTAGTTGCATATCGCTTTTCAACTCCTCCTGAAGTTCTTGTCATAGCAAGCTCCCAAATAGTCTTTGCTCTATAATTATCTATGTTATCTACGTAACCCGTATTTTTTAATGGGGGTACATTTACTTCTTCTAAGGTAAAGATTTTCTCTCTATATCCAGATGAACCATGGTTGGATCTATCCCTACCTGTTGTATCATAATCTGCTGTGCCTATGCCAGACCTTCCTCTTATTGCCACTTCAACCTTTTTTTCAGATTCTTCATAAGCATACCCTATTGCAGCTTGAGGGTTTGGGTAGTTACGGTATATATAAAAATCTGGGATTTTTAATTCTACTTTAATTTTATTGACAGGGATTTCAAATTGCAAATCAATAGACCCAATGTCTGTAAAGGGAGAAGAGATTCTATATTCATATTCAACAATACTCCCTGGCTTTAAATTTGGCATGGTAAAACTAGTTTCAATATAATAATTATTGATACGGTCTTCAAATACCTTACTCTTAGATAATTTATCTTTTTCAATAGAACCCTTTACTAAATTATAGGTGACCGCTTTTAAACTTAATAATTGCTCTCTATCTTTATCATGATTATAGGTTTTAAGCCTTTTTGTGCCGAAAGAAAATCCTTCTGGTTTGTATATTTTAACACGTTCAAAAACCTCAGTCATCAATTCAAATCCCTTGGATTGATTGTAGGTGAAAAACGTCTTGTACTCCCTATACAAAATAGTTGCTTCTGCATCTGGATATAGTGCATTTTGGCTTTCCCGCAACTCTTCTTTAGAAACTTTACCCGGTTTATAATTTTGTGCAATTGTTACCTGTGCTATGATTATGAATATAATCAGTACATATTTTTTCATATTTGGTGGCTTTAAGATTTTGAAAATACAATTTTTGATTGAGACACCTTTAAATACTCTGTAAACAATGATTTAAAGCCTTCATAATAACTTGCATTTACAAGTCCAGCATTAATATCCAAATTTAATGATATTTGCAACTTGTTTCCAACCACAGTATTATTAAACTTAAATGAGCCAACACCATCTTGAATAGCAATGTTTTTAGATTCTGGCATATCTTCTAAGGTATATCCCTCTGGCAAATCAATATTTAGCGTATAGGTTTTTGAGACAGGGTATCTAAAATCTATGGGATACACCCTATCTGTTTCATTAAAATTATTTTCTGCTATCCCAAAATACAGCAATGGTTCTAAATAAATCTTATCTCCAATAACTTCCATACAGTTTTTATAATTGTAATTATAAGATAGGCTAATGTGTTCTCTTCCCTCACTTAGCTTCTCAATTACAATTTCGGTTGCCATAACTTTTGGGTGCTCTACTTTAAGAAAGTCATTATATGCATTCACATTTTTTGCAACAAAATCGTTTCTAAATTTATATGCAGCATATCCGGTCAATCTGCTTTTAACAACTCCAGATGCACTTAAATTTTCTAGATCTAGATTAGCATTGACTAACGTCATGACTCTTGAAATTTCACTAGGAGCTGTTGGAATAATTTTATAATCGTCATTTTCATAAACAATAAGTCCATTGCCGTTAATAAATGGATCTCTAATCTCTCCAAAATTTGCATACTTACTAGCTGCATCAAGTAAATATGTTTTCCCATCAAGTTCTAGGGCGGTTATCGTATTATTAAATCCCCGTACCGTTGGAAAAAGAATATAGCCTCTTCGTAAAGATGCTATTAATAATGGGTTTGCTTCTAGACCAGCTTTTCTAAGCATTGCCGTTAAAATTAAATTTATATCCCCTATGGCTCCCGTCTTTTCCTTATAGGCTTTACGGACACTTTCACTTCCTGGCGCATAGAAATAGTTCCACTGCATTCTATCTTGCAAATAAAAATAAATAGTTTTTGCTTTTTCTAATGCATCTGTTTTTCCAGACAGAAGAACCTCTAAGTCGTCTTTAAAATAATTGCTTTTCTTTAACTCTTGTCCAAATGCCTCCCAATCATTATAAACCTTAGTGACATCTTTCCAGTCGTCCAACTTATTTTTACCTCGACTTGTTACTTGCTCGATATATATTTTACCTAAATATGTACTCTTGCTTGCAATGAATTTTTCTTCTTTCATTGCTTTTATATTTTTTCTGAAAATTGTATGCTGAAAAATATCAAAAGGAGCTGTTAATTCAGTATTAAAAGTTCCATCCATAATTAAAAAAGCAACGTTATATCTTTCTTTTTCTAACTTTAGAAACGTTTTTTTTTGAGATACTTCTTCCTTAACTGGATTTTTCTTGTTTATACTATTAGATTGACAACTTAGTATTATAATCAACAATAAAGGGAAAAATAATCTTTTCATTTTATGAATTTTTATTTAGGCCATTGTAAAATGTAATCCGTAAAACATAGTATGGAGTCTGGTATCAGATATTAAACTCTATTCTCGTTATAAGTATTATATAATATGTATAGATTAAAAGTTAATATTATGATAAAAATGCAATAAGCATACCAAAAAAGAAATCCCGTTACACAGAATGTAACGGGATTTTATATGAATTAAAAGAATTTCTTTTTTTAGTCTTGTATTTGAAATTTAATCGGGAAACCATAAGGAACTGTTACTGCCTTACCACGCTGCATTCCTGGTTTCATTTTAGGCAAAGAACTTACAACACGTACCGCTTCTTTTTCTAATTTTGGATGTGGTGCTCTAGCGCGAACACCTACAATATT
>ERZ767285.724-NODE-724-length-10385-cov-2.599243_pt1 | contig 10385 bp, 8 predicted proteins | sample MGYA00374953_ERZ767285 | MGnify/ENA primary metagenome ERZ767285 (study PRJEB28947, sample SAMN06267186) | marine metagenome | isolation source: Columbia River Estuary | place: USA:Columbia River Estuary, USA | collected 2013-07-23 ...
CCCCAAAACCCCAAAACCCCGCAAGTGTGAAAACCGACTACATTATTAATGAAGTAATTTCATCTGTAAAAACTTTTTTTCTAAATTTATAAACAGGTTGAATTCCGAAATTGATATTTGAAATAAATAATTCATTTGATTTCTGTATATCAAAAACAGATAATGATTGTTCAATAACATCAAACCCTTGTATATCATTATTTATAAGCTCTATTATTTTAGTTCTAATTACATTGTTATTACTCCCATCCTTTAATGGAGGAGTAAGAACTTTATCGTTCATTACCATGAAAATATTTCCTTTTAAACTCTCTGAAATAGTCTTAGAATTATTTAAGATTACACAATCATTAAAATCATTTTCTTGAGGATGTAAAACAAGAATAGGAATTTTTATTCCAAATTTTCTTAAATCAACTCCTTCTTGTGTGTAGGCAACAGCTAAATAATCAACCCCGAGCCTTTCCAGTTCTTTGGATACAGTTATAGAATCACTTCCATAAGAAAACGCCTTTACTACAGCCATAAACTTAGTTTGGCGGGTTATTTTAGATTTCAAATAATCTAAATTATTTTTTAAGTTATCAAGCTTAATTTCTACAGTTGTTTCTTTAACAGGCATTACTATAAAATTTTTTTACTCATCTTTTTAATAAAAATCTCTCTTGACAAAGGTTCGTATTCTTTCTTTTCTCCAATTAAAACTAAATCTTTGTTTTTCTCTTTTCTAAAACTATATCCAGCAGGGTTTCCGGTTTCAACACATATGGCATGAACTTTTTTAACATCTTCTGCACATGCCATTAAATCTGGCATTGGACCAAAGGGATTACCTTCATAATCCATGTCTAGACCGGCTACAATGACTCTAAGCCCCTTGTTAGCAAGTGAATTACAAACGTCTGTAAGTGATTGGTCAAAAAACTGCGCCTCATCAATTCCAATAACATCAACATCTTTGCAATTAGTTAGTATTTCTTTTGGATTAGAAATTATAGAAGCCAGAACCTCATTTTTAGCATGAGAAATTATTTTATTATTTGGATTTCTAGAATCAATTTTTGGTCTGAATACTTTATATCTTTGACCTGATAATTCTACTTTTTTAATTCTTTTTATTAGTTCCTCGGTTTTTCCAGAAAACATAGACCCGCACACTACCTCTATTCTACCTTTAAATTCATGCTTTTTATTCATCTAAGTAATATTTATTGAAATCTCTTACAAAGTAGTTAACTTTAAAGATTCGACAAAGGTCCTAAATTTAATTCAACATGGCAAAATTATATATCGTACCAACTCCTATTGGAAATTTAGAGGACATTACTTTTAGAGCTATTAATATTTTAACTGATGTTGATCTTATTTTATGTGAAGATACTCGAAGAAGTAAAAAATTATTAATTCATTATAATATTGATACTCCTTTGCGTTCGCATCATAAATTTAATGAACATAAGGAGGTTGGTAAAGTTGTAGATAAAATTCTATCAGGCGAAAAAATCGCATTGATTTCAGACGCAGGAACACCTGGAATTTCAGATCCTGGTTTTTTGGCGGTTAGAACTTGTTTAGAAAATAATATAGAAGTAGAATGCCTTCCTGGAGCAACTGCTTTAGTTCCAGCACTTGTTAACAGTGGAATTCCTTTTGAAAGATTTGTATTTGAAGGATTTTTACCTGTAAAAAAAGGAAGGAAAACTAGACTAGAGAAACTTACTAAAGAAGATAGAACAATGATTTTTTACGAGTCACCTCACAAGCTCTTAAAAACATTGAATGATTTTAGCAATAGCTTTGGAGCCGATAGAAAGATATCAGTTTCCAGAGAAATTACTAAAATATATGAGGAAACAATTCGTGGAAGTGTTGAGCATATTATAAATTTATTCACAGATAAAATTCCAAAAGGCGAGTTCGTAATCATAGTAGAGGGTTGTAAAAACTAATAATGAATTGGGTTATAAATGATAATGTCGATAAAGAGTCTGTAGAAAAACTTTCAGACGAATTGAATATTTCTCCCATTCTGTCTTCCATGCTAGTTAAAAGAGAAATTAGAACTTTTGATCAAGCAAAAAGTTTTTTTAGACCAAACTATAACATGCTTCATGACCCTTTTTTAATGAAAGACATGACCATTGCTGTTGAAAGAATCCAAAAAGCGATATTAGAAAAAGAATCTATTATGATTTTTGGTGATTATGATGTTGATGGCACTAGTTCTGTAGCGCTACTAACTCTTTATTTAGAGTCTATTGGCCTAATTGTAACGAATTACTTGCCCGATAGAAAAACTGAAGGGTATGGTATTTCTATTAAAGCAATAGACTTAGCTTTTCAAAATAAACAAAAATTAATTATCGCTTTAGATTGCGGAATAAAGGCCCACAATCAAGTAGATTACGCAAAAGAAAAAGGGATAGAGTTTATCATATGTGATCATCACAATCCTGATAAAAACCTGCCCAATGCTTTAGCTGTTTTAAATCCAAAGAGGATAGATTGTATTTACCCATACAAAGATCTATGTGGATGTGGAGTTGGATTTAAATTTGTCCAAGCGATAGAATCAAAACAATCGAAGGATAATAAAATTATAAATTATCTAGATTTAGTCGCCTTAGCAATTGCAGCAGATGTTGTTCCGTTGACTGGTGAGAATAGAGTTTTGGCTTTTATTGGGCTTCAAATTATCAATTCAAACCCTAGATTAGGAATCCACAGTCTTCTGAAAAAAAACACTAAAAAAGAATATACAATAAGCGATTTAATGTTTTATGTTGCGCCTCGAATTAATGCTACCGGAAGAATAAAACAAGCTTCACTAGCACTAGAGCTATTAATTAGTAATAATAAAAATTCTGCTGAAAAATTAGCTTTAGAAATAGAAGGGTTAAATACCTTAAGAAGAGAAATTGAAAAAGAGATAACTATTCAGGCTGCTGATCAAGTCGATAATTCAGATGATAAATTAAATTCTATTATTGTTTTCGATTCAAAATGGAATAAAGGGGTTATCGGAATTGTTGCCTCTAGACTTGTCGACAAATATTACAAGCCTTCTATAGTTTTTTGTGAGTCTTCTAATGGATATTTAACCGCTTCCGCAAGATCAATTAAAGGAGTAGACCTGTATACAATTCTTGATGATTGTAAAGAGCATATTGATCAGTTTGGAGGACACAAGTATGCAGCAGGATTAACAATTAAAAAAGATAATCTAGAAAAATTTAAAACCAAATTTGAAAAAATAGTTTCTAAAACAACTGATAAGAATATTTTTGAACAGGAATTACAGATTGAAACTAAGATTAATTTGAGTGAGATTACCCCAAAATTTTTTAGAATATTAAAGCAGTTCGAACCTTTTGGCCCCGGAAACAAATCCCCTCTTTTTTTATCGGAAAATTTAAAACTAAATGGTAAGCCTTTTGAGATGGGAAAAGAAAAAGAACACATAAAGCTTAATTTGACTCAAGACAATCGGTTATCCTTCTCCTCAATAGGATTTTGGTTTTCTAATAAATATAAAGAGATACAGAACAAAGAAAATTTTTCAGCAGTTTACAATATTGATGAAAATTTTTGGAAAGATGTTTCAAGTATTCAACTAAAACTAAAAGATTTAAAATAAAAAAAGCCCCTTTTTCAAGAGGCTTTTTTTAATAAAAAGAAATTCTAATAATTTAGAACCTGTAAGTAAACCCTACATTCCAAGTTCTTCCCCATCCTGGGAAAACTTTGTTTCTTGTATTAACACCTAGGTAAGTATTGTCTCCAGGGCCAGCTTCATAGTTTGTAGCTGATTCTGCGAAGTAATAATTATCAAAAATGTTATTTATGTTAGCTCTAAGATAAACAGTCTCACCAGCAATATCTAGCTTGTAAGAAGCTCCAAAGTCAAACAGATCATAAGAAGGAAGCATCATTGCTTCATCTTCAGGACTTGTAAAATCTTCTACGTTAAAATCTGCATATAGATCAGAAGCATTAAACATGCTTATATTAAACTTAAACAGATCAGAAGGTGTAACAATTAGATTAACTCTTGATGTTGTTTGAGCAGCATCTCCTACCTTAACTCCGTCTAAATAAATTACGCTACTTCCAAGAAATGTATTACTTGAATCAAATACATCTGCAGTTACATCTCCTCCGTATTCGTAGTTTCCTAACGTAAGCATTCCTTCAACCTTTACAAATGGGCTAATTTCATATACCCCGTCAAACTCAATTCCAGTGTGTACTTGTTCTATACCATAGTAATTAGCATTACCATTTACGCCGTCTACTCTAACACCATCACGAAGGAATCTGTCTTTCCAGCTTGTTTTGTAGATGTTAACATTGAAGTTAAAGTTATTAGATCTGTATCCGTATCCAGCCTCTAAACCAACAACCTCCTCATTCCTTAAATCTGGATTAAGATTGTTTCCGTAGTTAATATAAACAGCATCAAAGTTTGGTTGTTTAGAATAAGTACCAGCATTAACATATACATTGCTTTTAGCATTAATGTTATAGTTTGCACCACCCTTAATATTTCCACCACTAATATTTTTCCAATCCGTTTTTTGATTTCCAGGAGTTTGGTTAAAAAACTCTTCTCTTTGGAATCCTTGATTAGACATAGCTCCTTGAACAAATACAGAAAGATCGTCATTACTATATTCTAACTGTCCAAATACACCGCTCCATCTAACAAATCCATCATTGTGATAGTCAATTTTTTCTTCTTCGTCAGTGTCTTTAAATACATTCCATAGGTCACTAACATTTGATCCGTATGTTGTAGTTCTAACAGCGCTTCCACCAGAGTAGTTAACGTTGTCAAAACCTCTGTAACCATCTGCACCTAAAAGATGATCTAATCTTCTATAATGAATTCCTCTATAATTTCTTAAATCAACTCCAAAATCTATAGTTAATTTATCTGAAAGTTCTTTCTTTAAATTGATAAGACTCCCAACAAAATTGTGAGAATTAACAGAAGCTCTTCTTACAAAACCATTTCTTTTAACTCCATCAACTCTTTCGTCTTGGTCGTTAACTATGTATAATCCAGTCGCGCCGTCAACAACATTGTTGTATGAAAACCCGTCATAAAAATCAGTAGGAGTTCCAGAGTTAGAAGCTACAATTTTGTCCCAGTTAACTTGACCATTTGTAGGATTTCTAAAGTCACCATCACTTGCGTATTTCCCGCCTAAACGTCCAATATCACCAGTTCCACCACCTCTTCCAACAGAATAGTAAGCAGAAGCTGATAAATTAGTTGATTCATTTATTTTATACTCCCAGTTAACAGAAGGAATAGGCTTGTGGTAGAAATTTCTTCTCCAGTTGAACTCTTGCCCATTTAAATAACCATGGTTATAATTGTATCTTATACCATATTTTTCATAGTCAGCTGCGTCAGCCATATTATAAAAACTATTAGTTCTTTGATTATGAACTTGAGGCGCACCAGTTACGATAACTTGTACATTATGCTTGTCGTCTTCTGAAGCCCATCCGTATCCCATGAAGTAGTTGTAGCCTTCAAACATAGTTCCGTTGACATATCCATCTCCTTCAACTCTTGAAAATAATAAAGAAAGAGCGTGGCCACCCTCCATTTCACCAGTATTGTAAGAAGCTACAGTTTTCATGTATCCATCATTACCAACAGTTGCAGCAATTTTACCTCCTTTAGTTAGTTCTGTAGATTTTGTTAAAACATTAATAGTTCCCCCAACAGACGAGATAGCTAGTTTAGAAGCACCAAGACCTCTTTGAACCTGCATTGCAGATACAACATCAGTTAAACCTGACCAGTTAGACCAGTAAACTCTTCCGTTTTCCATGTCATTAACAGGGATCCCATTAATTAAGACTGCAGTGTTTTGAGAGTCAAACCCTCTTACATTAATTCTAGAGTCTCCAAAAGCACCACCAGCTCTAGTTGCATACACACCAGGAGTTGAATTAAGCATTTCAGGAAGCTCTAAGTTTCCAATTCTTTCTTGAATATCAGAAGCTGTTAAAGTAGATACTGCAACTGGAGTTTTTCTATCAATAGCAAAATCAACAGTTCCAAAAACAGTAATTCCGTCAAGTTCATTAGCACTTGCCGAAAGAGCAATATTGCCTAAACTTATTCCTGCGTTAAAAGCTATTTCCTTAGAATCGTATCCAACGTAAGAAACAACTAATATTCCTGATCCAGCTGCATTGATTGTAAATGCACCATCAAAATCAGTAGAAACTCCATTAGAAGTCCCTTTAACAAGTACTGTTGCACCTGGAAGGCCAGAGCCTAATTCAGCGTCAACAACTGTACCAGTTATAACGTTTTGAGCGTAACAGAATCCTGATATCAGAATTGCTGTAAAAAGTAAGGTTATTTTTTTCATAAATTTTATTGTAGTTAATATTCTGCAAATGTGCTTAAATTTTGTTAAATAAGTGTTAAGAGGTAAGGACTTTTTTTTAACAAATTTTGTGTATAACTCAGTGTATTCAGGATTTGTTGAATAATCCCTAATTAAAATGGAAATAACTGTTAATTAGATAAATAGCTTTTTAATAATGAATTAGTTGAGCTGTCGTGGTTGGAAATTTTTTCATTTTCTATTTCTTTTAAGACTTTAGAGGCTAATTGTTTTCCAAGTTCCACCCCCCACTGGTCATAACTGTAAATATTCCATATAATACCTTGCACAAAGATTTTATGTTCATACATAGCTATTAAAGACCCTAGGCTTTCAGGTGTTAATTGATCTATTACAAAAGTATTTGTAGGCCTATTACCTTCAAATATTTTAAAAGTTTTTAATGAATTGATTTCATGTTCACTCAGACCAGCATTTTTTAATTCATTAACAACAGTTTTTTCGGATTTACCCATCATTAAAGCCTCGGTTTGAGCAAAAAAATTAGACATTAATTTGTCGTGTTGAGTATTCTCTTTAAAAAGAGGTTTTTTAAAACCAATAAAATCACACGGAATTAGCTTTGTTCCCTGATGAATTAATTGAAAAAAGGCATGTTGAGAATTTGTTCCAGTATCGCCCCAAATTATGTTTCCAGTTTGATATTTTACAGGATTTCCAGCTCTATCAACACTTTTTCCGTTACTCTCCATAATGGCCTGCTGAAGATAAGCTGGTAATCTACTTAAGTATTGAGTATAAGGAATTACCGCTTCTGTTTCGCATTCAAAAAAATTGTTGTACCAGATGCTTAAAAGTGCTAAAACAACAGGGATATTGTTTTCTAGTTTAGTATTTTGAAAATGATTGTCCATTTTATTAGCACCAGAGAGGAGTTTGTTAAAGTTTTCATACCCAACAGCCAAACTTATAGAAAGCCCCACTGAGCTCCAAAGAGAAAACCTTCCTCCAACCCAGTCATTCATTGAAAAAACCATTTTTGAGTTAATTCCGAAATTTTCGATTTCAATTAGATTTGTTGAAACAGCAGCAAAATGTTTTGAGATTGCGTTTTTATCTAGTTTTGAAATAAGCCAGTTTTTTATAGTGTTAGCGTTAGAAATAGTTTCTTGAGTTGTAAAGGTTTTAGAAACTATAACAAATAAAGTAGTTTCAGGATTTAAATCCTTAATTATTTCTAAAACATGATCTCCGTCAACATTAGAAACAAAATGAGGTTTTAGTCTAGACGAGTAATGTTTTAACGCTTCAACAACCATAACGGGGCCAAGGTCTGAACCTCCAATCCCAATATTAACAACATCGGTAAATAATTTTCCTGTATGCCCTTTAAGATTTCCCGAAATAACATCGTTGGTAAATTTTTTTATTTGATTTCTAGTTTCTAAAATTGAAGGGACGACATCAAAGCCATTTACATTAATTTTTTTATTTCCATCTGTTCGAATAGCTGTATGTAAAACAGCTCTTTTTTCGGTTTCATTGATTACATCCCCACTGAACTGCTTTGAGATAGCGTCTTCTAAATCACATTCTTTCGACAAATCTATAAGTAGACTAAGAGTTTCATTGTCAATCCTATTTTTTGAAATATCGATATTAAAATCATTCCAACTCAAATTAAAATCAGATGGATTAGGTCTGGATGAAAGTAAGTTTTTAATTTCCTTATTTTCGATTTCTTTAAAATGAGCAGTTAACTTGCTCCAAGATTTAGTTTTGGTTGGATTTATCTTTTTTAAAGTCATCTAATTGATTTTTTTTCAAAGGTAATGGATTCAATAGAATCAAGCTGATTTTTTACTGGCATCATATATTTTAAATACCTTTTCTTTAGTTCTTTAGAAATAGGCTTGGCTTCAGGAAGCTTTTGTTTTAAAGGATCAACTTGTTTTCCGTTTTTCCAAAACCTGTAACAAACGTGGGGTCCACTAGTATTTCCTGTCATTCCTACTGTTCCAATATAATCGCCTTGTTTTACAAACTGACCAACCTTAACTCCTCTCTTGTCCATATGCAGGTATTGAGTTGAATAAGTGCCGTTGTGTTTGATTTTAATATAGTTTCCATTAGAACGTGTATAGCTAGCTTTTGTTACTGTACCACTAGCAGTAGCTCGTATGGGAGTTCCCCTAGGAGCAGCAAAATCAGTTCCTAAATGAGGTCTAACTCTTCCGTAATAAGCAATTTTTCTTTTTAAATTGTATCTTGACGAAATTCTACTAAATTGAACCGGTGCTCTTAAAAAGGCTCTTCTTAAATTTTTACCATTTTCATCAAAATACTCAAAAAGACCTCTTTTTGGATCGGTTTCAAATTCAATTGCATAAAAAGGTTTTCCTCTGTGTTCAAAATAGGCCGAATGAATTCTATTTAATCCAACGGCAATTGAATCATCTACAAACTTTGCAGAATAAATAATTTTAAAATTATCTCCCTTTTCAAGCCTGAAAAAATCGATTGTCCAAGCATAAATTTCAGAAAGTTCATTAGACAATAATGGAGAAAGTTTTTTTTCTTCCATAGTTTCGGACAAAGAGCTAGTTATAACACCTTCCGCCTCAAACTCTTTTAATTTAACTGCTTTAGATTTTTTTTCAGCAAAAAGAGAATCAGTTAGAGATACAACAACGTAATCTATTAAATTAGGCTGGTATATAAGAACTTTAGGGGTCTTAACAGAATCTTTTGAGAAAAGTATAGTGTATGGTTTTCCTAAATTAATTCTTCTTACATCAAATACTTTTTTTGCTTTTTGAACAATGTTGTAAATCTGAGGATAAAAAAGGTTGTTGTTTTCTAAAATTGATCCAAATGAATCTCCTCTTTTAACCGTATCTCTTTTAACAGTATAATTATTTAAAGTGTATCCAAATTGTTTTACAATTTTTTCTTTTACAATTTTAGGCTTATTAGTTTCGGATTTTTTCTCACCACAGGAAATTAAAAGAACAGATATAAGAAGAGTAACAAATATTTTATTCATTTAATTTTATTTTAAAAGGATGTTTTAATCCACGAAATTCTTCCAAATCAGCTTCAATAGACCCAATTCTAAGTCCTGCTTCAATTTTCACAGGAAGCTTATTCTTGTCGTTACTAACCCACAAAGTTAAGCTTTCACTATCTCTAAAAACTCTTCCAGATTCTATATAGGGTCTAAATTTCAAGCAATTTATTATACCAAACTTTGTGTAAACATCTTCATAACCTAAAAACTTCATTCTAAAAGGATAATTTTCAGCATCAAAAAAAATGTTAATTCGAATAAAATCGTTTTTTTTAAGCTTATTAACATCAAAATGATTTCTAAGAAAATAAAATGTAGAGATTAAATCTTGAACATTTTGTTCAATTTTTACAGAACTCAATTTAGAGTTTTTAATATCATTAATATTGGCTAAGTTGCTTGAATAGTCGTAATTAATTTCTACATTTTTTGTATAGCCTCCTTCATAAATATTTCGAGTGGATTTAATAGGCTGAACTAAATCTTTGTCAAAAAACGTTTTGTAAATATCATCAACTTTAAAAAACCACCTTGCGATACCAGTAGTTCTGCCTATTGCAGTAGCTTTAAATACGTTTTTACCATTAACAACATCCTCTTCAAGATTTAATGTGGCGTAACTAGCGTTAAAGAATCCATAATGAATCCTGAACTTTAGGGATTCTCCTGTTTTAAATGCATCAAATGATTTATTAATGAATGGCGCTTTTACTCCAGAATAACTCTGAGCATTAATTTGAAAACCAATAAAAAAAACAGTTAAACTCCAAAAAATTTTCAAGCGCATAGTTTGACAAAAATAATAAATACTAACTCATTGAATTTAAAAAATCTTTTAATTTTTTTGCTTTACTCTCTCCAATTTCACTAATCAGAAGCTTTAAAGAAGTTTCTTTTATGTTTTTTAAAGATTTGAATCTTTTCAATAATGCAGTTTT
>ERZ767285.725-NODE-725-length-10385-cov-2.551901_pt1 | contig 10385 bp, 6 predicted proteins | sample MGYA00374953_ERZ767285 | MGnify/ENA primary metagenome ERZ767285 (study PRJEB28947, sample SAMN06267186) | marine metagenome | isolation source: Columbia River Estuary | place: USA:Columbia River Estuary, USA | collected 2013-07-23 ...
CTGCGAAATCGGATCCGGGAGGTTTGCGCATGTTCAATGTTGCGGTGCTGGTGCCGGATCCGTTTATGGCGGCGGTGAAGGCGGATGATGACTGGGATCTGGTGTTTGAGGGGCGAATTTACAAAACGCTTTCGGCGCGCAAGCTCTGGGATCAAATTATGCAATCGACCTACGAGTTCGCCGAGCCAGGAGTGATTTTCATAGATCGGATCAATCAGGCCAATAATTTGAGCTATTGCGAAACCATCGCAGCCACAAACCCCTGCGGAGAACAACCTTTACCACCCTATGGGGCCTGTTTGCTGGGCTCGATCAATCTGGCGCGCCTGGTAGAGGCGCCCTTTGAACGCGGCGCGCAATTAAGCGCGGCGGCGCTTCAGGATCTGGTGGCAACCGCTGTGCGGATGATGGATAATGTGGTGGATGCCTCAAATTTTCCGCTTGAGGCGCAGGCGCTTGAGGCGCGCAATAAGCGCCGGATCGGGCTTGGGGTGACCGGCTTGGCCGATGCGTTATTGATGCTTGGCTTGCGCTATGGCTCCGAGGCAGCGGCGCGGCAAACCGAAGATTGGTTGCACGCGATCGCGCGCGCCGCCTATCTGGCCTCGGTGCAATTGGCCAAGGAAAAGGGCGCGTTTCCGCTCTTTGAGGCAGATCCTTATCTGGCCTCGGGCGCGATGCAGGGAATGGATGAGGATGTGCGCGCCGAAATTGCAACGCATGGCATTAGAAACGCTTTGCTCACATCCATCGCCCCAACCGGCACTATTAGCCTTTATGCCGGCAATGTCAGTTCGGGGATTGAGCCGGTTTTCGCCTATGCCTATACGCGCAAAGTGCTGCAAAAAGACGGATCGCGGACCGAAGAGGAGGTCGTTGATTATGCAGTCCAGCAGTTCCGCGAGAAGTTTGGTGCTGAGGCAGACTTGCCTGAGTATTTCGTAAACGCGCAAACGCTTGCCCCTTTGGACCATGTGCGGATGCAGGCGGCGGCACAGAAATGGGTCGATAGCTCGATTTCTAAGACCATCAACTGCCCGGAGGATATTTCCTTTGAAGCGTTCAAAGATGTGTATCTGGCCGCGTGGGATCAGGGATGTAAAGGCTGCACAACCCATCGACCGAATGCTGTAACAGGCAGCGTCTTGACGGTTTCGGAAAGCACAAAATCTCCGGAGGAAGTCCGCGCTCCGACCGACGGCGAGGTGATCTATCTTTCAGAACCGCTCGATCGGCCATCCTCGTTGGAAGGGTCGACCTATAAGGTCAAATGGCCTGACAGCGAGCATGCTCTTTATATTACGGTGAATGATATTGTGACGGGCGGGCACCGTCGGCCGTTTGAGATATTCATTAATTCTAAAAACATGGATCATTTTCAGTGGATTGTTGCCCTGACCCGGGTTATTTCCGCAGTATTTCGCAAGGGCGGTGATTGTACCTTCCTGGTGGAAGAGCTTAAGGCCGTGTTTGACCCCCAGGGTGGCTACTTCAAGTCTGGCGGCCGCTTCATGCCGTCGCTAGTGGCAGAAATCGGCTGGGCAATTGAAGACCATTTACAGAATATCGGCTTGCTGGCCCCCGCTGAACTCACCGATCACCAGAAAAAGATCCTGGACGAGAAAAAAGCAGATTACACAGCCAAGACCGGCGATGACGGTGCCGGCGGCGAGTTCCCCACCAGCGCCGAGTTGTGCAAAAAGTGTGCTGTAAAAGCATCTATTATGATGGATGGTTGTATGACCTGCCTTAATTGCGGCGATTCCAAGTGTGGTTAATGGTTGGCTAGCGGTGATACGACGGCCCCTGGCCCCGTGACCGGTAAAAAAGTCGCATCGATAAAACATTTCCCGGCGGCATGAAGCTTCTTTCTCTTGCACGTGCTTGGATGTCAGTGGGGCACCACGAATCTAAATTGTGCGCAATATAGTTGCCTGATACACTCTGCGCATGAGTGATAATAATAAAGAAACTCCTCAGCTGCTGCTGGAAAATCAGATTTGCTTCCCGCTTTACGCAGCGGCCAATGCTGTTGTCAGGGCCTATCGCCCGTTGCTGGAGAAGCTCGATCTTACCTACTTACAGTACATTGTTTTAATGGTGCTATGGGAAGAAGAGACCCTCAATGTCAAGTCTCTTGGGCAGCGCCTTCGCCTTGACTCCGGTACTCTGACGCCACTCCTTAAGCGCCTTGATGCGAAGGGGTATGTGGAGCGCCGGCACAGTGAGGTTGACGAGCGAATCCGCGTTATTAGCTTAACCAAGCAGGGGAAAGCGCTGAAAGCTCGCGCTGAGGGTATTCCTCATGAGCTGGTTTGCACAGTCGGTTTATCTGCCACCAAGGGTAGGGAGCTTAAAGAAATCTGCGACGAGCTGATAAGGGCCCTGGCAGACTAAACCCAAAGTCTATCTCAGGATTTGGGACCATAAATTGCGTGCAATTTAAATGTATGCAATGATTATCGAATAAGCCGTCAGGGCGCTGAGACCAGAAAGCGCATTTGCTGGCTGCAGTTGTCAGCGTTTTGCCGAAGATTAGAGGCGGCGTGCAGTGCCGGGCTATCGCGTAAGCGATGTGCTTAGGGTTATAGTGAAAAAGCACAGAAAGAAAAGTTGCGGCGCTGGATATGCAAAGCCAGAATAAAACCGTGATTGCGAGGCGCAACACAGCATTAACGGCGGGCAGGAAGCCGTCACCACACAGCTTGTAACATCATAAAGGTGCACAAATGACCAAAAGCGGTAGAAAAGCAGACACCACGAGAAGGGTGCGAAATACAGTCTGGAGTGCAGTGAAAGTGCTGACGCTCGCGACCGGCGTTGTTTCGCTGGGAGCACAAGCTCAGGCAGTTCTTGAGGAAGTGGTGGTAACCGCCCAGAAGCGGGTCGAGAGTCTCAGTGATGTGCCAATTTCGGTGAATGTGGTAGACGCCACAAAAATAGCTGATTCGGGTATTACCAACCTCAATGATTTGACTGACTTCGTGCCCAACCTGAGCATGAACCAGACAGGGATTGGAACCAATATAACCATCCGCGGCATTAGTTCAGGCATCAACCCGGCCTTTGAACAATCCGTTGGTATGTTTGTCGACGATGTGTATTACGGACGTGCCCAGTTGGCACGCGTTCCCTATCTTGACCTCGCACGGGTAGAAGTGTTGCGCGGACCGCAGCCAATTTTGTTTGGTAAGAACGCGATTGCCGGCGCCATTAGCATGATTACCGAGCATGCGAGCACAGAAGGCCTTGATGGATTCGTTCAGGCCGAGTACAACTTCGATCAAGAGGGCACCGATTTTTCAGGTGCTGTGAACTTCCCACTTGGCGACAGGTTTGGCGTGCGTTTGGCTGCGTTGAAGCGTGACTCCGATGGCTACTATGAAAATACCAATCTGGGTGATCGTTCGGAAGCTCAGCTTGACGAGCAGGTGCTACGAGCAAGTTTCCGCTGGGAGCCCACCGATAGCCTGACGGCAGACTTCAAAATTGAGAATGCCCAATTTGACACAAAGGGGCGCTTTTTAGAGATTATTAACCCGGTCGAAGTGGGAGGTTCACCCTCTTACGCAACCGCACTCGCAGGCCTGACTGGTGGTGCGATCATTCTTGATGCTGAGCAAGATTTTAAGCGTCAATCTAACGGCGATATCAATGAAACTGAAGTAGACAATGCGACACTGAAAATAGATTGGCTGGTTGGTGACATCACTATGACCTCGATCACGTCGCGCGTTGAATATGAAGATTACCAGCAGTGTGACTGTGATTTTGTGAGCGCGTCGTTGATTGATACCTCAGGTAAGGAAAAATTTGAGCAGTTCAGTCAGGAGTTCAGGTTTACTTCCGAGGGAGGTGAAACCATCGACTGGATCGGCGGGGTCTTCTATCAGGACTATGATGTAGAGTTGAATGACATCACCATTGTGCCTGGCGATAGCCTTTTGGGGGCGTTGAGTTCATCGCTGCTCGGTACCGGCGCACGTCGCGCGTACGATCAGGATAGTGAACTATGGTCAGCGTTTGCGCAGGTTACCTGGAATATCAATGACAGTTGGCGTTTGACACTTGGTGGCCGTTACTCCGAGGAAGAGAAGAGTGGCTCGCGAAGCATTAACACCGTCGACATACTCGATCCAAGCCCGGTCCGTGACATTTTGGGCCAGCCGATTACAAGTAGCCCTGTAGCGCCCTTTGTCTATGCAGGCGGATTTGGAATTGACAATGAGCAGGCGAATTTGAGTGGACTGACCGACTGTGGCGGTGCTGATGACGCCATTGGCCACAATCTGGCTTGTGACAAAGATGAGGACAGTTTTACTCCAGCGGTCAATCTTCAATGGGATGCTACCGAAGACGCCATGGTATACGTGTCTTACACTGAGGGTTTCAAGGCGGGCGGCTTTGATGCCCGGGCGAATAACACGGGTTCATTCGAGTTCGATGAAGAGCTGGCTACCAGCTATGAGCTGGGCAGTAAAATGACACTGGCAGACGGCAGGGCAGAACTGAATGTTGCGCTTTACCGCACCGAGTACGAAGATCTGCAGACAAGTCAGTTCGACGGCACTCTCGGATTTAACGTGACCAACGCTGGCGAGGCAACGGTGCAAGGTATTGAGCTCGATGGTCGCTGGCAAGCGACTGACTCCTTACTCTTCTCCTACGCTGCGGGTATCCTGGATTTCGAGTTTGACAGTTTCCCTAACTCGCAATGTTATTTTGGTGAAGAGTCGAGCTACCCGGATGGAAGCGAGCTAGCGGGCTTGTGTGATCGTTCAGGTGACACTCGCGAGTTCACGCCTGAGCTCACTGCGAATCTCGGCGGTCAGTACTTCTTCGACATTGGCGGTTCCATGGAGCTGACTGTTGGTCTGGACTTGATTTATAGCGACGAGTACTTTGTTTCACCAACACTCGACCCTAACCTGGAACAGGACAGTTACACTAAGCTGAATGGCCGCATTGCGCTTGCCGATAATGACGGGCGCTGGCAAGTTGCAGTACTGTTTGAAAACATCACCGATGAGGAGATCCTGACGTTTGGAAACCAGGCGCCTACATCAACAACTCTTTCGGGTGCTTTCAATAATGCAATAGGTGCACCTGGCGTTGCCACTGCTTACTACGGCTTTTACACAGCGCCTTATAATGTCGCACTGCAGGCGCGTTACAACTTCTAAGCAAGCTTGGACCTGACATCTGGTCGGGTTCAACTGGATAAAATCGGCGGGCGTTTTTTATAGACACCGCCGATTCCTGCCTCATGGAAATCCCTGGCTTATCTGGCACAACTCCAATCTATTTTTAACCAGCCACATTCCAGTCATTCGACGGAAGCTAAGTTTGCGTATACCGAGCTTAGTGCTGTTCGCGCTGGGTCCGTGATTAGGTTAAATTAGAAACACTCAGGGATCTGGACTAATGCTTCCTCAAGGATATGGATAGGGCCATGCGTGCAACCATGTTTATCACTAAATCTATCGCTTCAATTATCATTACTCTGCTCGCCCTGGGAGGGTGTAGCAGCGAGGCGCCCAATACGCCCGCCCCGGTAGCAGCTGCCAAGGCGGTTCCGCTGACGACGGAGCCAGACGCTATTGCATGGTTTGAGGGAGATATTGGGGCAGCCTTTGCCACGGCAAAGAAGCAAAATAAACCGCTGTTTCTCTATTGGGGCGCCGAGTGGTGCCCCTACTGTAAGGAGCTTGAGGCCAATATATTTATCCGTGACGAGTTCGTGCGTCTATCCCGGCAATTTGTGCCTCTGGATATGAGTAATGGCGACTCAGAAACTATTCGTTACGCAGACGAATACAAGATTTATGGCTTGCCCACTGTGATCGTCTTCAACCCCCAGGGAGATGAGCTTACCCGCATGCCGGGTGGCATTGACATGGCCCAGTATGTGGCGGTGCTGGAACTTACCTTGAACCAGATACGGCCGGTGGCCAAGCTCGTTGCCGCCGCGTTAGCGGGCGAATCGCTTAGTGATTCGGATTGGCAGTTACTGGCTAATTATTCCTGGGGTCAGGATCGTGGTCAGGCACTGGGTGAAGACAAGCCCACCGATGTGCTGATGCAGTTGCGCGATGCCGCGCCTGCCAGCGACACCTTGCTACGCAGTCGCTTGGCTTTAGCTGCGATGGAAGTGTGGTTGAGCCAGGAGGAGGAAACTCGCGACCCTAGCCTTGCCTCGGTTCATGTTGCGGCTATCGAGCAGATTTTGGCAGATTCTACGCTGGCTCAGGCTAACCTCATGAAGCTTTCTGGGTATGGTCAGAGCATCGTCGAACTTGCACAAGGGGAGCAACAGCTGGCGCTGCAGGAAAACCTGTCAAAGTTGTGCAAGTCGGCCGTTGAGAATGCCGAAGCGAATCTCTTGAACAGAGCTAGCGTGCTGTCCGGTTGGGCAGAGGTGGCCACTGTATTGCTGGCTGAGGGTGAATCCCCCGCCCCGGATCAAGTGGTCTGGGGTAAACGCCAGGCGGACGCATTGGTTGTTCAGCTGGATACCTACCAGTTGCACGCTGGGGTTAATAGCTTATGGGGGGTGTACTTCGACCTGGGGCTCATTGCAGATGCAAAGCAAACCCTGCAGCTGGGAATTGATCGTTCTAAGGCTCCTTTCTACTTTATGTCGGGTATGGGCTACGTTGAACTTGATGCAGGCAATGACGAGCAGGCCCTGGCTTGGTATCGCAAGGCCTGGGAGGCTACTCGTTTGCCCCTGGACAGAACCCGATGGGGCAGGGGTTATGTGCGCCGCTTGTTGAACCTGGCGCCTGATGACCTGTTGGAAGTGGAGCGGGCGGGATCGTTACTGCTTGCAGACATGGCCTCGCAGAAAGGTGGCCTCAATGCCTATGCCAAGCCAATTGCCCAGCTTGATGAAAGCTTGGAAGAGTGGTCTGCAGACAGTCCCAAGCGACAGGCAGTGGCGGTGTCTTTGCGCGCGCGGATGACAGACCCCGGGTGACATAGCGACCTTCTTTTGGGTGTTGCAGCTACTGTGCTAAAAATTTCAAGTGAAAAGCGTTCGGGCAAGGTGATGAATAATTATCGAAACCTTAACCTGGGCTTTAGGGATGGCATGACCTTTGCCAACGGTCAAAGATGATGACTGGCAAGCTGCATAAATGGTTGGGGGTGATCTTGTTATTACCGTTATTGGGCTGGTGCGCCACGGGGGCTATTTTTCTGTTCCAACCCGGGTATGGAGATGCCTATAAAAAGCTGACTCCCAGGTACTATTCATTGCCCGCACTATCGATACCTCCGGGCCGTAACGAGTGGTTGGAGGTGCGACAGGTGCAGACAGTTCTGGGCACACACCTGCTGGCCAAAACGAAAGACGGGTGGCAACAGTACAACGCAGACACTATGGCAAAGCGCGGCCTTCCGGCTTCCGCCGATATCAAGAAATTGTTAGAGGATGCAATTAGTGTCGATCAGAAGCGTTATGGTGAGAGTGTAGCAAAATCTGCTGACGGCTATGTCACTGCCAGCGGAGTGCGGCTGAGCTTCGACTGGGATAGTTTGAGTATCGAACAGTATGGCAAAGACAGAGCATTAATAGACGCGCTATATGATATCCATTACCTGCGCTGGACGGGAAATCGCGCGGTCGACAATGTTATCGCGGTCCTGGGTTTGTGCTGTCTGGTGTTGACAACAGTGCTGGGCGTTACGCTGATGTTTAGCCGTCGAAGTGTTCGCTAGAGTTGCGACTCAGGCACAATAATCGACAGGAAGCCGGTGCTAAAACGTTTCCACCAGGTGGTGTCAGGTTCCTTAAAGAAAACCAACTCCTCGCCATTCCTTTCGGTCGTCCACTGTAAGTCACCGCTCTCATCCAGTGTTAGTTGATAGGCAATTTGCAGTATCATCTCATCGAATTCCTGGGATAACAGTTTTGCTTCCTCCGGACTGGCATAGTAGGCGCCCAGCTCGGAATTGAGCGCTACTGATCGTCCATCCAGGTTAAACGAACCTATAAAGAGATAGGTTTCATCAAAGCTGAAGAACTTTGCATGCAGGCTTGCCTTGGAGGCGCCAATACGGCGCTTTTCCTTGTTTTCTTCCCCGCTCTCTCTGTTTTCTTTGCGAACCACCTTGTTGGCATCAGCCTTGAATTCAAAAAGCTCGACCCCACCCGTGACCAGGTCTTCGCGATAACGCATGTATCCCGCGTGAACCATCGAAACATCATTGGCCTGCAGTGAGTTCGTTAGAATGCGTACCCTGACTCCGCGATCAACAAGGCTTACAAGGTAGCCGGTAAATTCGTCTCCGGGGACGAAGTAGGGGGATACAATAATCAGGTCTCGTTGTGTTTTATCCATTCCCATTTGCAGTTTTGGGGCGAGGTGGGTTTCTGCACTCACCTTGTTAGCTTCTACCTTACTGGGTTGGTCATAGGCCAATAACCATGTTGACCAAACAAATTTCAGCTCGGTAATACTCTTCATGGTGGTCATTTCGTATTGACGCAATATATCGCCATAGGCCGACTGGCGAGCTTCCTCCAGGTATTGGTCGGACTTCTCCCGAAAGGCTTTGAAATCGGCTTGTTCAAGTGGTTCTTTCCATTCGAACGCGGCAATGGGGTAGGACCACTCACTGTTCCAGTAGAGGTCAAACTGGGCCGAAACTTCACCTGCTATGGGGCCGATCGCGAGAGCGTCCATGTCGCCGAAGCCAACGTCTTTGTCAGCGGAAAAGTATTCGTCACCGATATTCCTGCCACCGAAGATCGTCACAATGTTGTCAGCAGTGAGAGTCTTGTTATGCATTCTCCGGTTGATGCGGCGAGTATCACCGATGAAGTCTCCTAAACGCCGTGCGCGGTTGGCAAATGGATTGAAGACTCGAATTTCGACATTGGGGTGGCTGTCGATCAGTCTCAAGATGCGATCCTTGCCTGCGGTATCGAGGTCGTCCAGCAGTATTCGAACGCGCACTCCGCGATCAGCAGCGGCGAGCAGTTGATTGTGCATCGTTCTGCCCGTCAGATCGTCGTGCCAAATATAATACTGTAAGTCCAGCGACGTTGACGCGCTGTCAATCAAGCGAATGCGAGAGACAAAGGCCTCTTCACCCAGTTCCAGGGTGCGAAACCCTGACTTTTCGGGGTTTTCGTTGAGCAGCTCCTGTAGCTCTGAGATCAGGTGATTTTCGCTATCGGCTTCCAGAGCGTAACTGGGCAACTTCTCAAAGCCAGTGGGCAGCGAACTGCACGCCGCGAGCAACGAAAACATCGCCAGTAGCGCGAGTGATCTCAGCGTGGAGGGCCGTTGGCTCGAAAAGCAGGTCATATTGCTGAGTGAAAATGTCTGTTCAAATACTTGGGGCATGCCTTATCCATAACTGGTTTTCGGTTGAACCTAGCGATTGTAGCCTTTTTTTGGCTAAGTCGGCTGCCCGCGGAAAAACAGGGCAGTCAGGTAGGGGAACACATGGTATTGTGGAGTCCGCGTTCCGAGTTTTACGATGTGGCTTTCGTGGTAATTCCGGCACTATCGTCTACATTTGTTACATACCTTTTTCTTCGTACGTCTTGCCTTGGGGTTCAATTATGTCGGCCAGGTTTTTTCCATTAGGTGTCGCTTGCATCGGTGTAGCGATGGGTTTGCTCAGTGGTTGCGGGGGTGAAGAGCGTGAACTGCCGCCGCCAGCATCCCGGCCTGTCAAGCTCTTCACCGTCGGTGGCGGCAGTAAGGAAGCGATCCGCACCTTTCCGGGTCGCGTGGATGCTACCCAGCGCGCCGAGCTCGCTTTTCGTGTCTCCGGACAGCTGCAGGAACTGCGCATAAAGGAAGGAGACCTGGTAGAAGAAGGCCAGGTTCTTGCGAGACTTGATCCAACGGACTACGAAATTGTGGTGGAGGATCGCCAGGCAAATTTTGATAATGCCGAGAGAAACTTCACGCGCGGTAAAGAGCTGATTGTCGACGGCAACATCTCCCGGCTGGATTACGATCGCATGGAGGCAAACTACCGTACTGCCAGCGCGGCTTTGACCGCCGCCAAGCAGGATCTCGAATACACTGTCTTGACCGCGCCCTTTGAGGGCAGAATAGCCCGGCGGGATGTCGAGAATTTCGAGGAAGTGTTGGCTCGCCAGACAGTGATCTGGCTGCAAAATATTACTGAGCTGGACGTGATATTCGACCTGCCTGAATCAGTAGTACGCAGTGTCCGCGGGGGCCTCAAGAATGAGGGCGATGTCCGCAGTAGTGAAACGGCGGGAACCGTGCGCGCATTTGCCCAGTTTGAAGGACGCAGTAACCGCCAGTTTGCCCTGCGACCGAAAGAGTTGGCCACCGAGGCGGATGATCAAACGCAGGCATTCAGAACTACGTTTACGATGGGCGCCCCTACAG
>ERZ767285.727-NODE-727-length-10332-cov-2.571819_pt1 | contig 10332 bp, 12 predicted proteins | sample MGYA00374953_ERZ767285 | MGnify/ENA primary metagenome ERZ767285 (study PRJEB28947, sample SAMN06267186) | marine metagenome | isolation source: Columbia River Estuary | place: USA:Columbia River Estuary, USA | collected 2013-07-23 ...
CCCTAACTATAACTACCCATACACCTAATCTACATATACCCAATCAATATACCAACTAGGCCCAGTCAGGTCAGATAAGCCAACTACCAATCAAGGCAAAGCCAGTCTAGGTGGTAAAAAGTGGTAAATAGTGGTAGAAAGTGGTAAATTTTATCAAACCCATCACCTAAAGCTAATCTAAGCTCAGTTAAGCCCCCAGGGGATCTAATATATACAGGCTAATAGTATCGTTCACAAAGTATGAGAGCTCCCAGGTACGGGGTTAAACCCGAACGCTATAACACACACCCCAAACACTATTCCCAGGCCCTGAGCTGATCCACCCGCCGGACCCAGTATATAAAAAGAGCCCTGACATACGCCAGAGCTCTTTACTGACTCCCAATCCTACAAAGGAGCCATCCGTAATTAAAAGTAGCCTCAATCTGATCCAGTGATCAGCTCCGGAGAGGCCTGACCGGTATTACTTGGTCTCCATTGGAATTACCTCCGCTGGGTCCACTGTTTCTGATTCAGAGGGTAGCGCACCGAACATACGGTCAAATGCATCCTCTTCTGAGCTTAGCTTTTCTTTTTCTTCGGCTATCATCTCTAGGTTTAAGAGGTCTCGGGTGTAACGAGCTTGGTCAAAGGTAACTCCATTGGTAAAGTCAAAGAAGAGTTTCTGACCTACTGCACCTAGACGGTTCTTAGTAAATTCCATGTACCTTTCTGATGAGTTCTCTCCGCCCTTCCAATTGATATCCATCATGGCAGTAGTCATGTGTTTTAGTTTGTTAGAGCCGACGAAGTTACCACCTTTAGATAACTGAAGAATAGTGACAAAGGTAGTGTACAGCTTCAGTTTGTTTTTACCTTGGTTATTGGCGATCATTAGATCCAAGAACCACTTCTCAGTTTTAGATCGCGTTAGGTTGCACTCCTCTTTAACTGTATCATTAACCTCAGTGTAAGAGTCAGTTAAGACCAAGTCCCAACCTTGGTTAAGAGTAGACTCAATTACTTTTTGAGGGTCAGCATCTGTGTAGTCTGATAAGAAAAGAATAGGTAACTGTCCCCAGTGTGGGAAACGTTTTAGGTAACGAGCCATATCCAACTGATTCATTTCAGCCGAGATAAAGAGTACCTTTTTATTTGAGTTTTGTTGCACCTTGTACAGCATCTCTAGTAGAACTGTAGTCTTACCAACACCAGGAGCTCCAGCGGCCATGATATTACAACCAGGCATGAAACCACCATCATTACTAAGAAACTTGTCTACTGGTGTATGCGTTGGCATAGGAACAAAAAGACTGTCATTGAATTTAAGATCATCCAATTTAGTCAATTTAACTTGAAGTGATTTGGTAGTCGGTTTAATGGCTGCCTTGTAGTAGCCTTCATAATCTTTACGACCTGACCATGTGCCTCTATCTGAAATAGAGAGTAATTTACCGGCAGAGCAGTATTGAACAACTTTCTCATACCTTTCGTGATTTGCGTCGATAGAGAGTTTCTCGTTAGATTCAACTGATTTTGCCTCGATAAGGCTGCCTTTTAACTTTTTGAGTGTGTATAACATAGGATTTGCTTTTAACTTTTAATTATAGTACTAATATACGTGAAATAATTGACAACCCAAAATCTGGGCTGACAAAGTTACGAACAATTAGTCAACTAATTGAGCCAGACGCTCATTTAGCTCTAATTGACGATTCATGAAGTATTCCAGCTTAGTGGTATAGTATACTAGATCACTAGGATTCAGCTCCTCGATCGCTTTATTAACTTTGTAAGTATAATAGCTGATCTTTTCGCTATAACCATCAGGGTAACGCATTCCGCGTGTAGATTTGTAATTTTTCATATTATTTAGATTTACCGATTAATGTATATTTTCCAACAGTCACCTTTTCAATGGCAGCCACAGTCATCAAAAGACCAAGCATAAGACCCATCACACAAAACGCAAAGGCGTTGAGTTCACCAGCAAAGGCGATGTATTTGTCAATAGTTCCAGTCAAGGTCATTACTGAGATAGTGAATGACACGATGGCTAAAAGAGCGTACTTAAAGTCGATTGTTAATTTCATTTTCTTGATTTTAGTGAGAGAGGTAGTAACCTCCATTAGTATACTACTAATATACCACAAATAGTTGACAATAAAAAATATTTAAGCGTTTATTTTCAATTTATTTTTGTTTTTTACGGTGTATACTGTTACTGATCATGGCACTAACAAAAGCAGCAGTCTCGGCGATAAGCTGCAAGCCAATCCAACAAAGAACAAATTCAAGAAGACTAAAACAAATAGGAGCAGTGAAAAACTCAATCATTATATAAGGGGTTTATTAATTAACTTACATAGCTAATATACCACAAAAAGTTGACAATAAAAAATCTGGAGCTAAGTATTTTCAATAAAAAAGCCAGCCACTAAGAGTGACTGGCTGGGAAGGGACTTAGATCTTTGAGTCTTATTCAGTGGTTTACTGCAGTTAACTTGATGCTCTGATCATACTCCCTGTAAATTAGCTTTTCATAAGCAATTGGCTCGGAACCTCAACGGCACTTAATGGAGTTTCGATTGTCCGTAATCTTGGTTCCGAGTTAATTGTGTGCTTAGTTAAGCAACGCACCAACCTGAGCTGATGTTTCTAAGTGTGCATTCTCTGCAAACGGCGAAGCCATTTGGTTACCTAAATCAAAGTTCTTACCAAGTATGTTACCAGCTTGAACCATCATCTCTGTAGATTCTCGGTCTGTCATATTGAAAGCCAAGTTTTCAGGAGCGTGGGTTGCACAGTGCGTTACACCATTAACAAGAGACCAAATTGATTGATCAGTACGTGCATTCTTTTTCTGAGCTGATGAAAACTCTTGAGGATTCATGTTCATTTTAGTATAGGCTCCATAGTTATTGTTTAGAGGGATCCAAGAGTCTGATGCATCACCAGCATGTCGCTTAACTATATTGTGCGCTCGTTCCATTTCCCATAGAGAAGCTGGAGTTTCAGTAGCCAATTTCACAGTGTTAGCAAAGTCAGTAGGTACAAAACCATTAGACTGCAACTGATTCATATGCTGAAAGAAGTTTTCCATAGATTCTTTACTAAGATTGGTCAACGAGTATGCTTCGTTAGCCAAGGCGGTAGTTAAGCCATTTGTACACCACATTCGGTTTACATACGGCATAACTTGAATACCGCCAAGAGGGGAGTTCTTAAGAGTAATACCTGCACTGAATACCTCATCGGAAAGACCAATACCGCCAAGATCAAAATTGGCTTTAGGATTCACTGCATTTACAATTACAGAACCTTTATTACCATCAACACCCCAGTTAGTCACTTCAAAGCCGTGCTTATCGATGATTTGGTCTGCCAAGTTGATGAAACGATCGTGTGAAATAAGGTCAGTAGCTTGTTTGGAAAAACCAACTACCTTCTTAGAGGTCGGTGAAACGATCATTGTGATTTCATTCAACTGGGCAGCCAAAGCATTTTTCATCTGATTGATGAATTTAGCTTTTGTTTCAGGGTTGAATAAAGACTCGAATTTAGAAGCAAATGCTTTAGACATACCAATCATTTTGATTAGATTGCCAAAGGCATCTTTAGTCATCTCTAGACGCTTACCTTGGAATTCAATGGTTGTATCATTGATGAGGTTCACATCGCGAACAGCTACAGTTTTACGTAAAGATTGAGAGTTACGCGTCATTGATTGACGGTTTGCGATCTCGGCGCTAGATAATGTTGTTAATTGTGGCATATGCTTAATAATTTAATAGTTATACGAATTTATTTAATTTTGTTTCAATAAAAGTTACGCGTGGTTTAATGAATTTTCTACCTTAACGTAATCAGCAGCTGTACCTAATACAGTAGGCTCTTGCCATACAATATCATAATCAATGTACTTATAGCGAGCATGCTCATTACTATGAGACTCTACCATTTTACCGAAAACCTCACGAGGATCAGTATACAGTAAAAGATCTGCATCCATCTCAATTTGAAATGTATGTCCACCCTTGGGCTTCCAATGTTCACCACCTTCGTGGGCTGCGTAATTCTCATAATACTGTGTGTTGACTAAAATTTTGTTGATGCTCATAATTGATGTTTAAAGTGACGGAGTAACCTCCATTAGTATACTACTAATATACCACAAATAGTTGACAATAAAAAATTGTGGGCGTAAAAGTTACGAACAATTACGCAAATATAGTTAAATTATCTAATTGATCAAGGGATTCACTAAAGTCTACACCTGCAATTTGAGTACAGACATAAGGTTTATCCCATTTACCAATATGGACCCAAGTATAATAATCTGGAATCATGCCATAATCACTATCCTCAGTAGATGCACCTTTACCTTCATTCAGTATAGGCATAATAATCTCCATTAGGTCAGCATATTCAGGGTAAGACACATGTTTTTCAAGGTCTCTGTCCCATCGCTCTTCTCTGTAATCTATATAAGGATTCAGTTGCTCATAAGTGGTTCCGTGTAACATACTAGGACCTCTCATGATCACTACTTTAATACCACTATAGTGTTCAGTAGTAATAGATAATTTGTACTCAGGAAGAGCTTCTTTAAGAGCTTTCCTTTTGGCTTTAACTTGTTCTTTTGTAATATAAGGCATAATTTTAAGTTTTTAATTATACTACTAATATACCACAAATAAATGACATAAAAAAATATTTAAGCGTTTATTTTCAGATTATTTTTTAAAAAAAAATATAAGTAGGGCGGAGTCTACTCTTCCAGCTCCGTCGAAAAGCTACGCCCTTGTGGAGGACTGACCTCCAATCTATACTACTAATATACGTGAAATAAATGACAACCCAAAGCAATTGAGCGCAAAGTTACGAACAATTACCTAAACACACCCTCGTATGTAAATGCAAAGCCAATAGATCTAGCTGAAAACATTATAGCGGTGTCAGCTAAATACCAATACCAACGTTTTGTCTTAATTCCATGACCAAATGCATAGGAGAGCATAGAAGCCTCAGTTAATCTATGTTTGACAAACCGTGTACCATGGTGAAAATCAGTAAGAAAGACTAAAGATCTGCTAGAAAGCCAAAACCTCTCCGTACCTACTCTAACTTGCCCAGAAGGATCTACAACCCATTTGTTTTTCCAAGCTTCATCATTAGGTCTAATGCCCCACTTTTCAAATTTACCACTATTGCTATAATGGAATAAGTATGCCTGGTTGGCTCCGTCAGCAGCGCCGGCGAAGAATTGAAATGTAGATGCTTTCCATATATTTTTATTCAGCTGGGAAGCTCCGGTGAATGGTATGGTAGCAATGGATAGAATTATTAATATTGTTTTCATATAATGTGTTTAACGTAATAAAAGAAGCACGAGCACAATGAGCGCCATCCACAATAAACAAGCACCAGGAAATAAAATAAACATAAAGACAACCCAGAAGATAAACTCAATAAAGAAGGGTATCAAAAACACCAGTAACCAGAGTATGAATAATATTTTAATTAACTTCATGTTTATATGTTTGATGTACTAGTAAAGAATTCAATGGCCAACCTCTTCTCCAATCTATATGCTTCCTTTTCCCAGGGTTGGCTATCATATGGACAGTCATTGTATACTGACTTCTTCCACATGTTATTATGGTAGCGATTACACCACCTCAACTCTTGGCGTGCATATTGTTTTAAATGAACCATTTCATGGCACAGCGTAGAGATTATATCATATAGGCTCATGCCCTGCTTGATGTGTATTTTAAACTGTCGACCTTTGTCATCCAGCTTAGTGCAACAACCCATGTCATCCATAGGCTTAATTCTAATTTTAATGTCAAGAGTTCTGAATCTAGGTAAAAGCTTCTGTATGCACCAATCTAGGCAATCAGAAACTAAGGCGCGCTCGGCAGCCTTACCACCAGAAATAAAAATAGAATTTGATTTGGTCATAGTTATATGTCAAAATTAAGAAAAGTTTCATAGGACCACCGGAGTGGCCCTATTAACTATAGAGATTAGGCAACCAAATTACGGTTGTACATCTTCACCATCTCCACGCTACATTTGTAACCGCGGCCATTGGCATCAGTAATACTGATTGGTGATTTACGTGCTCGTGAGTTCCAACCTGCAATAGTAAATGATTTACCTTGAAGGTCAATAGTATCACCAACAGAGAGAGCACCTAAGCCATTAATACCGGCATAGACATCCCAATTAGCAGCTTCTTTAGTTTTGACTTGACCACCTGCACCAATAGCATTGGCTTTAACTTTAAAGGTAACCTCATCACCAGAGAAGGTTGCATTACCAGTTGAGATTTTGATACCATACTCAGCTTCTACTGAGGCTAAGGCATTATCCATAGCAGTTCTTAAGGCTTTTACGGTCTGACGGTCGAAATTTGAAATTTTCATTTTGTTTGTTGTTTAAGATTAACGATTAATTACAATACTAATATACCACAAATAGTTGACAATAAAAAATTATTTGCGGTTTATTTTCAATTTATTTTTTAAACAGCAGGGCTAATAAACTCAGCCTCAGCTACACGGATCCATTTAAATGAATCCTCTAACTTATATGCATTATCAGCCCAAGTCTTAGAGCCAATAGCCTTCCAGTGGCTATGATCAGCCATCTTAGGGAATGAGCCGTGGATAGTACCAATATCAATATTCTCAAGAATACAATTGGCTACAGTGACAAACTTACCAGCTTTAAGGGCCAAGACAGTTAGATAGTTATCAGATTGAAGTGACTTAACCTCAATTGTCTGAAGAGCATTCTTTTGGTAACGATTAACCAAGTTCTGTAGGGTAGACTTACCATCAGAGATAGTCATAAACCCAGCAACACACTTGGTGATAACTCTATAATCATACTCTACATCCCATTCAAACCCATAGTCATTCGTATGGAATTTGTACATTTTGTTGTTGATCTTCTGTTCGATAGAGAAAGTCGTATTCTCCATAATGCTGCATTTGTGTTCTTTGATATACATAGGTTTTGTTTGTTTTTAATTACTATACTAATATACCACAAATAATTGACAATAAAAAATATTTAAGCGTTTATTTTCGATTTATTTTTTGAAACAAAAGTTAAAAATTCACTATAATATAAGGAGTACTGCAACTACCCCAGTAACTTACTGGTACCCAAAGCTTTACCCAGGAGCTATTGACCCCAGAGCTTACCCCCAAGAACTTACCCCCAGAAGCTTCCCAGGAGCACTTCCCCAAGAGCTTCCCAGAGTAAGCCCCCAGAAGCTTCCCAGGAGCTTTGTCCAGAGCGCTTCCCCAAGAGCGCTCCCGGAGCTTACTGGCGAGCTCTGCAACGCACCAGTACACTATTACTCTAGAACATAGAAGTAAGTCGCTAGAGTCAGCTAAGCAGTGCGCGCCAACACAACCAACACTACAGAGAGCACCAAGAGCCAAGAGACTAGCAGAGCTCCATCAGTAACCAGAGTAACCAGTACACCATCAGTAACCATGCGTACAGAGAGCTCAGCCAACGCTCAGGTACTCAAATACACCAAATGGACCATAGGGACCAGAGAGACCCATGTACCCAATCAACCCCTAACCACCAATGAGGGTAGAGCCATCCATGTGTTATGCGTCTCTGTGAGTCAGGCGTACCATTTAGACCACCACCACTGTAGGGCTCGATGGTCGCGATTAGCTTACTGGGCTCTGGGTCACCAAACGCAAACGCATGGGGCCCCGGGGATTCGCGCGATTTAAGGGACCTTAAAGGTTAGAATGTATAATTGCTATAGCAAATCACATTAAGTCGCATTTGCGCAATAACTATCACGGTCCCCAGCCAGCGCGCTTGGGTCTTCATTTACCCTTGATCATCCACAGAGAGACTTCGACTACTCAGAGGTAGAAAAAAAATACCGTATGCTCGTTTCAGACCGGTCCCAAATTTCTGGGCCCCGGGGATGAGAGCCTCCAGGGCCTAATCTACTACCAAACGCGATCTCAAATGATCGCGGACTGGTTTTACTTAAACGCACACTACTATGAAACGCGCGCGGTGAAGATGAAGCTCTTGGGTACCCAGATACTCATTGACCAGCAATGGACCTCAGAGATCTCATAAACCTCAGATGATTTGCAATGGTATTAATTAGTGACTTAGAGTACACAGAGAACTCAGAGACCAGAGACTTACTGTGGAAATTACCTCACGCGCAAACTCTGGTATCTGCAGTCTATTATAGAATCGCGCGCCCCCGGGGGAGACAAGTCCAGCAGAGGGCCTGGGTGGCCAGAGCGAGTGGTTGCCTTCGGTATTAAATGGTATAAGAGTACGCGCGAAGCTGTGGTGCTGAATTTTCCCTTAGTGCTGGGAATTTTCCTAAATTTCCCCTAGAGCTTGGATAGACTTTGAGTAGAACGATCGCAAATAAATTAATTAGTCTAAATTGTCAAAGCTATTAGAGTTAGGAAATATATAGTAAAAGAAAAATACACACTTATTTAATGGCAATTAATTTAAATGATAACGGAGCTCATAACAGATATTTAGTACATGGTGTACAAGGAGAGGGTTCGAACCCAAATACGTCTACATATTCTGAATTTGGTTATATAAAAATAGGTGATAGATTTACTTCGCATCCCAACGGAACAGGTTCAGGTGCAGGTAGTTCTACAGCACCACAATTTGTTCATGACGGAGATTCTATAGTATATTGGTACCCACATGATACTACTTTAGTAGCCGTAGGTGGCATACACCCTGCGTACGCAATGCCAGGAACAGTAGCATATGTTGGTGGTAAAGCGGTGATGTCTTCTCCATTAGATTGGGCTAATAATAATGCATATATGGGTTTGATAGTATGGGGACCAGATACAAACGGTGGACCTACACATGTCATATCAACTAAGAAGGAAAACGTAAATGCTGCGATTCCATACTTTTTTGATGCACAAGGATCTCCTTTACATTTATTAGAAATAATTACTAATATTCATTATGCGGACGGGGACGGTGAGAAGAAAATAGAACAACCAACTTTATGTCAAGAATTTGGAAACATTTCTAAAGCATTACAATCTATTAGTGCCAAAGATTTGGTTTCTGGTGAGCAAGCAACATACGTAAACACAAATGCTAGATTTATGTGGGGATGGGCAAAAGGTCATGATCACCTAAGTACAGCAGATGATTTAGATCAAGGAAACTCAGAGGCTAACTTCAACCAAAGATTCGCAGCACTTGCCCTTCTAGATTTAAGATTTTATATAAGAGCTGGAAGGGTAGATCCAGTTTACGGTGAAAATAACGGTCCACAAATAGAAGGTCAACCAACATATTGGAATGGAAGTGAATTCGTACCAGTTGGAACTGCGGTGGAAAGAACAAAGGGAGCTGGATGTATAAATAGTTATAGACCACACGTAACTCGCGGTGCATACGCATACAATATTTCAGGTAGATTTACTGATCAAGTTTTTGGTAATGGCATAGGAGCTTCTGGATTATCTGATGAGCATGCTGCTGAATTTGAAGGCACAACATTTGATACTGCACATAGAGAGTGGTTTGCAAGATCACAAACAAGTGGATCTGAAGAAACAGGATTTTATTTAGGAGGTCAAGGAGAAAACGATGGCTCACCTGGTGGAGATTGTTGGAAAATTGACAAAGATATGACATCAACCTTAAATCAAAATAAGACATATGAAATTTGGCTTAAGCCATTTAGTGATGGTAGACAATCTTTGTTTTACGGATCTGGAACTATACAGCATGTTGAAATTTATGCAGGTTCTAATTCATTTAGAACTGAAGCTACCACTCAAAATGGGTATAGTTTTAGTGGTGGAACTACCGCGCCTTGGGGAACTGGACCAGAATTTGATGGTAGAGATGCTAGTAATGGATTTGCTATAAATCAATGGAATTGTTTAACAATCACCTTTAATACTAATCAAAATACTGGCGACGGCACAGTCAATTGGTACACTAATGGAATTTTAATGAAAATAAGTAATATGTGGAATGGTAATAGTGGAAATAACGAATATTTTGCATTTAGTCACATTGGTAGAGCAACTGGAAGTTCTGCGTATTTATATGCTAAATCATTTCATGGCGCATTTGATGAATTTAAAATATATGATAGAGTATTGACCGAGCATGAAATTGTAAATAATGTAAGATCTAGCCGACATTTTGAGCCTAAACACTATAGTTCGGGTACGCTACAAAATATAGTTGAAATTAATTAAATTAAAAATATCTAAGATATGTCAAAAATAATATTACAAAATAAATTAACAAATTTATTGGAATCTGTAAATAACG
>ERZ767285.733-NODE-733-length-10303-cov-6.526697_pt1 | contig 10303 bp, 6 predicted proteins | sample MGYA00374953_ERZ767285 | MGnify/ENA primary metagenome ERZ767285 (study PRJEB28947, sample SAMN06267186) | marine metagenome | isolation source: Columbia River Estuary | place: USA:Columbia River Estuary, USA | collected 2013-07-23 ...
CATCTATGTATGTCACATTGCAGTGCTCTTTCATCTGCTATGTGGGAATCTCACCCAAATGTGATTCCTAAACAGGTGATTGCTGCATGTCATTTATACCATTGCTAAAGGTCATTGTGACACTAAGCTTCTTCATATGATTTTGATTCTTCATAATCATATGCAGATACTTTAGTATCTACCTTCTCAGTGACGCTTAGTTGAACTAGCTCACACAGGTATTCATTTGTATCCTTTGCAATTTGCTTGAAACTCACAGCAGCAGTCTCCCTTCCAGTTTCATGGTCGTCATCATCAATATTCTCTATGATGTGCGTTGGACCATCCTGGTTCTGGTTATCTAAAGTAAATGAGTCTTTTCCGGTAAAACTAGACTTGATAACCGATTCCATCACTTGAGGCCTTTCTCGATTTCCATGTCGTGACGTAACTTGACTTAGGATTCCAAAAGCATCTGAATTATAAGACTTTTCAATATTTCTCATAGCACTTGAAATCTTGCCACTCGTTTCAGTACCACTTTCAGTTGTAGGTATGTTTGGTTCCTACAGAGTTCTGTACACTTCCGTATGTGTATCACTACAACTCTTTCTTTCATTAGTACGGTACTGTAGTGTCTCTACTCACACGCTCTTTTGAATTCCTGGTTGTTCTTACGGAGTTATAGCTTGCCACTTCTTTTTGCTAATACACTTCGCGTTGGAATTCGAAATGCACAACTGCGATCTTGTTCTTCTGGAGGAATGAGGTATGGTGTATCCCCATTATTTTCTTCATTATCGCTTTCTTGCATATTCTTGTTTCAATCTTTGTCACTAACATAAATCGCCTCATTTTACATTCTTGTAGGTCTTGAACTTTTCTCTTGCATTATATCCAAACTCCTTTTCTTGTTTTCTTGTTTCCTTGGGCTCCAGGAATACTACATCTTGGCTATCATAACACGTCCTGTACCTGGATTGTATTCCATACCTTCCAACAGCGTGGTTATGTGCATAACCAATCCAATGTACCGTAATTCCCTTATCTCTTGATTTCACGTTGATTTCTCTTGACTGGTGATTATTCAGCGCTCCCCAAATTTCTTTGTAGTATTTATAATACTTTTCTTTCCCTTCCCAAAGAACTTTTGGAACACACTCTTGGTTTCCTTTTTCACACCAATTTAGCATCAAAATCAGTATCTGTAGTCACTGATTTGGCCCACAGTTTCTTGATTTCTGAGAAATCTAGCCCAAAAACTATATAACATAGCCTTTCTCATGGAGTCTTTGCACGTTCGACCTTGTTCCTAGATACACTCTTCAACTTGTTTTTCAGTCAATAGCTCTCGACAACAAGCAAGAGCTGCTGTGTATTAATTTTTTTAAACACACTTTTCTTTGGTGTACCTGTTAATTGGACGTTCCTTCCCTTTGCAGTAGATTGTATCAGTACGATACCCTCTCTATTTGTAGAGACATCCCCACTTCTAGTATCTTTTTCTAGATGTAACGGAAATAGTCGCTGAGAAGTTTCCTCTGACACCTTGTCCGTTACTCCCTATCGGATTGTTGAAGTTCCGTTCTTGCCCTTCCAAGTTACTAGTCGTGGTTCCACGCTGTATCTACCAATTCTTACTCTAATCGTAACAGCGCCATACAGACCATCTGAATCTGTATCTATGACGTGAGATACGTACCTGTATCATTAAAGTAAGTATGATCGTTGAATGACTCATACTTCTTTCCAAATGACACAGACATATTTCCTCATCGTCATCACCAGAAGATTTGTCAGATGTGACATTCCATGTTCTCATCAAGCGGCACAGAGTTCTTGATAAGACATATCTTCTTTCTTCTTTCCCATGACCTCCCCTTCTTGGTCATGCACCTCACGTATCTTTATCCTACGTATCCGAGGTTTTGAGACGCCTTCCCATGCCGTCGTGTCTTGATCTGGCCATCACCGACATTGCGCTCAGGGCTATCCTATATTCAGTTACTTTTACAGATTCGCAGAACGAGACCTGCTTTTGGAATTTCCCAGAAGGTTGCGCAACTCCTTCATATCCGTATCAAAGCTCTTTCTCTTGTTCCCAACAGGCGTTTCCCGCAGCCATTTCCTGTTTCTGTTTTCTTCATATTACGCCAGTCCTTTATGGCCACACTGTTTGTAATAATATCAATTTTCACTGAAGCGAACCTGGCTACCGTTCCGTACTATTCGTACGTTCCAAGCCATTTGTCTTGTTTATTATCTGCTGAACAAACCTGGCGACCGTTTTGTACTATTCGTACCATACACGCCATTTGTCCGGTATATCCGCATCTTGATGACCCATTTTTCCCGCATTTCTTGCACTGGCCCTTACTTTTGTCAAAGAGACAAATTTCTCTCACAGACATTGACATTGCAGCTCTAGCCACTGCAAACTGTCATTAGGGCCTTTCCATGGTCATTTTCATGATGCCATTCCACGCGATTCTGTGTTCGCGTGAACCTGCCATTTAGCTTCTCGCGTACCATATCAATGGTCACATGTAGAGCAAGGATCTTTCTTCCTTGTAGTTTCTAACTTGTTCATCTTGGTTCTTGTATGCTTCCGGCACGTCTGCTAGAATAGAGTACTAGATCAGTATCCGATTTTGTACTCTTTCCATCGATTACCACCTTGTTCATCCGAGTTCTAAACGTTTCTCTTGGATTCATCGCGATATCCATACTCCGATCTAGGACAGAGTATTTAGCCATACCGCGGTCACATCGCACAATGATAGATTCTTTATCGATAGTACGATCACTTCCAGTCTTTTTCTTGACATCCTCATACTCATTCGTCTTCGTGATCCATTCCGCATTTGTCAAAATATCAAGTCGACCTGTCAGTTATATCTTCGACTTGAACTTCTTGATCCAAATGAGGAAATTGTCTTTCTTTCCACCATATGAAATAGTCTTGAGGGACAATTCATGGTTTCTTCGCGCATATCTAATTCACAGCCTGATAATTACACTAAAACGCCCACTGTTACTCATTCTACCCCTCGAAGTATTAGTCTAGATGAGACTATCGTCTTGAGATACCTTCGCCTTCGCTCTAATTTCTAAGCTCTCAGATATATCGTAGATCTAACGATTATAATCGTGTTGAATATTATCTAAGTTGAAATATGTCGTTTTTGGATGAGAGAGACACAGTAATTTCTAGTCAAAATGAGGATTTGTTGATGACGTATTTTGATATCAGTGTTTTATGAGAGATATTATCTCTATTCTCTAAACCTAGCATTCGCATCAAACATATTGTTCCTATGTATGTAAAACCTTCCCGACACGCCATGAGAGCGTAACAGGTCAATTGTGACTCATGACACTATGAGTATCGTAAGTATCATTCCCACTCGATATCATATAGAATTCTATCGATGTAGATAGAGTCCGTAAATATCGTAAGATAGAGTCTCCATCGTCATCTTTTCAGGTAACGACTGCATCATGACTCATCTTAATCACGGCAATGCTTACCTAAATGTATCGCTAAGATACCTTTTGACACCCTTCCTAAGTATTGCCTATTTCATCACTCCTAGCAAACGTGCAAATATGAACATCTATGTATGTCACATTGCAGTGCTCTTTCATCTGCTATGTGGGAATCTCACCCAAATGTGATTCCTAAACAGGTATATCATTTCAAGAAGCTATTTCTTTCCTTGTCCCAACAAGTTTCTCCGAATGTTTCTTATGGAGAGGACCAGGGCAGTTCTTTGTCATAATGTCCGAATCATTATTCTCCGATCGGACAAATAGAATCTTCACAATACCGTTTTCACAGTACTCCTTAACAAACTTACTGCGAATATCCACGTGTTTGGTATTGTTGGACGTGGTAATGTTCTCAGATAAGAATATGGCACCCACATTGTCTACTCTGACAATCACTGGTAAACGGACATTGATTTTCATACTTTTCAATAATCGTACAAGAAAGATAATGTCCTTCACTGATTCAGACAATGCTACCCATTCAGCTTCGCAACTACTTAGAGTCACACATCTCTGGGCTTTCGATTTCCAGCAAATTGGGACTCCATGTACATAAATGATATAGCCTGAGACACTCCTACGCGTTTCAGGATCAGAGGCATAATCACTATCTGTAAAACAGATAATTTCCCAGGGTTTGCTTTTATTACCTTTAGGCCATATCTTTAGTCCTAGTGACTTAGTATCTAGGACGTATTTAATGCACCGTAGCATTTCCTTATATGCGCCATTGGTAGAACAATCGAGAACTTTAGATAATTCTCGAACTGCATTAGCGATATCTGGTCGTGAATGCTTTACTAAATAAAGCAACATACCAATTCCTGAACGGTATCGCTCCTGCCTTTCTTTTGATAGAATGAGCGACGTGTCTTTTTCCCTAACTTGATGCAAACCTGGTGTACCAGGTGTCAGATAATTATATAGCTTTTGTACTTCCTCACCGTATTTCTTTTCGAGATTCGAAATTAAATGAGGTTGTCCAAGCCACGCTTTTGTGCGGTCATCTGACAGTAAAATCTCGCAAGATAAATAATCATGGAGATTATTCTCAACTTTCAGCATCAAATTATTCTTCCTCAGCTGATCTATAGTATCATCGACTGCCTCTGGATGTCCTATAATCAAGTTGTCGTCTACGTATAGAACGATAAAGCAAATACCCAATTTGCTCCTTTTTGAAAATAGGCATGGATCCACATATCCACCTTTGAAACCAATCTTTTTCAAGATTTCGACAATGTGTTTATAGTATTGTCTGGCCGCTTGAACCAAGCCATAAATACATTGGTGTAATAATAACACTTTGTCTTTTGTTCCTTCTTTCATTCCTGGTGGACATTCCATGTAAATTTCCTCAGTCAATTTACCATATAGAAAAGCTGTCTCCACATCGACGATCTTGGCTGTCAACTTGAAGTAAATCCAAATCAAGAGTAAGAGTCTGAATGTCACATCGTTAACTACAGGTGAATAGTTCTCTGTGAAATCGACTCCAGGTATTTGGCTGTATCCACAGGCAACTAGTCTTGCTCTAAATACACCACTTCTCTTGATCTTGAATACCCATTTACACTTGACACAGCGACGTCCGACTGGCATAGCTTTTCTTTCTATGACTGTCCAGACTACTCGCTTAGCCATATCGCCAAATTCCTTGGTGATCGCTGCACGCCATTTAACTCGTTGTTTAGGGTCGTTGTGATACCAAGCCTCTTCATATGATTTTGGTTCCTCATAATCATATGTAGATACTTTAGTATCTACCTTCTCAGTGATACCTAGTTGAACTAGCTCACAAAGGTATTTGTTCACATCCTTCGCAACTTGTTCAAAGCTCACAGCAGCAGTCTCCCTTCCAGTTTCATGGTCGTTATCATCAGAATCCTCTATGATATTCATCTGACCATCTTGATTCTGGTTATCTAATATAGTCAAGTCTTTTTCAATAGTATTAGACTCAACAATCGATTCTTTCACTTGAGGCCTTTCTTGATTTCCATGTCGTGACTCAACTTGAGAAAGAATTCCCGAAGCATCTGGATTAAATGACGCTTCAAGTTTTCTTATAGCACGTGAAACCTTATCACTTGAATCAGTACCTTTATCATTCATTAATACTGATATATCTTTATTCACGCGCTCTTTTGAATTCCTTGTTGTTCTTGCGGAGTTATAGCTTGCTTGGGAGAGTCTAGGACTCTTTCTTCGTGGAATTCTGCTACTTCTTTTCGCTAATACACTTCGCGTTGGAATTCGAAATGCACAACTACGATCTTGTACTTCCACATTTGTCTCAGTTTCATCATTACTACTTGTGGACTGTTCTTCTGGAGGAATGAGGTATGGTGTCTCCCCATTATTTTCTTCCATATCGTTTTCATGTACATTCTTTATATTTTCTTCTTCATCACTGTCACTAACATATCTCGCCTCATTTTTCTTTTCTTTAGGTCCTAAACTTTTCTCTTGAATTATAGCCAATTCCTTTTCTGGCTTTCTTGTTTCCTCGGGCTCTAGAAATCTCACATCTCTACTCATTATAACACGTCCTGTACCTGGATTGTATAATCTATACGTTCCAGCAGCGTGATCAGATGCGTAACCAATCCAGTGCATTATAATTCCCCTAGCACTCAATTTTGACTTGATCTTGTCTCTACTTGTGCTGATACAGCGTTCCCCAAATTTCTTTGTAGTATTTACGATACTTTTCTTTCCCTTCCCAAAGAACTTTTGGAACGCACTCTTGGTTTCTCCTTCTCGCACTAAATTAGCATCCAGAGTAGTAGCTGTAGAGGCTGCTTCCGCCCACAGTTTCTTGATTTCTGAAAAATCTAGCCCAAATCCAAATAACATAGCTCTCACGCGGCCATACAGAGTTTGAAACTTTCTTTCAACTCTTCCATTCTGTTGTGGAGTATCTGGCGCTGTATACTCGAAAACGAGTCCCAGATTTAATTCCTCCGCCTCCTTTTGGAATGACACATTCTCTCCCGCATTGTCGCACCTTATTATCTTAACATCAATTCCTTCGTTTCTCAATTGTTTAATAAGTGCGATCATTTTTACCTTCAACATGTCTTTGTGGGACAGGAAGAAGCTAATCGGACAATCGGAGAAGTCATCCAATACCAGAAGCCAATGTTTATTCCCACCTATGCTTGGCTGCGTTGGAGAACTTATGTCTATAAATAGCCTTTCTCCAGGAGTCTTGGCACGATCAACCTTACTCTTAGGTACGCTCTTTTTCTTAGCCTTCGCTTTAAGACATATAACACATGTCTCCGGTGTACCTGTTAACTGTACGTTCCTTGCCTTGGCTGTAGATCGTGTGACTGCGATGTTTGGATGTCCCAATTGCTTATGGTACTCATTGATATCTACAGTCGTATTTATAGCTAATAGAGCTATATTAGACTGTTCAACGATAGGGACCATCTTAAATCCAGAAACCCATCCATCCTTTGTCTTTAATCGCCTATCACACACAATTCTACTACCATCAGGATACGTAACTTGAAGATTCCCCTCTCTATTCGTAGAGAGATTCCCATTTCTAGCATCTTTTTCTAATTGTAACGGAAATAGTTTCTGAGAAGCTTCTTCAGACACTTTAACCGTCACTCCTTTTAGGATTGTTGAAGTTCCGTCACTCAGAGGAACTCGATAGTCCTTTTTACCCTTCCAAGTTGCTAGTCGTGGTTCACCGCCGTATCCACCAATTCTTTCACGAATTGGAACAGCGTCATACAGACCATCTGTATCTGTATCCATGACATGAGATGTACCGGTATCGCCAAAGAAAGTATGATTGTCGAATGACTCGTATCTCTTTCCTTTTATAATACAGAAATTCGCCTTCTCATTGTCATTGCCAGAAGATTGCTCCGATGTGACACACATCATCTCGTCAGGCGGCTCAGAGTTCCCAAAGAGACACATCTTCTGTATCTTTACCATGACCTCCCCTTCCTGGTCATGCACCTCGCGTATTTTTCTTTTACGCATCCGAGGTCTCGAGTGTCCATCCAATACCGCTGTCCTTATCTGGCCATCACCGATATTGCACTCAGGGCTAAATTCTTTTATATGTACAGAATCGCAGAACGACACGTGTTTCCGGGAATTCTCCGAAGGTTGCGCGATTCCTTCACATCCCGCCACAAAGCCTAGTTCATCAAAACTCTCATTCGATGACTGACTTTCACGTTCTGAACAGGCTACAGCAGCCATCTCCTGTTTCTGTTTTCTCAATTTACAATCTGCTTTCCTATGGCCTCGGAAACCGCAGAAGTAACACTTGCCGTTGAACGAACCTGGCGACTTTTCCGTTTTATCCGTACTTTTCACGCCATTCGACTGGCAATCCGCACCTTTATGACCAAATTTCCCGCATTTATTGCACAGGCCCTTGAATTGTTTTACGAAGAGACTAATTTCTTCTTCGGACATCGCAGCTAGACACTGCGACACTGCATTTAGGGCCTTTTCATGGTCATTATCTGATGCCTTTCCGCGCGATTTCTTTATTCGCGCGAACCTGCCGTTTAGTTTCTCGCGTACTAATTCAATCGTTACTTGACGAGGATCTTTCTTGAGGATAGTTTCTAACTCGTTGACTTGCATCTCGTATGCTTCTGGAACATTCGCCAAAATATGGAGTATTAGATCAGTATCTGATTTCGTACTCTTTCCTACGATCTGGACTTCATTCATGCGTGTTCTAAGCGCTTCCAGATGTGTAATCCACTCATCTGGATCGTCTTCTTCGTGATTCAGTTTACTATTAGTAAACTGTCCTTCGAGTTCTATGAAGTTCGGAGCAGTTTTGGCTTCGTACTTGTTTATCAGATTCTCCAACGCCAAATACGGATTCCCATCCGGATTATCAGTTGTTTTTGCCTGCTTGACAATTTCGAACGCCACTCTCCCTGGTTCCTTCGCAGTGTCCATACTCAAAATTAGGTCTGAGTATGCTGCCATCGCGCGTTGATACCGCTCGATGATGTCTTCGATGTCAGCGGTTCGTTCACTTCCTGTCCTTTTCTTCGCATCCTCGTAGTCCGTCTTCTTAGGGATCTTCTCCACATTTGTCAAGATATCTAAGCGGGCTTTCTGCAGTGCCTTCGCCTTGAACTTCTCGATCCAAATGAGGAAATTTTCTTTCTTTCCATCAAATGGAATTGTCTTGATGGACGATTCTCGATATTCTTCGCTCATAACTAATTCACAGCCGATAAAACACTCCCTGCCACTCGTTCTATTCTCCTTGAAGTATTAGTCCGTTAAGACTCTTGTCTTGAGGTAACTTCGCCTTCGCTCTAATTTCAAAGCTCTCAGATATATCGTAGATCTAACGATTATAATCGTGTTGAATATTATCTAACTTGAAATATGTCGTTTTTGGATGAGAGAGATATGTTTTAGTGTAATTATGAGAGATATTATCTTTACTCTCTAATCTTAGCATTCTCATCAAACATATTGTTCCCACGCATGTAAAACCTTCCCTACACGCCATGAGAGCATAACAGGACATTTGTGACTCATGACACTATGAGTGTCGTATGTATCATTCCCACTTGATGTGATAGTGAATTCTATCGAAATAGATAGAGTTCCCAAATGTCACAAGATGGAGTCTCCATCGTCATCTATTTAGATAACGACTGATGCATGACTCATCTCAATCACATTTGCATATGGCAATGCTTACCTAAAAGTATTGCTAAGATACCTTTTGACATCTACTGCATCCTTAGCAGCCTTTAGTGCATACGACTTACCTAGTGTTGAGGCTTTGGTACAGTACTTTCATGCTGCTGCGGGTTATCCTGTCAAGGATACCTGGCTCAAGGCTATTAAGGCAGGTAATTACAAGTCATGGCCTGGTCTTACCCACCAGAATGCCAGCAAGTACTGCCCAGTACCACTTGCGACACTTAAGGGGCACATGGTCCAAACTCACCAGAATGTACGGTCCACTAAGCCAAAGGTACCTACTGTGCCTGTTGCGGTACCTGTACCTGTACCTGATTCTTAGACCAATCCGGTACTCACTGAGAACTCGCGTATTGATGAACTGCACATTCGCGTAGAGCCTATTTCCAAGTTGTACACAGATGATACTGGCCAATTCCTGGTACGTTCTCGAAACGGCAATCAATACATCATAATTGCGTACCACTGCGACGCCAACGTCATCCTCGCTTGTCCATTCAAGACACGCAAAGATGTGCACCGCCTGGATGCGTACAACACCATCATGTCCCGCCTCAAACGACGAGGACTCAGGACCGACCTCCACATCCTTGACAATGAGGCCAGCGCCGAATACCAGCGCCAAATTGTTGAAGACTGGGGCGCAGAGTTCCAACTTGTACCCCCTAACATGCATTGCCGCAATGCGGCTGAGCGCGCCATCAGGAATTTCAAAGCCCACTTCATCTCCGTCCTCGCCGGCGCGGATCCACGCTTTCCCAAATACCTTTGGGACCTGCTCGTCCCGCAGGCCGAAATGACCCTCAACTTCCTCCGCAACGCCACCCTCAACCCGAGCGTGTCTGCGTGGGACTTCTTTGCAGGCCCGTTCAATTACGACGCCACGCCACTGGGACCCCTCGGCTCCCGTGTCATCGCCCACAACAAGCCGTCGACGCGGAACTCGTGGGACTACTGTATGTTGTAAAATACTTGGATTAGAAGCTGAACGTGGAGAAGCTGAATCTTGGCCAGCTTTTCTGATATTGCGGTAGAAGTTTTCAGCACA